>Ga0268284_1000985_pt1 | contig 16201 bp, 15 predicted proteins | sample saktaG_14_FD_190137 | JGI IMG/M metagenome (GOLD analysis project Ga0268284, IMG submission 190137) | Saline water microbial communities from Sakinaw Lake, British Columbia, Canada - sak_2013_06_06_40m | ecosystem: Environmental > Aquatic > Non-marine Saline and Alkaline > Saline ...
TGGCGGATGGAGGGTTATCGGATATGCTCACCGCGATGGAGACACCGCGGGTGGCTGGTTTGAAAGTGGCAGAGCTCATTGGCTACGGCGGATGTGGCCGGGTGTATCGTGGGGAGGTCGCAAGCGGGACCTCATGGGCGGTGAAAATCTTCGATGAAATGGCGATCTCGCGCGGGCTGTTGGAAAAGATGACGCAGCGGCTCGATGTGGGTGGCTGGCCGGCCGGAGTGCTGCCGGTGCTTGCCGCGCAATTCGGGGGATCCGAGGCGCTGCGGGTGACGCCCCTAATGGCCGACGCGCAGGAGAATGGGGAACTTGTCCCGCGGAGTTTGCAACACCGCCTGGATGATTATCCGGGGCTGGATTCATGGAAACTTGTTAGAGCGCTTGCGCGGGCACTCGCCGGCATGCACGAGCGACGCGTCGCGCATGGCAACCTGAAACCCGGCAACGTCCTCTTTGACGAGCACGGCGAGGTGCTGCTGACCGATTGGACCCTCGGCAACATGCCGGGTGTGACCCAAGTGGAGTTCACGGACGCGGTGCTCTATCAGGCACCCGAACAACTCAAGGACCCGGCCGGTTATCTCGACGAAGCCGGCTACCGCTGGGATGTGTTTGCGTTCGGCGTGCTGGCCTTCCGTGTTCTAACAGGAAGATTTCCGCGGTGCCATGAGACCTACGTCCAGGTGGCGCCGCCGCCGGGCGAGACGCGGCGCGATGGCCTCAAGGCGGATCTGGTGAAGATCTCGACCATCCTCGAAGCCCAGACGGATGCCAGATGGCCCGATGAAGTCAGGAATCCCTTGGAGCGAGGATTCCGGGATTGGATTGAGCGCTGCCTGGTGCTGGATCCGGTGAAACGACCGGCCACGATGATGGCGGTGGCGGCGGCCTTCGAGGCGGTGGAGCAAGAGGTGGCTGCGGCCAAGGAGCGTGAAGTTCTGTTAGACCAGCGGCGCAAGGCGGCGCGGCGCGTGTGGGGTTCCCTGTTCGGATTGGGTGCGGTGGCGGCGGTGGCCATGGTGTTCGCGGGACTGTGGCGGCACGCGGGTTCACAATTGGCGGCGGAGCGGGGCACGCGCCAGGACAAGGTGCGAATCTTAAGAGTGTCTTCCGAAGAGGCGCGCGTGGCCCAAGCCGCGGCTGAAAGCCGCATCGCGCAGGCGGAACAAACCCTTGCCAACGAACGGGAACTCGGAGTGGCCCGGTTGGAAACCTCACGCCTGATCGGCGATCGTTTGTTCGCGTGGGCCATGGAGCAGGGGCACCGGATGTTGCCACCGCTGGATGGTCGCGAACTGCGACTGAAGCAGCTGGAGCGCTATTTCGAGGATTTTCTAACGAGGACCGCGCAGATTGACGCACTTGCGGACGAACGGGCCCGGGTCCGCCTCCAGTTGGCGGAAGTCTCGCTGGCAGCCGGGGACGTGCCCGGAGCGGTCCGCAGGCTGGCCGAAGCGCTGCCTGCGGCGTCGGAGTTGCCGATGGATGGCGCTTTGAAATTGCGGCTGGCGAGCGACTCGCTGTGGTTGGCATTGCTCCGCCAAAGCCACTCCGATCCTGCAACGGAGGTGGCGTTTGCAGCCGCCCGCAAGGCCTTTGCCGAGGTGCCGCGCCCGGAGGTGGACGCGGAACGGATGGATCAGTTAGTGGCAATCCTCGATTTTCATGAGGCCCAAATGTTCGCCGCGCGCGGCCGGGACAGCAAGGCGCTGGAACAAATGATGCGGGCCACCCAAACACTCAACCGGATCGCGGACCAGCGCCCGGACGCTGCCATCCTGAGGTCCGAACTCGTGGACTGTTACCTGTCGTCCGCCACGATTCTCGAGGGCATGGGAAATCCAGGTGACGCGCGCGAGGTGCGCACGCTCGCCGCGGCGTCGCTGACCAAGCTCCTGCAGGATAAACCCGGCGATTTGGCGCTGCGTTCGGATCTGGCCGGGTGTTACGGGGCGATGGCGGAAGCGGCCGTGCTATCCGGGGACGTCGCCGGCGCGGAGTCGCTCTCGCTGGCGGCGCTGAAATTGTTAGATGCGCTGTTGCGCGAGCACCCGGACCATGCGGAGGCGGTTTTGCGGAAAGCGGGGCAACTGGGGTTGCGTGCCGGAATCCAGCGGGACCGGGGGTTTGCGGCCGAGGCGCTGGCGGGTTATGACGAAGGCATCCGGATGCTCGAAGCGCTCCGCGCGTCCGCGCCGGACCAGGCGATGGTTGCCTACCGGCTCGCGTTGTTGTGGTGGCAAAAAGGCCGCATGCTTGGCATGGCTGGCAAGCGTGACGAGGAGATCGTCCTGCTCGGCAAGGCGCAGGAATCGTTAGAGCGGCTGGGAAGCGGGCTTCCGGCGTCCGGACCAAGTCCCGAACAGCTGCAGCGATCCGTGGCCTATCTGTTGGGCGATTACGGCCACGCGTTGCAGTTGGCTGACCGCAAGGACGACGCGGTGCGCGCGTTCGCGGAGGCGGTTGCCCGTTGGCAGAGGTTGTGCGAGGCGCGGCCGCGCAGCGAGGAATACAGCGAAGGCCTCAGCTGGTGCCGCCAGCGCGTCGCGGACCTCAAGTAAGCCGCGTAATTCCGCTAGAAATTGTGCTTGCCCCCAGCTGCGGTTCTTGCTTAACTAACTGCGAGCGACGACATGCCTGTTTTCGTCATTGCCAGCAACACCGACTAACCAACCATCATCCACACCATGCTTCCGACATCCAAACTCCCGTTAGCCATCACCCTGTTAATGGTGGCAGTCATCGCCTGCGGCTCCCTTGCCTCCGCCCAGCAGGCTGCGCCAGCAGCCACCCCGTTCGATAAAGGTGTGCAGATCAACGTGGTCGCCTCGAAACCAGCCAGAGGCTCGAGTTCATACTCCGATTACAAGAAGCAGAAGATCGTTGTCACCGTGAAATTCACCAACACGGACGTCAAGCAGACCTATCAGGGCTTCACTGCGACCATCTCCGTGCTCGGTCAGAGCGCGACGGACAGCAAGGTCAGGAAGGTGCTGCTGCAGGAACAAGTGGAGTTGTCGTTGGCACCGCGCAAGACGCAGGAGCATGTGTGCGAGGAAGTCACTACCGGGTTTGACAAGATCGGCTACAAGTACGGCTATTCTTACGATGGTTGGATCATTGTCGTGAAGGATGCGGCAGGCAAGATCGTGCAGGTGAAGTCCACCTCCGCGCCGATGGAGAAACTCACGGAGTTGGCCGCAAAGATCAAAGTGCGCGGCTGCTATAACAACAAGCTCAAGCCGGTTGCCGATCCGGAGTCCTCGAGTGACTGATTTGGCGGCCCGGGCCGGCTGCCTGAGGTGCCCGCCCTGCGGCTGCCAGCTATTGCCATTTCTGATGATATGACGCTCAAATGTCCGCGGCGGGGGGTGCGGGGCTTTTCGCGCGGGCACGCAGGTTGAGGAGTTCCACGCCGAGCGAGAAGGCCATGGCGAAGTAGATATAGCCTTTCGGGATTTCGAAATGCAGGCCTTCAGCGATGAGTGCGGCGCCAATCAGGAGGAGGAACGACAGCGCCAGCATTTTGATCGACGGGTGGCGAGAGACGAAATTGCTGATAGGTCCGGCGGCGAGCATCATGATTCCCACGGAGATGATCACGGCCAGGGCCATCACCGAGAGGTGGTCGGCCATGCCGACGGCGGTGACCACCGAATCGAGCGAGAAGATGATGTCGATCAAGGCGATTTGGATGAGCACGGCGACGAAGCTCGTCGCTTTCAGCGAGACTTGCGAATCCCCGCTCTCCTCCATTTTGTGGTGGATTTCCTTGGTGGCTTTCCAGATCAGGAAAAGTCCGCCGAGGAGCAGGATGAGTCCCTTGCCGGTGATGGGGAGCATGCCTTGGTGGTCGGCGGCCTGATGGGCCATTTTCCAGAATGCCGGGGGCACCGGAATGGCAAACAGCACCGTCTCGAGGCTCATGATCCATTTGATGGTGGCGAGCAGCATCAGCCGTGTGATCATGGCGAGGCCGAGGCCGAAGATCCGGCCGGTCCGGCGTTTTTCCGGTGGCAGGCGATCGACGAGGATGGAGAGGAAGACGATGTTGTCGATGCCGAGCACGATCTCTAACAGCGTCAAGGTGGCCAGGGCGGCCCAGGCGTTAGGGTCGGCGAACCAGTTGAAGTCGAACATGGGGGAGGGGTTCAGGAGGCTTGGGCAGCGAACGCCAGTGCGCGTTGTTTCATTTGGGTGGCCATCAGGTTGAGGGCGTTGGCACGGGTGGGGGCGAGGTGTTCCTTGAGGCCGGTGCGATCGATGAAGGTCATGTCCGCGGTGAGAATGGCGTCGGGGGTTTGGCCGTCGAGGACGCGCACAAAGAGGGCGATCATGCCCTTGGTGATGAGTGAGTCGGAGTCCGCGGAGTAGTGGATTTTCCCGTCAGCACTGGCAGCGTCGAGCCAAACCTGGGACTGGCAGCCTTTGATGAGGTGCTCCGGGGTTTTGAGGGCCTCGTGCATGGGCGGGAGTTTTTTACCGAGGCCGATGACGTATTCGTAGCGTTCGGTCCAATCCGGGAAGAGAGCGAGCTCCTCCAGAACCTGCTGTTGTTTCTCAACGATGCTCATGGGTGACGGGAATGGAGCGCAGAACGGCGGTGTCGGCAAGCCGGATCAGGTGGCGGGGGAGAGTCTTTGCAAAAGCCAGCCTGAGGCTAAGGCGAGAGTCGGCACGAGCAGGCAAAGGGCTGGAAACGGCGGAGCCCACCGGGCCGCGACCAGGGTCACGGCGAGCGGCAGCAGCACGATCCAATCGACGAGTGGAATTCCGGCGAGCAGGTTGGCCACCAGGAGAGCAACGGGTTTGCGGCAAAACGCCAGGCACAGAGCGACCCACACGACGTAGGGCAGCAGTCCGAGCACGCAGAACAGGAGTGGCAATGACAATAACAGCCAGGAAGCGAGGAACATCGACAGCGCTGCGGCGGGAAACAAGGTCCATGCGAAACGCATGGCGCTGGCTGGAGGCTGGGCCATCGATTCGTATCTCGCGCACAGTGACAATCCGGCAATGTGACAGAACAAGCCGAACGCGCACGCGGACAGGGCTGCGGTTGCGGTTCCCCAGGATATTGCCAACGAATCATCAAGGCGGACAACGCCGACAAAACCGAGCACCGGCAACAGCGCCCGGCACAAGCCCATGGGAATCACCGACCACGCGGTGTGCTTGTGAACCCGCGTGTAGAGCACGATGCAAATCCCGATCACCAGCGCCACTCCCAGGCAGCGGAGGTGGACGGCCCCGGCAAGGCCCAAGCCCAGCACCCCGCAAGCAAGCGCCACTGACAGATAGAAACCCGCGGGAAACAGCGCCCGCGGCAGCGCCCGCTCGGGACGATGCCGCGCGTCCCAATCCCGGTCCGCCCAATCGTTGAGGAAATTTCCCGCGAGATAGAGGCACACCCCCGCCAAGCCGAGGACGGCAGCCGGTGGCAACAAAGAATATCCGTCCGTCAAGCGGCCCCCCGCAGCGGTCGCCAAGGCGATTCCCAGCCAGACGTTGCCCACCACACTGGGAATGTTGGCGCTGCGTGCCGTGGCGGCCATGGCGTGAAGTTTTGCGGAGTGCTTCATCTCAAGTTGCGGCTGCCACCGGTCATTCTGGAAAGGATCATCGAACCCCGGATGAACGCGGATGGACACGGATCCTCATGCCGATGTGCCGATTCATTGGCTCCACATGAGGGTAACGCTTCAGGTTCCATACCCAAGGACTTCGAGTCCGGGAATTCGCTCGAAGTCGGAGGCATTGCGGGTCAATACCCTGGCACCATGACAGCGTGCGGTGGCTGCAATCCAGAGGTCGTTTTGCGATTTTCCGGCAAGTGCCTGTTCCTGACGCAGGAAGGCAACGATTCTGCCATAATGTTGGGCGGTTTCCAGATCCGCGCTTACCACGCGGCGTTGCCTCAGAATTTTCAAGGACTCGTGCAAGCGCTCTTCGGACACCATGGCCGCCCCATCAAGGAATTCTCCTGCCGCAATGACCGGCACGATCAGATTTTCCGCACCGTGTGCAAGCAGCGCCCGGTTCACCGGGGCATCGCGGTTGCCGCGAGCCCGGAATTCGTCAATCAGCACGGTGGTGTCAATGCAGATCATCTGGGGCTTTCCACCTTCCAGTCCGTGGAGGCGCGATTCTGGTGGAGGATCTGCTCCATTCGCTCGGCGTCGCGATCATTGCCGATGGCTTGCCAGACGCTTGCCGCGTCGGCCACCGCCGAGGCACATGTGCCACTGTTGGCCGTATGGATCAGGCGATTGATGGTCTTGGTGAAGGATTCCGACGAGCGCTTCTCGCGGGCCAAGCGCTCATAAACCGAACTTTCCACAGCGATGGTCTTGGTGCTCATGTCTGTAATTTTACATGTAGCTCACAAGGCGTCAACTTAGATTGGGGATGTGGCGCAATATTTCCGGCTTGGTGGCAGAATCCAGTGGCGAAATTTCCGGGATTGGCGTCAAATGACCCGCAAGTGGAACGATCACCATGAATGTGAGCCCGATGTCAGCGCACCCGAAACCCGCCAAGCCCCGCATCCTGATTGTCACGCCGGAGATCACCTATTTGCCGTCCGGCATGGGCAACATGACCCAGCGGATGCCCGCCAAGGCGGGAGGCTTGGCCGATGTTTCGGCCTCGTTGGTCTCGGCCCTGTTTGAGTTGGGGGCGGACGTGCATGTGGCCATGCCCAACTACCGGCGGATGTTCCAAGGTGACATATTCAGCCTGCATGAAAAGGAGTTGCGCAAATACCACGAGGTGCTGCCCGACACGCACATCCATTTGGCGGAAGACCGCATTTTTTACTACCGTGAGCAGGTTTACAGCAACCACTCGAATGAGTCGATGCGCATCGCCCTGGTGTTTCAGCGCGAGGTGATCAATCATATCATTCCGCAAGTCCGGCCGGACCTGATCCATTGCAACGACTGGATGACCGCGTTGATCCCGGCGATGGCGCGGCGGCGCGGCATCAAGAGCCTGTTCACGGTGCATAACATCCACACCCGGCAGGTTTCGCTGGCCCAGGTCGAAGAGGCCGGGATCGACGCCGCGGAGTTCTGGATGAACCTCTATTTTTGCGGTCCGCCCAGCAACTACTACCACGCGCGGTCACACGTGCCGGTGGATCTGCTGACGTCGGGCATTTTCGCGGCGCACTACATCAATACCGTGAGTCCGCGGTTCCTGTGGGAAATCGTCGAAGGCTGGCACCCGGTGGTGCCGGATTCGGTGCGGGCCGAGTTGCGCCACAAGTATCAAGCCGGTTGTTCCGCGGGCATCCTCAACGCGCCCGATGCGTCCTATAATCCGGCAACCGATGACGCCCTGATCCGGAAATTCACCGCGGAGGATGTGATGGCGGGCAAGGCCGCTAACAAACACGAACTCCAGCGAGAACTCCAACTCAAGCAGGACCCAGACGCCCCGATCTTCTTCTGGCCGTCACGGCTGGACCCGGTGCAGAAAGGTCCGCAACTTCTCACTAACATCCTGCACCAACTCGTTTCGGATTATTGGGTGCGGAACCTGCAGGTGGTGGTCGTCGCCAATGGTCCCCACCAACAATGGATCGAGAAAATCGTCGCCGCCTTCGACCTTCACGAGCGGGTTTCGGTGGTGGACTTCGATGAACGATTGTCCCGGCTCGCCTACGCGGCTTCGGATTTCATCCTGATGCCCTCGCTCTTCGAACCCTGCGGGTTGCCACAGATGACCTCACCGCTCTATGGCTCGCTGCCAGTGGTCCATTCCACCGGCGGGCTTTATGACACCATCCGGCCACTCGACGTCGAGCACTCGACGGGCAATGGCTTCAGCTTCGATCACTATGGCTCCGCGAACTTCCGCCAGGCGATCGACCAGGCCATGGAGTTTCAGGCGCTGCCGGCGGCAACCCGCGAGCGCGAGATCCGGCGCATCATGCTCGAGAGTGCCCGCGAATTCAGCCACAAGGAGGTGGCCCGCCGCTATATCGGGATCTACGAGCAAATGTTAGAGCGCCCGCTCGTCGAGCAGCAATCCGGCGAAGCCATCAAGGCGATCGCCGCGAGTCTGGCCGAGGGCCAGGCGGAGGCCTGACCACGTTTTGCCGGGCGATTTCGCAAAACCGCGATTGACGCAAAACCTTGCGGATGAGTTTTTCGAACACCGCTGCCTACTGGCGGGCGACGGCCTTCTGCCAGAGCGGGGATGGCGGCACATCGTTGGGGCGGCAGACGATGATGCCCGCGTGTTTGGAGGAGTCGTTGAGATAGTCGGTGATCGGGCGGTCGATGATGGTCATGTGGCCCTTGGCGCGGTCCGAGGTGGCATGGCTGAAGTATGCCCTGTTAGAGATCCGCATGATCAGCCCGACATGCGAGGTGTAACCATCGGAATCGTGGGTGGTGATGGCACAGATGTCGCCGTTCTGGAGGTAATTTTCCGCGGCGCGCACCTTGGACTTCGGGATATGATAGACCGGCAGGCGGGAGACCTGCGCTTCGATTTTGCCCATCGGCCCGATCAGCGAGGGGTTCGAACGAAGGTAGCGGTAGTTTCTCCACTGCACGGTCATTTCGCGGATTTCGCGGTGGATTTTCACGGCGCCGGGGATCCGGGCGGTGATATTGGTCGCATAACCGCGGCGCTGGTTGTCAGAAAAAACCGCCTCCAGATGGTGCATGCGGCTCAAGTAATTGCCGGTGCAGACCCCGTTCCAGTAGCGTTCGATCTCCACCATGTGGAGCATGTCCACGGGTTGATAGGGACCGGGTTTGTAGCGCAGCATGCGGGCGAGGGCGAGGGCGTTTTCATAATACGTCCAGCAGTCCATGCCCTTGAGATTGACCACCGGCGACTCGATGCGGTCATCCACCTCCAGCGAATAATTGACGTAGGAGGTGCCGATCATTTCGCGGGCCACGAGGATGGTGCGCTGGCCGAGCGGGAGATTCCGCCAGTTGCCGCGTTCCGCTTTGGCGACGATGGCTTGAAACTTGGATTCGCCTTGGAACACCACGCGCAGCGGCAAGCGTGGCGGGGATGGCGGCGGCACCGCTTTCTGGGCCAAAGCACCCGTAACGGTGAATCCGCAAAACGCGGCCAGGAAACCGATGATCTTCAATTGCATGCTCTGTTTATAGCCGGTTTTCGGCCCGGCGCAACGCGAACCTTGGCAAGTCGTGGGAAGAGGCCGCAGATTGAGGATCGAGGGCGCGGCCACGATCCACGATTCACGATCTTCGATCCGTGTCGCAACAGAGTCAGGTGGCGGGACGCCACCGGCACGGTCTGCCGCGGGACGCGTCAGCCACTTTCAATGTCCACGATCCACGAAGCCGACGTCCTCGGGCAAATGGTTCCCGGCCACGGCAAGATTCGCCAGCTCGTCACAGCGTTCGTTTTCCGCATGGCCGGCGTGGCCCTTCACCCACAACCAGCGGATCTGGTGCGGAGCCATCGCGCGCAACAGCAATTGCCAGAGATCCTGGTTTTTCACCGGCTTCTTGTCGGAGGTCATCCAGCCGCGGCGTTGCCAGCCGTCCAGCCACTTGTTAGTGACGGCGTGGACCAGATACTTAGAATCCGAATGCAGTTCCACCGCGCAGGGTTCGGCCAGCAACTCGAGCGCGGCGATGGCCGCCCGCAGTTCCATCCGGTTGTTAGTGGTGAGCCGGAAGCCGGCGGCGAGTTCCTTGCGGTGCGCGCCGCAGACCAATACCGCCGCGTAGGCTCCCGGGCCGGGGTTTCCCTTGCAGGCGCCGTCGGTATGGATGATCACGCGTTTCACGGGCACTGAGAGTGCCCGCCGCGGCGTGGTGTGACAAGCCTAAGCGCTGCGGTGTTGGAGCTTGTTGAGACGCAGAGACAGGCACCGCTCACGGGAAGCGACGGTCACAGACCGCCGCTACAGTGAGGCTCACGCGTGGTGCGTGGTGAAGAAGATCTCCATGCGGTGGTGGAGGTCGTCGTAGAAGCGTTTTTTGAAGGCTTCGAAGGCGGCGCGTTTGTCGCTCTCGCCGAAGCCGATGGCTTCTTCTTCGAGCTTCATTTTGGCGGCGAAGGATTTTTCCATTTCGACGAGCGAGTCGAGGAACTCGCGGGCGGCGCGGGTGTGTTCGACGCCATCGACGAGGGCGTTTTCGAGGCGCGGGTTGCGGGTGACGGCGATGAGGTTGCCGCTGGAAAGTTGTTCCATGTAGTGGGAGCGGCTCTGGCGGAACGCGCGGTGCTCGGACTCGAAGGTGATTTCATCGCGGTCCACGAGCGAATCGTAGGGGCCGGGTTTGGTGAAGAATTTCACTAACAGCGGGATGGTATCCACCAGCATGAAGAGCAGCGCCAAAACGATATAGGTATATAAAGCGAATTGGCCGCCTTGGTTGCCGGCTTGAAAAAGCGTGTGGAGGGCGAGCGTCTGGGTGAGGATGTCGCGGCGGGGCTCGGCGCGCAGCGAGTCGAGCCGCTCGGCTTCCTCGGTGGCGACGGAGGCGAGCTCGCCTTGGACGCGGGTGAGTTCGGCAAGGCGGGTGTCGATTTGGTGTTTGATGGTCTCGCGCAGCGAGTTTTGTTGGGTGACGAATTGCCCGGCTTGGTCGTTTTCGACTTGTTGCTTGAGGCCGGCCACCCGTTCGGCTTCGGTTTTGTTCGTTGCGGCGATTTCCGCGAGTTGGGTTTCAAAGAGTTTGATGGCGGCGCCTTCGGCTTGACGCGCCTTGGTTTGGAGGGTGGATTTCTCGGCGGTTAGATGCTCGAGCAACCCGCCGAGGCGTTTGGATTCCTCGCGGCGTGGTTCGAGTTGGTCGGAGCGGATCGAGCGGGCGCGCGGGCCTTCGCCGCGGATTCCCGAGCGCTGGCCATTGAGTTCGCGTTCGAACTCGGCCTGCCAGAAGCCGAGTTCGTCCTGAAGTTTGGCGTATTGGGGCGAATACTCGGCGGATTGTTTTTCGATGACGGTGAGGCGCGTGCGGAAGGGAGCGGTGGCTTCGTCGATGGCGGCTTTGAGTTCGGTTTGCTGGGCGGCGGTGAGGCCGGGAATGGCGGACTTGGCATCGGTGCTTTCCTGCAGGATGAAACGTGCTTGGAAGGTTTCGTTCCATTTGTCGCGCTGCTCGGCGAGGGCGGTTTCCAACACGGTGACCTGGCTGCGGACGTTTTCCTTGGTAGCTTCGAACCCGCTGCGGACGACTTCGATTTCCGCCGCGCGGTCTTTTTCGATCACTACGGAAACCGTATCGCGGAAGAGCAGGAGCACCAGCGGGTGGGCGATGGTGATGCCCATCAGAATGGCGACCACCAGGCGCAGGGTGAACTGCGAGAGCTTCCTGAAAATCGACATGTACGGCCGGTAGCTCGCGAGCAGCGCACGGTCGATGGTGAGAATGATGAAGGCCCAAACCGCGGCGACGGGGTAGATGACGCGGACGTTGTCGGTGAGGGTCGAGAGCGCGTAGGCGCAGGCGATGAAGGCGAAGGCACAAGGGACCAGCACGGTGGCACCGAAGGCGACGTATTTACGCTGCTCCCATGCCGGGCATTGTTCGAGGGTTTGGGTGCCGGCACCGGAGAGCCAGAAAAACGCGCGTTTGATGGAGTGCATGGGGAGGTATGGGTCGGGAAATTTCGTCAGTGGCAAGGGCAATTTTCAGGAAGTTGTGAAAACCCGCGCGGAAGTGCCAAACCGACGCGGCGAATTACTGAGGTGAACCCGGCGGTTTTTCAACTCCTATTAAATTTATTAGGGATCAGGGGGCGGCCTCTCGTCCAACCGAAGAACAAGGAACGAGACGTCCCTTCTGATTACGGCAAAAGCCCGCGCTCGCTCAGGAAATATGTGCCTGATAGGCGGTGGCATCCATCAGGGCGGAGACCTCTGCGGCGTTCTTGACGCGGAGTTTGAAGATCCAGCCCTTGCCGTAGGGATCGGTGTTGACGAGCGAGGGATCCGCCTCGACCTCCGGGTTCACCTCGACGATTTCGCCGCCGAGCGGGGCGTAGATGTCACTGGCGGCCTTGACGGATTCGACCACCGCGGTCGGATCCCCGGCATCAACCGCGCGGCCGATGGCGGGGAGTTCGACAAAGACGACGTCGGTGAGTTCTTCCTGGGCGTGATCGGAGATGCCCACGGTGGCGATGTCGCCAGCAAGGCGGACCCATTCGTGGGACGGGCGGTAGCGGAGGTCAGTCGGGATGTTCATGGGGTAAAAGCTGAAAAGCTGAAAGGCTGAAAAGCTGAAAAGCTGAAAGGCGGAGAGGAGACTTAAGTGATCGGGGTGGGTTTGTAGAACGGTTTTTTGACGACTTTGGCGGGGAACAGGCGGCCGCGCACGTCGATTTGGAGGCCGGTGCCGGGTTTGGAATGTTCGGCGGGGAGGTAGGCCATGCCGATGCCGGTCATGAGCGAAGGGGAAAGCACGCCGCTGGCGAGTTCACCGATGACAATTCCGTTAGCATCGGTGACCGGGTAATGGGCGCGGGGTGGTGCACCTTTGTCGGTGTATTGGATGGCGGTGAGTTTGAGGGACGGACCCTCGGCCTTTTGGCGGGCAAGGGTTTCGCGGCCGATGAAGTCGGCCTTGTCCAGATCGCAGAAAAACCCGAGACCGGCTTCGATGGGGGTGCGCTCGGGTGAGAGGTCGCTGCCATTGAGCGGGTAGCCCATTTCGAGGCGGAGGGTGTCGCGCGCACCGAGGCCGCAGGGGGTGGCCCCGGCCGCGAGGAATTTCTCCCAGTTAGCAATTCCCGCGGCGGCGGGGCAGAAGAACTCGAACCCGTCCTCGCCGGTGTAGCCGGTGCGGCAGACGATGGCACCGGCGGCGGTGGTGGCGATGCCGTTGCGTGGCGGCAGGGTTTCAGCCGGACAGACGCTGGCGAAGATTCCCGCGGCGAGCGGTCCTTGGATGGCCATGCCAGCCCACAGGTCGCTCTCGTTGCGCAGGGTCACCTGCTCGTCCTGATGGCTGGCCAGCCAGAAGAAGTCCTCTTCGATCATCGAGGCGTTGACGACCAGGAAATAGTCGTTAGATCCGGTGCGGTAGGCGATGAGGTCGTCAATCACGCCGCCGTTTTCATTGAGCATCAGCGTGTATTGACCGTAGCCGGGGGCGAGTTTGGCGATGTTGTTGGTGAACATCCGGTTGAGCCACGCTTCCGCCGTGGGGCCGTTGACGAGGAATTGGCCCATGTGGGAAATATCGAAAATGCCGACCTTGGTGCGGACCGCGGTGTGCTCGGCAATGATCGAGGAATATTGGACCGGCATGTTCCAACCGGCGAACGGGACAAGACGGGCTCCGAGCGCCAAGTGGCCGCTCTCAAGCGGCGAGTGTTTCATATCGGACATTTCGCCACACAACCTGGGTGCGTTAGCCCGGCTTGTCAATCCGGGGGATTGGCCGACATCCCGGGGATTGGCCTGGTGGCTCGCCAAGGTTGCGGATCATGCAGTTGCTTTCCACCTGACGCAACTGCGCCCGCGCAGAGACGGTCGCTGCGGGTGAAGCGGCTTGCCAGTGGCGGGAAATTTCAAAAAACCGCTTGAATAATCCGGTGTCCGAGACGTCAATCCTGATATGAAGAATCAATCCATCATTTGCCGGTTGTTCCGTGGGTCGGTGTTGCCGGTGTTGCCGGTGTTGCCGGTGTTGCTGCTTGCCATCGGTGCGAGCGTGAGTTGCATGACCACCTATGATGCGCAGGGCCGGCCCATGCAGACGGTGGATCCCGGCATGGCGGTGGCAGGTGCCGCCGCGGCAGGTCTGGTCGGTTACGCGCTCGCCAACGATAACAACCATTATCATCATAACAACTATTATTATGGTCACGGCGGTTATTACCACCGTTGATGCCTCACGGCGGGCATGCGGAATCCTTCGCTAGGCAGGTCATGCCAGCAGGATTACGCCGTAACCTCCGCCTGGGTGGATGCGGTCACGCCAGCAGGCAGTCAATTTTCATTCCACCCACCTTCAATAACAACGTCTCCCCGACCGGGAAGTACGACGGTCACAGATCAGACAGATGCGACGGTCACAACCGGAGGCGTAGCCGGAGATGGCCAACGGCAAACCGCCGCTACAAAACACTGCCAAACAGCGAGAACCCGCCGGATTCCCCGATTTGGATGTCTAGCAGTTGGCCGGTCAGGCGCTCCGCGTCGCCATCGAAGATGACGATTTTGTTGTGTGGCGTGCGTCCTGTCAGGCGGGCGGCGTTGGTCTTGGACGGGCCCTCGCAGAGGACTTGTTGGCGGGTGCCCACCAGCGCGGCGTGCTTGGCGATGGCGATGCGGTTGACGACCTCCAGCAGGAGTTGGTTGCGCTGTTCTTTCTCCGCCTCGGTGAGTTGCCCGGGCATTTCGGCGGCCGGGGTGTTGCGGCGTTGCGAGTAGCGGAAGACGAAGGCGTTGTCGAATTGCAGGCGCTCGACGGTGTCGATGGACGCTTGCAAATCCGCGGCGGTTTCGCCGGGGAAGCCGACGATGATGTCGGTGGTGATCGCGAGGCCCGGGCGGGCGTCTTTCATTTTCTCACAGATCTCGATGAACTTGGCGTTGTGGTATGGCCGGCGCATTTCGCGCAGGATGCGGTCCGAGCCGCTCTGCATCGGGAAATGGATGTGCGGGCAGAGTTTCGGCAGATAAGTGAAGGCGGCGATGAGATCGTCGCGGTAGCCGAGCGGGTGGGGTGAGGTGAAACGGATGCGCTCGATGCCCGCCACGGCATGCACGGCTTCCAACAACTGCACGAACGGTGACCTGCCGGCGATGCGCGGGAACTCGTTGCGGCCATAAAGATTGACGATTTGCCCTAACAGCGTGATCTCCTTCACGCCGTGGCCGGCGAGGTGGCGCACTTCCGCGATGATGTCGTGGATCGGACGGCCGCGTTCCTTGCCGCGGGTGTCGGGCACGATGCAGAACGAGCAGCGCATGTTGCAGCCCTGCATGATGGAGACGAAGGCCGTGGCCTCGCGGGGTTTTGCGAGGTGATCGCGGATGGTGTTCTGAGAGCCTTCTTCCTCGGCGATGTCGCAGACACTGGCACCACGCAGCGAGTGGGACGGATCGTCCATGCGGGCTTCGCGACGCTGTTGCAGGATGCTCTCCACATAGTGGAAAACCTTGTGGTATTTCTGGGTGCCGACGACCACGTCCAGTCTCGGCACGGCTTTGAAAAGTTCCGCGCCGCGGGACTGGGCCATGCAGCCCATGAATCCGTAAACGACGTGTTGGCGGTCGCGCTCCTGGTGCATCATGCGGCCCATGTTGCCCAGCGCCTTGCGCTCCGCCTGGTCGCGCACCGAGCAGGTGTTGATCAGGATGGCATCGGCCTCGTTGGCGTTGGATGTGACCGTGTAGCCGCCCGCAGTGAACATGCGCGCGACTTGTTCCGAGTCGCGCTCGTTCATCTGGCAACCGTAGGTTTTGATGTAAACCTTGGGCATGATAGGAATAGAAGCTGAAATGCTGAAAAGCTGAAATGCTGAAATGCTGAAAGGGCGAGAGTTTGGCGCGGTTCTTTATCTTCGTTTCAGCTTTTGCCTTTGGCTATGCCGATTAGCGGGTTGATGCTCGCCGCCGCGCGCACCCTCCGGGTGGTCTTAGGCCATCTATCTCGCTCCGCTCGGTTCGCCGGGTTGTTTAAGGTCGCCACTGCTCACACCGCGTTCAGTTTTCAGCTTTTTCCCTCAGCAGCAGCCGCGCGTCGGATGCGAGCATTGCCGTTAGGTCCGGCCAGCCACCCGGCACTTGGAGGTTGAAGCAGTGCAGGTAAAGCGTGAGCAATTTGGGATCGAAGAGGTCGATGAGTTGGCCAATCGTGGTGGCGAGGCGCTCGGGTTCGAGGCTTTTCGGGAGGTCGCCGACGACAGAACCCTTGCCATCGTGGGGGATGCCCATGCCGTCGCAGAACATGGCCAGCATGGATTGCTGGGCGGCCATCAGGTAGGCTTGCATGAGGTGCTCGCCGATGGTGTCACAGGCGTTGAGCTTCAGGGTTTTGTGGATCCATGCGTATTGCTCCGCGAGGGATTTTTTTTGGATGAAAACCGGGCGGAGTTTGCGGTTGCCGGCAAGGGTGGCGACGGCGGATTTGTAAACATTGCGGTCATTGGCGCGGAACCAATCGAGCATTTGAGTCACCAGGGCGGGATCGACGGCGGCGTAAAGTTCGTGGGCTTTCACAGGTAGGGAAAA
>Ga0268284_1000986_pt1 | contig 16161 bp, 16 predicted proteins | sample saktaG_14_FD_190137 | JGI IMG/M metagenome (GOLD analysis project Ga0268284, IMG submission 190137) | Saline water microbial communities from Sakinaw Lake, British Columbia, Canada - sak_2013_06_06_40m | ecosystem: Environmental > Aquatic > Non-marine Saline and Alkaline > Saline ...
TAATAATATTCTCAAGCACGCTCGTCATCGTCAAGCTTCTCGCCGACAAGAAAGAATTGGACACATTGCACGGAAGGATAATAATCGGCATGCTGCTTATGCAGGACCTGGTGGCGATAATAGTTCTCAGCATGCTCAACAGCTTCGGAGCAGGCATGCTCGGATCCATCGCTCTCATGTTCGCCAAGGGGCTGCTGATACTAGGAATAGGATTTTTCCTGGCAAAACTCGTCTTTGCGAGCATTTTCAAGTTCGCAGCCAGAAACGACGAATTGCTGTTCATAGTATCATTGATGATGATGTTCTTCTTCGCAGCAGTGTATATGAGCATTGGCTTCAGCATAGCCATAGGAGCGTTCATAGCAGGAATACTATTAGGCCACCTGCCTTACAAGCACGAGATAATAGGACAGATAAGAGGCTTGAAAGAATTCTTCGCAGTACTGTTCTTCGTGAGCATAGGGCTTGCGCTGATACCAATAGATTTCCTATCAATAATGCTTCCTGCAGGAGTGATGCTCGCACTGACAGTAATCCTGCTGCCAGTGGTCACCATGATAGTTCTCGCCCTCTTCGGCTACAAGAGAAGGACTGCTTTCCTGACGAGCATAAGCCTGGCCCAGCTGTCAGAGTTCGGCCTGATAATAGCGCGAGTGGGGCTTGACAAAGGCCAGCTCTCGCCAGAGCTCTTCAGCCTCACAATCATCGTGGCGCTCATATCAATAGCATTGACCTCTTACATAATAAAATATGATGACCAGCTCTACAACATGATAGGCCGAAGATTGAAATGGTTCGAGAAGCTAAGCCCTCACAACAAGGAAAAGATAAGCTTTGACTCAGATGATTCTTTTCATGAGGCAATCCTTGTCGGCTATGACAGGACAGGCTACAGCATATTCCAGAAACTCAGGAAGATGAAGAAGAAAGTCATCGTCGTAGACATGAACCCAGACATAATAAGAAACCTTGCCATGCAGAAAATCCCTTGCATGTACGGAGACATAGGAGACCTGGAGATACTCGAGATGCTAAGGATTGACAAGGCAGACCTGATAATAAGCACAGTCCCAAACCACCATGACACGACGCTCATGATACAGAAAATCAGGGAGATAAACCCCGGAGCCACAATAATAGTGACTGCCTATGAAGCAGGACAGGCTCTTGAGCTATACAAGACAGGAGCAGACTACGTCATAGTGCCCCACTTCCTCGGAGGAGAGCATCTGAGCACAATACTTCAGGACTTGACAAAGAACCTCCATGAAAGCCTAAAAATAAAAGTTAATCATATGAAGCTTCTTGACGAGCGCGCCAGAAGGCATGCGCATCACCAGGCCAAGCTCTCCTGAATAAGGCTTTTTTTAGGCAATATTTATAAATGAGCAAATCCAGGATTAGGTTAACGAGTACAGAAGCATAACTACTTTGAGGGCTGAATATCATGAGCATGGAAGAAACAAAGATACTCCTTGTCAAGAACGGCTTCATAAAGAAAGATTCTTCCAGCAAGTACCGCAAGAACAGCAAAGGATATTATGAGCTCATCGAAGGCGGAGGAGTAGCCACTGATGATGCGAACGTGGAAGTTGACGAAGAGTCAGACGTCAATGAAGGCTTGGGCAGCAAGAATATCAAGAGCATAAAAGGGCAATTCACAAGCCTTTACCTCCCCACAGGATACCCCCCTCCTCACAGGCGCTTCCGACTGATGATTGAATCGCCCAACGCAAGCATAGAGGAGCCTTATTTCTGGATACTAGACAATCTTCGCCAGGACAACGGATTCCCCTATGTTGATAAGATAACAGACATCTTCAGCGCGAGCGAGCAGAGCGCTTTCTGGGGAGCCTCCCAGGCAAGGCTCGGCATCCAGCAGGACAGGGTAAGCCAATACCTCAAAGGAATATCTGAATTGATAAAGCAGCTCTTCGCCCTTGTGCGAGAATTAAGGATCATCGATGAGAAGCTCCAGCCGAGAAAGGATTGGAGCAAATATAATTCTGCTGACGTGACCCTGAAAGGAGAATACACAGACATCGTCGAGAACAAAGGAGGCCAGGTGGCTCCTGGAAGCGTCTATCACCTGGCTCAGACAGTAGGATACGCAGTCCTGCCAGACCTGTTCTTCAACACCCACATATATAAGATGGAAGACATAGACAAGAAGATCAACGAGCTCAAGTTCAACCCTAACGTCAAGAACGTCCTGAGAAGGAAAATGTACGCATTCATCAACTGGAAGCTCCAGACCGACAAGGAGCTGAATAGCAGGAGATTATTCGTCCTAAGATATCTGCGCCAGCACTGGAACACCATAAAGATGTATATGAACTGGGTCAAGCCTTACCTGAAGAACATCGCCCGACTGCAGATGAACCAGGAGCAGGTGGACAGTGTAGACCTGATCAGCGCGTTCGAGACCAGCATAGTAGAGCTGGAATTCCTGGCCTACAAGGAATCAAGGACAACCCATCATCCATGCATACTTGTCAGCTTCAGGTTCAGGACAAGGCCTGACATGAGCTTCCAGAAAGACCAGTACGCCCACAAAGGGCCTATTCACGTCGGAAGGATGGAATGCAATTTCCGCTCATATGCATGGACCAAGGATCAGATGGCTAACTACAAGAAATTCAGGCGAGAAGAGGACATGAGACTGCTGGGCATGGTGGATGAGAGTGTGAAAGCAGCAATGGACGCCCTTGGCGACGAGCTAGAGAAATACCTGGCAGAGGCCGGCGAGCGGGAATTCGAGGAGAAGCAGAAAGATAAGGAAGCCCAGGAAGCGAAGAAGAAAAAAGCCACAGCCGCCCATAGCATGGATATGCTCGACCCATTCGTCTCAGTCCTGAAAGGATTCGGAGAGATGTTCTCACTGTTCATGCCTAATTTTGGGACTGGCGAGAAGAGCAAGAAAGGAGGACCTATCAAAAGCAAGGGAAAAGATGAAGCATCAATCGCTTCAGGAGCCATGTTCCTCACGTTCAAGAATTTCAAGAAATCGCACGGAATGCTATCCTGGTGATGATGATACTATGCAACCGCCAGAAAAAAATATCAGCGCAGAAGAAGAGATAAAAGAGCTTCTCGAGTCAGAAAAAGGCAACAAAAAAGAGCTGGATGAGAAAAAGGCGGATCTTGAGAAGAAAAAGAAAGAGCTTGACGAGCTGGAAAAGCAGAAAGAAAAAGAGATTGCCTCCACAAGGATAAGGATAGAGCAGAAGATGGAGGAGCTCGCCACCGACGAGAGAAGGAATTTCGAGGAGCTCGAGGAGCTGAGGAAGAAAAGAGCGGCCCAGGCAGTGAGCCTGGAGGAAGAGATAGGAAAAGAAGAAGGAGGAGAAAAGAAGCCAGAGCAAGAGCAGGCTCAGCGCGGATATGGAGACGCGATACAAGAGATACTCCACGGCAAACCCACGTTTTACGACATGACAAATTACAATGTCGTGAACCAATTGGAGCAGATCGCCGCTCGTGCGTCATCGCGGCCGCTGAACGAGGCTGAGAAGACGTTCGTCGAGATGGTCAGCTACCATGCATCGCAGCTCCAGAAAGACGATTTTTACAAGAACAAAAACGGAGCCAACTATCTCAGGAAAGAAATGGCAGAGATTGATTTCATAAATAAATTATCCAAGAAGAGAGATGAGGAAGAGAGGGATTACAACCCATGATGATGACTGATTATTATCACGCCCTTGACAGGGATTACGGCAGGCTTGATCCCAGCGACAGCCCTTCAAGGCCAGGAGCCACTGTCGACGGCATAAGCCTCGGCCCCCAGGAGATAGGAACAAGCACCCATCCTATGCAGCACCAGGTGCAGAGCTTCGGAGCGAAGATAAGGGAAGGAGCAAGCAAGATAGAGCTGAGCTTCCTTGGAGCAGGGAAGAGCAACGCGCAGCAGCCAAGCCCAGAAGCCTTCGGCGCAAAAGACCGACGAGACATACGAGAGCTCGCTGAGATGAACCAGATAAAGACAAGCGTGCATGCGCCGCTGCACGGAGAAAGCCTAGCAGGCCTTGGAAAGGAAGGATTCAGCGGAGAGGCAAGGCAGCACGTGCTCGAAGAGATCGAGAGAGCCATACATTTCTCATCAGAAGCCACAAAAGGAGGAGCTGTCGTATTCCACACAGGAGAATGGCAGAGGCCCATGAGCGAGATAAAGGACAGGTCAGGAGCGCAAGCGCAATTCCTGGGATTTGCGGACGAGCGAGAGAAAGCACCGGTGATGGTCGTTGATGAAAGGACAGGGAACATCCAGGCGGTGAGAAAGGATTACTATGTTTATGAGCCCAAATTCCACACCGCCGCCTCATATGAGAAAGTCCTCGGAAAAAAACTAGTCGGGAATGTAGACGGCAAGACCGGACTTAAGGTAGAGGCAGAGGACTGGGTTGACATGGACGGACATCCAATCAAAAGGGAATGGCTTCTCGACGATAAAAAAGCAGAGGAGCTATTCAACAGGGTTCCTGTCTGGAACAAGGAAGGAAATAACTTTGACGTAGAAAGAGTTGATTTCGCACAATTCGAGGACCAAGCAGAAAAACTCTCTAAGCAAATGGGTAAAAAAGTAGCGCCTGAAGTCTTGTTCTGGAGGACCCAGCTATCAAACAAGGTATTGCAGGCAAAAGGACACTCGTTGTTCTACGCTAGAGGCTATGATGATAATGTAAAGCAACGTGATGCTATTCTTAAGGCAGTAGAATTTTACGATCAATTAGATAAGAGCATACCTGAGGAAGAAAAATGGAAACTTATGACTCAGGAAGGCTCGGGTCTTGGTCATGCGGTTGATTCTGTTATTCCGCCGAAGAACGTCAGAATATCCGAATTCTTGAAAAATCGACTTGATGATGTCAATAATAACATGCGCCACATCCATGAATCATCAGCTGCTTCTGACGCTCAGGCGCGCGAAGCACTCGACCAGATGAACCGCATGAGAACAGTCGAGGAATACGGCCTTGACAAGTCAGCATGGACAATAGCACAGGCAGGGCTGAAAGCCTTCCAGTACACCAAGGCCCACCAGAAGGACCTTAATGAGGATATATACGTCGCCCCTGAAAACTGGAGGCCTGAGCAGTACGGAAGCCACCCCGACGAGATAAGGGCTCTTATCACAACGTCGCGAAAGCAGATGACCCAACAGCTTGTGAAGGAAGGGCATTCTGAAGACGAGGCGAAGAAGCTCGCAAAGAACCACATAAAAGCCACCGTCGACATCGGCCATTTCAACATGTGGAGGCAGCACTTCCAGGCAAAGCCAGGAGAGAGTGTCGAGCAGAGAGATAAGCGCTTTGACAAGTGGATGCTTGACGAGACAGAGAAACTGGCGAAGGACGGAATCCTCGGCCACATACACCTGACTGATAATTTCGGCTATGACGACGAGCACCTGACGCCAGGCCAAGGAAATGTTCCGATGAAAGAATTCATCAAGAGGATGGAGAAGGCAGGGATAAAGGACATGATCGCGGAAGCAGGAAGCTTCAACGGAACAACAGTGATGCAGGACACATGGGCTCTCATGGGAAGCCCAATATATTCGACGACAAGGACGCCGAGTTTCAGGAGCATGCACGACCAGCAGATGGGCTATCACAACCCTGCGACGTACATCGTAGGAGCTTATTCGCCGAGCAACGAATGGCATCTCTGGTCAGAGATACCGCTCGAGTGAACAGAAGCCGTATGGAGTGAGACTTCGCCAACAGGCGAATGTCTCACACTAATCCTTCCGCCAGCGCTTGAGGGCAAGGGCTGAAAAGAAAAAGCTTTAATAACACTACAACCAATTCAATCATAAAAGAGGTGTTTTTTGGGTGGAGTTTGACATAAAGCGCAGGAAGAAGCAGATTGAGGAAAGCTACCCTAAAGAAGTGGTTGATACTGCTTTTGAGTTCAGCAAGCGCGTCTACAAGGAATTCTCAAAATTCATAAAGATAATAGCTCTCTTCGGGAGCACTGCTAGAAAGAAGCACGGAGTCATAGGAGACATCGATGTGCTTATAGTGGTGGATGATGTCTCTGTGATAATCGACAAGGAATTCGTCGAGGCCTACAGGATAATAATAGAGAAGATAGCAGGAGAAGTCAACCCGAGAAAGCTCCACATCACGACGCTTAAGTTCACAAGCTTCTGGGAATACATACGCGCAGGAGACCCGGTGGCAATAAACATCCTGCGAGACGGAGTGCCGATAATAGACACAGGAGTCTTTGAGCCGCTGCAGATACTATTGCACCAAGGGCGCATAAGGCCTAGCCTTGAGAGCATGTGGGCCTACTTCAGCAAAGCACCCCTCACACTTTATAATTCTAAATGGCACATAAAGCAGGCAGTGCTAGACCTTTACTGGGCTGTGATAGATGCTTCGCACGCAGCGCTGATGAAGATGAACGAAGTGCCTCCAAGCCCAAGCCATGCCGCAGACATGCTAGAAGAGAAGCTCGTCGCACGAGGGCTCCTTGACAAGAAATACGCCGACACCATGAGAGAGTTCTACAACCTCTCAAGGATAATACTCCACGGCCAAGCTGTCGAGATCACCGGAGCCCAGTTCGACGAATACTTCAAGCAAGCAAAGGCGTTCGTCGAAGAGATGCAGAAGTTCATTGAGAAGAAGAAGTGAGTATTCATTCTAGATTGAAATGGACTTCTTTAGGATTGTTCAATAGGTCGTAGATGTAGATGTTCCTTGTGTTATCCTAAACAAACTTGACTGACTTCTTCGCTTTTCTTGTATTCTCCACTCTGGAAGAAATTATCTATGGCTTTTCTGATATATTCTTTTTTAAAACCCGAGAGCGGTTTTTTCTTATCGATATCATATATCACTCTTTCCAGGCTTTCATTGTCTGTATGCGCATCCAAAAGCGCTTTTGTCTCTTTAGCAGATAGATTAGTAACCAAATTTCCGTTCCTGATGCTTCTAGACCAGCCTTTCGGAACATACGATCTGATGTATTCAGATAATGCTATTGCAGTACATTCATAAATCCTTGCTATCTTTGGTTCATCCATCATATTCACCTCAGCAGCATCCGTGCGTTGAAGCGCATGCTCCTGCCTGTTGGCAGGGATTCTTCTTTCGTTCATATGCAAAATAGCTGTCAGCGCATTCTTGCTTGACTCTCTTGACAAGATATTTTAGTTCGCTCATGGAATGACCCTCCTTAATTCAGCTTTTATAGCTCATATTCGTAGACTTGCTTTCCCATTTTCGTCATCATGGCTGTCTCTCTATGAGACTGAGGGCCTCCGCCGATACGAACCAGGGCATCGATAGAATTTATGAAATAAATGCTCTCATCCCCCCAGTTATCACCGGTGAGGACAGGCCTATCATCAACTGGAAACCAGTTGTCCTTGAACTCATTGGCTTTTTCGCACGCTATTCCCCAAGTTCTCCAGCCGCGCCGCTTTGCCTCTTCATAAGCAAGTTTTATTACTCCGACGTTTGTCAGGCCAGAGACGGCTGTGACATCTAGGTCTGGAAAATCTGCCTGCGCCCGATTGTAGGAGTCTTTGATGTATGCGAGCGCCTTTCCCTCGTCAAACTTAGTGGGTGGGCAGTAGCCAACAACACCGAGATCGAGCTTAGCACTCTTCTTGTATTCTCCGCTATTGAAGAAATCGAATATGGCTTCTTTCACATAGAACCTGCTCATCAATTTTTGTAAAGGCATGGCTGTATCAATATCAGTCATCGCTTTTTCTAGGCTTCCGCCGCTTTTATACGCATGAAGAAGGGCTTTTGCCTCGCCCCCGAAAAAACGTGGCGCAAAATCCACATTACTGATGTTAACGCACCAACATTTTGGAGTGTAGAATCGTATGTGCTCTCCCAATGCTATCGCGACATGGTCATAGGTCCTTGCTATTCCTGGGTCAGACATGATAATCACCTTTTCTTTAGCAGCACCCGTGCGTCGAAGCGCATGCTTCTATCTGTTGGCATGGATTGTTGTAGACTGGCTTTTGGTATGCATAGTAAGGTGTGTAGTAAGCGTAGCCATATCCGCCGTAACCATAATAATACTCGTCGTCCCAGGAGTGGTCGTGCATGTAATGCTTGATGTAGATGCCTCCGCCGGGCAGAAAGCCAGTGACGTGCTCTCCAAAGAGCTTCATACTGGTGTTTATCTGTGAAAGGTCGAGCTCATCGGCGTACTCATTCCTGACGACGTCCACCCTCCCCCCTGGGTAGTAGACGTCTAGGTCCTTGTAGCCGATGAACTCGTCATAATGATTATAATCGTCGTGCTTGAACCGTATGTCGCTCTCTTTCTCAATAAGATAATATTGCGGGTAAGGCCCGTAGGCGACAGGATATGCGTTTCCGTTGTCGTAATGATAATAATTGTAGTAGTATTGGCTGTACTCAGGATAGGCGTACTGCTGGTCAGGATAGACGCGATAAGCAGTCTCTGCCCTGACAACACTTATTATTATAGTGCTCATGATGAGCGATGCCAGGATGAGTATCATGAATTTCTTAAGCGTGTGTCTCATTGTCAGTCCTCAGTAGAATCCTACAACATAATAATCTTCGCTGACCTGGCTTGCGACCCGGGCGTATGCCCTTGCGTTGTCAGGTAAGCTGTTTGATCCGTAGCCATAGCCGCTGTTGTAGCCGCTCGCTCCGCCGTAATTCAGTGTGACTACGCCGTTGGCGTATGGATGGTCGAAGTATAATCCGCCGAACTGGCTGGGTATCGCTCCGACGTAGTGGCCGTTCATCTTCTCGCCGTAATACTTCACAGCAGAAGGCTGGTAGACGCTTGCTGTGCATCCCCTTGTGTCAGTGCAATAGGCCTCTCCCTGCAGGGGCGGGTTGTACTTGGCAGCCAATACCTGCGGCGAGATGTAGTAATGTGATGGGCCGTAGAAGCCAAACTCTGCCTGAAGGTTTCTTTCTGAGAGGTATTGCTCGTAACCTTCAAGGCCGTAGAACTCAACATAATCGTCCTTGTACTGCTGATAGCTGTCCCACTCAGCCTTCTTGGCACCGGTAATATTGAAATTGACGGCGCTAGTAAACACAGAGGTGAGCACTAAAAACAGCGCCGCCATAAAGATAATGATAGTTGTTTTTCTCATCGTTGCAAGCCTCATTTTCTAAAAACTTTCACCGTTGATAGAGTATGTTGATTCACTTATTTATAAAGCTTTCGGTTATTTAGCTACTTTTAAGTAGTTACAATTTACTAGAACTGAGTATTCCGCCTTCGGCTAGAAAAGCTAACAATAAAAAACTCAAGAAAATAATATGCTCTCACTTGTTCGCGTTGAACATCGACGACAAATCAATCTTCGACTCGTCCATGCTCTTGATCTCGCGCTGCCTGTCATCGTCGGACTTGGCAGGGGCAGAGTCAAGCTCTTTAATGCTGAAATCAACCCCTTCAGAGTCATCCTCTTCAGCAGCCTCAACATCCGCGGCTTCCTTGGCAGGAGCCTCTTCTGATGAGTCCTCGGATTTCTCTTCCTCAGACTCATCATTCGGGTCATCGTCCACATCAGCGTCTTCGCCGGCATCAACCTCTTCAACTTCCTTCTCTCCCTCTTTTTTCTCCTCAACAGGCTTGTCCCATGAAGACTTCTCTTCCGCAGGTTCTTCAGCAGCAGGCTCAGGCGCAGCGCTCTCCTCTGCAGGAGGGCTTACTTCCACAGCGTCATCCTCTTCATTATTATGAGGCTCTTCCTCCTCAGCCACAAGATCCTTGAGAGGCTTGTCAATCTGCAGCTCGCTAAGATCGCTCAGGTCAAGCCTGGCATTGGACTTGCCACTGGCCAGGTTCGCTGCGAGCATCTCCATCTGCTTATGGGCCAGATCATGCTCGGCGCTCTTCTTCTGCTCGCCGTACATGTTCTTCTCCCTCTCTCGGAAATCATCAGCCACCTTCTTGCTGATGCCCATCATCTCCTCAGCCATCCTGCGGGCCTCTGATTCAGAATTAGCAAGCTTGCTGTTTCTCAAAGTCCTTGTGAGCTTCTCAATCTCTTCATCTTGCCTAGATTTAAAATCAACCATTATTACACCACCATCCAAAGATTACAATTAAGTTTGATAAGAGAATATTTAAAGGTTTTGCTCTGACTTACCCCCAAGCACCCTTCCGATGAACACAGTATGATCTCCGCTGTCCATCTCCTGCATCAACTCGCACTCCAATACTGCCTTTGCCTCGCCCACTCTCGGGCTTTCGACCTTCTCAGAATCAAGCTTAGAGACTCCAAGGAACTCAAACAAGTCCATGAATAATCCATCCTGGCCTTCGCAAGACAAGACTATGCTCTTCTGCTCATGGCCCATGAAATTAACCACGAAATTGCCGGCGCTGCGGATCATATCCCTCATGGTATCATCGCTCCTCACGCTGATGACATAACTCATAGGAGAGATGCTCGCAGGCATGTGCCAATCAACGACGCTGATGCTGTCCTTCATCTCGACCTTGCCGAAAACCGCATGAGGAGCCCTCACAGAGACGAGTACCTTTGAATACAAGTCATCGCGGTTGATGATGTTGCTGAGCATAGACTGATTCTAGGAGTAAGGCTATTTAAAAGTTGCTATTAGAGAGAAACTTACCTCAACCGCGCCTTCATCGGATGAGAATAGCGATACGGCGCGCTTGAAGCCGAAATCGAAGCATCAACTCTTCACTGAGGCAAAGCTTTAAAAGACAACATTCTCCACTAGTCTAAAGATGGGCTCTTAGCTCAGCACGGTAGAGCACAACGTTCGCAACGTTGGGGCCGCGGGTTCAAATCCCGCAGAGTCCATCCGATTTTTTTTCGACGGGGCTGTAGTGTAGCTTGGTATCATTCGTGGTTCGGGGCCACGTGACCGGAGTTCGAATCTCCGCAGCCCCATATTTCCTTTTCATTCTTCTTTCTTTCTACAGAAAAAGATGGTGTCTTTGTCTTCGTCGACAATCTCATCAATGATAAATATCTCTTTTATCAGCTTCTCTATCGCGGCGTATTTCGGGCTTCGCTTGAGGATGCTAAGAATATACCGGTCTTTTCCTACTCTTTCCATTTCCCGCAGACCTTTCTCAACATCTTCGAAGTTGTGAACTGCTGTTATGCTCATCACGATGTTGAAGCTCTCCTCAGGAAACATCAATTCCTCGGCTCTTCCGACCATGAGCTTGTGCCTTCCGCGGTACTGCTTTATCAATTCAAGCGCCGGGTCGACTCCTGTGACGTGGCAGTTGAACATGTCAAGATAGCTTCCTGTTCCGCAGCCGACGTCAAGCAATTTATCAGTCTTCTTGAGATTCAGCTTTGAAAGTATTATCTTGGCTTTTCTTAGCTGCTCTTCTCCATGGAGCTCGTCATATCCTTCGGATATCTCGTCATAATAATTCATCGCAGCAGCCTTTTATTCTCATCCTAGATGCTTATCTCTATCAAAAACCAAGCAATGAGCGCCAGCACAAGGAACGCTGCTGTGAACAGCAGGTTGAACTTGAGCACTGCCTTGTGCTTGTAATAGCCCCATTGTACCAGTATTGTGAATATCAGTATTGGAAGGATAAGGAATATGCTCAGGAATGAGAATAACCATGGGAAGAAGAGAGCCTCAATGTTTAGCATCAAGCTTATCGGCACAAGCAGCGTTAGCAGTACCAATAGGATTATCGGTATTGCCATGCTTATCTTCTGCTTGGATGTGAGGTTTACCTCCTGCAGGATGGTTTTCTCATTGGAGCAGAAAGCCCTGTCAACCTCTTTCAGGTATGCTATCATCCAGAATCCTATAAGCGTCAGGAAATTGGCAAGCCCGTAGAATGCGAACTTCACAGGCGAGGGCTCTGTCTCCCTGAAAGCGAAGATTCCTGCTGCCATGCTCGCGAGGCAGGAGATTATTATGAAGAGTATCACTCCCCAGCCCCACCACCGCTCCATCATGCTCTCAAGAACAACGTTCTTCTTCGGAGCCTCTGGCGTTATCCACAAGTCCTGGGTGAGGTTCTTTGATTGGGAGTTCAGCTTTATCTTGGTGTATCTCAGGTTTTCTATCTCATAATGGATTTTTCCGCTGATGCTGTAAGGGCTCATCTTATAGCCTCTGTACAGTTCCTTGAGATCATCTGTTATTGAATGACGCCCGATGTAGTACTCTACGACTGCATCCTCTTTTATCCCTGCGAAGAGGTCTGGCTTGACGTAGTCAAGGACGTAAATCACTGTCGGGATTCGCAGCTCATCATAGGCAGAGGTGAGCCTCAAAGGATAATAAGGCTTAGAGGTAGGAAATGATGCTGATACTCCGATCACTCCTTCATACCGGTTCCAGCCATCATTCTTTGTAGCGTTTCTGAATTCCACCGGGTCAGACACCCATGAGACTATGAAAGAATAATACTGGCTGACGTACTCATCAAGGATTTTCTTTGAATCTTCCGGCAGCACAAGGCCTTTTTTCTGCAAGTACTCATCAAGCTTATCAGGGTCTGAGGCAGAGACCAATTCTGTTGTGAGGCCCATCTTCTCAATCCTGTTATTAACTGTGACTCCTTCGCCATCCAAGGATTTTGTCCCCGCAAGGGAACCAAACGAGCCTGATCCTGCCATTCCAAAGAACAAGGCTGCGGGAGCAGGATAGATCTGAGTGGCAGCTATTAACAAGAAAGCACTTCTCATAGAATCCCTAGCAGACTCTCTCAGCTCTTTGCCAGAGAACAGCGGAAAACCTTTCACGATATTGATCTTAACATCATCGGGCTTTGCAGGCACAGGAAATATCCAGACCGCATCATCGAAGGGCAGGTCCTCGCCCGGTTCTACGAGCAGGAGCATGTTCTCAGTGCCGTTCTTGTAGTTGATAACGCAATACTGCTGAGTCTCAGGCGAGAGCCGCCAGGAATCCAAGTCCCTGATGTGAATCATGCCGTCGGCGGCAGCCAGAGGAATGCATAGCAATGACAGGAGAACAATCAATGGAATAAATGCTTTTTTCATCCTCAAACCCAACGCTAGTTCTTGGTTGCGTTGTTTTTAAATGTTTTGAAAGGACTTCGCACAACAAGAACCTTTTTAAACATAGGAATCGGGATTATGAGCAACAATAAGAATCACGTTCCGAACATGGTCTACCCGAATTTCAAAAACAAGCATCTGAAACAGGCTCTTTTTAATCCTCACGACCTTTTCATAAACACGCCCTTGGCGAGGAAGAACTACAAAAAGTTGCCTGAGAAATACATATTCATATATTACCCTAAAGTTCTCAATTATTTCAAGAGAAGATATGGTGCAAGGAAGATTAGGCTGTACAGGATGACTACAGTGTATAAATACAGAAATATAGGAGTTGTTCAGATGACAGGCATAGGATCTCCTCATGCTGCGACTATAATGGAGGAACTGATAGCGCTGGGAGGAAAGGAGTTCCTTAACGTCGGATCAGCCGGCGGATTAAGAGAGTTTGGAACTTTTCTGTGCGAAAGAGCGATAAGGGATGAAGGGACAAGCTATCATTATGTTCCTCACGGAAAATACGCTTATCCTGACAAGGGACTCACAGCCAGGCTCGGCGATTCTTTGCGCAAGAGCAAAATCCCTTTCGAAAAAACGACTTCTTGGACGATTGACACTCCTTATAGGGAAACCAAGGCAGAGATAAGAAAGTACCGGAAACAGGGAGTCGCAACTGTCGAGATGGAATCTTCCGCCCTCTTCATAGTGGCTGGGGTAAGAAAGGTCAAGATAGCTTCGGCTTTTGCCGTGACCGATGTTCTGGGTCATGATAAATGGAATCCTCAATTCGACGCAAGACATGTCAATAAAAGGCTTTACCGTTTGCTTGACGCTGCCATACGATGCCTTGTTAAATAACTCGCAGATTGATTTTTCTATACAGTCATAAACCGCGCCATATCGCGCTACTCATCAGATGAAGGCGCGCCCGATGAAAAGTTAGAAAAAGTATTTAACCTTGAAGCTGTCATCTGGTTCCATGACGTTCAAGAAGTTAGTTCAGAAAGCCTTCGGTCTTGAAAAGAAGCGCGTCGATAGCGTTGTTCTCGAGCGAGAGGTGGTGGAAAGCATCATAGGGCTTGCCAAGGATACTTATCCTAAGGAGTTCATAGCTTTCCTAGACGGGAAGCTGAAGGACGGGGTGCTGCGCATCAGCAGCCTGATCTACCAGCCTTACTGGGCCAGCAGGAACTCAACAGCCTCGATAGTTGATTTCCCCATTGGCATGAGGGTCTTTGGCAGCGTTCACAGCCACCCAGGACCTAGCAACCAGCCAAGCAGCGCAGACCTGCTCTTCTTCTCAAGGCACGGAGCAGTGCACATGATAATCAAGACACCTTACTCTGAAGAAAGCATCCAAGCATACGACAGCCAGGGAAGGATGATAGCTTTTAGCATTGGCTGAGTAATCATTTCTTTAAAAACAGAAATCTTCCCTCGGAGTTCGGGAGGACATCCATTATTTAAGCAAAGTGTAAACTAATTTATACATTAAATTTGATTTTGCTAAATCTAATGTCGGAATCTCGATAGTGCCTGATTTAGTGAGCTGGTTAATTTCTTCTTCAGTTTTCCTGCTGTTTGTGGCCATGAAAAAGGCATCTCGTTTATTGATGTTGATGATGCCTTCTTGTTGATAGGCAATGCACAGTAAACCTAATTGTGTGAACTCTGATTTCGGCTTTATTTTTTTCCCCCTCTTAAAGCATTCTTCTGCTTTAGCAAAATCTTTAGCATTGAAATATAGGACGCCGAGGAATCCGCATGCAAGATTTAATGTGCTTTCAACTGGCTTGAGTAAGGCAGAATATTTTTGAATATCTCTTTCCCCAGTTTGATACATTGAGATTGCGCATGTGACTGCACTTAATGGTTGAGCAGGCTTGATCGAATTTAAATGAGCGACTGCTTGAGGGTGGTTTTCCATCTGATAGGATAATAATCCCATAACCTCAATCTCGCGTTCTCTTTTTTTTGCTAATCGCTCTAGCTTATCGTATGCTTTTTTTAAATTACCTACTTGAACGCATACTTTGGCATAAGCAGCAGATAGCTTGTTGTGATTTTTTTCATCAATTCTTGCTTCATGATGCTTGATTAGCTCAATCATATTGAAGGTATCGTTCTTCCCGCAAGCCTTTTCAAAAATATTTATGTAGAACTCATCAGAAGCCGTTTTTCGGTCCATTTCTTGTATTTTTCTCAATGTATCTTTGTCTTTAGGGTTGAATAGTTCGCCATTAAGAAGTTTTTCAAGATCTCCACCAAAATCAAAAATCCCACCTGGCATGCTTGAAAGTTAAATTAACCAATACATAAATGTTTCGTTTTATTGTCATTATTAAGTGGGAATGTATTTTGGTTGGTGTTTGTATGTTAAGCAGATTTTGTGAATTCAGTTGAACAAACTCAGCCTTGACTGGAGCTCTCCTCTCCGGTTACCCGCGCCCACAACTTTTTTAAATAAGCCGAGTTTTCAGAAGGGCAGCATTACAGCCCCGTAGTGTAGTGGTCAATCACGCGAGGCTCTGAACCCTGATGCGAAAGCTTTCGGGGGCGAGAGACCTTGTAACCACGGTTCGAATCCGTGCGGGGCTATTTCACATTCTCTTTTCTGATATGTTTGATTTCTTTTTTTCTCGTTTTTGAAATCGAAACCTTTATATATTCATAGTATATACTATAGCTATACGCATCAATTGGTGATATTTATGGTTACTGAGATGATTACTGTGAAATTGGATGAGGTCTTCTTGAAAGAGATTGATTCTATCGTATCAAAGAGCGGCTATCAGAACAGGACTGAATTTATCAGGAATGCTTTGCGTGAGAAGGTTGAGGAGGTAAGATTAAAAGAAGCGATGATATCACTAGGGCATCTTAAGGGAGCTTCCAAGAATAAGACTGCAGATGACGCATTAGAAAAGCTAAGAATAAAGGCTTTTGAATCGCTGGATAAACGGCCTAAATGATGTCTTCTGGCTTATGATGTTTCGATATGTCTTCCAGCTGTCTGAAATGCTTATGGGAAATTTCGCAAAATTTACCGGGGTTGAAAACCCCGTCACTTTAGTGCGAAATTTCTCATCCCAGCAAACCGCCAATCCATGCGAGAGCCGTAAAACCTCGGGCTTCAGCCCGCAGGTTAG
>Ga0268284_1000987_pt1 | contig 16140 bp, 9 predicted proteins | sample saktaG_14_FD_190137 | JGI IMG/M metagenome (GOLD analysis project Ga0268284, IMG submission 190137) | Saline water microbial communities from Sakinaw Lake, British Columbia, Canada - sak_2013_06_06_40m | ecosystem: Environmental > Aquatic > Non-marine Saline and Alkaline > Saline ...
ACAAATGACGATCTTCCCCGCTTGTGCCGCAGCGATCGCGATCTCCGCATGGCAATTGTTGGGCACACAGATTTCGATGATATCAATGTCTTTGTCTGCAACAACCTTGCGCCAGTCGGTCGTGTACGTCTCGTAGCCCCATTTTTCCGCAAAAGCCTGAGCCTCGGCTTCCACCAAGCCGCACACGGTCTTCAAGACCGGCTGGTACTCCAGATCAAAAAAATTGCAGACCTTACGATACGCATTCGAGTGCGTCCGCGCCATAAAGCCATATCCGATCATGCCGACGTTTAATACTTTTTTCGTTTTCATCACATCTTGATTCCTTTCACGTTATTCACACCAACCATGCGCCGCACGCACGTTGATCATCGCTGCCAAAATCTTATTCCAGGTCTCGGGCTTCATCATCACCTCGTTGGTAAACATACAGCCGTCCCAACAGAGATGCCGGATGGCACGTGTGGGCTGTCCATCCTCGCCGCGTAACCATTGTCCCGCAGCCCAGACGATATCCAACTTTCCATTCGGATCATCCGGCAAACAGTGACGCCCCGTCTTCTCATGCGTGCCCTGGCCTTTGACGGTTGCGTCATTCTGTGCCACATGGAAATCAATCGTCCATGGACGCAACGCCGTCGCGAGCTTCACATAAGCGTCTTGAAACGTCGCCACGTCCTGCCACTCAAATGCTTCAGGCACAAAGCGGTCTTCCGGCGCGTTTACACCTAACAGATAAAGCAACGTATGCGCCATATCCGCCTGGAAACCGAGTTGCTCTGGACGTCCGACGCCTTCCAGCACCTGGAGCATCGTGCGCCATGAATGCATGCCGCCCCAACATATTTCACCCTCCGCCGCCAGCCTTTCGCCGTATTCCTCCGCGACGTCACAGGCACGCGAAAACGTGTCAATGATCCGTGCGGTATGGACGTGTGGATCGCGCGCCCAATCCGCCACCGATCCCGATGAATCAATGCGGATGACACCGTCCTTGCGAATGCCCATGTCGCGCAACCGCTTGCCGATGTGACACGCCTTGCGGACTTGCTGAACAAATTGCTGTTGTTCAGCCGCCTCACCAAAAGCTGAACCGCCGCCCGCCGGCCCCCAGACAGGTGCGACCAGTGAACCGATTACCAGCCCCTTCTCGCGAATCTGGTCGGCTAACCGCACGAGCTCCGCATCCGTGGCATCAATATTCACGTGCGGGGCACAGAGGAAAAGATCGAGCCCGTCAAATTTCACGCCGTCCACCTCTGCGGCGGCGGTCAAGTCAATCATCGTTTGCAGGTCGATCAGCGGCTCCGGCGTGCCAGGGCCTTTCCCGACAACGCCCGGCCATGCCGCATTATGCAGTTTGGGATACGATTGGCTCATTTTTGGCCTCCCGCGTCCGGAGCAGTCGGATTGACCTCAGGACCAAAGTAACGCAACATGACCATGGGTTCACACGTGGACGTATTCTCAAACGTGACGCCAGCACGCGCCGCGCCATCCACGACAAAAACTTCATCGTCGGTTAAGTCGTGGAACCGGATCAGATTCGGACTGCTCAAACGCTGGCCGTTGATCAGTCCCTTGCCCTGAACGGTAATGAGCCCATACGCGCCGCCATCTTTAATCGTGCAACGTGCGCCAGGGAGAACGGTCAATTCTTTAGCTGTCACACACTGCCAGCCTTTGACACGTCCGTAGCAAATCCACTTATCGATGTAGCCCTCTGCTTCCGAACCGCCTGCAACCACGGGCTCAAGATAGTGATTCTGGAAAAATTTCGGATCCGTGTTTTGCTTCCAGTCCAGTTGTTCGACCAAGTAATCCAGATCCTGATGTTTCTCTGGAGGAACATCCTTCACCAGCAATGACCACGGCACCTCACGGCCTTCCACCAGACTCTGGTACATGCCAAACACATCCGAACCCCATTGTGGCTCGTACGTGCACAGCGAACCCGGCGCATGCAACACACATGGCGGAACCAACCACCCCGTGCCCGGCTTTAACCGATACGCTTGGGAAATATCAAGGATCCCGTTATCTCCCTTATTCCAGTTTTCAAGACACTTCCGCACCTGCGCCTTTGTGGTGCCGGGGATCAATCCGAAAAACGTGTAGGGGAAATTATTCCCGGTCAGATTATGCTGGGGCGGGAAATAATACGTCTCCGGTTTACCTTCCTGTCCCACGCGCTTCGCGAGTTTGGCGCTCTGGTGCATGTGATGGGGGATCGGCCCCATGTTGTCAAAGAACTTACTATACACCGGCCAGCGGTGATACAATTGCCAGATCTCCTTGCCCACTGCCTTGGCGCCAAGCGCGGCAACCGCATCGCGCAGCAAGAAACGCTGACCCTTAAAGACGACATAACTCAAGCCCTCATCTGGCTCGCGACCCTCATTGGCCGCTTCAGTCGTGGAGGCAAACCAACGCTCGTCAATGCCCCCGCGCTTCAGCCCATAAGCATAAATATCGTCCGGGTGCAATTTGAGCCGACGCCCGGGGTGGAGAAACGACCGGGGCACCCAATTCGGTGCCAGTCGTAAGATGCCATTCCCTTGCTTCAAAGCGGCTTCAGCCACATCACGTACATTCGTCGTGACCGTTTTTAGTTGTTTCACAGATTGTATACTCATTTGTATTTCCCTTTTTCCTCGTTGACAGATTCACATTGTTGATGTGTTTACGAAAAGCTCTACCCAATCGTAGAAAGATATTTTTATGCTACATTATTTGGTTGTGTTTGTCTTGTAAACCTTTAGCAAAAATGTGTACACTATCGGCATGAATGCAAAAATAATGCAACGTCAGTTTTTAGGGCAGATTCAAAACTTATCGTCTTTTCGGTCTCTGCTCGACACGCTGCCGGATGTCGGTTTTTTCATAAAGGACCGGCAGGGGCGCTTTATGATGAACAATCACCGGGCCTGCCAATTCTGCAATGCGGACAACGAACTGCAAACCATCGGAAAAACGGATTACGATTTCTTTTCGCGAGATCGCGCTGATTTTTATATTAAAGGTGACCAGGCGGTCATGACGACTGGGATACCCGTCATCAATGAAATAGCGCCAGCCCCCGAACACTCGGAGCGGCTGATGATTCACAGCAAATTTCCGCTCTACAACAACCGTGGAAAACCGATTGGCGTAGTCGGCTTTCACCGAATGGTCGATGGCTTGCGCAACACCCCCCAATGGCTTGGACGCTTCACGCAGGTTGTCACCCACATCCATCAGCACTACAACGAAAACATTGAAATCAAGAAAATGGCGGCGCTGGCTGGCGTGTCCGTCAGTCACTTGGAACGCCGCTTTCAGCGTATTTTAGGATACACCCCGTATGAATATCTACAACGGGTTCGCATTACCGCCGCGCGTTCCCTTTTGGAGACAACCAACCGTACGATTGTAGACATCGCCTGTGCCATTGGCTTCTACGATCACAGCCATTTTAATCGCACGTTCAAACGCATCGCAGGAACATCGCCCGGACACTACCGCCGCAGCCATATTGACTCCGTGTAAGCGTATAAACAAGTGCCCCGCCAGCGGATCAGCCTACGCGAATACGTCTTCCACCTTCGCGGATACGCCTACGGCGGACAAGACGGCGGACAGGTCTGGAATAAACCAGCGGAGTAACTTCATAAATTAAGAGTTAAAAGTTAAACGTTGAGCCTTTGCGATAACGATCAACTATGTCACGCCGTAGGAAGTCAAGGTGGCGCAGATATTGCCGTTTCACTCTCATAGCAAGCACTGAAGGGCTTGTCTGTCCCCCAAATATTCGGAGTTCTAATGTCAAATTACGATCCTTCTGCCTAAACAATCAGCCGACTGCGATGGTAATCAATGTCATGGGGTCAATGCCGAAGAGGTTGATATTATGGACGGCGGCGAGTCTTTGCAGGGAGCTTGAGCAGTCGGCGTTCGATACCGTCGTAGAAAATCTCCGCCGTGACGCGGATCTCTGGCGCGATGTTCTGCAGCGCCCGGCGGTCTCCGATCTGTAACGCCCTCAATGCTTCCACCCAAGGCCGCAACCGGACGTTGTCACCGCGCTGTTCTAGGAAGGCAATCAATTCAGCCCCGTAGTTGAGATGTATCAGCACAGCGCTGGCGCGGAGCCAATCGTCTGTATTTCTCGCAATGAAACCACCGTCACGAAGGACAAGGGCCTTGGAAATTGCGTCGCGGGCGAGACCCCAGTTCGAGTCATAGGCTGCAAATAGCGCTTCGTGAAGCTGAGTGGTGTCATGAAACTCATGTTCCGGCATCGCCATCAGCTCCTCCATCAATGGACGTGCAGCCGAGCCTTCTCCCATGAAGTCACGTCGCAGAAAGAGTATATTTTGGAGAATAATGTCGTTAGAAGGATCAAGGCGACGTGCTGTATCAAATGCTGTTGTAGCATCGTTCATGCGCTCCATAAAGTCACAGTAAAGGTTGCCCAGCCCGTTCCAAGGCTCGGCTAATTTTGGATCGCAGGCAATAGCCCCACGATAGGCCGTCTCGGCATCGGCGTAGCGCTGGAGATGGTTTTGCAGCAGTTTGCCAAGATTGTTCCAAACCCAGACATTTTTTGGATCGCGGGCAATCGCCTCGCGATAGGCTATCTCGGCTTCGGCATAGCGCTGAAGATGCTCGTTTAGTAAGTTGCCCAAATTAATCCAAGGTTCGTCATTCTTTGGATCACGTGAGATGGCTTCGCGATAGGCTTTCTCGGCCTCGGCATAGCGCTGGAGATGATAATATAACAAGTTGCCCAAATTGAACCAGGCCCAAGTTAGATTAGGATCACGTGAGACGGCCTCGCGGTAGGACGTCTCAGCTTCAGCATACCGCTGAAAATGATCCTGCAACAAGTTGCCTAGATAGAAATAAGCCCAGGCATGCGTCGGATCTCGGGTGATTGCATGGCGGTAGGCTGTCTCGGCTTCGGCATACCGATGAAAGTGATTCTGCAATACGTAACCCAGATGAAAACAAGCCCAGGCATTCTTCGGATCGCAAGCGATTGCCTCGCGGTAGGCGATTTCAGCTTCGTCAAAGCGGTGGAGACGGCTTTCGAAAAGTTTACCTAGGCTAATCCAAGGCCAGGAATTATTCGGGTCGATTTCTACTGCCTTGCGGTAAGCCCTCCCAGCCTCGTCATAGAGGGCAAGCCTAGTTTGCAAGCGGTCGCCCCATTGATCCCACTGCCAAGCATCAGTAGTGTCGCTCGGCTGGATGTTGGAGCGAATGAGGGTGATGCTGAAATCGCTGAGTTTTGAGCCGAAGCCATCAGGCAGTAAATCCACCATCAAAAGGATGCAGTTACTATCGTTTGTCTGCTTAAATGCTCGGTCCCAGTCTGCGACATCTTCCCGGTTAAGAATTTGACCGCTGGCCAAACGATGGGAAAACCAAGTGACGGCCTCCTCTGTATAGTTTTGGACATCAGCCTTTCGTGACTTGGATAAGGTGTCGAGGACGCTATAGATTTCATCTTGACTCAAGATGCCAGCGCGTGTGACGAGTTGTTCGCGCTCACCGCTGACAAACATAGCATGATCGCCCAATACTGCTTTGGCGAAATCCTCGGGTGAAATGTCGGTCCCGGCGGGGACCAGACTGATAAGCTTTTTTCGCAGAGCGTCGAAAGCCAGTGTCGAGGGCGGCAGGGCGTCGAAATCAATCAGTTCACGCATTCGCTGGCGAGCCTCGGAGGCTTCTGCTCGCAGGGCCATAAGTTGGCTGTGCCGTTTGAGATCTTCGGCTGTTTCAGGCTCTGAAAGACTGTCGGCGACAACACGGCTCCAGAGGTAGCGGTCTGGGCTGAAACGATCCTCGTTCATCATGTGCTGGGCTAAGCGGATACGATCCGAGGGCTCGTAGAAGCTCTCCAGAAAGCGTGTGAGAAACTCCACCTCGCGGCGTTGGCGACGGGAGGCGCTGCGCATCAGGAACCAGATGTTGAAGAAACGTTCGGCAATCTGGTAGCCCGTGCTGGATTCGTCAAAGAGGTCAACGCATTCGATGGTGCCTATCTTTTCCAAGCGGTCAAGCTGGGGGCTGATCGTGCCAGTTGGTAGCCCAGTGGCTTGGGCCAGTTTTGAGGCGGTGACTGGATCCCAGTGATTGGCGATAGCGCTGGTGATTACCTGCTGTTGCGTGGTGAGTTCTTCGAAACGCGCTTTGTAAAGCGGAGTGACGCGGTCGAGCAGGTTCTCAAGGTCGCCAAAGACGCTGGGAGCGAAGTCCTCGGCATAGAGGAAAAAGAGTGTGAGCGTGGTACGAGGATTGCCTCCGGTGAGGTGGCGCAGTACCTTCAGGCGAGCGGGATTCTGGAGCACGTGCTGGCGGACATCTTCACGCTGGGCTGTTTCGGCCAGATGCAACAGCAAGTCGCGCATCTCTGATTCTTCCAGCGGACGGAGATAATGGACTTTGAAATGATCATAGAAGGCAGCACCGTAATCCTGTGTCTGTGGAGGTGGAGAGGGACTGGCCCCCACGAGGATCGGAGCGCCTGGTCGCATGAGCAATTCACGCAGGCTATGCTGCTGCCGTTCTGGCAGACGTTCGAAGACGAGCTGCAAGTTATCCACGAGCAACACGGGGCGTTGGCCCGAAGTTTGTGCGGCCTTGGCAAAGGCACTATACACGTCATCGGCAAAGGGCTGGTCGTCTTTCACGGAGCTTGCGCCGCCCACAGTAAGCCGGGCGACGGTAGCGTCGATCTCAACGACAGCTTGGGCATCCCCCGCCTGCTCACGCGCATCAGCTAGGGAGTCGAGGCAGTTTAGCCAGAACTTAGAGAGCCGATCAACGGCGTACTGCTCCTCTGCAAAGATAAGCGGGATGAATCGTGCAATCAGCGCGGGGTCGGTGCGGAGTTCGGCGGCTATGCGGGCGAGGAGCATTGTCTTGCCCATGCCTCGCTGGCCAACAATGAGGTGATGCTGGGCGCGGCTCTTAGGCTTCTCAGCCGCGAGGTCAGCGATAATGCGGTCCAGCACCGGCCGCCGAGCAGCAAAGGCGGCGATGACTTGATCAGGGGGCATTCGCCCGGTGTTGTAGAGCGAAAGCTGATGTAGGGAGAGTATGGATTTTGTATTTTTCATCGGACCTCTCGGCAGTGCCAGTATTCACGAAGAAGAAAAGAGCGAAAGGCGTAATTACCGTTACTTTCCAGGAGATAGCCATCACGTTGGAGCATGAGCAAGAGTCGTGATAACTGATCCTCGACAACGGCAGGGTCAGATGACTGGCGGGTGCTCATGAGAGCATTCAAAATCTGATGACGTGTTCTACCGTCCGGATACTGACAAAGGTGGTACAAGGCATTCTTTGCCACAGCGGCGTCGCTTTGTTCAAACTGTTCATCCAGCCGCTGCCGCCACGTGTCAAACTGGCTGAGATTCTCTGGCTGAAGCAGATGGGCAAAGGCGGCTTCAACGGCCGCAACATCGGCGTGACTTGTTTCTGTACCAACGATAGCGTGAAAGACGATTTGCAAGTGGTGCGGCAGCGGCCAGCCGACACGCTGAATGATCAGAGACCGAAGTTCCGGTGCAAGCGATAGTCCATTGCTCTCGCCCAAACGCGCAAGAAATTGGTCAGCTTCGAGAGTGTCTAATGCTTCCAGATGCAGGCCGGTGAGGTCGTTAATTGTCTTCCGAAGGTTTCGGTCATCGACGAAGCTGTCGAGTCCGATGGAGCCGAGAAATAGCCATCGTATGTGTTTTCGGTGGGTCTGGCGCAAAGCCCGTAACCAATGGAGCAGTCGATTGACGCGCTCTGTTCCTTGCTCCTGTTTGCCGAGAGCGAGGAGGAGTTCCGGCATCTCATCGATGGCGATTAGTACAGGGGTTGCCTCACTCTCGATCTTGCGAAAAATGCTCTCTAATGCATGACCTAGAGTACTGTGATCGGGATCCTCTGGGGTTCCCATATCCATATCAACACCAGCGGCCCCCACTTTCATACCGCTTAAAGCTGTTCGTACCTTTCTGAACACAAGCGACACCCGACTGAGCATTTCCGGGTGCAGACCGCTTTCGGTTAGTCCTGCTACAAGTTTTTCTGCAAACGCGAGTTCGTCGTGGCAACCCTCGACGTTTATGAAGATGGCTGTTTTCTCTGCTTTGCGTTCCAGTTCGCAAAGCTTCAACACTAGGGAGGTCTTTCCGACTCGGCGAGGAGCGGTAAGCAAGATGTTCGCCTTGTTCGCCAGCTCTCGCTGGAGTCGGCAAATATCCAATGGACGATCAAAAAAGTCGTCGTCCTCTACGGGTGAACCTGTTATGTTTCTCATATGCGGTGGATAATACAACAAAGGTGTGTCAATTGTCAATATACAAATCTGTATTTATACAACTTTGTATTTATGCGTCGGTCAGAGAAAAGCCACGCAATGGGTTGACGAATGCCGTTGTCCTTCACCAGTGAAAATGTCATTATAATCACAACCCTGAAAATCTTATGGGGTGCTCGATATTCCAGTGTTGCGATTTGGAGTATACTCTCTGTTTACTTGTTATTAGCCGGAACAATTTCCACCTGATGGGACTGCATCACCAGCGCTTTTCTTATTGCATCGAACAGCTCGGGCATTTTCTTCATCCGCTCCTTGAAGACTTCCTCACGCTTGGCTTCAACTTGTTCGGGTGAAATTCCCATGAACTCGGGCACACCCCCGGCTCGCATGACACCCCCGAATACTTTGTCATGGAAATACTGGTTCTTCGCGTGAATCGCCGACCATACGGCTTTCACTTGGATTGCGATCAGACTGTTGGTCAGAACCGCCGATGCCATATTGACGCCTGAGGCCAGCTCTGCCGCGGAGTATGCCGCCATAGTGGTTCCGCCAAGACGGATTTCGTACAGGCCTTCTTTGAGGCCTGTCACCTTCAGGCGATAATCGTTCATTTGCTCCAGGATCGGAACCCACTGCAGAATGTTCTTGGCATCCCCATCGGGAAAGAAGGGCAGTGCGTTGTCCTTCTGCTGGAATGTGATCTTCCCGTCGGTATCGACCTTCAGGCCATCGATCATGCAGTTCTTGCTCTGCACAACTTTGGCGGCTGTCGCGTTGATTTCGACTGCGGCCACCAGCGGGGTAAAGCCCATGCCTTTGAGAATCTCGGCAGCCATCAGGGTCTGCCCGGGTGGGCCGGGATGGACCACATCGCCGCCGCCAATCCGGTTCTTCGGATTGACTCCGCGAGCTTTGTCAATCGCCGCCACAAACGGATGAAACTGGTCGATGAACAGGGCGTTCCCGTTGGCTTCGGCGATCATCTTTACGCCTGCTGAAAACTTTTCAAGCTTCTGGATAAACGGTAGGACTGACGGACCTTCATCCATCACTTCAGCCGGCGTTGTGGTACACCACGCGACACGTATATTTGCCGCTTTTGCCTGATTGGCTATTCCCTGCAGGTGGTTGGTGAAACCATTGAACCCCCCTTGATTAAAGTCATTGCCCGGCCCGCCGCAATCATTCATTCCGAAATTGACAGTCAACACGGTTGCCCCGTATGGCAGTACATCGCGCTTGAAGCGGTTATCGCCGCCGCCTGAACCGTCCCCGCCAATACCCACATTTGTAAACTTCAGATCCCAAGTGGGAAACCGGGTGATCGTCCAGGCTTCCACATAACTGGCATAGAGATGCTGCTCAGTGATGCTGTCACCCATCATCACGACCTTGTCGCCATCCTTGAGGAAAAAACCCTCCGCTGCACATGGCAGCGCCGCAAGCATCACATTAAACACGGACACGGTATATTTCATATTTTTCATCTTCTGAGTTCCTTTCACTTAGCGCCCCGGAATCACCTGTAGTTCCTGATAGGCGGAATTCTCCCCGCCGATTTCGCCGGTGATGGGCGACACGGCCCAGACCAGCCAGCGGTACGTACCCACCGGCTTGCCGTCACTGCGGCGAACGCTTGTGACCTCGAATTCCTTCGGCTCGACCTCGCGGGTATCGACCGCCATGATCGGCGCAAACACGGTTGCGTCTGCAACGTTCCAGCCCGGATCCGTCGCAGCGTTGCTGCCGTAAAGGATATAATTTTGCTTGGCTCGGTTCCGCCCGGTGGACGAGAAGGTGTTGACCTGCGCAACACTTTTCGATTCGCCCAGGTCAAGCTTGTAGGCCCCGTCCGTCACACCGTTCTGATAGATCGGGTTACCGCCCTTGACAACCTTGCCATCAATCAGCGCCTCAAGAGGGCCGTCCACAGTCCGCGGTCCGCCGGATGACACCTTGGCTGGCACAACTGCCGATGCCACCGGAGCTTCCTTGAACCCGGTATCGGCCAGTGTCTCCATGACAACATACGTGTATTTGAGCAGATCAATCGTCAGCGGCTTTTGCTGGCGAGTGACGGATAGAGCTAGCTTCTTGCCCGCTGCCTGATCCCGCAGGACCGTTAGCTCTTCGATGGTGCGCACCTCTTTGCCATTGCAGGCGACGACCACGTCGCCCTTTTGCAACCCGGCCTTGGCGGCGTCACTCACGGCCGGCACGTCGAGCAGCAACACGCCGCCGTCGGCGGTCAGGCCATACGTGGATCGGTCTGCTGGGCCTGACAAGTTGCGCGCCTGCGCCTGCAAGAGCAACTTGGCCGCCGCATTGAGCTTGGGGATGGTGCCGGCGAACGTCAGTTTGATCGGGTAGGCGCTGCATGGATAGGGGGCTTTGGCCGGCAGCTTGATTTGCAGGGAATAGGCATCCTGGCTGAAGGTCAGTTTTTCCGTGGACCCTAACAGCGTCATGCTCCGTAAGCTCTTCAAGTCGATGCGGTGCTTGTTGAGCGTCTTGACTTTCAGCATTGCGCCGTCACCGGGCCAGCCGAGCGTTGTGATATAGAGCACGGTGTTCGCCTTATTGTGGGTAAAGCGGATATCCTTTGCCGATCCGCTGGAAATGGTGTTGAAGTTCTTTTCTCCTTCGCCGAACGTCTCCCAGGTGCGCGTGTCGAAGATGGCCTCGCCGATCAAACTAAAGTCATGCCCCATATCCTTGAGCATGTTGATGGTCGCATCCTCCAACTCGCCATCACCGGTCAGCGGCACATTCAACAGCAGGTTGCCGTTCTTACTGACCACATCGATCAGGGTATGGACGATTTCAAAGCCTTTGCGGTAATGATTCGTCTGATTGCGCAGCCAGTACCATTCCGGAGCCATGGTCTTGTCGGTCTGCCAGAAGTTCTTCTGCAGGGTGCCGGGAAATTCGAATTCAAAGTTTTCGGCGCCGATGGGGCAGCCGCCCTTGAAGTTGGCCACGGCCTGCAATTTGCCACCATGTTCCTTGAGACTCTGGTTGTAGAGATGCGAGACGATCTTGTAGCCCTTGTCTTTGAAGGGCGGCCCGCCGTCTGTGTAGTAGAGATCAGGATGATACCGGTCGATCAGGTCCTTCATGCGGTCTTCGAAATTCTGCTCGAAGGCGGGCGGGCCTACATCCTGCGGACCTTCGTAACCCGGATCCGTGTTCTTCCACGGCACGCCGTAGAGGTCCGCGAATGCCGGATCCTGGCCATCATAAGCCACGCCGGCCATCGGGCCGCCCTTGTCGGCTCCATGCGAGGTCTGCAGCCAGCGGTAGGTTCTGGCGACATGCGAGGCCACGCCGAAGTGCAGCCCGTTGGCCACGGTGGCCTTCTGCCACATCCCGCAGACATCCTTGCCTGCGGTCGCCATGGAGTTCCAACGCGGCTGATATTTGGAGTCCCACATATCGAAGTTGTCGTGATGCGACGCAACCGGCACCACGTAGCGCGCGCCGCCCAGCTTGTAGAGCTTCACGAGCCGGTCAGCCTGGGCCTGATCGAATTTCTCCGCCTTGAAGAGCTTGCAAATATCCTTGTAGCCGAATTTGGAGGGATGTCCATAAGTGGCGCAATGATACTTGTAGCCCTCGCTGCCCTCCTCATACATCCAGCGGGCATACCAGGTTGATGCCACACCAGGAATGCTCTCCGGCCCCCAGTGCATAAAGATGCCGAGTTTGCCGTCGATGAACCACTCGGGGATTTCCGACTGCCTGAGCGATTCAATGGTCGGCTCGTAGTTGGTCGGTCCCGTCTTGTCCGCCGCCTGCATATTTGCGAGCGGCATCAGGCAGATGGCTGCACATGTTAGGTATTTGATATTGTTTTTCATTGGCTTATCTCCTTCTTTCCCTATTTCATTTCATCTAGCAACCGCTTACCCCTGGCAACAACCCCGCCATTCTTGCTGGACAGAAGTTTGTTCCCCACTTCTTTGAGCACATCAGCAGACCCTTTCTTTTGGGCACATAGATTCTCGGCAATATCGATAGCTGACGGTTCGGCGTCCTCCCGCACTGCGGGATCATCCAGATAGGTGTTCGCAAGCGCCAGGGTGATTGCATGCGGTGCCTTGTTCAGATTACCGGCGATTAGTTTCCGCTCGTCCACGCGCTTCGCCAGCACGGCCGCCTTCTTGAACATCTCCGCCCTCTGTTCCTCATTCAGATTGGGGCCTTCGCCGGCAAGCCGGATGTACCCCCTGAGTGCCAGAATACGCTCAACTTCTTCTGGCGCGCTTCCCGCAAGGACAAGAAGTTCATCCGCCGCATTTTCGCGGCACCAGGCTGCAAGCGAGCGCACAGCCTTGCCAACCAGCTCCTGGTTCCCCGACTTCAACGACTTTTTCACAAGCTCCAACGCGGATGGACTGCCGACCAGCGAGGCCAGTTCAATAATGGTCGCCTTTGATGCGACCGTCGCACCGTCATAGTAGGGGATCACCACATCGAAGCACTTTGTCCTGTCCATGGCATGTGCGCATATATTCCTGAGCGCTGTCACTGCGCAGGACAAATCCACCTCATTCTTTATCGAAAAAGCCGCCTTGGCAATCCTGGCAATATCATCATCTGTCGCAAGAGAGCCGAGCCCAACCCATGCCGCTATCCTCACTTCGACATCACGATCATTCACCAGACCAAACAGTGTGGACACCTGGTCGATACAATTCCTGGCAACCAGAGCCCTTATGGCGGGCACCTTGAGCTTGTTGTCTTCCAGAGCCTTGATAAGAGCATCATTAATACCCGCGCCGGACATCTTTGCGATGGCATCACTCGATCCGCCCTTCCAGCCCAACAGTAGATTCACCGTCGCTTCATCGCCTATTTTGCTGAGCGCCGTGACAGCGGACGTGCGGACCAACTCGTTCGTGCTTGTCATGCATCCTGTAATACTGCCGACCGCCGCCTTGTCCCGGCGCGCCCCAAGCGTTGTGATAAGGTCAATCTTCTTTTCATCCGGAAGCTTACCCAGCAGGCTGGCCATGGCTTTTGTCAGCCGCTCGCTCTTTTCGCCGGCAACAAGAGTCAACACACCTTTACCCAACTGCACATCATCACCCTTGATCGCATTCACCATCAACTCAACAGCCTTCTTCTCGTCCACCGCAAGCATCCCGTTCAGGGCGGCAATGCGATGCGTCGTCTTGCCGGCAAGGACGATGTCATAAAGTGCCACGGCATCTGACGTTTTCAGGCTGCTGGCACAATCCAGCAATGCGGTCATATAAACACGCTGAAGATTTTCGGGTGGCTTCAGCTTGCAGAGAAATCCGGCAGACGACGGTCCACCCATTTTCCCCAGTGCGCTCATTGCCGCAGAAGCCACGGCTGGATTGGTGCACGCCATAAACTTTGCGACCTGCTTGACTGCTGTGTCATCCCGCCTCTCTGCGAGACTGCCCATAATGCCGATCTTTACGTTGTCAGGCGCGCTATCCAATGCAGCCCGCATCGCTTCATCGGCTTTCGGGTTCCCCATCCGCTGCAGGACAAGCCTGGCGTAATGCGAGAGCACTTCGTCAGTGAGCAGAGCAGCCACGGCGGGGATGCATTTCTCTGTTCCGATCTGCTGAAGCATTCGGCAGGCACATGCCTTGCCGTCTTCCGTTGCATCCTTTGACGACACAACCGCGATGAGCGAGTCTTCAATCGCGGCGTGCTGCGCCACCGGCGTCTCCGTAAGAAGCTTCTCCGTTTCATCAACCGTATTTCCCTCGCCATACTTGTATTTTGAAAGATCCTGCCAGACATCACCGAGCGACAGCCCGACAGCCAGACAAACCGCCGTCATTATCAGAATCATCTTCTTGATCATGCTCATAATTTTCTCACATTAAATTTGCCACGGTCCGCGTCTCGGCCTGTCAATCAGCCTGCTGGCCTCCGGATCGCCAATAAAGTCTTCCTTCTCCGGATCCCACTTCAGATTTCTCCCCAGCTTGTAACAGATGTTTCCAAGATGGCACACGGTTGCCGTCCTGTGGGCATACTCCACATCCTGGAACGGGCGCTTGCGACTGATGATGCAATTGACCAAATCCCGGTGCGGCGACTGGGCGCCGTCTTCGTACCAGCGAAGGCCCGGTGGGATCTTGAACTCTCTCAAGGGTTGGACCTCACCCTTCTCGCACATGTACTTCGGCGCAATCCCCCCGCTGACGCGGATCTTCATTCCATTGGCAAAGCGATAGGTCAGCGTGCCATTATCCATCCCCACTTCCGTGGGTCCGGTGTGATCCAATCCCATGCCGTGCAGTGCCGCTCCGAAGGTATGACCGCCCCAGTCAGTCATGTTTCCTCCTGAATAGTCGTACCACGCCCTGAACCCATTGCTGCAGCGGTCGGGGTGATACGGCACCCAGGGCGCAGCTCCCAGCCAGAGGTCCCAGTCAATGGTATTAGGCGGGATCGGTTGTCCCGGCAGGCAGCACATGCGCGACGGACCGCCCGGATTGGTATGAACCTCAAGAATGTTCCCGTATCGTCCACTCCTTGCCGCGCAGGCTATGGCGCCCCAATCTCCTATGACACGCTGACTGCCGCACGAAAAAATACGGCCATACTTGCGAGCGGTGTCGAGCATCTTGCGGCCCTCTCCGATTGTCAGGGACAACGGTTTCTCACAGTAAATATCCTTGCCGTTCTTCATGGCGTCAATGGTGACCTGCGCATGCCCGTGATCCGGCGTTGCACACATCACCATGTCTATGTCGTCCCGCGCCACGACTTCACGGTAATCCACATAGCCCTTGCAATCCTTATTCCCGTACTGGTTATTCACATGATTCAGGGCATTCCCGAGATGCTCGTTCTTGACATCGCACACAGCCACAACCTGGATTCTCGGATCACTCAGGAACTCTTTGAGATCGGCAGAGCCCTGGTGGATGGAAATGCCGACGCCGGCCATGACAATCCGCTCGCTTGCGGGAGGACGGCCGCCAGCCCCCAGCGCACTGGACGTAATAATATTGGGCAACGCTATCGCCGCCCCGGTCGCTTTTAAAAAGGACCGCCTCGAATAGTGAACTTCCCTCATGACAGGTCTCCTGACAAATTAATGATTGAGTTTACGCACCCAGACGCTGCGATAGCGCACCTTGCAGCCGTGCTCTTGCAGATAGAGCGGTCCTTTCTCGACGAGTCCGTTCAGCGGCGCGGAGGCCGTGCTGGCCTCGCCAACGGGAATGTGGTCCTGGATCAGCACCCCGTTATGCAATACCGTGTAGGAGCCCGGCTGCACCGAGCCATCGGCAAGCTTCTTAGGAGCGTGGAAGATGATGTCATACGCTTGCCACTCGCCCGGCTTGCGGCAGGCGTTGACCAGCGGCGGATTATGTCCGTAAAACGCGCCGCATTGGCCTTTCGGATAGGTCTTGTTCTTGTAGTTGTCGAGCACCTGGATCTCATAGCGTCCCATCAGAAAGACACCGCTATTGCCGCGGCTCTGGTCATCGCCTTCCACAACGCTTGGCGACGCCCATTCGACATGCACCTGGCAATCGCCGAATTCCTCCCTGGAGAACATGCCGTTCGCATCGCCTCCGGGGATGGTTTCCATCACGCCGTTTGTCAGCGTCCATTTAGGTTGGTCGCAGTTCTTACCGCGGAACTTCGACAGATCCTTGCCATCAAAGAGCACGATGGCATCCGATGGCGCACCGCCCGGCTTGCCGGGATCGACCACCCGTGGCTCCGGGTCTTCAGCGGCGGAGACCCGCGAGGCCAGGGCAAAGGGTAATAAACATAACATAAGCATGCTGCGGATTTTGGCTGCGGACAGGGATGGGTTTTTCATT
>Ga0268284_1000991_pt1 | contig 16125 bp, 11 predicted proteins | sample saktaG_14_FD_190137 | JGI IMG/M metagenome (GOLD analysis project Ga0268284, IMG submission 190137) | Saline water microbial communities from Sakinaw Lake, British Columbia, Canada - sak_2013_06_06_40m | ecosystem: Environmental > Aquatic > Non-marine Saline and Alkaline > Saline ...
AAACGCAAGGTCCTGCCCGCCCCGCTGGTGCTGGTGCTGTGCCTCGCCGCCGGTGCCTGCGCCGCCTGGCTGGGACTGGCCAGGCCATTCTGATAGCAAGCGTCAGATCTCGTGGACCGGCAGGTTGGTGACCTCCTGGCGCAGTTTCTCGGCGAGGGGGGTCGAGAGGTAACGCTCGGTGGACGAACAAGCGACCGTCACGATGCGTTTGCCTTTGAACTCGGGGCGTTTGGCCACTTGCATGGCGGCCCAGACATTGGCACCCGTGGAGATTCCGGCGGGCAATCCTTCCTGTTGCGCCAAGGCTTGGGCGGTGGCGAAGGCGTCGTCATTGGTCACCTGGATCACTTCGTCAACGATCTTGACGTTGAGGTTTTGCGGGATGAAGCCGGCACCGATGCCCTGGATCATGTGAGGGCCCGGTTGACCGCCGGAAATCACCGGACTGGCCGCCGGTTCGACGGCGAAACATTTCACCTCACGGCGCGATTTGAGGACTTCGGCCACCCCGGTGAGCGTGCCACCCGTGCCGACACCCGCGACGAACGCGTCGATTTGGCCGTCGGTATCGCGCCAGATTTCCTCGGCGGTGGTTTCACGGTGGACTTGCGGGTTGGCGGGGTTGTCGAATTGGCCGGGTCCGAAGGCCCCCGGGGTTTCTGCCAGCAATTGTTTGGCCATGGCGATGGCACCGTTCATGCCACGGGCACGCGGGGTGAGCACGATCTCGGCACCTAGCAGACGCAGCAGGACGCGACGCTCGATCGACATGCTTTCGGGCATGGTTAGAATGCAGCGGTAGCCCTTGGCGCGGGCGATGAACGCGAGCGCGATGCCGGTGTTGCCGGAAGTCGGCTCGATGATGAGCCCGCCGGGCTTGAGCGATCCGTCACGCTCGGCGGCTTCGATCATGGCTTTGCCAATGCGGTCCTTGACGCTGAACAGCGGGTTGAAGAATTCCGCCTTGACGCAAATCTCGGCGTCGAGACCGGCGGTGACGTGGTTGAGGCGGATCAGCGGGGTGTTGCCAACGGTGGCAGCCATGTTTGCGGCGATGTTCATCGTAGTGGTTGGTTCGGATTATCGGTTGTTGGATATCGGCTATCTGGAAACAGGATCGGTCCGATCAGACCGCTCCGACGGATTTCCCGTCTTCTGTCTTCTGTCTTCTGTCTTCTGTCTTCTGTCAAATCTGGAAATCGGAGGCTCCGGAGTCAAGGTGAAGGCCGCATTCGTATTTCTCACCGTTGAAGCGCGTCGCTGCGGCAGTTTCACCCTCGGCGGGGCGGGTGCTGTGCCAGTCACCCATGGTGACGTAGCCCATGGCGGCCAGCGGATGGCGCGGCAGATCGTGCTGATGGAAATAGAGTTCCACCTGGGCGTCCGCCCAATCGAGGATCGGATAGGCCTTGAGGGTTTTCTTCTGCCGCTCCACCAAGGGCCGGTCGGCACGGGTTGGCGATTGCGACCGGCGCAGACCGCTGAGCCAGACATCGGCCCCGGATTCGCGCAGTGCGCGGTTGAGCGGTTCGATCTTGGTGAGCATGGCGTAACGGTCCGCGTCGGCCTTCTCCTGCTCCCACAGGTTGCCCCAAAGGGCTTGCATGCGGGCGGCGGAAACCGTTGGCTGATAGATCCGGAGATCGGGCTTGAAGCGCGCGATGAGTTCCTCCGCATAGCGGTAGGTTTCAGGAAACAAAAACCCGGTGTCGATGAAAATCACCGGAATCTCCGGCGCGTGCACATGGATGAGGTGGAGCATCACCGCGGCCTGGATGCCGAAGCTGGTGGTGGCCACCAGACGCTTCCCCAGCCGCGCGTGGAGCAGGCGGATCCGCTCGCCCGCGCGCAGCGGCGCGAGCGCGGCGGATAGTTCCTCCGGGAGCGCATCGGGTGTGATCGCGGGAGTCATGGAGTCGGTGGGATGGATCCAATTTGCAAGGCCTTGGCGAAGGCTTCCGGTTGGATGTTCTGATGGAAATCCGCGCCTTGCACGGTGGCCGCCACATAGCCGGCACGGATACAGAAATCGCCGAAGCGTTCGCCGCCATGACGCTCCTTGGCGTAGCGCGTGATGATCGGCGCGAGCAACGCTTTGAGGCCTTCACCGGGGACGCTTTCCAGAAAGAGTTTCGACAGCCGTTGGCCGGCAAACCCGCCACCCAGATAGACGTTGTAACGTCCGGGCGCGCGGCCAACCAAGCCGATCTCCGCGATGAAAGGCCGGGCGCAACCGTTCGGGCAACCGGTCATGCGGATGGTGATGGCGTCGTGACGGAGGCCGTTTTCCTCGATGATCTCCTCTAACTCGGTGAGCAGATCGGGCAGGTAGCGTTCGGCCTCGGCCAGCGCGAGCCCACATGTAGGCAGCGCCACACATGCCAGCGAATTGAGGCGCAGCGCGCTTTTCAGGTGACTGTCCTGAATACCGTATTGGCCGAGCAATTTTTCAATCTGCGGCCGGTTCGCCGCGGCAACATTGGCGATGATCAGGTTCTGGTTGGCGGTGAGGCGGAAGTCACCATCATGCACCCTGGCGATTTCGCGCAGCCCGCTGAGCAGCGGATAGGACGGCGTGTCGAGCACCCGTCCGCCCTGCACGAAAACAGTTAGGTGCGAGTTGCCGCTCCGGTCTTCCACCCAGCCGTAGCGGTCGCCGTTGTCTTCAAACACAAACGGACGCACGGGACCCAGTTCATAGCCAAGATATTCGTTGATTTTCGCCAGGATCCAATCCGCACCATGATCGTCCACGGTGTATTTGAAGCGCGCGTGCTTGCGGTCCGTGCGGTCGCCGAAGTCGCGCTGCACCAGCACGACTTTTTCCGCGACGTCCACAACCTGCTCCGGCGTGCAGAAACCGATGACGTCGGCAAGGCGCGGGTAGGTCGCCTGGTTACCGTGGGTGGAGCCCATGCCGCCGCCGACAGCAACGTTGAAGCCGGCGAGTTTGCCGTCCCCGACGATGGCGATGAACGACAGGCAGTTGGCATAGATGTCGACATCGTTAGACGGCGGCACCGCGATGGTGATCTTGAACTTCCGCGGCAGATAGGTCTTGCCGTAGATCGGCTCGGATTCCTCCTCACCGCTGCTGATTTTCCCGCCATCCAGCCACAGTTCGTGATAGGCCCGGGTCTGCGGCGTGAGATGGTTGGAAATGTCCCGTGCCAGCTTGAGCACTTGCGCATGCACTTCCGATAGATAGGGATTCGGGTTGCACATCACGTTGCGGTTCACGTCGCCGCATGCGGCGATGGTGTCCATGGCGGCTTGGTTGATCTCCTTGAGCGTGCGCTTGAGGTTGCTCTTGATGATGCCATGAAACTGGAACGCCTGGCGGGTGGTCAGCTTGATCGTCCCGTTGGCATACCGGTTGGCCAGCAGGTCGGTTTGCAGCCACTGGGCGGGTGTGACCACGCCCCCCGGCACCCGGATGCGGACCATGAACGAGTAGGCCTTTTCCAGCTTGTGTTTGCGGCGCTTGGCACGCAGGTCACGGTCGTCCTGCTGATAGGTGCCGTGGAACTTGAGCAACTGCTGGTCGTCCTCCGACATCGCGCCGGTGGAACTGTCCGCGAGTCCCTCCGCGATCGTGCCGCGGAGGTAGTTGCTGCGCGTTTTGATACCTTCGTTGGCGGCGGGTTTCCTTTCTTCTGACATGGGAGTGAGTGGTGGTTGGGGAGGCGGGAGGCGGGAGGCGGTCTGATCGCTTGCCGATTACCGCCTGCCGCTTGCCTGATTTCAATAAACGTCGCGTTGGTAACGTCGGGTTTTTTTCAGGTTCTCGGCATAGGCCTCGGCGGCTTTGCGGGATTTGCCTCCCTGCTCCCGGATGATGTCAACCAGGGTCTCATGGACATCCGCGGCCATCAGGCTGGCGTCGCCGCAAACATAGAAATGGGCCCCCTGCTCAAGCCAGGCATACAATTCCCCGGCCCGCTCCCGCAGGCGGTGCTGGACGTAAACCTTTTCGGGTTGGTCGCGCGAGAACGCAACGTCGAGGCGGGTAAGCACGCCGCTCTTGAGGTGATCCTGCCACTCGAGTTGATAGAGAAAGTCGTGGAGGTAATGTTGGTCACCCATGAAGAGCCAGTTTTTCCCGGCATCACCGCGGGCGGCCCGGTGTTCGACGAAAGCGCGGAAAGGCGCGATGCCGGTTCCGGGACCGACCATGATCACCGGCGTGGAAGCGTCCGCCGGCAGTCGGAAGTTTTTGTTAGGCTGGACGAAAACCGCAACCTTGTCACCGGGTTTCACGCGATCCGCCAGATAAGTCGAGCACACGCCGTTATGGATGCGGCCATGGGACTCGTAACGCACGGCGGATACCGTGAGATGCGCCTCGCCCGGATGGACAAGCGGGCTGGATGCGATCGAATAAAGGCGGGGCGGGAGCTTGCGGAACATGCCCGCCAAGGCGTCCGCGGCCAAACCTAAGGGCGCGAACTCATGCAGGGCATCGATGATTTCCCGGCCGGCGAGATACTCTTTCAGGCGCTCTTTCGCAGCATCGGCGAGCAGGGCCTTCAAGGGTGCGGAGCCGGTGGTCTCCGCAAGTTTGGCCAGCACGATGCGGGAGAGAGCGGTGATGTCGAAGTCCTCGCGCAGAGCGTCGCCCAGCCGCTTGTGGCCCGTGGATTTGCCAACGATTTCCTCGTTGCCGGTCAACTTGGAGGCCCCAAGAACCGCCTGCACCATGTCCGGCGCGTTGACGGGGAGCACCGCGAGCGCGTCGCCGGGTTCATAGGACATGCCGGAACCGGCGAGGGAAAACTCGAGATGCAACATTTCCTTGGCCGACCCCTCACCACTGAGGAGCACCACCTCAAGCAGCTCGGCTAAAAACGGGGTTTTCTTCCCGTATTCGAGCGCGGGGGCGGCGGCGGGAACCGCGGAAATGACCGCCGCCGTGGCGGTCGCGGGTGCCAACGCGGCGAGCGCCTGCTCAAGCCATGCGCTGTATGCGCCCTCATAATCCACGTCACAGTCCTGACACGGGGCAACGCGGGTACCACCCAGCGCCTCCAACCGGGCGTCTATGTCCTTGCCCGTTTGGCAAAATTTCCCATAGGACGAGTCTCCCAACCCACACACCGAAAAACGCAACCCGGCAAGGGCAGACCCGGAGGCAATCAACTCCTGATAAAACGGCAAGACCGAGTCCGGCGGCTCGCCATCACCCCAAGTCGATACAATGACCAACAGGTTCGGCACCTTGCCCAATTCCGCAGGTGAAATCCCAGCCATGTTTTTCACGACCGCTTGAAACCCGCGTTTTTTCGCCTCCTTGGCAGTGCGATCAGCGAGTTCTTCGGAGTTTCCGGACTCGGTGCCGTATAGCACGGTGAGCTTGGCACCAGCGGTCGCAGCGGTGGCAGGAACTGCGGCATCGGCGGAACCCGCAGCGGCAGCAAGAAAACCGCTGAGCCAAGCCCGCTGGGCGGAATCAAAGCCGGCAAGCAGCACAGCCAGCGTCCGGCGCTGGTCGGGGGAAAATGGGGCGTGCTCGGGAAACATGAACCTTAGTTTGTTGCCTTGTTTGGTGAGGTTTCGGGCGGAACATGCCGCAGAAAGCCAACCCATGCAACTATTTTCCATTGCGTTTTTCGACACAATTCTTCGCGGCCGCGAGCGCAACCCGCGCTGAGGGAAAATCCCAGATCGCAGCTTGTGGCGTGCGGATGGAAGAATTTGCCACCCTTTGCCAGCCCCAGCCACTGACCCGTCAGTTTTGATCGAGTCGCATGAATTCTTGAAAGCGGTATCAGCCGTCCTGCCAGATCCAGTTCATGACCACCTCGATGTCCGGGTGGATGCTGTGATGGACGGGGCACCCGCGGGCAGCGCTCTCGAGGATCTGGCGATCCGGGTGGCTGGCAGGCAGTGGCAGGCTCAAATCGAGTTCCAAGCGGTTGATCCTCCGGGGTGGGTCGTCGGACATGAATTTGCGGACGACTATGGTCAAGCCCTCGACGGCGATGCTTTTGCGTTTGGCGACCATGCCGATCACCGTGGCCATGCACGAAGCCAGCGCCGTGGCCACCAGATCCGTCGGAGAAAATGCCTGGCCCCGGCCGTTGTTATCGACCGGGGCGTCGGTGACGAGCGTATTGGCAGAGGGGGTATGCACGGCGGAGCAATGCAAATCGCCTTCGTAAGTGAGTTTGATTTCCACCATGGGTTGCGGTGTGTGGGTAAGTTAGTCCGGTTTCGGCGGGACTTTGGCCAGCACCACCCGGAAGCCATAGATCGAATCCTGATACATGGGAGGCACCGCGTTCCTGGATCCGGTGATGAGATTTTCAATCTGATAGGTATTCCAACCGCCGCCGCGCAACACCCCGAGCACATTGGTGCCGAGTTTCGAATAATCGTCCTCGACCCACTCCTGGACGTTGCCGCTCAGATCATACAATCCGAGTTTGTTGGGCGGGAACGATCCCACGGGCGCGGTGAACGGGAAGCCATCGTCATAACCGGCAATCGTCCGGTCGCTGGCGATTCCCGGCGTGCGGGCGAGGGCCATGTCGGCGAAGTTGCCGACTTTTTCGGCGTCCGGCCAACTCACGCCCCAAGGATAAACCCTTTGCTTGTGGGCATCTCGCCAAGAGGGGCTGATTCCCTCCTCTTCCTTAAGGCCCGCCATCAGACTCCATTCCAAGTCCGTCGGCAGGCGGTAAACGTGGGATTGGGAAATGCGCTCGGCCTTGCGTTCACGGGTGGTCAGCCATTCACAGAACGCCTGCGCGTCTTCCCGTGAAACATTAACCACCGGGTGATCGGGTTCCTGTGGAAAATAGGGCGGCCGCGGCGCGGCATGGCCGCTTTCCTTCACGAACAGTGCGTAATCGCTGACACGTGTTTCCCATATCGAGGCCATCAAATCCAGCCCGACCGGAGCGAACCGCATGCGGATGCCGTTTTCCCACGCCCGCCCGAACACCACACCCTGGTTCTTTTGCAGGGTCACGCTGGTCTCCACGGTCTGACCTTCTTTGACCGTGATCTGCTTCTGGAGCGGTTTGTAGCCCTCCATGATCAGTAGGATATCGACCAAACCGGGTTTCACTTTCGGAACCAGCAATGGCGCATAGGTGGAGCCGACCTGGACATTGTTCACATAAACTTCGGCTCCTGGCGGCATGCTGGTGATTTGGAGCCGTCCATAGACGATCTGGCGCACCATCACCCGGAACGGCCTCAAATCATCCCGCCGGGCCCGTGCGCTGAGGCCCGGGTTATCAAAGGTCAAGTCCCGCAGCGGCCGCACCTCGTGATCCTCGGTGAGATAACCTTTACCTCCGGTGCGCAGCCACCCACAGAAGGCATTTGCGGCAGTGGCCGTGGTGAGCACGACCTCCTCCGTGTGCCCGTCGTGGGATAACTTGAGGATTTCCCGCGCGGAATCCTCCAGCTTGGTGGCCTCGGCAAACTGCGACCACTGCGCCTTGCCCACATATTGCACGCCGACATGGTGGTTTTCGACCGGTTGATAGGAATTCCCCAGGTGATCCACCCAGTCCTCACCAGGCTTGGGTGGCGAATAAACCTGCAATTGTCCGGACAACACCAGCGGTTCGCTCATCGCGGCAAGCGTCATCCGCCCGCGGACTTCTAACGTCCTATGATCTTTCTTGCGCAACGTGAACACCACCTCTTCACCCACCCGGGCCGTCATCGTCGGCGTCGGTGTGGTGCCGACCAACACCCCGTTGGCATCGAACACGTCAGCATCTTCCGGCGTACTGATAACCCGCAACTGACCCACGGTCGGCTTGGGTGCCAGCAGCTTGGCGCTCCAATGTTTTGCCCACGCCGTGTCCTTGACCACTTCCCAACCCGCCCAGCAGGCGAAACCTGCCAGCACCAGCGTGGTCAGTAAGACCGCCGTCCCGCTGCGGCGCCGGCGCTTGCCGCGTTGGATGCGCCGCAACGCCTCGGCGAGTTCCGCCGCGGTGGAAATTTTGCGCTTGGAAATCCGCGGCTCGCAGACGTCGCAAATGATACGGTTGAGTTCCAACCAGCGCTTGCGGTCGCTCCCCGTCGGCATCTCGTCGGGCAGTTCCGGAAAATTCATCCGATCCTTGCCCGTCGCGATTTCATACAACACCTTGCCCAAGCTATAGACATCGGCCTGCGCGGATCCCGGCCCTTCCGGCGGCACGAATCCCTCGGTTCCCACGAAGGTCCGCTGGCCCCGGGCCGCCACCAACCCGATGTCCGCAAGCTTCGCCTTGCCGTTGACAAAGATGATGTTAGATGGTTTCACGTCGCGGTGCGCCAGTCCGCCGTCGTGCAAATGATGCAAGGCCTCGGCGAGTCGCAACCCCACGTCGATGCAATCCCCGGTAGCCCACGGCACACCCGTCGCCTGATGGTGGTCCGCCCGCAACGTGCGGGGCTCATATTCGATCGGATTGATGTCCCGCCCGGTCCTGAGATCGTCGCCGAGTTCCATCACATAATAATAAAACGACACGCCGTCGGGGCTGCGTCCGACATGCAGGATGTTGACCAGCGCCGGATGATCGCGGGAAATCGGCTCGAATTTCAGAATACCCTCGAACTCCCGCTCGAATCCGCGCGCATCCTCGAAGTCCTCGCGCCACACCACTTTCACCGCCCGCAACGCCCCGGTCACCCCGCGTGCCAACCACACCTCGCCGTAGGCTCCGCCACCGATTTTGCGCAGAACCTCATGATCGGGAATCGTGGGATGCGGACGGATTCTAACCGGCATGATCTTGGTCTTCGAGTTTGGCCAACTCGCGTTTGAGCACGACGCCCACCCGGTGCTTCGCCAGATAGACCTGGGCCATGCTCACGTTGAGTTGTTTTTGCACCTTCGCGGCGTCCCACTGTTTGATGACGTAACAATCGAAAATCTGATATTGCTTGGGCGAGACCTGGGCCTTGACCCGGGCGAGGGCCGCGTCCGCCACGTTCTTTTTCCATTCGGTGTTCCACAAGCGGGACAAAATATCACCCGCGGGATCTTCGATGCGGTCGATCACCGCGGTCTTGCGGTCGTTCTCCCACTCGCCGATGATCATCGCCGTGTCCTTCTTGCGCTTGCGGAATTGGTCGTTGATCCGCCAGCGCGTCATGTTCATCAGCCACGTCTTGAAGGATCCCTGCTCCGGATCGTAGAGCTTCTTCTTGCTCTGCTTGGCGATCGAGAGAATCGTTTCCTGCACGCAATCGAACGCCTCGTCCTGCCGCAAGCCGGCCTTCACCGCCACCGCGTAGATCAAGCGCCAGTATGTCTGGTAGAATTCATCCCAAGTCCGCTGGTCTTCCCAATTGTCCAAGCGTGCGATCAGGCTTTTGCGCGTTTTCGCGTACGCCTGATTCAGCACCGCGTCACGGTCCCCATCTTTTCTCTCGTCGTCCCCGGACATCGGCAAACCTTTAGCGCATTCCTCGCCCACTGTCTTTCACCGAATCCATATTTTTATAACCCGTTTACAACCAATCACGATACTCTGGGAGCATGGTCGTCCCAAGCCATTCCAGCCACGGGTCGATGCTTCATTCGTGCCCACGGCGGTGCCGCTCTGCGCCATCCCACAGCCGCCCGCCACCAGTGCCATGACGGCACGCGCCACCCGAACATTCTTGGCGGACAAAACCGTGCGTGGACACGCTGCACAGACTCGGGCCTTCACCCTGCCGCTGTCAAACGAAACGCCAACCCCGCGGACGCGGAAAATGTGTTGGTCTCGCCCGGTTTTCACGGCTACATCCCATGCAGATGAGCGCAGCGCCAAATGAACCGAAACGTCCCCGCGTCAATGTCCGCCGCCCGGACGTGATGGAGTTGGTGGCCGCCCAGGTGGCCGTCCATTTCCATTCGTCCATCGTCGAAAAACTGCGCGACCACGGCGGCAAAATCACCGTCGGCAGCACCACCCTGCTGTTGGCCGAACAATTCGGTTTCTGTTATGGGGTGGAACGCGCGATCGACCTCGCCTATGCCTCGCGCCGGGTCTTTCCCGAGCAGCGCATTTTCCTCATCGGGGAAATCATCCACAACCCCGAGGTCAACCGGCAACTCCGTGAAATGCACATCGTCTCGCTGCCATGGCGGGAAATGGACGCCAGTTACGACGATCTAACGGAGGACGACGTGCTGATCGTGCCGGCGTTCGGGGCACCCACCGCCTTCATGGACAAGGTGGCGGAGCGCGGTTGCTACGTGGTCGATACCACCTGCGGCGACGTCATGAAAGTCTGGCGCCGGGTCCGCGGCTACGCCCAGGATGGCGTCACCTCGATCATCCACGGCAAATCCGATCACGAGGAAACCCGCGCCACCGCGTCACGTGCGCTCGGCGAGCGCGGCGACGGCCACTACCTGGTGGTGCTGACACTCGAGGACGTGGATTTTGTCTGCGATTACCTGCGCGGCGGCGGCGACAAGGCGGGGTTTCTCGCGCGTTTCGCCGGCGGTCACTCGCCCGGGTTTGATCCGGAGCGCCATCTGCAGAAAGTGGGCCTGGCCAACCAGACGACCATGCTCAAGAGCGAAACCGAGGAAATCCAGCGCCGCATCCGCCAGGCGGTCATCGCCCGTGATGGCGCCGCCGCCGCCTTCCAGGTGTTCGACACCATCTGCGGGGCCACCCAGGAACGACAGGACGCGCTGTTCGAAATGTTGCGCAAGCCGATGGACCTGCTGCTGGTCGTGGGCGGCTATAACAGCTCTAACACCTCCCACCTGGTGGAAATCGCCGAACCCCTGGTGCCGACATTTTTCATCCGCGACGCCTCGTGCATCAAGTCGCTCGCGGAAATCGTCCACTTCGACCTTCACCAGCGCAGGGAAACCACCAGCTACGCGCGCCTGTTATCCACCGACCGACCGGTCACCATCGGCATCACGGCCGGAGCCTCCTGTCCTAACAACCTGATCGAGGAAGCCATCGTCAAGGTGTTTGAGCTGCGCGGCGTCGCCCGCGAGGTGCTGGCGGCGGTCTAAGCGCACACTCCATCAGACATGCGGCATGAACGCCGTGTAGACCTCGGCCGGAATATCGAGCAGGCTGTAGTCCTTGGACGCCACGAACAGCAGGCTTTGTTTGCCCTTGCCGAGAAGCTCGTTCTCCGAGCCGAAGATCTGATGCTCCAGCGTGCAAAACTTGCGGTTGAAATCCGCGATCCGGATTTTCACGGTGATCGTGTCGAACTCCCGCGCCTCGCGCACGAACTTGTGCTCGAAGGAGCGCGTGAGGATGAAGAACTTGGTGGTCTTGAGATCGAAGTCGGGCATCACCGTGTTGAAGAACAGCTCGCGGGTTTTGCCGACAAACAGGCCATACATGCCGAAATAGACGTTGCCCACCGAATTGGTGTCCGCATAAGTGGCGATCAGGGAATAGACGAACCATTTGCCCTCGAAATGCCCGCTGAGCGCATGGGCGTCCTGAGGTTGCGGCGCGACCACCTGCGAACCGGTCACCGCGGTGGCGGTTCGCGCGAGCGCCCGGATGCCCGGGATTTCCGCCGCGGCCTCGATGACCTCCCCTGCCCGCTCGGTGACCACGCGCAACAAATCGGTATTGAAGACCAGCCAGATCACATACACCAGCGGCAGCACCGACCCGAGAATGAGCAACACGTTGGCACCGGTGCAATAACCGAAGGCGAAGATCACCAGCGAGATGCTTGCCAGCGAAAACATCCGGATCTGCGGCAGCGGTTGCTGCGAGTTGGGCACAAAGCAGCGGGCGATCGCCAGCGAGGCGTAGCCCACGAAAAACGAGGCGTAAAACACCATGAAATACTCCAGTTCCAAGCGCGCCCACAACCCGGCTAACGTAACCCCCATCACTAGCAGAAAACTCGGGATCGGCGAGTCGAGCAGGCGCTTGGGCATCATTCCTATCAACACGTTGTGGCTCTTGCCCAGCGTGCTGCCGAGAAACCACTTCAAGGCGATATAACCGCTGTCCAGGGTGGTCAGCACGCAGATCGCCAGAAACGAAAAATACGCGGCGGGCAGCAGGCCCTTGGAACCCGCGTCCAGGCGGTTGATATGTTGCACGATCAGTTCGTGCGCGTAGCGGAAGCCGTCGAGCCCGTCTTTCCCGTAGGATTGCACCTCGCCCTTGCTCAGCACCCAGGCCGTCAGACAACCATGAAACAACAACAGCAGGAAAAAGATCACTCCACCGAAAAAATAACTGGTCCGGATCGAGGTGTTTTCCCGGTGGATCTGGATCGCCCGCTGCCAATGCTGGAGATCCAGCCACGGGCCCACCAGCAAGCCCACCAGCAACGGAATCGCATACCCGAAAAGATCCGGCCCATGCCATGCCCCGGACCCATGCCATGCCGCGCCCCACTGGAACTGGTCAGGAACTAACGGATGCAGGCTGGCAAGCACCACCGCCACGCACGCCACCAGCAACCCACCCAACAGGCCGTGGCCGAATTTGATCCGTTGGATGCCGAATTCCTCGCCGAACAAACAGCCCGCCGCCAACACCACGAAAACCACCATGCAGAGGTAAAGCCCGGTCAACGGACCGGAAACCAGCTCCAGTGGCCGGAACAGGTACTTGGTCAGCGCGAAAACCGTCAGCGTGAGCGCAAGAACCTGATAGAGGTAGAAAATCAGCCGGAACGGCCTGGCGAACTTGTCGAAAAACAGCGCCAGTGATTCCTGCCCGCCGCCATGCCGCCGCGCCACAATCTGCGTCAGCAAGCCGAACATCATCAGCCCGAACGCGTTGGGAATGGCAAAGAGCAGCAAGCCCTGCAACCCGAACATGAACGTCATCTGGACGCTGAAAAACAGCCCCAAGCCCCACATCCAGGCCAAAGCCACGGAATTTCCCCACAGCAGCGCGTTGATCCCACGGGTGTTCATCGGGAGCCAAGGAACCTTCATTGCGGCCTGCGGGCAAGCCGCATTCTTGGTGAAATCCATGCATTTTCGCCAACAAACCCCGGAATTCCTCCCGCAGAAGCCCTCCCGGTCCCGCTTTTCCACCGGCAGGCGGGGACGCTTCCGGCACATCCCGCGAGAATTACCATTGATGAACGGCCAATCGCCCTCTTAACTGCTCGCGTTCCCAGAAACGACAGACACCCACAACTTCATGATCGAGCACATCCAAAAATACAAAGTGATCATCACGCTCGCGCTCGTCGCCGTCGGCGCGGGATTCCTCCTTGGCGGTTCCAGCTTGCGCAGGCTCGGAGGGGCGGGTGCGGGCGGAACTCCCGTCCTGAAAATCGCCGGCCGCACCTATGACGACAGGGAATACCACCGCCTCGGCAGCGGCTCGTTCGAGTTGGTCTCCAACCTCGCGCGCTCCGGGGATTTCGGCCTCTATCAATTCCTCATGGGCCTCTCGGCCGGGGCCACCAACCAGAGAGACGCGGTCGAGAAATTCTTCGTCGGACGCATGATCCTGCGCCAGGCCAAGGAGGAATTCGGCGTCTATCCCGGAGAAGATGAGATTTCGGACTATATCCGCTCGCTGCGTGCCTTCGCGGACAAGGATGGCAAGTTCAACGAGGAAACCTACCGCCGTTTCGTCGACAAGGGCATCGGCCGCCTCAGCTTGACTGAAGGCGATCTGCGCGATCTGGCCTGCGACGTGCTCGCCGCAAAAAAAATCAATGCCATCCTCGGCACAGGCCTCGGCGTCAACCGCGAAATCGTCGCCCAAAACCTCGCCCTCGACAATCAACAACTCACCGGCGAACTCGCCCGCCTCGATATCGACCCCTACGAAGCGAAAATCGAACCCACCGACGAGCAAATCAAAACCTACTGGGAAGAACGCCAGGATGCCTTCATGACCGAAGCCCTGCGCAAGGTCACCTACTTCATCGCCACCCCGGAAATGCCCGCGGATGCAGAGGCCGACAAGCCCGATGCCCCGGAATCCATCGCCGATGCCGCGGCCAGCGACGAGGTGAAAAAGGCCGCCGCCAAGAAAAAGGAGGCGGAAAAGGCCAAACGCGCCGCCGAACTCGCGGCGGCACGCCGCAAGAACCAACTCGAACTCGACACGCTGGTGGACGACTTCTCCTACGAACTCGAACAACAGCAAGGCTCCGGTTTCGAGGAACTTGTGAAGAAAAACCAATGGGAGGTGATCTCCACCGAACTCTTCCCGCGCACCAAAGCACCCAAGGAACTCGACGTGAAGCTCCGATCCTCCAGCCGCGGCGGCAAGGTCGTCGATGAATTGTTCCGCATCGAACCCACCTCGGACCCGCTCTCGAAGTTCTCCCAACCCATCGCCATCGGCGAAAACCAGTGGCTTGTCGCCCGCCTCGACGGCGAGGAAAAATCCCGCCCCAAGACCTACGAGGAAGCCAAGGATGAGGCCCGCGCCCAATACATTGCCGAAAAGGCCGCCGAAGCGATGAAAACCGCCGCCAACGAGGCCGTCACCAAAATCAAAGCCGCCCTCGCCGCCGGCAAATCCTTCGCCGATGCCGCCAAGGAGGCCGGCATCGCCGAGACCAAGGCATTCTCCAAAGTGAACTCCACCTACCGCCCGGATGCCGCCACCGAACCCAAAAACTTGTTCGAAGCCGGCCGCAATACCGACCCCGGCGCCCTCGCCGACGTGATCACCGAAGCGGACCGCGCGTTTATCCTCCACATCGCAAAACGCGAGGTCGTCAAGGACGCCAATGCCGCCACCCGCCTCGATAGCGAAGTCACCGCCCGCGCCAACGAAAACGAAACCATCGCTTTCACCGGCTGGATCACAGACCGCACCGAAGCCGCCAAAGTCGAGCAACTCTATAAGAAGTAACCCGTGGCGGCGGCGTGAACTCCAACGCCTTTTCCCCCTAACGGCGTAGGAGTCAAGGCTGATCTTCTCTTCATGGGCATCTCCCTGCGGGGGCACGCTGAAGCGTGAACTCCAACGCGTTTCCCCATTGCGGCGTCGGAGTCAGGCTTCAGCCGATCTTCTCTTCATGGCATCTCCCTGCGGGGCACGCTACGTGAACTCCAACGCGTTTTCCCCATTGCGGCGTCGGAGTCAAGGCTTCAGCCGATCTTCCGTTCTTGGAATTGCGTCTTTATCAAGGCCTTCGGTATTTCCGGATTGCCCATGCGCCACGGAATATTTTATCACTTCCGCATGTATCGATGGCGAAGCCTGAACCAAGAGCAACGTGCCATTGAAATGAAACGGCGCCAGGATGCCCGGATGCCCATGCACAGCCCCCGGCATTACGATGGAGGAAGACGTGTCTATCTGATTACGGCCGCTTGTTATGAACACCGGCCATACATAGGTTTGTCGGACCAGAGAATGGACGATTTCTCTGACATGTTGAGGTCCGTAATCGCAGAGAAATGCGAGCGTCTTAATGCCTGGGTGGTTCTTCCAAATCACTATCATGTTCTCGTGCTCACCTATGCTCTGCCGGATCTTTTGTTTTCTTTAGGCAGATTGCATGGAAGGTTATCCCATGCATGGAATGGCGAAGAAAACGCACGCGGAAGAAAGATCTGGTTCAACTCGGTCGAGCGCCCGATCCGCAACGACCGCCATCACATTGTTGCCATGCAATACATCCACCATAATCCCGTGAAACACGGCTATGTGACCAAGTGGCATGAGTGGAAATGGTCCAGTGCCAAGGACTATATCGCGAGCATCGGCAGGGAAGAAGCCGAACGAAGATGGCGGGAATGTCCGCTTCAGGCTTTTGGCAAAGGATGGGATGACTGAGGCTCTATGAGGCACGCTGAACTCCAACGCGTTTTCCCCATTGCGGCGTCGGAGTCAGACTTCAGCCGATCTTCTCTTCATGGCATCTCCCTGCGGGGGCACGCTGAAGCGTGAACTCCAACGCCTTTTCCCCATTGCGGCGTCGGAGTCAAGGCTTCAGCCGATCTTCTCTTCATGGCATCTCCCTGCGGGGGCACGCTGAAGCGTGAACTCCAACGCGTTTTCCCCATTGCGGCGTCGGAGTCAAGACTTCAGCCGATCTTCTCTTCATGGCATCTCCCTGCGGGGGCACGCTGAAGCGTGAACTCCAACGCGTTTTCCCCCTAACGGAGCCGGAGTCAAGGCTTCAGCCGATCTTCTCTTCATGGGCATCTCCCTGCGGGGGCACGCTGAAGCGTGAACTCCA
>Ga0268284_1000992_pt1 | contig 16124 bp, 12 predicted proteins | sample saktaG_14_FD_190137 | JGI IMG/M metagenome (GOLD analysis project Ga0268284, IMG submission 190137) | Saline water microbial communities from Sakinaw Lake, British Columbia, Canada - sak_2013_06_06_40m | ecosystem: Environmental > Aquatic > Non-marine Saline and Alkaline > Saline ...
GATGAGGAAGTCTGGCAACTCCGGGTCGCGACCCTGGGCGAGGAACTCGCCCATGCCCGCAGCCCGGAAGACGGCAAACGCTCGCCGGTAGAGGTTTACTAACGCCGCGGATTTGCGGGTTGCGGGGCGGCGGCAAGCATGGCATGGGTTGGGCATGCAGGTGGTCGCGACGGGCGGTGAGTTGAAAGAGGTCCTGATGGAATATGCCGGCTTGGCGGGGCGGCGGGTGTTAGTGCCGACGATGGGGGCGCTGCATCACGGCCATCTCGAACTGGTGAAACGGGCGCGCGAAGCCGCGGGGCCGGCCGGCACGGTGGTGGTCTCGATCTTTGTCAATCCCATCCAGTTCGACCGGACGGACGACCTGGCCGCCTATCCGCGGCCGCTGGCCAGCGACCTCGCGCACTGCCAGGCCGCCGGGGTGGACGTGGTGTTTACGCCGGACGCGGGCTCGATGTATTGCGCGGACCGTTCGGTGACGGTGAGCGAGGCGCTGCTGTCGCGCGGGTTGTGCGGGGCCGCGCGGCCCGGCCATTTCGACGGCGTCTGCACCGTGGTGTTGAAATTGTTCCTGCTCAGCGGGTGCCATGCGGCGGTGTTCGGCGAGAAGGATTTCCAACAGTTAGCGGTCATCCGCCGGATGGTCAGGGATCTGGACGTGCCGGTGGAGATTCTCGAGTGCCCGACGCTGCGGGAGTCCGACGGCCTGGCGATGTCCTCGCGCAACGCCCGCCTAACGGCCAAACAGCGGGCGGACGCGCCGCGCATCCACCGCGCCCTAACGGAGGCGGCCAAGCTGGCGGAGGTGGCGGACATCCTCGCCGCGGCCCGCAGCGAAATCGCCGCCTCGAAGCTCGCCCGGATCGATTACCTGGAGCTGGTCGATGCGCAGACGCTGCAGCCGGTGACCTCTCGCACACGCCCGGCGGTGTTGGCGGCGGCGGTGTTTTACGGCGACGTGCGGCTCATCGATCACGTGGCGGTCCAGTAAGGAGCAGGGACGTCTCGTCCCGTCGCCAATGGCGGACGAGACGTCCTCCCTGCTTTAGTTGACGCGCATGCCCGGCCCGGGAAGCAGGAATCCGATTGTTTTTATCAAGCGTAAGGCTAGTATTGCATAGCAACGTTGAACTGATTCGATTGTGAAACGCGCGGGCTGTCCGAATGGGGCGGCCCGCGAATTCGCCAGCGAACCAATCAAGCCAAGAACACAACCATGAAATCAAAACACACACTCGCCGTTCTGAGCCTTGCGCTGGGCGCGGCCATCGCGCTGCCGGCAGGGGCGCAAGACATCCTGCCCAAACCCGAACAGCCGTTCAAAGGCAAGATGGGCCGCACGTCCAAGGACTCCACGCCGGATTTCCCCAAGCCCACCGAAGCCCCGAAAGGCGCGCCTAACATTCTCATCATCCTCACCGATGATGTGGGCTTCGGTGCCTCCTCCACGTTCGGCGGGCCGATTCCCACACCGACGATGGATCGGTTGGCCAAGAACGGACTGCGCTATAATACGTTTCACACCACGGCGCTGTGCTCGCCCACGCGCGCGGCACTGTTGAGCGGACGCAACCATCACAGTGCCAGCACCGGCGTCATCACGGAACTGGCCACCGGCTACCCCGGCTACAATTCGCTAACATCGAAGAGCTGTGGGACGTTCGCCGAAATCCTCAAGCAGAATGGCTACAACACGTCCTGGTATGGCAAGAACCACAATGTGCCGGACTGGCAGACGAGCCAGGCCGGACCGTTCACCATGTGGCCGACCGGGCTGGGCTTTGAATACTTCTACGGCTTCATCGGGGGCGACACCAGCCAGTGGAATCCGGCAATCTACGAGGGGACAAAACCCATCGAGCCGCCGCATGACGCGAAGAATTTCTTCTTCGACAACGCCATGGCCGACCATTGCATTGACTGGATCCGGATGCAGCACGCGGTCGCGCCTAACAAACCGTTCCTCGCCTACTATGCGACCGGCACGGCCCACGCGCCGCATCACGCGCCGCCGGAGTGGATCGCGAAATTCAAGGGCAAGTTTGATCAAGGCTGGGACAAGGTGCGGGAGGAAACGTTCGCGCGGCAGAAGGCGGCGGGCATCATCCCGGCGGACGCGAAACTAACTGAACGTTCGGCGGGCATTCCCGCGTGGGACAGCTTGAGCGCCGACCAGAAGAAGTTATTCGCCCGCATGATGGAAGTGTATTGCGCGGCACTCTCACACGCCGACAACCAGATGGGCCGCATCCTCGACACCATCAAGGCGGAGGGTGAACTGGACAACACGCTCGTCATTTACATCCAGGGCGATAACGGCGCGAGCGGCGAAGGCGGCATGCAGGGATTGCTCAACGAGATGACAGTGTTCAACGCCATCCCCGAAGACATGAAGGAAGTCATGCGCCGCATGGACGAACTTGGCGGGCCTAACACCTTCAACCACTACCCGGTCGGTTGGGCGCACGCGATGGACACGCCGTTCCAATGGTGCAAGCAGATCGCCTCGCACTTCGGCGGCACGCGCAACGGCATGGTCATCTCCTGGCCCGCGCGCATCAAGGATGTGGGCGGCATTCGTTCGCAGTTCTGCTCGGTCATTGACATCATGCCCACGCTGCTCGAAGCCACCGGTGTGCCCGCGCCGACGAGTATCAACGGGGTGGAACAGAAACCCATCGAAGGCACGAGCCTGGTTTATACGTTCGATGACGCGAAAGCGCCGTCGAAACACACGACGCAGTATTTCGAGATGTTTGGCAACCAGGGCATCTATCACGACGGCTGGGTCGCCTGCACGACGCCGGGCGTTGCACCGTGGGATTCGGCTGCTGAGGCAGAAGGGCGCTTGCCTTCCGTCCTCGACTACAAGTGGGAACTCTACCAGGTCAGCGAGGATTTCTCCGAAGCGAACAACCTCGCGGCCAAAGAACCGGCAAAGCTCAAGGAGATGCAGGACCTCTTCTGGTCCGAGGCGGAGAAATACAACGTGCTGCCGGTCAACAACAGCCGGATCGACCGCTTTGACGTCAACCTCCGTCCCAGCCTGACGCGCGGCCGCGACGAGTTCACCTACTACCCCGGCCTTGTGCGCATCCCCGAGGGCGCGGCACCGGACACCAAGAACAAGTCCTGGCAGATCAAAGCCGGGGTCGTGATTCCCCAGGACGGCGCGGAAGGCATGTTGCTCACGCATGGTGGACGTTTCTCCGGTTGGGGGTTTTACCTGCTAGATGGCAAGCCGGTCTTCAACTACAACCTCGCCGGCGTCGCCCACTACAACATTGCCGGCAAGGACCAGCTCACACCAGGCGCGCACACCATCGTCTATGACTTCAAGTATGATGGCGGTGGCCTCGGCAAAGGCGGCGTCGGCACGATCCAAGTGGACGGCAAGACCGTGGCCACGGGCCGCATCGAACGCACGCTGGCCTTCCGCCTCTCGCTCGACGAGACGCTGGATTGCGGCGAGGACACCGGCACGCCGGTCACCGAGGACTATCACGTCCCGTTCAAGTTCACCGGCGAACTCAAGCAGGCGACGATCAACCTGAAGCCTGTGCCGTTGACTGCGAGCGATGAGAAGCAACTCGAAGAAGCCAGGAAGCGCGCGGCCATACGGGAATAACCGTTCATGCCCCGTTCAAGTTCAACGGCACCCTCGGCATAACGATCACACTCCCAACATGGCCAATGAATATCGCGCGTGTTTCCGTTCGCCGGTGCGGATCAGCGCTCCCAACTCCACCAGTTTCGCCAGATCCCGCGTCGCCGTGGCAGTGGAACACTGCGTGATGCTGACGTAGTTCTGCGAACTGAGGCCGCCCTTGAAGCCATCCAGGCCCTCGCGGAACACCCGCAGAACCACCTTTTCCTGACGGGGATTCAGGCGGTCGCGATAGCGGTCGAAAAACCTGGCCTTTTGAATCAGGAATTCGACTCGCCTGAGACTGAGATCCTGGGCCTCCAAGACCATCGTTGCGAAAAACTCCAGCCAGCCGGTGATTTCGTTAGATCGACTGGCGACGCCCAATGCCTCGTAATAGCGCCCGCGCCGTTTTTCCAAGACGGATGACAGGGCGATCAAGGTCGGTTGGCCGCAAGCTTGCGAAAGCGCCATTTCCGCGATCGCCCGTCCGATCCTGCCATTGCCGTCTTCGAAGGGATGGATGGACTCGAAATACAAGTGGGCGGCCCCCGCCCGCGCAAGGCCGCTCAGGGACCCAACCGGACGGTTGAACCATTCGATGAATTGACGCATTTCGGCGTCCACTGCGCATGAAGGTGGGGCCTCGAAATGCACCACCGGGTCATGCACGGGTCCCGCGACGATCCTCATCGGTTCCTCGTGCCGCCGGTAGCCGCCCACGGTTCGCAAATCCCACCGCCCCCGCATCACCATGCGATGCCAATCGAACAATTTCCCGGCCGTAAGCGGCAGGTCAAAATTCCGGTAAACATCGACTTGCAGTTCCGAGATCCCCGTCTCCGCAGGGCTCGCTTTTCGCTCGTCACCGGCCAATCCGAAGAGCCTCCGAATCGATGATCGCAGGCTGTCACGATTCAATAACTCGCCCTCGATCTTCGATGTTAGAAGGGCTTCGTCGCCAAGCATCTCCTCCCTCAGGGTTTCCCTATCATCCTTTCCGAGGTGGGAAATCGCACCCACATGCACCCCGGAACGACGGAGAAATTCTCCCTCCAACCGTCGAAGACGGTTCTCGTCATGGCGAAAATTCGGCCAATCGGAAAGCTGCCAGTTCCATGATTTGAGCGATTGAGGCATCCGGTATCGATCAATCATAAAGCCGGATTGATCGATAACAAGCGTCTTTTTCGATCACCGCCTTGATCCATTGAACCGGAATTCCGAGATGGGAACCACGAAAACACACTAACCAGAAGGGGTTGGAAGGATCCATGTCTTCCTCCAAAAAGGGGATCATGCGCGGATATGTCACCGCGCTCAAGGCGGTGGATGAATCCATCGGCCACACGGAGAAATCCTACGAGCAGTTCGACAAAACCGCCCAACTGCAACCCGCGGATTCCATTGCCCGCCAACTGCGTGATCTCACCAAGAGCTCGCTGCCCGACGATGGCGCCGCGGAGACCACCCCACCCGTCAAACCGGCACCGGTGCCCAGCGAGAAACTCGTGGGCACCTGGGTCAGTGACCGCGGCAAGGACGGCAAGGTCACCTTTACCATGACACAGGACGGAAACTATACCTGGAACTATATGAACGGCGGCAAGTCCTCCGATCTGAAGGGCACCTACGGCCTCGATGACAAGGGTTTGTTAGTCCTGACCTCGGACGATTCGCAAATGGTATCCGAAGTCACCCTCAAGAATGACAAGGAGCTGAAATTCGTCCTCATCGGCGCGCCCGAAGGCGATCCGGGCTTGGAATTCAAGAAGAGCTGATGCATACTCCCCGCGCCGGAGCGGGATTCCGCTCCGGCCACCAGCCCATGAATTCCAAGTCCGTATGCTCGAAAAAACGTTATTGACCCTATTCGTCAACCAGTGGGCGGTCTTCGGCATCGTCACCCTTTTTTTACTCGCGCTGGCCGAGGTCGGATGCCGCTTCGGCCTCGCGTCCCGGCGGCGCCATCCCGATGCCGCCGCAAACCAAAGCGGTGCCGTCCTTGGCTCGGTGCTTGGTCTGTTAGGTTTGCTGCTGGGTTTCAGCTTCGCGATGGCCGTCGGCCGCTATGATGTGCGCCGCTCGCTGGTGGTCGATGAGGCGAACTCCATCGGCACCACCTGGTTGCGCGCCGATTTTCTACCCGCTCCGCACAAGCAGGAGGTGAAGGATCTGCTCAAGCGCTATACCCGCTTGAAATTGGCAGATTGCGGGGTGGCCACCACGCGCGAGGCCACCACGCGTTCGCGTGCGGAGATTGCGGAAATCCTCAACGCGTTGTGGTCGCATGGGGACGCCGCCGTCACGGAGCGACCCACGCCCGCGACGGTCAGCTTCATCACCACTCTCAACGAAACCATCGACCTGGACGCCAGTCGCAAGGCGGCGCTGCTCAACCATGTTCCCGGCGCGGTGTGGCTGCTGTTGCTGGTGGCCGCCGGTTGCGGGGCTTGGTCCAGCGGCTACGGCAGCGGCACCGCCGGCCTGCGCTTTGCCTTCAACCTGTGGGTCTTCCCGTTGCTGATCGGCATTGTCATGACTCTCATCGCCGACATTGACCGCCCCCAGCAAGGCCTCATCAATGTGAACCAACAACCGCTCCAGGATCTCCTCGAAAGCATGCAACCCTAAGGTAAGGTATAACCAAAGCAACCAGTCACGATCATGCAATGGAAGGGCCGGAGAGAGAGTTCAAATGTCGAAGACGCGCGGGGTGAGACTTCTGGAGGCTCCGGCGGTGGTGGGGGCGGCCTTGGGTTGCTGATGACAATCGGGCGGGTCTTCGGGTTCAAAGGCATTCTTGCAGCGGTGGTTCTGGGCGGGGTGCTATGGAAAATGGGCTTGGTGGATCCAAGTATGCTGCTGGGCGGTGGGCCGGCGGAAGTATCGCAGGCTCAGGTGAGTCCGGAGGACCAGGAGCGCTTCAATTTCGTAAAAGTGGTGCTGGCCGATACGGAGGATGTGTGGACGGCTGAGTTTGCTCGGCTTGGGAAAACCTATGAATTGCCGGCCATGAAAGTCTATCGAGGGCGGGTGGGAACCGCCTGCGGCAATGCCAACGCGGCGATGGGGCCGTTTTATTGCCCGGGGGACCGGAAGGTGTACATCGACCTGAGTTTTTATGACGAACTGGCGCGGACCTTCAACTCACCGGGGGATTTCGCCCAAGCCTACGTGATCGCCCACGAGGTGGGTCATCATATCCAGAAACTGCTGGGCATCTCGGACAAGGTGGCCGCGTTGCAGGGGCGGCCGGATTACCATGAATTCTCAGTGCGACTGGAGCTTCAGGCGGATTATTATGCCGGGCTGTGGGCAAACCACTCGAGGAAGTATCTGGAACACGGCGACATCGAGGAGGCGATGCGGGCGGCGAATGCGATAGGCGATGATGCGATTCAGAAGAAGGCGCAGGGTCGCGTGGTGCCGCATGCGTTCACGCACGGGACTTCGGCACAACGGATGCGCTGGTTCAACAAAGGTTTGGAATTCGGCACCATCGAGAACGGGGATACGTTTTCGATGCCTTATCAGAATTTGTAATTGGGGTTGGCCATCGGGCAATCGAAGTGGTCTCCGAGATCGGGTATCCGAGATGGCAACAACCCCTTCAACCGAACTGTTTGCATGGCGGAGGCATCACAACCCCAGTCTCCATTAAATTGGAGAGAATCAGGCACCTGTCAAGGAATTGCCGGAAAATGGCTCTTGGGGGGCTTCCGGGACACTCTAGTTGAAGTAGAGCGTGTTCCGATGGTGGATTGTTCTGGCCATCAGGTTAGGGATTGTTTAGAGGTTTTTGCAATCCCATGGAAGGCCTCGTCATTCTGCTGGTTGTGTTCGTGCTGTGGCTGTTGATTGGGCCGATCATCGCGCTGGTGAAGGCGGGCAACGCCGAAAGAGATGCCACGGATGCACGTGCACAATTGCGGGCGCTACAGCAGCGTCTGCTGCGCTTGGAGGGGGATCTGCGGCAGATCCAGAGTGGCTCCGAGGTGCCGACGGCCGCGCCTCCCGTGGCGCCGATGGCGCAAGTGGCAGGCGAACCGGACCGTGTTCTTGAATGGGTGCGGGAACAAGAGCAGCGGATGGAGGTCGTGGCCGAAGTTCCGGTGCTGCCGCCTGAACCGCCGCCGCCACTGCCGGTGGTTCAGCCGCCATTTGCGATGGAAGATTGGGAAAGCGGGCAGGTCCCGCTGCCGCGGCAGGTGGAGGAGCGGGAGGTCCCGCCGCAGGAGCCTTTCTCGTTAGAAAAGTTCATGGGCGTGAAGTTGTTCGCGTGGTTGGGTGGGGTGGCGATGTTTTTCGGGGTGATCTTCTTCGTGAAGTATGCCTTTGAGAAAAACCTGATTCCGCCGGCGCTGCGCATCGCCATGGGCTTTGTGACCGGAACCGGGTTGTTAGCCGGCGGGCTGCTGACCCACCGGTTGCCGCGCTACCGGGTGCTGGCGCAGGCGTTTTGCGCGACCGGGGTGTTGATCCTCTACGGGGTGAGTTTCGCGGCGCACGCCATCTATCATTTCGCGGCCTTCGGGCCGGGGCCCACGTTCGTGCTGATGAGCCTGATCACGCTGGTGGCGTTCCTGGTGGCGGTGCGGCTCGACGCGCTGGTGGTGGCGGTGCTCGGCATGCTTGGCGGCTTTGTCACACCGGTGCTGCTAGCCACCGGGCAGGACAACGTGTTCGGGCTCTTCGGCTACATCGCCTTGCTCGATCTCGGGCTGCTGGCGGTTTCGCGACACGGCCGCTGGCGTTTCCTGACGAGCGCCGCCGCCCTCGGCACGGCGCTGACGCAAATCGGCTGGTATCAGGCATTCTTCACCAGCGGCCGGTACTTCGAGGATGCGAAGACGCTGGTGCCGATGGGCATTGTGGTGTTTTTCATCGCCTTGTTTCTAACTGGAGTGTGGCTGAACCACCGGCGGCAGGAGCAGGACGAGCACGCCGCGGGCGCGGTGTTAGGGCTGGCGGCGGTGGCGATGGTGTTTGCCTTCGCGTTGCTGGGCTTCGGGCCGGTGGCCCAGAGGTATTTCCCCTTGTACGGGTTCATGTTGCTGATCCAAGTGGCCGTGATCGCAGTGGTGGCGATGCGCCCGCAATGGGGATGGGCGCAGGCGATGGCGGCGGGTTGGGCCTTCCTGCACCTTGCCTGCTGGTCAATGGCCTGTTTGACGGCGGAGAATCTGCGCGGGGCGTTGGCGCTCTATCTGATATTCGGCGCGCTGCATGCGGTGGTGCCGGTGGTGCTGGCCCGGCGCCGGCCGGAAAACCAGGCGGTCATTCCGCAGCAAGCCGCTCCGTGGATCGGGCCGCTGGTGCTGGTGATGATGTTGTTGCCGGTGTTCCACCTGTCGCCGGTGCCGCTGGTCATCTGGGCGGCGATCCTGCTGGTTGATTTGTTAGTGATTGGTTTGGCGGTGGCGACGGGCGCGGTGATTCCGGTGCTGGCCTCGCTGGTGCTGACGCTGGGAGTGGCCGCCATGTGGTTGCTGAGAGTGCCTGCGCAGGTGGCTTCCCTGCTGCCGTTTCTGGGAGTGATCACCGGCTTCGCGGCGGTCTTTGCCCTGGCCGGCAAATGGCTGCAGCGCGGCAAGCCTGCGGCAGGGGAGGGGCAATCCCCCGAGCAGTTGGCGGCTTCGGTCCTGCCGGTGTGCTCCGGGATGCTGCCCTTTGCGCTGTTGATTCTGGCGTTGCTGCAACTGCCGGTGTCCGACCCGACGCCGGTGTTCGGGGTGGCGCTGCTGCTGACCGCACTTCTAGCAGGATTGGCGATCCTCGGCAAACAAGGCCCGCTGGTGCTGGCGGCCTTGATCGCCACGCTCGCCGTGGAGGGCGTCTGGCATGCGCAGTATTTCCAACCGGACGCCCCGCTGGTGGCGTTGTCATGGTATCTGGGATTCTATGGGTTGTTCCTGGTGTTTCCGTTCGTGTTCCGCAAGGCGTGTGCCGGCCAAGCCGCGCCGTGGATTGCCAGCGCGCTGGCGGGAGCCGGCCATTTCCTGTTAGTGCATGACCTGGTCAAGCGGGCCTGGCCGAACGAGATGATGGGTTTGGTTCCCCTGGCGTTCGCGGTGCCGTCCCTGATCGCGCTGTTTGCGGTGATCCGCGCGGTGCCGGGCATGGATGCAGTCAACCGGAGCCGGATGGCGTGGTTCGGCGGGGTTGCCTTGTTCTTCATCACGTTGATCTTCCCGATCCAGTTCGACCGCCAGTGGCTCACGGTGAGTTGGGCGTTGGAGGGCGCGTTGTTGTTATGGTTGTTCCGGCGGGTGCCGCATCCCGGGTTGCAACTCACCGGCCTTGCGCTGCTAGCCATATCCTTCGTGCGTCTGGCATTCAACCCGGCGGTGTTCACCGACTACCCGCGCAGCGGCACCGCGATTTTGAACTGGCACTTGTATGCCTACGGGATCGTGGCGGCGGCGCAGTTTCTCGGCGGCCGCTGGTTCACCGATCCGGCCGGGAGATTGGCCGAGTTCAAACCGCGCGGCGTGTTGTTCGCCCTAGGCGGGGTGTTGTTATTCCTGCTGCTCAACATCGAAATCGCCGACTCTTTCACGCACCCGGGCGATCGCTGCATCGCGTTCCGCTTCGGCGGGAATTTCGCGCGCGACATGACCTACAGCATCGCCTGGGGCCTGTTTTCGCTGGCTTTGCTCGGGCTCGGGATCTGGCAACAATCGAAAAACGCGCGGTTTGCCGCCATCGGCCTGTTAGTGGTCACCCTGCTCAAGGTGTTCCTCTACGATTTGTCCGCGATCGAGAACATCTTCCGCATTGGCGCGCTGGTGGGCGTGGCCGTGATCGCGTTCGTCGCCTCGTTTCTCTATCAACGGTTCTTCGACCGCACCGATCCGTCATGAAAAATCCCATCACGCTGTGGTTGGCTGTTAGCGGCATCGTGTCCGCGGCACCGGAGGCGGACCGCACGGCCTGGCAGTGGCAGGCGCCGGTGGAGATCGGCCAGGCCGGCATGGTCCGGTTGGAGTTGCCGCCGGCGGTGCTGGATGTCTCGCGGCCGGGGCTGCCGGACATCCGGGTGTTATCGCCGGCGGGGGTGGAGACGCCCTATCTCATCGAAGTTCCGGCCCGCAGTGCGGGCACCGTCCGGGATGCGGTTGGATTCAAGGTTTCCCTATCAGGCAGGACCACGGTGATCGAAGTCGCCGCCGGAACCACGGATGACATCGAGGCGGCGGAACTGGTATCACCCGCGCGGGAGTTCCTCAAGTCGGTCACCATCGAAGCAAGCAAGGACGGTGGCGAGTGGCGGACGTTGGCGCAAAACGAGGTGATCTTCCGCCAAGCCGGCGGGATCGAGCGACTGAGGGTTCCGCTGCCGGCGGGTATGTGGCAGGGGTTTCGTTTCACAGTGGATGACGCGCGGGGCCAGCCGGTGCCGTTCACCGGTGTCAGGGTGCATGCCACCGGCAAGCAACCCGCAACCACCGAGTTGCCTGTGTTGTTAGGAACGCGCGAGGAAACTCGCGGCGAAACCCGGCTCACTCTTGATTTGGGGGCCCGCAATCTGAATGTGGATGAGCTTGGTTTTGAGATTGGAGATGCGGTGTTCAGCCGGGCCTGCGGTCTGGCATTTGCCAAGCCAACAACGGTTGGCGGATCCAGGTTTGAAATGTTAGCTTCCGGTGTTCTCTATCGGGTGGTGGGAGATCGAGGGGGTTCCACGGAGGCTCTCGTGATGCCGCTCCAGCAACGGATTGCAGCCCGTTCCCTGGTGGCCACGTTCCGCAATGGCGACAGCCCGCCGCTAACGATCACGGGCGCACGGGTCCGGTTTTATCCGACGGTTGTGGCGTTTCATGCGGCGGAGGCGGGTGCATGGCAATTGCTCACCGGCAACCGCGATGTGAAAACTCCGGATTACGATCTGAACCTCTTGCGTGCCGCACTGGGCGCCGCGGGCGGCCAGCGGATCGAGCCCGGTCCGCTGCGGGCCAAGGCTGACTATCAGATCCCGCCGGCGTTGCCCGGAGTGGAACCGGCCGGCGCGGACATCGGTCTAGCGGATTGGACCCGCCGCCGGGCGGTGGCCCCGGTGTCAGCCGGGGTGATCCGGATCGAACTCGACGCGCTCACGCTGGCCGGAAGCCGGCTGGATCTGGGTGATCTGCGGTTGGTCCAGAACGGGCTGCAGCTTCCATATCTGGTTAAACCGGGCACCGTGTCGCGTGATCTGAAACCCACGATGATCCCCATGCCGCTAGATCCGAAGCGCCCGACGGTGTCGCGGTGGGAGCTCACGCTGCCGGTGGGCGGGGTTCCGGCGGTCGATCTAACGGCCAGGTCGCCGGCACCGATGTTTACCCGCAGGTTCGTGGTGCAGATCGAGCGCAGGGACGAGTTGGGCAACACCTGGAGTGAAAACGCGGGCGCGGCGCAATGGACGAAATCGGGCGGTGACACCACACCATTGGTGCTCACTCTGGGTGGGCAACGCATGCCCCGGACGTTCAGGTTGGAAACCGACCATGGTGACAATCCGCCGATCGTGGTGGATGAGGTGCGGGTTCGCATCGCGGCGCCGTCGATCACGGCAAAACTCACGGATGGGGCTCCACTATTCCTGTATTACGGCAACCCCAAGGCCGCGCCTCCACAATATGACCTGAGACTCGTGCGCAACGCATTGCAGGCTGCGGACCAACAGCCGGCGGGTCTCGGCGACGAGGAGATCCTCAAGCCGGATGCGCGCGTGAAACATGGCGTTGACGCCGGATCCCCGTGGCTGTGGCTGGCGTTGGGCGGCGTGGTGGTTGTGCTGTTAGTGATCGTGGCCAAGCTGCTGCCGCGTCCGGCGCAGACCTGACAGGCGGATTCCTCCGCCGTCGCCTCGATCAAGCGTCTTGTGGTCCCGGGGCGGGCCAAGGTAGCGCGGCCTCGATGAGGCCGCAGTCAAAGAAGGGAGAAAGAATTGTCCAGGAATCGCCGGAAGCTCACAGCTTGGTCACGGCATTTTCATCCCATAGGCATGCGCACTCATCGAGCGCGCGCCACCTGTCAGCCGCCTGTTGGCTGGATTGGGCTTGGTTGGTCTTGTCATTTTGGGAAGGATGGTCATGTTTCGGGCCGCTTATGATGCAGTCATTGATCGAAACATGGTTCCGCTGGGTTCACGAGTGGGGATATGGCGGGGTGGTTCTGTTGATGGCGATGGAAAGCTCGATTTTTCCGGTTCCCAGTGAGTTGGTGGTCCCGCCGGCGGCGATTCTGGCAGCGCAGGGCGGGAGCATGACGGTGCCGGGGGTGATTCTGGCCGGGACCTTCGGGTCGTGGCTGGGAGCGGCCATCACCTACTGGACGGCCCTGTTAGTCGGGCGGCCGGTGGTGATGCGCTTTGGCAAGTACTTTTTCATGCCGCCGCACAAAGTCGAGCGGGCGGAGCGCTTCATGCACCGTTATGAAGCTGGCGGGATCTTCTTCGCGCGCTTGTTGCCGGTAATCCGGCACTTGATTTCGATCCCGGCCGGGATCATCCGCATGGGTTTTGGGAAATTCAGCGTGCTGACGCTTGTCGGTTCGGGGATTTGGTGCTGGGTGCTCGCGGTGTTAGGCCAAAAGGTCGGCAAGCAACTCGACCCGCAGCAGATGGCGGCGCTCAAACAAGGCCAGGGCGTGGACCTCGCCCATTTGATCCATGCGGTGAAGCAGGAAGCGCTGTGGATCATCGCCGCCGTGGCGCTGGTCTGCGTGCTGTATTTCGTCGCGATGCGGCTGACGGACAAGAATAAATCCTAACTGATTTCCGGGCGCGGGTCGCGGGCGAGCAGTTCGCGCATGGCGACGGGGGCGGGTTTGCCCTGATAGAGGATCGAGTAAACCGCGTCGATGATGGGGGTGCGCACGCCGGCCTTGCGGGCGGCGTCGTGGATGGAGAGGGTGTTAGGGACGCCCTCGGCGACCATGCCCAGCGCGGCGACGGCGTCCTCGAGGGATTGGCCGGTGCCCAGCGCGAGGCCGACGCGGTGGTTGCGCGAGTGTTCTGAAAAGCAGGTGACGATGAGGTCACCGACACCTGAGAGGCCGGAAAACGTTTCGGGGTTACCGCCCAGAGCGACGCCGAGGCGGGTCATTTCGGCGAGGGCGCGGGTGACCAGCGCGGCGACGGCGTTGTCGCCGAGGCCGAGGCCGTGGGCCATGCCGGCGGCGATGGCATAGACGTTTTTGACCGCGCCGCCGAGTTCGATGCCGGCCACGTCGTCGCTGGTATAAGTGCGGAAGTGGGGCAGGGTGAAAAGCTCCTGGAGGGCCTCGGCAAGTGGTGGGTTTTCGGAGGCGACGACGGCGCAGGTGACGAGGTTGGCGGCGATTTCCTCGGCATGGTTAGGGCCGGTGAGGATGCCGATAGGGTTGGTGGGGAAGACGTCGCGCAGGATTTGGCTCAAGCGTTCGCCGGTGTCGCGTTCAATGCCTTTGGCGCAGGACAGCAGCGGGGTGTTAGATGGTAGGCCGAGAGCGGCGAGTTTTTCGGCTTCCGAGCGGATGGCGGCGCTGGGCACGGCGAAGATGATCAGCGGCATGGCGAGCGCCTCGCGGTGGTCCATGGTGGCGCGGACCGTGGGTGCGAGTTCGACGGAAACGAGGTATTTCGGGTTCCGGTGGTCGCGGTTGATGCCTTCCACGCATTCAGGTTCGATGGAAACGAGAACGATGGATTCGAGTTTCGGTGAGAGCAGTTTGGCGAGCGCCGTGCCAAGGGAGCCCGCGCCAAGGATGGCGGCGGAGGTGAGTGGATTCATGACGGGAAAGCGCGGGGACGTGGTGGGTTGTCAGGGTCGTTTGGATTTCGGGACAAAGCGGCTTTCGGTGCCGGCGCGGAGTCGCTGGAGGTTGCTGCGGTGTTTCCAGATCGCGAGCACCGCGATGGCTACGGTGAAGGTGAACAGCGGTTTGTTCCAAGTGCCGGCCTCCCACAGGGTGGGGAGGGACGGGTCGTTATTGAGATGATGGAAGCGCGCCCCCAGATGCGTGACGACGGGCAGGGCGGCGGCGGCTCCAATGCTGGCGACCGAGACATAACGCGTGATCAGAAACAACCCGAGCCAGATGAGTCCCATCAGGACGACGCCGAAGAACGGGAACAGCCCTAACAACACACCGGCCGAGGTGGCGATGCCCTTGCCGCCCTTGAAACCAACCCACGGCGAGTAATTGTGGCCGAGGATGGCCATCAAGCCGGTGATGACGTGAAGCAACTGTCCTTCGAACTGCCGGCTGGCGGGCAGGTGGATTGCCAGAGAGCGCAGGCATGGCAAGGCGAGACCCGGCTCCTTGTCACCAATCCGGATCAGACTCAGGGCGATGATGACCGGGATGAAGCCTTTCACCACGTCTAACAGAAAGCAGGCGGTGCCATAATTTCTGCCCATGACCCTGAGCACATTGGTGGCACCGATGTTGCCGGAGCCATGCTGGCGGATGTCGATGCCTTTGGCCTTGGCGAGGAGCAGGCCGAAGGGGATGGATCCCAGCAGAAACGCCAGCAGCGGGCAGAGCCAAAGTTGCATCAAGGAAGGTGATGATATCCTGGTGAAGCGAGTCGCTATAATAGCGGCGATGCGGGGCAGCTCATTGGACGATGGTGGCGGATTCGATCACCACATTCTTGGTGGGGACGTCTGGGGAGGGGGCCTCCATCTTGGCGCCCGTGACGGGGTGGAGCATGGTGAGTTTGGAGACTCCGGTGGGCACCGCCTTGATTTTGTCCACCACCTCCATGCCTTCGACGACTTTGCCGAACACGGCATAGCCGCCGTTGTTAGGGTAGTCGAGTCCGGCATTGTCCTTGACGTTGATGAAAAACTGGGCGGTTGCGCTATTGGGATCGTTGGTGCGGGCCATGGCGATGGTGCCGCGGTCGTTTTTGAGGCCGTTCTGCCCTTCGTTGGTGATGCCTTTGCCGGTGGGTTTTTCGACGATGGCCCCGTCGGCGACTGCGAAGCCGCCGCATTGGATCATGAACCCGTCGATGACCCGGTGGAAGACGGTGCCGTCGTAGTGTTTTTTCTTCACGTAGCCGAGGAAGTTCTCGACGGTGACCGGTGCCTTGGCGGCGTTGAGTTCGAGCACGATGTCGCCGTGGTTGGTTTTGAGGCGGACTTTGGGGCTCTTGGCGGCTGCGGGGGCGGTTGGCTTTGCCGGTTCCTTTGCGGGTTCACACAGGGCGAGGGCGGGGAGCAGGGCGAGGGCGAGGATGGCGAGGTGGCGTTTCATCGGGGAGATCCCTACGTGAGGTGGGCGGGAAGCGCAAGAACCGTTGGGGGAAAAATTCCCATGACCCGTGATTCATTGGTAGAGTCCATCGTGGCCATCGGCTCAGGCGCTGCCCGGCGTTTCGCAAAAAAAAGGCCGCCCGGAACGATCCGGGCGGCCCAGCAAGCGAAAAGCTCAGGTGAGGAGGATTAGAATTTGAAACGCGCGCCGATTTCGAGGAGCCAGTCGTTATCAAGATCCAGAG
>Ga0268284_1000993_pt1 | contig 16119 bp, 16 predicted proteins | sample saktaG_14_FD_190137 | JGI IMG/M metagenome (GOLD analysis project Ga0268284, IMG submission 190137) | Saline water microbial communities from Sakinaw Lake, British Columbia, Canada - sak_2013_06_06_40m | ecosystem: Environmental > Aquatic > Non-marine Saline and Alkaline > Saline ...
GGGAAGGAGTGTTTCTATATGATATTAATGGAAAGAAATACTACGATTTTTCGGCCCAATATTCAGCGTGTAGCCTTGGACACAATCATCCAAAATTAATTAAGGGAATAATTAAACAATTATCAACCTTGGTATCAGTATCAGCACAGTTTGCTACTAGAGAACGTGTTGCTTTAGCTAAACGTTTGCTCTTATTGAGCGGTGGAAATTACAAAAAGGTTCTATTTGGAGTTACTGGTTCTGATGCAAATGAAGTTGCACTGAAAGCAGCAAAATACTGTAAAAGTGGGAGTGTGATTATCTCTTTCTGGTGGGGGTATTCTGTTGGTGAAAGGGTAGCTATCGATCCCAATATTACCTGTGGGGTGTGTGAATTTTGCAGAGATGGCAAGGAAGTGATGGAAATGGAATAATATAGAAGGCATAATCTGGATTCTTCATAGATTAAAGTCGAATTTAAGTTGATTCAATCCAAAAAGTTCATTCAGACGCGCAAAGAAGATTTTAAATTGATGTGGAATCTAGGAAGAACACAAAATCATGAGAATTAAGAAATCAAGCATTAAGTTCCATATCTTACATCTTAAGAGGATGGGAGATATAATATTTTATTAAAAAAAAGGAGGATAAATTTATGTTTAGTAATTCAAAATTATTGTTTGACAAGCTTTTGGTACTGTGTCTTATTTTTACAATAGTCATATGTGGGTGCTCTCAAGGAGCACAGTCCCAAACCATCGACAAAGAGACATTGCGAATTGGTTGGACGTCTGAACCTGACACTTTAAATCCGTTGACAACTATTAGTACTGAGGCATTACAGGTTTTGGGGTTGGTGTATGAGCCCCTACTTGCATATGGGACAAATTTGGAAACCATCTATAAACTTGCTGAAAGCTATACCTATAGTGACGACGGGCTTGTAGTAACCTACAAACTTCGTTCAGGTGTAAAATGGCATGATGGCGAACCCTTTACTTCAGAAGATGTAGTAAGTACATATAATTTGATTAAAGATACTGGAATCGGTCAGTACTACCAATACATGGAGTTTCTTGAAGACGTCAGCGGGCCTGATGATTTAACAGTAGTAATGACATTTAGCGAGCCCCAAGCATTTAATATGGCACAGGCTGTACTAATCCTACCAAAGCATATCTGGGGAGAAATGACGGCTGAAGAAATTGAAATGTTTTCCAATGACGCACCAATTGGAACAGGTGCATTTACTTTCAGCGAATGGCGGCAAGGTTCTACAGTTACTCTTAAAAGATTTGATGATTATTACGGAGAGCCGGCTGGCCCGGGACAAATTATCTTTGTTCTTTATGGAAATGAAGATGTTATGGCACAGGCCCTCAAAGGAAACGAAATAGATATTATTACAGAGGTTTCGCCACTGGTATGGGAAGGTTTACAAAACACCGAAAATATAAAAGCTGTTTCGCTTCCTTCGTTTTCTTTCCATCATATTGGCATAAATGTTTGTGGAGATGAAACCTCATTAGGGAATCCATTCCTAAAGGATAAAGCGGTTCGTCAAGCATTGAGCTATGCATTGGATAGAGAACAACTTGTCAATATTGCATTAGCTGGTCATGGGAGCCCTGGTGCATCTATTATTCCTGCAGGCATGATGGAGTGGCAATATATTCCGGATGAACAAATGGATGCCGATCTTGATAAGGCAAATGAACTGTTGGATGAAGCTGGATATATGGATACCAATGAAGATGGCATTCGTGAAAAAAATGGTGTGCCTCTGGTATTCCGAATAATGGCAATTGAATCTACCACAGTAGATGTACGTGCTGTCCAGTTATTCCGTGACTCTGCGAAAAAGGCTGGCATCAAGTTAGAACTTTCAACTGTTGATGAGAATACACTTGCTGGTGTTGTTTATAACGTCGATGCCCCTGATTGGGATCTTTTCGTATGGGGATGGGACTCTGACTATCCGGATCCAGGCTATTTGTTAGGAGTTCCATTAACAAGTCAAATTGGTAATAATAATGATGTGTTCTATTCTAATCCGGAATATGATGCGCTTTATTCGCAGCAATCCACAGAGGTTGATAGAGCAAAACGTAAGATCGTTACGGATGAAATGCAAAAAATATTTTATGAGGATGCCCCTTATTTGGTAATGTGGTATCAAGATAAATTACAGGCTTATCGTACGGATACTTGGACAGGATGGGAAGAGACCCCAGGCGGAATAATTTATAATGTTACCTATGAGAATTATAAAAATGTTCAGCCAATTCAATAAATTAACTAAAGAGGAAAAATGTAAGTAATGTTTAAGGTTAGATATGTCATCAAAAAAATAGGCTTTTTGTTCATAACTCTATTTAGCGTATTAACATTTAACTTTTTCCTGTTTCGAATTTTACCGGGAGACCCACTTAGACTGATTGCCAGAGCTGGCAATCTGTCTTCTGATTCCATTGCGCGTCTGAATGAACTTTTTGGATTGAATCAACCTAAATGGATGCAATATCTTATTTATTTAAAAAATCTTGCTACCGGTCAGTTCGGAACATCCATTACTTTCCGCAGACCTGTAATTGAAATACTCCAGGAACGTTTATTAAATACTGCTATTTTACTGACATTGGCAACCATTATTGTTGTAGCCATTGGTGTTGGAGCAGGAGCGATAGCAGCTACGCGAAGAGGGTCAAGACTGGATAATGTCTTTGTTGTAACCTCAATGGTCTGTTGGAGTCTGCCAACATTCTGGGCAGGGTTGATTTTAATTATCTTACTCGGCGTTTCCCTTAGTTTTTTCCCTATTGCTGGAATTTCTACCCCCGGTATGATTTATTTTAGCTCATGGGACAGGATAATGGATTTTGCCAGACATTTGGTCTTGCCAACCATAACACTGATTATTGTGGATATGGCTCAATTTTTCATGATTACACGTAGTGCTTTGGTAGATGTTCTCACTACAGACTATATTCACACTGCCAAAGCAAAAGGATTGTCAAAGAATCGTATCTTGTGGAAGCATGCCTTCCCAAATGCCCTATTACCTATTGTCACCGCAACGGCTGTGTATGTGAGTCTCTTAATAGGGGGAGCCATACAAGTAGAAACGGTTTTCTCCTTCCCGGGGATGGGGAAATTAATGTATGATGCTGTATTGAGAAGAGATTATCCTATTCTTGAAGCCAGTTTCTTTATTTTCGCAGTGTTTACAATTCTCGCTAATTTTATTTCGGACGTTATATATATGATTATTGATCCAAGGGTGAAAAACGTATGAATGAAAAAAATATAAATGAAAAAAATAATACAAGCACATCTCTTATACTGGGTAGGTTTAAAAATGAAACATGGGTACAACAGATGTGGGCAGACCCGCTGGGTAAAGCAGGCATCATCATTTTAGTGGCAGTAATACTCATCAGTATTATTGGTCCTATTGTATTCCCTTTTGATTCTAAAGCGGGTGATTCAGTGGAGGGTGTCTTTAGACCACCATCATCCGTTCATTGGTTAGGCACTGATGATATGGGGCGGGATATCTTCAGAGCAACTCTTACTGGTGCGCAGGTTTCACTATTTGTTGGCTTAACAGCATCGGCTATTTCTATTATCGTGGGTGCTATTGTCGGGCTTTTATCAGGCTACTATTTCGGGTTTGGAAGTAATTTGTCAATGAGAGTTACAGACTTTTTTTTCGTTCTACCAGTGCTTCCGCTGATTATTGTCCTTGCTTCTATCTTTGGCCAGAATATATATATTACCATTTTAGTAATCGGACTGACAAGTTGGCCATCCACTGCAAGAATTGTACGGTCACAGGTACTCAGTATTCGGGAATATAAGTTTATCGAGAGAATTAAATCATTAGGTGCTACGGATTTTAGAATTATCTTTGCCCATATCTTGCCCAATGTTATGCCTTTAATTTATTCAAATACGGTTTTAGTAATCGCTGGAGCGATTCTTGCTGAAGCAACTTTAGCATTCCTAGGGTTAGGGGATCCGGTCCGGGTCTCATGGGGTACTATGCTTCATTATGCTTTTGTTTCTGGCGCTGCGGGGCGTCAAGCTTGGTGGTACTTGCTTCCTCCGGGAATTGGTATCGTTTTAGTTGTTTTAAGTTTTACGCTAACAGGCCATACACTTGATAAAATATTAAATCCGAGATTGAGGGATTACTAATGACATTATTAGATATACAAAAGTTAAGTATTTGTTTTCATAGCCGTGCTGGTGATGTTCATGCAGTTGATGGTGTAAACATTTGGCTTGAAAAAGGCAAAATTTTAGGTATCGCTGGAGAGTCAGGATGCGGTAAATCAACAACAGTCCTTGCGATATCACGCCTCTTGTCAGCGAATTCACGTATTTCCCATGGTAAAATCATCTTCAAAGGGGAGGATTTGCTTCAAAAAACTGAAAAAGAGATGGAAGCTATTCGCTGGAAGCATATCTCTGTTATTTTTCAGGGTTCTATGAATGCATTGAATCCAATAAAGACGGTCGGGAGTCAAATTGTTGAACCCATTTTAATACATGAACCCAGAACATCCGAAAAGGAGGCAATTAGTCGTACTAAAAGTTTGCTGGAGTCAGTAGGGATTTCATCCAAACGCTTTTCTAATTATCCTCATGAGTTTTCAGGAGGAATGCGTCAGAGAGCGATGATTGCGATGTCCCTTAGCTGTCAGCCGGAACTTGTTATTGCCGATGAACCTGTTACAGCTTTAGATGTTATGATTCAGGCTCAAATATTAGAATTGATTAAGCAATTAAGTGAAAAGTTAAGTCTGTCAATGATTATGATTTCTCATGATTTATCTGTTCTCTTTGGGCTTTGCGACCAGATTGCGATTATGTATGCAGGTAGGGTGGTTGAATATGGGTCCGCAAATGATGTATTTAAAAATCCAATACACCCTTATACTGCCCGGTTAATGCAGTCCATCCCAAATATTTTTGGGGAAAAAGTCTTAATTGATGGGATCCCAGGGTATCCCCCTGATTTATTAAACCCACCTGTCGGGTGTGCTTTTTTTGATAGGTGTGTAGAAAGAATGTCTTGTTGTAGCGAAAGAGCGCCTGAATTATTAAATGTCAGTAAAAATCATTTTAGTGCGTGTCACGCTTCGTATAAGTGAGGTTATATTGATGAGTAAACAATCAGAAAATATAATAGAAATTGAGGAATTGAATGTTACATTTTCATTACGTAAAAAGGATTCTTTGCTGTCCCATGAATCAAAAGAAATTCGTGCTATTGACGGTGTAACATTGAATGTTCGCAATGGAGAAATTTTAGCAATTGTAGGAGAATCGGGTTGCGGGAAAACTACCTTGGGTAAAGCAGTTTTAAATCTTGTTCAGCCTACATCCGGCATAATTAGATATCGTGGTCAAAACTTAGTTGACATATCCAAAAACAAACTGAGGTTGATGCGCCAAAAATTTCAACTGATTTATCAGGATCCATATGAATCTCTGGACCCACGTCAAAGTGTATTTCAAACGCTTTTAGAGCCGTTGACCATTCATCGTAAAGATCTAAATAAAGATGATAAAAAACAGATGATTTACCATTGTATTGAATCAGTAGGGCTACATCCGGCACAAGCCATAGCGGCTCGCTATCCTCACCATCTCTCTGGTGGGCAGCGCCAAAGAGTTGCAATTGCAGCCGCTATAATATTAGAGCCTGATTTTGTTGTTGCAGATGAGCCTGTTTCCATGCTGGATGTATCTGTACGCTCAGAAATATTGAAAGTAATGCTTGAATTAAGAAACAACAAAGAATTAACCTATTTATTTATTACCCACGACTTATCACTTGCATGGATGGTTGCAGAAAGAATTGCTGTTTTTTACTTAGGAAAGATGGTCGAAATTGGTTCTGCACATGAGATTGTCCATCATAGCGTACATCCATACTCACAAGCGCTTATTTCAGTAATTCCTACTATATCCGAACAAGCCTCACTTGGGCGCCATATCTTGCAAGGGGAAATACCTTTACCGTCAAATATTCCCATGGGGTGCCGTTTCCATACACGCTGTTGGCTTTATCAAAAGAAAAAATGTCCGTCAATTTGTCGAGAATCGGAGCCTGTGCTGAAAGATGTGGGAACCAGTCATCAGGCAGCATGTCATTTTATGGAGGAGGATTGATACGATGCTTATACAAAATACAATTATTGATTTAGTATCGGAACTTATAAAGATAGATTCTTCAAATTCATGGTTAATTCCTGGCAGCCCAGGTGAAAAAAATGTTCAATTATCAATTCAAGAATATTTTAGAAAATTAGGTATTGAAACATATTTTGAAGAAATCGATGAACGCCATTCTAACCTGGTGGGATGCATTAAAGGAGGTGGTGGTGGAAAAAGCCTGACACTTTATGCCCACTGTGATACTGTTGGATACGCTCTATGGAAAGAGCGTGCGTTAGTACCCTGTATTAAAGGAGATCATTTGATAGGATTGGGAGCGGCGGATGATAAGGGCCATGCAGCTGCGATTATGTTATCTTTAACAGAAATTATTGAAAGTGAAATCAAATTGCGTGGTGATATTAATATTTGTCTTGTTTCTGATGAAGAAGGTACTTCTTGTGGAGCAATGGAGTATGTTAAAAAGCACACGCCCGGAGCGGCATTAGTTTTAGAGGCGGCTCCAATAAATAGGATTAACATTAGTCATCAAGGTTTTGGGTGGTTGGACATTAAAGTAAAAGGCAATGCCGCGCATGGTTCTGCCTCAGAAGCCGGCATTGATGCAATTATTCATATGGCAGAAGTCATCGTTCGCTTACAACGTAATAAGCGTGAACTGTTTGAAAAGAACCCTCATCCACTAAATGGAGAAACGGTTTTCCATACTGGCACAATCGCAGGGGGGACGGACTACGCAACCTATCCTGATTATTGTCAATTGGGCATTGAAATTGGAATACAACCTGGAGAAACCATAGAAAATCGTATCTGTGAAATTGAGAAGATATTTAAAGAAGTAAAGCAAATATACCCAGGCTTTGAGGGGAGCGTAGATATACGAATTGCTCGCAACCCATTTGAAGCAAAAGGACATGATGTACTTTATGAGATACTGTCTGTTGAAATTGAAAAAATAACCCATAAAAAGGCTGTGGCCGTGGGAGAAAACTCATGGGGGGATGCTCAGCTGTTTCAGGATGCAGGGTTTCCAACACTTGGAGTTGGTGCAAATGGCGGTAACCTGCATGCTCCTGATGAATGGATATCTATTTCTGAATTAGAACAGTTAATACAAATCCTTATATCAGTGATCGTAAAATTTTGTGCTTAGAGAAGGCATATCTTTACAAAACCTCGATAAGAAGGCTTAGAACATTACACGACTGTATAGCGTAAAGATATTGTAGGAAAAAAATAAAGAAAAGAAAGCTCTTTTTATGATAAAATAAGTTACTAATAACCAAAAAATAACTAAAAAAGAGCTTTCTTTATGTATAATAGTATACTACAATTTAACGAAAATGGAACCAAAATAATAGAAAAAATAGTAAAAAATTTTATTGAAGATGATAAAAAGGATATAGGAGATCTAGTAATAGAACTAGAAAAACCACTACAATAGCTGCAAAGATCAATAATAAAAGAAACAGTAGAACAAATAAATGAAGCAATTTTGTAATTTTATTCTTGGTATTTTATATATTTTACAAGGGGTTTAGCTGGGGAAGGGCGATTAATACACTAGGCATGGAGGTGTTAAATTTAATCTAGCGGGAAATCCCCACCTGTAAGGGTGGGGATGAGAGCTATTTCCTGTTTCTTCCGTTCGTACTTTGCTATAATAAAAATATGAAATTATATAAAGCGGCTCATACTGTATATAAAACCCAATACCATATTGTCTGGATAACCCGATATCGGAGGAAGATTCTGATCACCGGCGTAAAAAGTTATCTGAAAATAAAGCTTCAGGAAATAAGGAAATATTATCCGGATTGGGAATATATTGAGATAGGAGTAAAGAAAGATCATGTTCATTTGTATATGGTCATTCCCCCGAAGTATGCGGTGAGTAAAGTAGTGGAAACCATAAAGTCCAATACCAGTAAAGCGCTAAGGATAAAGTTTGCTTTCTTGAAGAAGGTATATTGGGACGACAAAGGGATATGGGCAAAAGGTTATTTTGTTTCTACGGTAGGGATAAACGAAAAAATAATCAAAGAATACGTAAAAAAGCAAGAGAAGGAAGATACAGGACAAGCAAAGCTTGAATTTTGAAAGCACCACGCCTGTAAGGGCGTGGGTATCTATAATTTATCTTATCTCTTTCTCTCTCCAGGGTTAAGATCTCTGAGGTATCAAAAAGAGGATTTTAGAAAATAATAGTATGTACATAAATTATAGGACCCACTCTTTCTCTCCCTATCTCTCTCATTAGTTGCCGTAAGGATGTTTTCTAATATTTCACATTTAGTTTAGATTTAATTTAATTTATCTTGGCTTAATCTTCTCCCTCGAAAAGAGGGCGACACTCAAATATTCTCATCTTCCTGTTCGTTGCACGCAGACAGGAGAGCTAATCAATGTTGATTGGTATTTGATATAGGCTTGAGTGCCGCTCCCTTTTCGGTGGCTATATCTTTTAGATTCCTTATGGTTTGCGATAAGTAAAAACATCCATAAATAAAAAGTTAAAAGAAAAGAAACATTTTATTTATGTAGTTTTCACCTATCGCTCGGGAGAAGAGAAAAAGAGGAGAGAGAAAAAATCAAAGCAATAATTTAATCCACTCCGGCTATCTCTGATTTTACAACTACACCACGCGCGGGGCGGGTAACTTTCCTTCCCCCTTAAATCCCCCCTAAAACCCCCCTCTTATCCCCCTTCTTTTTATTTTTGCTCCTTGTCTCAAAAGCTATGCTCGCGGGGACGCTTCTAAGTATAAATGCGGGGGTAACGCTCTTTTATGCCCTGCTGTTGCTTCGCTTTATTCGCCACCGCAAAAAACCAAGGTTAGGCTATGATTCATTAGGGGGGAAGTATAAGGGGGAAGGAAAAACTGCGGTCGATTCACCTTCACTCTACCAGCATAAAGGTAGGCTTATCGCTCTTTTCTCTCTCCCTTGCCCCGCCCCTATTCTGTCTCTGTGAGTCTACTTGCTTCCGCCTGTCTGCTGCAGGCAGGTAGACCCTTTTATCGTAACACTCCAGGCAATTCAAAAGCATTTTAGGAATAGGGAAAAATACTTTTCTATTGCCTGATTGATTGTCTTCATATTGCCGTCAGAGATAACCACCTATTCAAATTTTTCTCTGGCCCTTACATGGGTATTAAAAACATATCCCCGTTGGACCAAAGAAAAATATCAACAGGTGTTAAGAGCAAGAGAACTTTAAGAAAGAAAGACCGGTTAACACAACCTAAAAGGAAAAACCCTTTTAGATTGTGATCACCGGAAGAAAGGATAAAATTATATTTCAATAAATAAGGCAAAAACAGCCCCTATTTACGAAATATAATTTTATCCGGAGAGAAGAAAATCAAATATAGGACGCACCTATGAAGCATATATGAGACTAAAAGAAGCCCGCTTTTAGACTCATATTGCTTCATAAGTGCAAAGACAATACCGCAACATTTGGCAGCAGTGAAAGTATCCACTACTGACAAATGTTGCTCTCCCCTTTTGATATAACTACCCAGGTAACTGAAAAGGTTTTTTGTACCCCTGCAAGCAGTAACTTGCATAGCAAAAAAACCTTTTCAGTTACCTGGTTGAAATATCTTTATATTGCCGAATGATCTGCCCGAACAAAATTTATTCTGAGTCTTTACAGGAAGATTAAAAACATCTTCCCGTTGACTCAAAAAAAATATCTTCGGGCAGTAAGAAGTAAAAAGAAAGAGCAATACACTCAACAGGATAAATAGTAATTTACCTGGTGAGAGTATTGCCAGGGAGAGAGAAAGAGTATTGCTTTTTGTAAACAAGGGAAAAGCACCCCTCTTTTACAAAAAGCAATACCAGAAATAGAAAAGCGAAAAGGCAGGCATAACACTCAAAAAATAATTAAAATTTAGGAAAAAATTTGAATATATTTTTATCGTGTAATGCTAAAGAGAAGACGAATGCTTAAAAGATATATAAGAAGGGAAAATCACCCCCCTCTTATATATCTTTATTCTGATACAGAATGTGTAGCGGTTAGCGAACGGTGGCTTAGTCTTCTCCCCGTAAAAGAGAGATAAAAAAATAAATGAAAGGATAATAGCGGGAATTTTTTATCTCCCTTTTCGGTGCTTATTTTTTTCGGATTCCTTGCGGTTAGCGATAAGTAAAAACATCTATAAATAAAAAGTTAAAAGAAAAGAAACATTTTTATTTATATAGTTTTCACCTATCGCCAGGGAAAGATCATCTTTTTTCTTTTCTTTACAATTTTCTTCTCCTGGCGTTTGTAGAAGCCGGTGCCGCAAAAAACCTCATGCTTAGTTGCTTGCCTGCTTTTTTGCGGTGATGAGTCTTCTATAAACGCCATCGATGTCGCGTATGTAAACTCCTATAATAGTTTTAGTATTTTTTATCCTGCTACTGCTTAAAAAATGTTAAAACGTAGAAGAACAATGATCAGGAACAGGGGAGGGAAGGGAGGGGAGACATGCGATTACCGGGAACAGAGATTTAGCCCTACGATAAGAAGTATCTAATTTAGCCCGCTTTTATATTTTTAACCAGGCTAAAAAAGCTCTTGGTGGGCGGTCGTGGTGATGAGATGGCCAGAAGTTATTTGCCAGGAAGTCAATAAAAGCAGGTCAACAGATTATTTTAATAAATACCTGGGAGAGAGAGAAAAAGAGGCCATCTACAATCGATTTGCTGATTAGAAAAAAACTCATTTAAGCTGGGCCTATTTCAATAATTTTCCTAATGATTATTATATTCTAGGTGGGGCTGTTTGCAGTGGCGTTCTATTATTACTCTAAACATTTTTTCATTAAAAACTTACTATGGCCTTTTGGTAAGTCTTTTAATTCAGACACAATTTCATAACCATTTTTTTTAGAAAAATCAACAGTTTGAAAATCATGGGTATCTAGATGAGAATATTTACACCCCCTCTTAACGCCTCTTCTTCCGCAGATTTTAATATTTTAGAACCCAACCCTTGCCTTCGATATTTTTCATTTATCCAAAACCGATCAATATAAAACCATCCCCAATATGTTTCACCCAATAAACCGCCAATTATTTTATTATCGGTATCTTTTATGAAAACCGCTAATAGCTTATGATTGTCGAGTTCAGCAAACATTTGATTATATTTATTTAGTTCATCTTTAATAAAATTAATAGAATTTTCATCAGGATCACTTTCAATTATACAATTAAAATCATTCATAATACCAACCTATATCCAGCTAATATCTTAGCCACTGCAAATTGCCGATAACATTTATGGGTTTCCGAAGTTCATGAGCCTTAGCCAGACCTGGCTTGGCGAATGAATTTGGGTGAAGCGTTAGCGGAACAGGAAACCCTGTGTTAGACGAAGTGTATCACTAATAATATTTATTTTTGTTTAAAGAATTCACATTCAAAATTATCATAGTCTGCGTTAACTTGTTTTAATAAACACCTTACTTCTATAAATCCTTCTGGTACTGCAATACATTTTTTACATAGTTCTGGTAATTTAATTTGTTTCTGAAGCTCTGAAATCATACTTTTCACATGCTTATAGTTTAAATCGTTAAGACATTTATCTAAAGTATTTAATTTTTCTTTATATTTATCTAATTTATAATTATAATTTTCTCCAATATTAATTATTGCTTTATTAGTTTTACAACATTCAATACCACAACCAAAAAGATAAATACTTAAGAAATCATCAATATTTTCTTTTTCTTTTATTATAAGATTACCATCACTAATTATAAATGGAAAAGATGTAAAACCCCCCATTGGATTTCCATGTTTTATCATTGAAAATCTTTTATAATTATTTTGTTCAGCTTTTAATTCATTTCCACCATATAACTTATTAATTAAGTAATTTACTTTCCATGGTTTTCTATTTTCTTTATCATGATTTAACCATGTATCAGCATGTCGACAATCTATAGCAATGTATGAAATATCTAATCTAAGTTCAATAATATTTAATAATAAAATTGCAGTATCCTTCTCATAACCAGTAATACTTAATATAATAATAGCATTTACACATTCTATGACTCTCTTTAATATAGTTATAGCAACAATTATTGGTGTTCTTATTTTTATTTTTTGAGATTGTTTGAAAAGGCTTAATATAATATCTTGAGAATTGCAGAAAACAAGGGGACGGTTCTTTGTTTCACCATAATTCAATCATCTAATGCTTTTCTTTTTATTGCAAGGTTTGTTGACAATAATAGGGGCAACAATAGGGACAGACACCCATTTTTGATATAAGGGCAATAAGGTTTTGCAATATAACAAAAGATGTAGCATATTCGCAATATAGCTAGACCACCCCTGAATAGTTTGTCAGGGGACGGTCCTTTGACATACTGAAGAGATGGCAGAATATTTTGTTGCGCATTATTCTACCGTGAGCAGGGCGGTCAAAAGAATCAAGGGGAAAAGCGAAAGTGATATTGCAAGGCCTGATCCCCCATATTATTTTGCAAACAAGATCTTTAGAGTATAAAACAGAGAACCGTCCCTTTGTTTTTCTTTGTTTTTTTTAGGGACAGGAATACCAAAAATTTTACAGGCAGTCCAAAAGAACGATTCTCCGAAACCGATTTTTCATACGGATGAAAACCGCAGTTATTTTGTGCTAGAGTTACTGCTTCACCAAGTATTTATCAAAGATAAAAAGCCAGAGCTACGGCCAGAGTTACAGCCAGAGTTATCTTTACGAGGCAGAATACTGCATATTTTAAAAGATGGAGAGTTTAGCAAATCTGCTATTGCTGAGAAAATAGGTCATAAAGTTGTTTCAGGTGAGTTAAATAAACAGGTAAGAAATTTAATGAAGGCCGGGCTTATTGAATATACTATTCCAAAAAAACCAAACAGTCCCAAGCAAAGATACCGTATGACATCTAAAGGTTAAAATGTTGGGATATAAATTAAAATTAAATACATAGCAAAGGTGTGCTGGGTCAATAATTCGGTAAGTTTTAGCGGAAGAGCGCCAAGAAGTTTTATATTTCTTACAGGGTGAAAGCCCTTGTTGGGTAAGATCTAGCCAACCACCTATGCCGAGTGTTGCATCAAAATGGGTAACCATTAGATGAAGCGTACAACGGGAAACAGATAGGCCATAGGGAAGACCGTACTTCCTGAAGTGGCTGATACAGCCTCGTAAATAAAAAGTAATATCACAACCCTTCACTTTTATACTAACAAAGTGTATAATGTACGTATAAAAGTGAAGGGTTGTGATATTATGAATACTTTTGAAAAAATTCTAAATATTATAAAAGAAAATAAAGGTATTATCTCAACTTCTGAAATTGTAAAGCTTGGTATAGACAAAAAATACCTTTCCCTAATGACTCAAAAAAGGATGATTGAAAGAGCGTCAAGAGGTGTTTATGTATTGCCTAACGTTTTGGAGGATGAATTCTATTCCATAAGTATTCGATGTAAGAAGGGAATATTTTCTCACGATACAGCATTGTTTTTGCATGATTTATCTGACAGGACACCTTTGTCTTTTTCTATTACTTTGCCAAAAGGATATAATCCATCTTCGTTAAAAGATTTGTCTTTGGAATTCTTCTACGTCAAGCCTGAGTTACACAGCTTAGGTAAGATAACAATTCTATCGCCACAAGGAAAAGAGATTGATACATATGACATGGAAAGAACTATCTGTGATATGGTTAGAAGTAAAAGCAGGATGGATCTTCAAACATTTTCTGATGCATTAAAAAGGTACTCAAAGCGTAAGAACAAAGATTTAAGCAAATTAATAAAATATGCTCAAAAGTTTAAAATTGATCAAAAAATACGTGAGTATATGGAGGTGCTGATTTGAAAAATGCAATGCAGTTAAAAGGAATTATTAAAAACATGGCAGCTAAAACAGGAATAAAAGCAAATGCTCTTTTACAGAACTATATGTTAGAGAGATTGCTTGAGAGAATTTCTGTTTCTGAATATAAGTGGAAGTTTATACTTAAAGGCGGCATGCTGATTAGTGCTATTGTTGGATTAGATAGCAGGACTACTATGGATATGGATGTAACTATTAAAGGAGAAGATTTTTCTAAAGAAAACTTATTATCAATATTTGAACGGATTTTAAAAGTTCCAATTCCGGATGATGTAAAATTTATTCTGAAAGGAATTGAAGAAATAAGAGAAGAATCTGAATACGGGGGTTATAGAATATCAATTGAAATAGCTTATGAAACTGTTGTTGTCCCATTAAAGATTGATGTAAGTACCGGCGATATAATTACACCCAAAGAAGTATTGTATAGCTTTGATTTGCTATTTGAAGACAGAAATATAGAAATACTTGCATATAATCTTGAAACTGTTTTAGCAGAAAAGTTTGAGACAATTATAAGCAGAGGTATGCTTAACACTCGTGCAAGAGATTTTTATGATATTTATATTTTGACAACTCTTCAGGAAAAAAATATAAATAAAGACGATTTCAAAAACGCTTTAACTTCAACTGCCACAAAAAGAGAAACACTTGAAAAAATTAATGATTCTTTAAGTATTATTGAAGAAATTAAAGAGGACAAAACAATCCAAGGTATTTGGAAAGCTTACACAAAGAGATTTGTTTATGCCAATGATATTGCATTTGAGGATAGCATTGCAGCGCTAATAAAATTATTTGAGATGTATAGTAAATAATGTTTTGCTTAAGCGAGAATTAGGAGTGCTAATTATTGCCATTTAAATAGGCAGGTGTTCATGCTCAATGACAGGGGGAAGTGTCATGCTTGATAGAAAAGCTGTAAGAGAATTCTTAGAGGAAGAACTTGAGGAAATAGAAATATCTAAATATATATTTGCAAAAAGAGAGAGGAGAAGTATAATAAGGAAAGAAATATACAAAACCTACGGCAATAAAGCATAATGCCGTAGGTTTGTGAAAGTAAGGCAACGAAATTGAAGAATAAAATTAAAGAAAAAATCAAAGAAGTTTTTTATGTTAATAATGGCTATATTAGAACAAAAGACATAAGTTCTAAAGGCATAAACAGAGTATACCTAAGAGATTTAATTAATGAGGGTGTTATTGAAAGAATAAAACAAGGCCTTTATAGATGGAAGGATGCAAAATTTGATGTTGAAGAAGAACTGGTTAATGTATCCAAAATTATTCATCATGGAGTTATTTGCCTTGTATCGGCTCTAGCTTATTATGAGCTTACAACTTATACACCGGGGGAATATACCATAGCAGTCGGGAGAAATTATAATATAAAACTACCCGATTATCCGCCTATAAAACTTTATTATTTTTCTGATAAATATTATATGGATGGAATAGAAAAAATAGATATAAATGGAAATATTATCAAGATATATAATATTGAAAAAACGATATGTGATTGCCTTAGGTACGGAAATAAAATCAGCAAAGATATTATTGTAGAAAGCATCAAGGAATATGTTAAAAGAAGAGATAAAAACATTTCTAAACTTATGAATTATGCTGCTAAAGCAAAAGTTAAAGACGTTGTTCAAAAATATATGGAGGTACTTATGTGAGAAATGAAGTAAGGAATATGGATGCTTCAGTTAAAGCAAGGCTCAAAAACATTGCTAAAGAGTACAAAAAAACTTTTAATCTTATCCTGCAGTTATACATGCAAGAGAGATTTTTATATCGTTTAAGTGTCTCTGAGTATAAAGATAATTTTGTGTGGTTAGTGGGGTCAGGCTTCACAAGTTCACAAAATGTAAAACGAAAACAGGAAGAAAATGTGAAGTTGTGAAGCCTGACTACGGATCTTATGAGGAGTTTCTTAATAAAATGATTGAAACTTTTTATTTTAATAATATTTATAAAGTAAGGATATTGGTGATTATAAAATGGCAAAAAAAGATATAAAACAGACAGTGCAAGAACTTCTTGTTCAGGCGGATATTAAAATTAAC
>Ga0268284_1000995_pt1 | contig 16078 bp, 16 predicted proteins | sample saktaG_14_FD_190137 | JGI IMG/M metagenome (GOLD analysis project Ga0268284, IMG submission 190137) | Saline water microbial communities from Sakinaw Lake, British Columbia, Canada - sak_2013_06_06_40m | ecosystem: Environmental > Aquatic > Non-marine Saline and Alkaline > Saline ...
TAGCCGGCGACCGCACCAGGGGCGCGCATCCGACTCCTCCGGCGCGCTACGGCAAGCGGGACGGACGGTAGCGGAGGAACGGACGCTCTCGCAGGCGCCGACGCCATGTCTCCGCCCGCAACAACATTTCAACCAACGTTGAAGCCTGCTAACCAGGCTACAGGATGTCTTGCTCTTATCTGTGGGACGAAACTAAGTCAATGAATCGGAAATGCGCCCGTTGTGGGTATATCCGGCAGTGCAAGCTTGATAATGAAGACTCAAACGGGTACTGTATTGCTTATGAGTTAAACTGCAGCCGGCATGCGGTAAATCCCATAACTGATTTAGGAGACGTTGCATGATAATGAAGAGTCAATGTGTTTGTCGTAAAATGATGATTTTGGGTGCTTGTTTATTAATTCCATCGATTGCCTGTGCACACGGTGTCACTTATGAAGGGGTGGCTATAGTTTTGTTAAAGGTAGATTTTGTAATCTTACTTTTTGCTGTCATCTCTGTTTGCTTAAGCAAGTTACTCAATATCCGGTTGATGACCATTTTTTCCACAGTCAACGTTGGAATCTCCATAATAGGCATCCTGTTAAAAGTTTTAGTCTCTGCAACGGCGACAACTTCTTCCTCAAATGATTTTTTCAGCTTTTCGGCAATAATAGCAATCTATGCCACAGGTTATTTGGTCTTCGCCGTGCCTATTTATTTTCTTCTGTTACCGATTCTGGCCGTCGTTAGATCTTTAGCTAATAAGAAACGAGCGCTTAGAAAGGACTCGACTCAGTAATGTTTCTGTTGCCACTTGGCACTTGACGACCGTCGCGCGGAGTGCGCCGGCGGATGCGCATCAGGAACTTGCCCGGGAAGAAGGACAGGCGAAAGTCGAAGGTCCCCTTTGATCCGCAGGACGCGCAGCGCTTTTGAATGGCCTTCGAGCGGTTAAGTTCCGCGCATCCCCTGCCCTGCCGTCCGCCTGCGGTGGGGAAGGGCGTCCAGTAGCCTGCGAAGGGAAGTCTTGCCGCAAGGCGGGGCCGATATGGGCGCAGTTTCGATTTGCTTGCTGGCAGATGGGTACTGCATAGCATCGGGAGCGGCGCAGGCTCTGCGCCACAGTCACGCAGGCGCCTGACCCTCCCTGGGCGGCGAGTTCCATTAATGCGTGAAGGGTGGCTTGCTAAAAAAAAATCGAAACTGCGCCCGGCAGATATGTCGTAGAATTTAGGCTCTTGACGGGTGCCATCTGAACCTATACCATATCGCCTTTTAATCAGGATGTATCCGGTATTCGAGGGTAGACACAATAATAATGCTTAAAATGAACATGAAAACAATTACAACGTTATTCGTTATTTCACTGGCTGTATCCGCCGTATCAAAAGATTGGATTGGGTGCTACATGCAGACAAAAGAATTAACCAAGACTTATAAAGATGGAAGGTCTGAGCCATCAGGTATAAAAGCAGTCACCTATATACAGTTTGAAAAAAATAATCGTTTTAATCACTTTTGTAAATACCTGAATGAAGACAACCTGAACTGGAAGTCGTCTGGAGTTTGGTTTAACGAGGGAACAAACCTGTATTACGCGATTGAATATGGAGAACAGCTTCATATCGGAACGCTTGTAGGTAGTCCTAACAGGCAAGGAATTGAAAACTTTAATGACACCAATGGCCGTTTAGCGTTGTCCTCTTCCTCTAAAATAGAACGTATATCTTCTTACGAATTTCCTTTAAGACTTTCAGATGACGAGGTAATTCCCCGACTAAAACAACTGAAGGATGTTGTGAAAAATATGCCTCGGGAAATCAGCTCCGGGGCGGCTACCAAAGACCTTTTTTTGGATGCTGTCCAGACAGCTGTAACGAATCGAGATGTTTCGGCTTTAATGAGATTGTCATATTTTCCGGAGGGGGCATGTGAAGACGTAATTCGTGAGCGATGCTATTTGCTATATGCAAGCATTCTGTTCAGTAAGAAACCCGAAACTAAACAATACGATGATGGACAACAACATGTGCAAATGATATTAAAAAAAGAGGAGTTTCCGAAGGGCTCGAGTTCGATAGATGTGCTTATCATGAACTCTACTCTGTTTCCCTATGGGAAGGTTGGCGATGTCTGGTATTTTCTTCAAACGAAAAGGAAAACAAAATAATACTTTACAAAAAAGACTGATTCGATTCTTTACACTACATAAAAACAAAAACGCCGCGCACAGGCAGGAGTGGTTTAAGGGTTGTTTTGCCATTGCAATTTTTACCTCTTGCAATTCAAGGGAAACGGTCAGGCTTTTGAATCCTTTTTCAATGACGTATCCAGAAATGCACGCCCCTTGTCGGTGAGACGGTATTTTTGCAGGCGGCTGTTAGGCTTGTCGGGGATAGTGCGATCGATGCATTCGGCTACAATAGCTGGTGCCAGATACAGTTTTCTGAAACTCTCCCGATCTTCCAAGCGCAATGCAATTTGGATTTCCTGTCGGGACATCTCCCCTTTCATTGCCACTAGGAGGCGTCTGACTTGCAGGGTGACTTGCGGGGTGACTTGTGCCGTGACGGGTGGCACGTCTGGCATGTTCGCCTTCGGATGCACGGGCAAGCGGCATAAAAAGTAGGTATGGTCATCATCATAATCGAATTCTGGCTTGGGCGAGCCATTCATTTTCATGACCCTGATAATCTTAGGTATCCCGGTTGAGCGGCCTTCCGTCATGTCCAGCTCTTTAAGAAACTCGCCGATGCGGCGGTTGCGGTAACGACGGGGCATAGCCTTGCCTGCGCGCAATTGAGCTAAACTCACGGAACGGTCCGGCCCCGGATAACTGAGGATCACGAGATCCTCTTTCGAGATGCGCACTTCGATTGGCTCACGAACGTCATAGCCGCGATGATACACGGCATTGGCTATGGCCTCCTCAATCGCGGCGTAGGGAAAGTTCTCGACACGAGTGGCCTCAGCCCTATCCGGGTGTTTAATCACCGTCTCGCTGATGGCAGATGGGTCGTATGATGGCAGATGGGTCGTAGATCCACATTCTACATTTGAGAAAACAGAGGGGTCGTAAACAAATCCACCATAAGGCCCTCTACGCGCCTGTCCTAGCGATGAAGCGCTTAGACGAAAGTAGTTCCTTGACTGGTGTCATTTCTTCCGATAACCTAATTAACACTTACATGGGGAGTAGCCTCCCCGTAAGGCAGGCTCGATAACACTGCTGGAATTCAGAAGATGAATGTAAATATATTGATTGCTGTATGGTGTGCCACTCTCTTGACGCCCCATTTTTTCTGGGTGCGTGGCATCGTGCGCAGCAACGCAGGTGATATGGCGGCTGGCATTGTGATTCTCATTGTCATCGCGTTCTGGGTAAGCTTAGCCGGCGACCATTCAGGCAGACACCTGTTCGGTGGTATCCTGTTCTTGTTCGGAATTGTAACGCTGATTGCCGGGTCGTTTGCAAAACCAGACTGCCCAATCCCCCAGATGGTCCGGATCTTCATCGCGATACTCTTCATCTTTCCCAGTATAAATTCTTGCTTGTTTTTCAAATGAAGGAGTTTCCAACAGGACGTCGCATGCTAGCCGAAGGGGCTTAATTTGACATTAGACAAATCAGCCCCTTCGCCCCTGTCCGTGCGAGCTTAGTTTCTTGACGGGTATCCTTTCTTCGGATAACCTAGTAAATATTCGCTTGGGGAGTGGCCTCCCGGTGAGGTAGGTTCAATAACACTGCTGGGAATACGAGATGATCGCGATTATTAGACCACTTGTGTGCGCAATTGCTGCCAAAGTAATTGTTTTCGTTTCGCCACATGTCTTTGTCTATGCGGAAACAAAGTTACTCGTTGAAGGTGGACCCGAATGGGATACCTATAAAATCTACAGCGGTGGATTTCCGATTCCCTATGTAACTCAAAACAATCTCAGCTGGGGCAGCCTTAGGGTAAACCAGTTCATCGCGTATGCGGATATTGTCATTGTAATGCTGACCTTGATGCTCGTCTGGGAGGGCGTCATAAGGTGGAAACAAGGTAAGCGTGCCCGACAAACGCATGAATGATAGTCTCGATCCGATCGACATCATAAGGTGGGGCCTTCGAGACGGCGCGGGTTTGTGATCAAGCCGACGCCTGGCTCGAAGCCCCCGGACGGATCACCCGCAGCCAGCCATCCGCAAGGGAAGCCGACAGGCAATCGATTGAGCGTGGGACGCGATAATTAGCGAGAAAGTTTCGTTTCTTGACTGTTATCGACCCATCCAGTAACCTTATCACAATTTCCATCGGGGAGTGGCCTCCCCGCGAGGCAGAGGTAGGCTCAAGGATACTATTGGGATCACAGATGAAGATGATAAGAAACATTACCTTTTTCAAAATCCTCGCGATCCTCGTCTGGCTGCCCTTCTGTAACCCCCGAGTATATGCCGCAGAACCTTCTGGTTCGGCAACTTCCGGAGCTGAACTATCTGTCTCGGTCGGTAAGTTGACTGCCGTGTTTAGGAGAATTGATCCAAAACGGTACGGCATCCGTTACCCTGCGTTCTACATGCTGGAGACTGAAGTAACGAACGCCCAATATAAGGAGTATCTTGACGCGACAGGAGGTATCAAAGATGACGGCGAAGTCTTGAGGATCTGGGAAGAGATCGAATCTGGAAAACGCAGTATGTCAACGGGCAGCATTGGCTATTCCGTCGGCGACAAGACCGGCCTTTGGAGGAACAACAAGTATCCAGAAGGTCAGGCCGACTACCCTGTTGCTTTGGTCACCCTTAGTGATGCACAAAACTTTTGCAAGTGGCTGAATCAAAAGCATCCAGAACTCGGGTTGTTTCGCTTGCCAACGTGGAACGAATGGATGGTCGCGGCGTACGGTCGCGACAGGAGCTACCCATGGGGAGACAAATGGATGCCCGAGCGAGTCCACATGTCATACGAGTTTGACGATGGAGCCGAGGTCAGGGTCAGATTGCCTGATTGGACCGCTGAGAAAAAAAAGAAAAAGACCGAATACGTAAAAGCCCGTCCAAAGGGCAGAACGCCCGAGGGCCTCTACGGCATGCTCGGTAACGTGGATGAATACATTGTCGATGGCGACCCAACGAGCAAGAAATACTTCAATCTCGGGTCACGTTGGATGGGAGGAAACTACTCGTCGGGGTGGGTCTTTCTTCCGCGCAACAAGGAGGAGACCGTCCTGGCGCCCCGGGAGTACTACTGGGGGTACAGTCATCACAAAGTTAACCGCCAGGCTGAGCTGGGCTTTCGTGTGTTCTTGGATCAGGCGGCCGACGTGGCTCTAGTGAGAAGAAAACCTCTGTTCGACCAGAACGACACTACATGGATGTGTACACCGACTGAGTGACACAGACCCCCTCATCTCTTCATCATACACAATGAAGAAAAAAAGCCCGTGACCGCCAACAAAGTTTAAGCGAGTACGGGCGTTTGCATTCCGCGAAAGAGCGGACAGCTATTCAAAACCATAGAGGTCAGGCGAACAGGATATTGCAAGGGTTGCTTGCAAACTACGGACTTATGCGAATTCAACTGGGAACGGCTCCCTGTTGACGGTGGTCGTGTGACGCTTTTGTGACGGTTTGATGACACATCAGTGACGTTTACTCCAGGGATCGTGACGCGCATCTGCCGTCTGTGCATTCGAATTTGTTTTAGCGACCCCGGGTCCGCTTTACGCTGGTTGCGGTAGAGCGTATCGGGTTAGACCCCATGGCAAAAGGATAGGCTATGCTGTATCTTGCCTTCATTCAAACACCCGAAGAACGGGTCTAAACAAAAAAGGAATGCTATGAAGATTGATAAGTCGAGAGTCAAGGGTAATAAGGTCGCCAGAGGGCACAGGGATAATGTGCAGTTCGAGCTGCAGGCAGATGCGGGCAGTCTGGTATTTGTTGCCGGAACGTTCAACAACTGGAATCCGGAGGCGAATCCGCTGACGCATCAGTCGGACCAGGGGCATTTTGTAACGGCACTGCATGTTCCGAACGGAACGCATCAATACAAGTTTGTGGTGGATGGCGTCTGGATGTCAGATCCCAATTGCTCGGACTGGACCACGAATGAATATGGATCCATGAACAGTGTCATTCATGTGTAATCGGGCTGTATGCCGAGGCGACTATCCTATCGAGATGGAAAAGGTTTATTCGGATACAAAGGCAAGAGGAAACATGAATACAGACACTACAATTGCAAGGTTTTGGCATACTTACGCGTTAGCCCAAAAGGCACCCACACACTTACTCGAAAACACACTGCCGTTTTCCTCTGGCCCTCTGGCTGAGGTGGTCTACGACGTTGACACCCCCAGTGACATCATGCATGAGAAATCAGCGGGTATGCGCAGGCAGTAGGGTTAAACCCTATAGTTTGTAATTCCCCTGTCGTTTATACTGTCTGCATGTGAGAAATTAGATGCAAGACGACAGCATCAAAGAGTAAGACAGATGGCTCTGTAACGGGTTCGGGTGACAGAGCCAGTAACGTAAACAGATCACGAACAAATGAGGAGAGTCCAATGAAAGGTTTATTAGTAGTTTTGACAGGTGTCTTAAGCATGAGCGGAGTCATGGCCAGCGAGCCTATTCAGCTTAGCGTGACACCTGATATTGCCTTCTATGATCGGAATGAGCGGATTGAAGGCTTCTGCCTCAGTGTTTGGGGTGAGAATCCTCAGTCGGCGTTCGCCTTAGGGTTTGTCAACGGATCCACGGCTGATAGTGCTGGCTTGAGTATCGGTCTTGTGAATTACACGGACACCTACTCCGGCGTTCAGTGGAGTTTTTTCAACTACGCTAAAGGCGACTTCGTGGGATGGCAAGGCGGACCGTTATACGGTTTGGCTGTTAGCGGCGTGAATATCGTTAAAGGCGACATGACTGGGTTCCAGTGCGCACTTGTGAACTATGCGGGGACTCTGAACGGGCTGCAGCTTGGCTTGTTCAACTTCGCAGATTCGGTGGAATCCGGTGTGCAGATCGGTATCATTAACATCATGCCCAAGAACGAACTCTTCACCAAGTTGCCAGAAGAGTTGGCCCCTGGGATGATCTTGGTCAACTGGCACTTCTAGGGTTGACCCCCATAGAAGGGATGTTCTCATGAGAAATCCGGATGACATGTGGATACTGATGGACGCCAACATCACGCCAGGTCATCCGGATTACTTTTTTAAAAGAAGGAGATGCTATTATGAATTCGAAAGTTTGGTTGTTTGCAGGAATGATTGTTCCGGTCATGGTTGTGGTCGGGACGGGGTGTTTGGTCCCCGGACGTTACGGACAGCCTGTGTTATTGGCTCCGCCGCTACCGTCGATTGTAGTATTCGATACGGAACCGTACTATGTCCAGGAAGGATATCACTATCATTATCAGAATGACGGGTGGTCTTACTCGCGCTCACGGAGCGGACCTTGGACAAGCTTGCCTCGGGACCGTTACCCCAAAGAGATCAAGTACAAGAATGGTGCACCCGGGCAACGACATGTCAGTCCGCTGGATCGGCGGCGGCTACAATCACTTCCCGGTCAACCAGGCGCACTGCGACGGCCGCTGGGCGCGGACCCTTGACCGGCCGACGCACATCATGAGTTCGCCCTGTTCAGACCCGGTGATCCATGAGAAGAACGGGCGCCTCTTCTGGAACGCCCTCTACGGCATGAACGTCATGAGCATGACGGAGCTGGTGAGCTTCGGCCGTTCCTGGTCCTATCCTGCCATACTCTCCCTCAGCGGGACTGCGTTCACGTCGCAAGGATACGACAGGAGCCAACGCTGTTACCAGCTTGTGCAAAATGTGCCGGGAAGCGGGCCGCTGGAGATCAGCCTCAAAGGCAGCAAGGAGTCCCCCCTCGTCAATCCTGCGCTCCGCATCAAAAACTGGAATGCGGACACAGCCAAGGTTCTGGTCAATGGCAAGCCGAGCGACGAAGTCCGGCTAGGTTTCAACCATGGGCTCGAGGGCACGGATCTGGTTCTGTTCACCTTTATCAACACAACCGCACCACTTACAATAAAACTGAGCAAGTGAGGTTTTGCGACATCACTAAACGAGTAAAAACACAGAGGAGGAAAACATGTATATGAAAACTACACGATCAATTATGTGCGCCGTGGCAGCAATGTCTTTGGCGGCAAATGCGGTGATGGCGCAGCAGGGTGAGGCAGGTAAGCCGTCGCCGAAGGCCTTCAAGGGTCCGGTGAAGGTATTCATCCTTGCCGGGCAGTCCAACATGGAAGGGCATGCCGGCATTATGACCCTCGACCGGCTGGGCGAGCATCCGACGCATGGATATCTGCTGAAGAAGATCAAGAAGGACGACGGCTCATTCGTGGTACGCGATGATGTGTTTGTCTCGTATCAGAAAGGGGACGAGAAGATCAAGCGCCCGCTGTCGGTGGGCATGGGCGCCTGGGGGGCGGACTGGTTCGGGCCGGAGCTGATGTTCGGCATCGGGATGGGCGATTACTTTCAAGAGCCGGTTCTGCTGATCAAGACGTGCTGGGGCGGGCACAACCTGTTCGGCTGTTTCCGTCCGCCGAGTGCCGGCAAGGCGGCCTACGAGATTGGCGACTGGCCAAAGCCCGGGGATGTCGGTGCGTCTTACCACAAAATGGTGAAAGAGGTGCGTGAGTGCCTGGCCAATCTCGACACCGATTTCCCGCAGCTCAAGGGACTGAAGCCCGAGATCTGCGGGTTCGTCTGGTTCCAAGGCTGGAATGACATGTGTGTGGCTGAGAATATACGGAAGCAGGTGTATGATGAGTATTGCCCGAATTTCGTCCATCTCGTTCAGGACCTGCGCGCCGAGTTCAAGGTGCCGAACCTGCCGGTTGTCATGGGTGAACTCGGTGTCGGCGGCGAAAAAGTCGATAAGAATATGCTCGATTTCAGGGCCGCCCAAGCGAAGATCGCGACCTGCCCCGAATTGAAAGGCACTTTGGGCTATGTGCGTACCGCGCCTTTCTGGTATCCGGAGCTAGATGATTTGCCCCGGAAGATGGGAGCCGAGGAACATCGGGTGAGGAAGGCGGCAGAGGCCAGAGTCAAGGAGCAGATGAAAGACCAACCGGAGAGCGCGGACTCCAAGAAGATGGAGCAACTCGTCAAGGAAGCTGGCGACAAAGCCCTGAAAGAGGATGCGGTGTATCAGCAAGCCAAGAAGGAATGTGACAAACACGTTTGCAACTGGGGCTGCCATTATCAGGGAAGCGCCCGTGTCTACTGCATGGTGGGTTACAGCCTGGCTGAGGCGATGAAGCCGCTGTTGAAATAAAAGCAGAACAGTTCAAGCCGCTAAGCGAGAAACGAGGCGAGATGAGCATGAGAAAAGTTAGAGTGATCGGTGTTGCAATGCTGTTTGCCGGGTTGGGGATTGTCGCTTCGGCGGGGAATGTGATCGGTCCAGCGGTTCAAGCGAATGAATATGCGTGGCGCCAGGGGACTCATTCGGTTGCGTTGCTGAACAGAGGGAAGGTTGTATGGCAGTTGAATTACGACAAGGCTGAGGGAAAACCGTATTTCCATCCCCTGAGCACAATTGACGGTTCGGTGTTGACGTGGCTGAGGCCGGGAGATCATCCCTGGCACAGGGCTTTGTGGTTCTCCTGGAAGTATATTGACGGCTTGAATTACTGGGAAGAGGACGGTAAGACGGGCTTGTCGGAGGGGCGCACGGAGTTGACTGGGGTTAAGGTAAGCGCCTCGTCGGATTTTTCCGCCAGGATTGAAATGACGTTGAGTTATCATCCGCCGGGAAAGGAGGAAGTGCTGTCGGAGAAGAGAGTTGTTGAGGTGAGTGCGCCGCTGGCGGATGGCTGTTACCGGATTGACTGGGTATCATGTTTTGTCCCTACGGCGAGCACTGTGGTGTTGGGGAGAACTCCCATTCCAGGGCAGACGAATGGTGTGGAGTACGGAGGGTACGCTGGATTGTCGCTGCGCATGGCGAAAGAGACCCGGGGGTGGACGTTTGTTGACAGCCAAGGGCGTGAGGGTGCAGCCATACATGGCAAAAAATCCGAGTGGGTAGACGTCAGAGGGAATTTCGCGGAGGGTCGCGGAGGCGTGGCGATTTTGAGTCATCCTGCGAATGTAAGGCAGCCGTCGTCCTGGTATGTTGCCAAAGACATGCCGTACTTCAGTCCTGCCGTTCTGTTCGATGAACCCCTTGTGCTGGAAAAGGGTAAGGTGCTGGAGTTGAAATACAGGATTCTTATTCACGGGGGAGCTGTTGACAGGGCTTTGATGGGGAAAGATTATCGTTAATACAGAGGAGATGAATGATGAGAATTGTTGTTTCTTTGCTGGTGTCAGGTGTACTGGCTTTTTCAGGTTGCATCAGCTTCTTACATAAAGGTGAAAACGAGATTCATGTCGCCGTCAACGGCAGTGACCTGAACGATGGTTCAAAATCAGCCCCGTTAAGGACGATCCAGGCTGCTGCTGCGAAAGCGATGCCGGGCGATACAGTCACGGTCCATGCAGGCGTATATCGCGAACGCGTCAATCCGCCGCGTGGCGGTGAATCCGATGCCAAGCGCATCGTCTTTCAGGCGGCCCCCGGCGAACAGGTGGTCATCACCGGTTCGGAAGCAGTGAAGCAGTGGGAAAAGGTCCAGGACGGCGTCTGGAAGACGACCCTTCCCAACACCTTCTTTGGCAGCTTCAATCCCTTTGCGGAACTCATCAGCGGTGATTGGTTCGATGACAAGGGGCGCCTCCATCATGCCGGGGCGGTTTATCTGAATGGCGACTGGCTGACCGAGGCGGTCAGCCGCGAAGAAGTTATGAAACCCATGACCGAGACGCCGCTATGGTTCGCCAGCGTGGACACGGCCAACACGGTCATCTGGGCGCAGTTCAAGGACGTTGATCCCAATGCGCAGCAGGTCGAGGTCAACGCGCGCCGAACCGTGTTCTATCCGGAAAAGCCCGGCAGGAACTACATCACCGTGCGTGGCTTCACCCTGCGCAACGCGGCCACGCCCTGGGCACCGCCCACCGTGGAGCAGATCGGCCTGATCGGGGTTCATTGGAGCAAGGGCTGGATCATCGAAAACAACGACATCGCCTATTCCACATGTTCGGGGATCACCCTCGGAAAATATGGCGACGCCAAGGATCAAAATTCAGGATCAGCCAAAGGCTATGTCACGACCATCGAACGCGGTTTGAAGAATGGTTGGAACAAGGAGACCGTCGGTTATCACATGGTTCGCAACAACCATATCTCCCACTGTGAACAGGTGGGCATCGTGGGAAGTCTGGGTGCGGCGTTCAGCACCATCACCGGCAACACCATTCATGACATCCATGTCCGGCAACTGTTCTCAGGCGCCGAGATGGCGGGCATCAAATTCCACGGACCCATCGATACCACGATCAGCGGGAACCACATCTACCGGACCTGCCGCGGCATCTGGCTGGACTGGATGACCCAGGGGGCGCGGATCTCCAACAACCTCTGCCATGACAACGCAACCCACGATCTGTTCGTGGAGGTGAACCACGGCCCGTTTGTGGTCGATAACAATCTCTTCCTGTCGCCCAAGGCGATTGAAGACGATTCGCAAGGGGGTGCATATACCCACAACCTCATCGCCGGGGGCATCGATCTGAATCCCACCTTTTATGATGGCCGCAAGACGCCATTCCACAAAGCCCATTCCACGGAAGTCGTGGCCCTCCACGATAATCCTTCAGGCGACAGCCACTATGACAACAATCTGTTCATGCGCAGCGGCAGTCTGGAGAAATATGATCAGGCCCATCTGCCCATGTGGATGGATGGAAATGTATTCTTCCAAGGGGCGAAGCCATCCAAGCATGAAAGTGCGCCGATCATCAGGGATGCATCCGATCCAGGCCTCACGCTGGTCGAGAAGAATGACGGCTATTATCTGACCATGACCCTGGCCACGGCTCTCGGGAGCGAACGCCCCTCCAAGCTGGTGACCTCGGCCCGGTTGGGCAAGGCCAGCATTTCCGGTTGCGCTTTTGAGAATCCGGATGGTTCTCCCGTCACGATCGGCACGGATTATTTCGGCAAGCCACGTAACACAGACAATCCGACGCCAGGCCCCTTTGAGGCTCCCGGGACAGGAGCGCTCTCTATGAAGGTGTGGCCGCTCGCGCCAACCCGGGAAACGAAATGTGCGCAACGTGAGGGAATGTAGAATCTGTTAAATATAGTGGAGAGTCATGATCAGAACATTGATTGAAATAAACAGATCTAGTGGTTTCGTCGCGAAAGCTGGCGCACGCCACTTCTTTTCCCAGCCCGCCCAAATCAGAGGCCTAGCAGCCTTTCTGACATTGGCGATTTCCGTCCTGGCGGACCAGCAGGCGATCTACAAACCATCAGCCATGCCGCGCGTAGACATGCATACGCACATGGATGCCAAGACCCAGTATGCAAAATCGGTTGAGACCATGGATCAATGGGGCGGCACTATCAGCATTTCACTGGCAGGTTTGTTCTGGGTCAAGGACAACAATGGGAGCAATGCCTGCCCTGCCAGTGTGAAGCAGATCCCTGGCAATGACATGGTGTATGAGAATGGCCTGCCTGCGGGAACCTACGATGTCAAAGTGACCGCGAAAAATTCTATTGGACTCGTCCGGACTGATTCCACCACGAATGAACTGACAGTGGTTGCCGGTCCACGCGGGGTGACGTCCGAGAAGAGGAAGGAACCGGACAGGGCAGGGGATCGGCTTTTGCCCGACGTGTTTGTTGAGCCGCCGGTCCATGCGCGGCCCGGTGCGTTTTGGGATTGGCTCAACGGGTCGATCACCCAGGAGCAGATCACCCGCGACTTGGAGGCGATGAAACGCGGGGGCATGCGCGGCGGCGAGATTTGGGACGTAGCCGCGTACGCCGATCCTGACGAGCGGGTGCCTGCGGGGCCTGCGTTTCTCGGGCCGGAGTCTACGAGGCTCGTCGCACATGCGATTCGCGAGGCAGACCGGCTCGGGCTGGAAATCGGCATGATCGCCTCAAGCGGTTGGAATGCGGGTGGAAGCTGGATTCCTCCGGAGCACGCCGGCAAGGGCCTCTATCAATCCGTCACCACGGTGACCGGGCCTAAGGAGTATCACGCTGAGTTGCCACTGCCGGAGTTGCCGAAACTTTGCCCACGGGATGCGAATGGTCGGCCGCTCTATCTCCGCGAAGTCGCGGTGTTGGCCGTGCCGCATGACACGTCAAACACGCTGGTCGATGTGAATCAGGTTGTTGATCTCACGAAACGGATCGAGGCTGATCGCAAGTTGCGTTGGGAGGTGCCGGCAGGGGAGTGGGACATTATTCGTTTTGTCTGTGCGAATCACGGGCAGCAGTTGATTGTGCCCAGTCCGAATTCCGGTGGACCGATGATCGACTTCTTTGATCCCCGTGCCACGGAGTTTCATCTCCATCATATTGCTACAACGATCCTCAAAGAACTGGGGCGTACGTCGTTTGAGGGGAGCAGTTTCAAAACGATGGAGTTCGACAGCATGGAGCTCGACGGTTTTACGCCTTGGAATGAGATCGTGGCCGCTGAGTTTGAGCATCGGGCGGGTTATCCCGTGATCCGTTTTCTCCCCTTGCTGGCCGGCTGGAGGCTGACGGATCAGCACGTCCAAAAGCAGTTTCTCTATGATTGGCAAAAGATGGTGAGTGACCTGTTGATTGACTCGCACTACGTGACGGCTCAAAAGGTTCTGCATTCGTATGGGTTGAAGTTCATCGCCGAATCGGGTGGCCCAGGCGCTCCGATTTGGGACTCCAATCCAGTGGATGGAATCAAGGCGCTCGGAGCGGTTGATATCCCGCGAGGCGAGTTCTGGAATCGGCATCGCGGCATATTTTTGGTCAAGGAGATTGCCTCGGCTGCGCATGTCTACGACAAACGCCTCGTCAGTGCGGAAGCGTTTACGACGTGGCGGCGCTGGATCGACGGGCCGCTGAATCACAAGGCTCTTGCCGATCGGGCGTTGTGTGAAGGGTTAAATGATTTCGCGTTTCACACGTTTGCCAGTTCCCCTCCTGAGGCAGGGCTTCCCGGCTGGGCCTATCATGCCGGCACAGATATCAATCCGTCAGTCACCTGGTGGCCGATGGTCCGCAGTTTGACGGATTATCTTGCACGGTGCTCGTACATGCTTCGCCAAGGTTGGTTTGTTGCGGATGTCTGTTATTACTACGGCGATCAGGCACCGAACTTCTATCCGTCGTTGTGCAATGTGCCGGAGAAGCCGCTCTTGGAGGGACTTGATCCGCGCAACGATTATGACGTCTGCTCGTCACAGGTGATCCTGGAGCGGATGCGCGTTGAAAAGGGCCGGATCGTTTTGCCTGACGGAATGAGCTATGCAACGTTTGTGCTGCCCGAGCAGGATCATATTCCGGCGGAGGTTCTTGAAAAGATTCATGCACTGGTGATTGACGGTGCAACAGTGATCGCCCGCACGAAACCGACACGCGCCCCAAGACTGAAGGAGCAGAAAACGGAAACCGAGAATGTGTTACGCTTGGCCGATGCGTTGTGGGGTCAGGGTGCGGTGTCAGACAAGCAATCCATGCTCATTCGGTCCATCGGCGCAGGACGCTTCATCCTCGCAAGCGACCGCAGTGAGGCGCTTCGCAAGATCGGGGTCGGCGCTGATTTTGAAATCGTTGGACGCCATGAAAAAGATCTGGGCCCGTTAGACTTTGTTCATCGGAAAACTACAGAGGAGGAATTCTATTTTATTCGCAACAAGACGACGGAGCCCCAGACGCTGACCTGCCGGTTCCGAGTGGCAACAACCAACGGGCTGGCGCCTGAATTCTGGTGGCCTGATTCGGGATGTCGCAGTGCGTGTCACGAGTGGAAGAACTTGACAACCGGCTATACGCAACTGCCTGTGAAGCTTGGCCCCTTGGGCTCGGTGTTTGTTGTGTTCCGAAAATCCGATGGTGCGCTGGATGCCATCGGCCGCGACACCTTCGTGATGGCGGATACTCCCGCGCCACTGGCTATCGACGGGGCTTGGCAGGTCGAGTTCCCTGAAGGCTGGGGCGCGCCGCGAACAACAACCTTTGAGAAACTGCAAAGCTGGACGGAGTCCGACAACGAAGGCATTCGGTTCTTCTCGGGCATTGCCACGTACCGAAAGACTTTTGAACTGCCGGAGTCATTGGCCAATCAGCGCAGGCTCTTCCTGCAACTGGGCGACTTGTCCGAGATCGCCGAAGTCACGCTCAATGGCAAAAGCCTCGGGCTGGTCTGGCTGTCGCCCTATCGGATTGAGATTTCAGGAGCGGCTCGTGCTGGCGCGAATCAGCTAGAGATCCGGGTGGCCAATCTCTGGGCCAACCGATTGAACGCGGATTCGTTGCGGCCCGAGTCAGAGCGCTTCACGCGCAGCAACCTCGATCGGATCCAAACAGATCCGACGTCAGACAGTTCGTATGGCCGGGTTCCCAAAGGGAAGACGCGTCCTGTTTACAAAGAGATTCCACCGCTCATGCAGTCAGGCCTTTTCGGTCCTGTTCAAGTTATTACACCTAGAGACTGAAAAATCGAAAGAGAGAAGCAATGAAGAAGACTTTTGTTTTTTCGACGGAATCGATTCTGTCGAAAACCGGCATCATCGCCGCAGCGCTGTTCGTTGCCGGCTCAACGTACGCCGCAGCACAGTCGACGCCGGACTATTGGCAGGCAAGTGCGGGGTGGGGCATTGTCCATGTTGTCACCAACAGTGAGCCGACGGTGCTCTGGACTGGAAGGCCCCGGCTGGGGATTGGATCATAGTCCGCATGGGACGGAGCGTCACGGGTGCGAGCAGCCGGCCTGCGCCTTCCACTGCGCTGGGCCTGGAGTGCGACAAGTTCGACGCGAAGGCCTTCCCGTCCTCTTTCGGCACAAGCTTCCGGTAGTGGGAGAAGACCGGATCCGTTTTGCCCCGGTGGCCCTTCTGGTTGGCTGTCTCGTTTGGGTGTGATTCAAATTAGTTTGAAAATTCAAAAATATTTTACGAATCCTCTTGAGTGCGTGTTTTTTTTGTGATAAATTATTGTACTCACTAATGA
>Ga0268284_1000996_pt1 | contig 16070 bp, 16 predicted proteins | sample saktaG_14_FD_190137 | JGI IMG/M metagenome (GOLD analysis project Ga0268284, IMG submission 190137) | Saline water microbial communities from Sakinaw Lake, British Columbia, Canada - sak_2013_06_06_40m | ecosystem: Environmental > Aquatic > Non-marine Saline and Alkaline > Saline ...
ATCTCCTTTCCCTTTCTTGTCTGGCAGATCTGGCAGTTTATTGCCCCGGGCCTGCATGAAAACGAACGAAAGGCCGGCCGTTTTTCAATACTCTTTATCTCTCTATGCTTCTTTTCCGGGATAGCTTTCGGTTATTTTGTCTTTCTGCCGATTTCGCTGCAGTTCTTTGCCGGCTTCGGAACTCCCCTGATTAAAAACAATATCTCCGTTCAGGACTATGTCAGCTTTTTTATCGGTGCGCTTCTGACCGCCGGGATTGTTTTTGAACTGCCGTTCATCTCATATGTTCTTTCTAAAATAGGGCTTCTGACCCCTTCATTCATGAGATTTTACCGTAAACACGCCATTGTTGTCCTGCTGATTGTTGCGGCCGTGGTGACGCCGTCAACCGATCTGGTTACCCAGCTCATCATAGGTCTCCCGATGATCCTTCTGTATGAGCTCAGCATACTGATCTCCGTTCAGGTAAACCGCAACAATGCAGCCCTGAAAATATGAGCACTCGCCCGACATCATATCCCCGCGTTATTGAGGTTACCGTGCCGGGCATCACTCTGGCCGGAAACCCCCTGAATGACCCTGTCGAGCGACGCATTCCGGTTTACCTTCCGCCATCCTATGATGAAAAAAAGCGCTTTCCGGTTATCTATCTCCTTGCCGGCTTTGCCTCTAAAGGTCAAAGCTTCCTGAACTACAGCTTCGGACGCCCATGCATCCCGGAAATGGCTGAGTCCATGATAGCCGAAGGCATAATGGAGCAAACGATCATCGTCATGCCCGACTGCATGACCCGCTACGGAGGCTCCCAGTATGTGGATTCAACGGGAACAGGCAACTACGAAACCTATCTTGCCGATGAAGTTGTACCCTGCATAGACAGGACGCTCAAAACTCTTTCGGAAAGAAAACACAGGGCTCTGGCAGGAAAATCATCAGGAGGGTTCGGTGCGCTCCGCATAGCCATGAAACATCCGGAAAAGTTCGCCGCAGTTGCATGCCACAGTGGCGACATGGGTTTTGAGCTTTGTTATAAACCGAACTTCCCGAGAGCGGCTGCCATTCTTGACCAATACGGCGGAAGCGTTGCCGTTTTTCTTGCCTCCTATGAACAGGCATTGAAAAAGCCGCAAAAAGAGTTTCCGCTGCTTGACCTTATCGCAATGGCCGCGGCCTACTCGCCCGACCCTGAAAAATGCCCGCCGGAAAACATTCGCCTGCCGTTCAATCCCCATACCTGCGAACCGGTTGAAGATGTATGGCGGACCTGGCTCTCCTTTGATCCGGTAGAGATGATCGGGCAGGAACAATACCGCCAGGCGCTGCGCTCACTTGATTTTCTGTTCCTTGACTGTGGAACCCTTGATGAATACAACCTTCAGTTCGGACACAGGATATTCTCGGCCAAAGCGTCGCGCTTCGCCATCACGCACCGGTATGAAGAGTTCATGGATTCGCACAGCAACACCTCATACCGCTATTGCGTTTCGCTGCCGGAGCTCTCAAAAGCAATCGCAGGTTAAAGAGGCTCTGGCGAGCAGTTTGACATGGAGCGCTTCCGTCTCTTTTTTCAACTGCTCCAGCGACCCTTCGTTCAGAAGCACATAATCGGCTTTTTCAATCAGTTTTTCCTGTGGCCACTGCATCGCAATGCGCTGCATGATCTCTTCCCGGGTGCCCATGCCTTTCTGCACAGCCCTTTCGATCCGTTGCTCCATATCAGCCGCCACGACAACGACAACATCAAACAGCCGGCTTCCTCCCGATTCAAAAAGAATAGCGGCCTCCTTGACCAGAATCCCGGTCTTCAGCTTTTCAGCATCAAGAACAGCCTGGCGAAATGCATCGCCAACCTTTGGGTGAATAAGCCTGTTCAGTGCCGCAAGTTTTTCAGTAGAGGAGAACACTGCGGCAGAAATTTTTTTCCGGTCCAGAACCAGACTGCCGGAGAGGTCGAACGAATAAACATCCTCCCCGAAAAGCGACTTGACTCCTTCGATAACTTCAGGATCGTGAAGCTGCAGTTCCTTTGCCACCCGGTCGGCCTCGAAAAGCCCGCAACCCATTTCCACGAGAAAACTGCAAACTGTTGATTTTCCGCTGCCGAGACCTCCCGTGACGCCGACAAGAAAAGGATAGTTTCTTTTCATTGGCCGGCTCTCTTCTTCCTGATATTTTCCCTCACCATGACAAGCACCGATCGCCAGAGTTCAGGATTGTCCCGGTATCGTTCCATCCTGCTGCCCAGGAGCTCACGGGTTAGCGCATGACGCAGAAGAAGCGTGTTGAGCTGCCCGGAATCAAGTGCAACAAGAGGAACATCTCCATCGCCGGCAGCTATTCCTGTCTGAAGCAGATAATCGCTGTAAAACCCCGCAAAACGGATATCATCACGGTCCGGCACTGATGTTTTTTTTTCACTGCACGCCAGCAGTGCAAAACCGAAAACAAGACAGATAAAAGAAGCCCTGAATGTATCGCGCAATTTCATTTGCCGACAACTCCTTTATTGATATTTTGTTAAAGTTCACCATGCAGAACCTGAAAGTCGATGCTGCAGGAAACTAAATCTTCAGAATGCAAGTTTAAGCATTTTTAATCATACCCGGGACCTTCTTTTTAAATCTCTAAACAACATCACATTATGGCTTATAAGCAACCCGCCCTTCCATACGCTGAAAACGCTCTGGAGCCTCATATTTCAGCAAAAACAATCGGTTTTCACTATAGCAAACACCATGCCGCCTACGTCAATAATTTCAACAACCTCGTAGCCGGCTCTCCTCTGGACTCCATGAGCATTGAAGAGGTCATTGCCCTCTCCGCTGCAGACCCGCAGAAAGCAGGCATTTTCAACAACGCAGCTCAGGCCTGGAACCATACGTTCTACTGGAACTGCCTTACACCGGACGGCGGCGGAGAACCTTCGGGTGAACTTGCGGCTAAAATCGAACTGGATTTCGGAAGCTTCGACAAGTTCAAGGATGAGCTTAAAAGTGCCGCGGCGACACAATTCGGCAGCGGATGGGCCTGGCTTGTACTTGAGAACGGCGTGCTGAAAGTCGTCAAAACCGGAAACGCACAAACCCCGTCAACCAGCGGACAGAAACCTGTCCTTACTGTGGATGTATGGGAACACGCCTACTATCTCGACTATCAGAACCGCCGGCCTGACTATGTGGCCGCCGTTATCGATAACCTCCTCAACTGGGAGTTCGCTGCCGAAAACTTCAGTTCGGCAAAATAGGTTTCATATTTTCACATTCCCGCCTGTAACCGGCAACAGGACGCTCCCGATGCTCCCGGCTGCCGGTTACAGGCGGTTATTTACATCCACGGGAGCATTGCTGCTTCATCAAGATTGACCACCCTTGCATTTTTCGGCATGGAAAACCGAAGGGAAAGATTCAGCGGATTAAACACCCGTTCATCATAGACAATCACCAGCTGATGTTCACCTGAGCCTTCTGCAACGCTGTTGTAAAGCACCATCTCAATCTTTTTTGGCACAAGGACTCTCCGGCCCTCAATGCTGCAGCTCTCGAAATCACTGAAATGCATTTCAGTGGCGGTTTTACCCTGGCGGTCCTTTATTAAAAGAGTACTTAGTGTCCTGTTGGAAGGATCGATAACCACCTCTTTGCTTCCGTTTTGACTTTCAAGCGTAAACAGGAGCTTTCCGGAACCTTTCCTGACCGATCTGATAGCACCTGCAGGCTCCGTAATGTTCACAAGCCCCAGAAGAGCCTCCGAAAGAAGCCGGTATCCGGAATTTACCCCGAGAATTTTTTCAAGATTCTGATCGTTGTTGCTGCCGATAAAAAGCCTGTTATTGACAATATTGTGCACATAGAGAGAATCCCTGCCGAAAAATATATCGGCAACCGGCCACCCGAGCAGACCCGCACTGACAATCATCCTTGTCTCATGACCACGGCTGATCCTGATATTGCTGAAAACCCGATGCTGCTGTTTTGGCGTTTTTATCCAGATATCAGCATAACCATCCACTGACCTGATAAACGGTGAAGCCTCGGCGACTTCCCGGTATAGATCAGTGTGTTCAGCTATAAGCGCCGTTTGTTCAGCAGGAAGCTCCTCCCTCTCAACCGATCGAAATTCAGCGCATCCGCCTCCCATAATGAGCATGAACAGTGCCAAAAACAGTATTCCTTTTCCTTTCATCGTTACATTCCTTGATTGTTTGTCATCATCACTTCAGCAAAGCATCTATTTATTTCCTTTGAGATTCAAAGCTTTTACTGCACATTGCAACAGAATCGAAAAAGCAGTACATATTCCATACTTTGCAAAGACAGCTGCCGTTTGTTTGCGAGCTGAACAGTTGCATTTTACATTAAATTTCAATCTTAATGATAAAACGCAGCGCAATAAAAACCACAAGTCATTTTTCTATTTTATGCACTCTCTCTACCTTAAGCCGAAAGAACACCACCGGATACAGAAAGGTCACCTCTGGGTGTTCAGTAATGAACTTGATAACGTTCCCCGTGATATCGCAGCCGGTGAAACCGTAAAACTCTTTTCCCACGACAGAAAGTTCATGGGTATCGGCTTTTACAACCCCCACTCGCTTATCTCGTTCAGGCTCCTTTCCCGGACAGATGAAGAGCCTGACAGAGAATTTTTCAGGAAAAAATTTCTCGAAGCCCTCAAGCTCCGTGAAAAAATCTACAAAACCGAGGACACAAACGCCTACCGTCTTGTCCATGGCGAATCAGACGCCCTTCCGGGGCTCATTGTGGACCGCTTCAACCAGGCGATCGTCCTTCAGGCCTTTTCGGCCGGCATGGATATCCACCTCTCCCTTATCTGTGATGTCCTGCAGGAACTGCTGAACCCTGCCGTTATTATTGTCCGCAACGAATCCGTCCTGAGGGAACTTGAAGGCCTTCCGCTCTACAAGGAAGTTGTCAGAGGAGAGCAGGCTGCAACGGTGCAGACCATTCACGATGCAGGCATTATATTTGAAGTGAATCTTTTCGAGGGACAGAAAACAGGTTTTTTCCTTGATCAGCGTGAAAACCGCAGAATTATCAGGAAGTTTTCCGATGGTGCCGATGTGCTTGATGTCTTTACCAATGACGGGGGCTTTGCCCTCAACGCCCTTTCCGGAGGCGCCCGTTCGGCCATTCTTGTTGACTCTTCCAAAGAAGCACTGCAGAGAGCGGATCGCAACGCCCAGCTGAACAGTTTCACGGATTACAATCTTGTTGCCGCTGACGCATTCGATATGCTTGAAAAAATGGTTGAGGCCAAAGAGACATTCGATATTGTCATTCTTGATCCGCCGAGCTTCACCAAGAGCAGAAAAAATCTTCCCGGAGCACTCAAAGCCTACAAGAGACTTAACAAGCTCGGCCTCCAGCTCCTGAGAAACGGAGGATTTCTGGCAACAGCCTCATGCAGTCACCATGTCTCAGAGGAGGACTTCCTGCAATCCGTGCATCAGGCCGCTCAGGCGTCAGGATTACAGCTCAGGCTCATACACAAAAACTCGCAGCCATTCGATCACCCGGTACTGCTTGCCATGCCGGAAACAAGCTATCTTAAATTCGCCTGTTTTTATGTAACCGGATAAATTAGAGAAATTCAGATACTTAAATCGTCTAAATGATAGATGGGACCATCGTGATCGGAACGACAACAATCGAAATGAAAACAGAGGCGAATTTAGAGGATACAGTTAAATCGACCTGAAAAACCTCTCTTGCATAAGTAAGAAGTAAAAAGCGGTACCAGACGTAAAACGGTTCCGCTTTTTTAATTGTTGTAAAAAACGATACTGCTGAACAGATAACCTGCAATTAACTCGATAGAATTAAACGGCTTAGGAGGTAATAACGGTGCTCTCTCTTTTTACACATACCATGGCTCATCAACCCGTTTACGCTTTCCCGGTAAAGCTCTTGACCATGGAGTAAACCTCCTCCCACGATATTGCACGCGGAAAACCTATGTGGGTATTTGTACTGTTGGCAAAACAGATCGTAAACAATCCCCGCTCCCGGAGCTGCAAAATATTGTCCGGAGTATCCTCGACATAGATATCGGCTCCAACCTGCTCCTTTTCTTTCATGAAACAGAGATCCCAGTATGGAATCCCATGGCTGTCAAGCCACTCAACGGTCTGCTGCACTGCAGATGCATGAAAATAATGGATAAAAAGCCTGTGCGTAATAATACGGATACGGTACCCTTCATCGGAAAGCATGCGAAGGTACTTGCGGGCTCCGGGGACCATCGGCATGGTTTTAAAAAGCTCCCGCTGGGTCACGGCAAACCGGTGCAGACTTTCATACTGGCTTTTATCACGCACGCCCCATTCAGTCATACCGTAGGAAACCTCGCCGGTAAGTTCGGTAAGCGGGCGTTCGAACCATTCGGAAGCAATCTCCCTCATACGTCCGTAAAAATCCGCACATACCCCGTCGAGATCAACACCGATAACCGTTTTTGGCTTCTCCTGAGTCATAATATCATAGGAATCCATGTGGCTGCACCCGCTTTAAAATGCACGATCAAAGGTCCGGCGGTACCTTCGGGTAATCTCATGTTCTTCTCCGAGATAACGGAATATGGCAATACAGGCTTTGCGTGATCCATCATCGTCGTAAAACCGGTTCAGGCGGATAACACCGATAAAACCCTCAAGTGCACCATCAAAATCCTCCAGCTTCAGCATTCCGGCCGCGGCAAGATACTCCGCTTTGACGGCATCATCGGGCAAACTCTCGGAAGTAAGCGTAATCATACGCCCAAGGGTTCTTACAGTTCCGGCCAGTCCGGCGTATTCCGGCTCTTCCTCAAGCGATGCGTTCAGCCTGAGAGCCTCTTCAGTATGTGAAAAAAGCCGCAGTCTGACAAGAAGGGCTCTGACCTTCACATTATCAGGCTCTTTAAGCAGTACTCCCTCCAGAAGCGATAATGCTTTAGCAGGTTTTCCCTGCAGAATAAAATCTCCGGCAAGCCCGATCTCCTTCTCATACGGACCCGGAACAGATTTTTTCAGCCACTCCTCAAGCTGATATTCCGGAAGCGCTCCTGAAAACTCACTCAACACTTCACCGTTGACAAAAAGCTTAACATTGGGTATCCCCTGTACCTTGCAGGTTGACGCAAGATCAGGATATTTTTCAGTATCTATCTTGACCAGCCTCCACCGGCCTGAATTTTTTTCCGCCAGCTTCTCAAGCAGAGGAGTCAGCATGCGACAGGGTGCACACCACTCCGCCCAGAAATCGACGAGAACGGGAATATCATGGCTCAGCTCGATCACATCGCACTGAAAATCAAACGGAAGTTCAGTATTCATAATATGTTCACTTATAATTAACGGGAAATACCGAAACGAGGGCACTTAAAGAGCCGAACATAGATCATTGTCAAAGAATGCCTGTTCACTTTTTCAATGATACATTATTTTGCTGTTTTACACCATCATCCAAATGACTGGAAAACAGAAACCGGGACAAAAAAAGCCGCCAACTCTCCATAAATGCACTCTTTCTGAATGAATCACCTGTTCGGCCTGTTTTAAAAAGCCCTGTCAGTCCTGCCTGATGATCGGCAAAAAACGCAAATCAGCTTTTGTTCTGAGCATTTAACTGAAACATTCAGAAAAAGGCCTCTAACCCGCTTCGGATTTCTGGAAGAGGGGTAAAATGATCGTGAACGGTTATGAGGATGAGAAGGTTATGACGGATTAGGGGGGTAACTTAAAGCCGACATTGAGATACCGGTCTCGAAAATGCCGTCAAAGAGTAGTTGAACACAAAGAAATAACCGGACGAACGCATGCGAGGACGAAAATATGTGCAGGTAACGGGTTTTGTCGTCACCATGAGCCGTTATTAGACTCTACAGAAGTATCTGTCATCCTGCAAATACAGATCAACGTCATTGTGAGTCTCTGGCGGCTCATCATTTTTTCACGAACATACCCCGACAGCACTCTTCAGCTTACCGTTTGGACCGCGCCATATCGGAAACAATTGCCGCCGACTGGTTGAGCAAAACATCCTTCTTGATGTCTCTGGTAGAATCAGGCTGCTGAACCCACTGTTTTTCGATCTGTTTCATCGTTTCAGTTTCAGTTTTGAATGCTGAATCCTGAAGCGATACCGCCTTTTTTCTGCGGATCTGGTCAAGAGTATTCAGATCATGCAGATAGGTCTGGTAGAGGGTGTTTTTCGATGAACGTTTCTGAAATTTGTGCCGGAGCACACCGATCTCATTCCGGCTGACTTCTGCAGTAGGCTCAAAAAATGACGGCGAAATGGTGCTCCAGGGCAGACTGCTCGTATAGGTATCCTCGCCGACGATGGATGTGTCAATCATGGATGGCATGGCAATATCGGGAACAACTCCTTTATGCTGGGTACTCTCTCCTGAAACCCGGTAAAACTTTGCGATCGTGAGCTTTATCTGCCCGAGATCGGGGCGTTTAACGGAGACCGCAAACGGTCTGGCAAGTTTGATAAGGCTTTGTACGGTTCCTTTGCCCCACGTTCTCTCACCGATTACAATCCCGCGTCCGTAATCCTGGATTGCCGCGGCTACAATCTCGGAAGCCGATGCGCTGTAGCGGTTGACAAGCACGGCAAGCGGTCCGTTATACTGTAACCGGCTGTCCTCATCTTTGAGAACGGCTTTACCGCCTTTTGAGTTGCTGATCTGCACGACAGGTCCGAAAGGAATAAACAGTCCTGTAACATTGACGGCCTCCTCAAGCGAACCGCCGCCGTTGTCGCGGAGGTCAATGACAATGCCATCGACATGCTCGGCATTCAACTCGTTCAGAATACGGGAAACATCACGGCTTGTACTGTTGTAATTGCCTGTATTCTGCTGCTGGGCTTCGAAATCAAGGTAAAAGGACGATATGGCGATAACACCGATTTTCCTGCCATCCTGCAGAATAATGCTTTTCTGGGCGGCCTGCTCCTCCAGATTTATTTTGTCACGTACAAGTTCGACAATTTTTACCGGGCCCCTTCCCCCCTGACTTGCCGGAAGGATTTTCAGGCGTACAAGGGTGCCTTTTTTACCCCGGATCAGTTTTACCACATCATTGATCCGCCATCCGGAAACCTCAACGATATCAGCTGTTTTACCCTGACCGACTCCGATGATTCTATCCCCTTTTTTCAGAATGGTGTTTTTAAATGCCGGCCCTCCGGGGATAACCTCATTAACAATGGTATACTCGCCTTCAGTCTGCAGTTTCGCACCGATTCCTTCAAGCGAACGACTCATGTCAATCTGGAAATTCTCATACTCATCAGGAGAGAAATAATCAGTATGGGGATCGAACGATGTTGTCACCGCATAGGAGTAGGCATGAAAGACATCTTCCGGTTTCTGACGGTTCAACAGGTTAAGGCGGTTTGTAAAGCTTTTGGCAAGGGCTCCGCGAATGGTTTTGGCCGTTTCACCGGAATATTTCAGGTTAAGCCACTGGTATTTCAGCTCTTTTCGCCACAGATCGGCAAGCTGGCGCCGGTCTGCAGGCCAGGGATCGGTCTTGCGGTCAAGATCGAGAGTTTCAGCATCGGAAAAGTTAAAACGCACGGTTTTGGCCACCGTCTTCATATACCTCATTTTCTCTTTTGCGCGCTTAAGGAAAAAGTTATATATGGCAAAGCCCGCTTCCGGCTTTCCGGAAAGAAATTCGTCATCGATCCGGTTGCCGTAAAGAGTTCGGAGGCTGTCAACCTCACCGGCCACAAAATAGTTTTTACTGCCGTCAAGATTGTCGATATAGCGCTTAAATATCTGCTGCGAAAGAGAGTCATTGACGGATACCTTTCTATAGTGATTCTGAAGAAGATATTGACTGATATACTGGCCTGCATCCTCCTGGGCTGCAGTCGGCCGGAGGGTATCGTCCGGAGCCGTCTTTCCTGCAATTCGGGCTGAAACCGGGAAAGAAATCCCGAAAACGGCAACAACGAGAAGAAGACTTTTTTTCAGCATTGTACAGGTATTGATAATCAAAGGTTTGAAGGCCGCATGCAGGCTGTTCCTGAACGAGAAAACAAATATATATTAATTCAGCTCCCGACACACCTTTACAGGGTTACACAATTGAAAAAAATTACATCAATAAACATTCAATGCAAAAGAAATAAATCAGCTGTAATGCGCTTGTAAACGGATCTACCGTTGAAAACTTTTCAGTAAGAAATTGCGCTTCTCCCGGAAAGAGGCGCTCCTGTGCCTGTTTCACAACAGATGTAACCCGGCTGACAATTATTTGAATCAGCCGGGGGAGAAAAAAAGGGAATCCCAGACGGGAGCAAGAAGTTACAGCTGGACGCTATGAAATGCACTTTCGGTAATGCGGGGTGATCAATTTCAGAGCCGGGATGAGGTAACCGGAGAGTATCGGCGAAAAACGGTGAACTATCCTGCTTCAGATTTCGCTGCTGCTTGTCAGTAAGCTTTTGCCATTCAAAATTTTATCCTGACGGTCAACCGGTGCCGGATATGCACCCGCATCGGCATTGCCCGTTATGGCATTATCCGGTTTCACAGTAAACACATCCTTGGACTGAGCTGATCTGCATACCGGATCATCTGAAGGTGCGATATAGGCAACTTTTCCTCCGCCATACCAGTCACCGATCTTCAGGGCTGCCGCAGATGATAATGATGAAACGCCGAGTATTGCCAGACATGACAGCAGCGAAGCTTTGAAAAGAGGGGGAAAGAGTTTTTTTGTAATCAGTTTCATTCAGATAGCACTTTTCAAAAAGAATTCCATTCACCGGAAAAAAGCGGTAATCAGGCGGCTTTGTCCACCCGATCACCGTATGATTGTTCAACGGATAACCCTTAAAATTTCTTTACAGGCCTAATACGCCTGATACCGCTTAATGGACCGGACTTAATGCTGCTGATCTGGTCTCCATTGTAGAAGTCCTGGGCCCAAACTTTACGGGTACCGTCCTCTGAAGCACTCCAGTAGTAACTGTAATCCCTGAAACCCCCAATAACCGATTTATTTCGGAATAACAAATTCAACTGCTCCTTATTCGGAAGGGTCCAGCCGGTGGAGCCCGCAATTTCCATCCTCTCAACTGTTGATTTCGCTACAGGCCAATCAGCTTCGAGGGGTATATCCTCTGTTGCGGCAACAAGGCCGTGCTGTTCATCTGCCTTGTAACCGGCATCGCCGGGCTGCAGAATATAGACAACCCTGCCGCCGCCATATTCTTCACCTACTTTCAGGGGAGCCGCCTGTGAAACTGCTGATACGGTGCTGATACTCATTCCGGTAAACAACAACATTTTCAGCAGTTGAGTTATGCGGATTTTTACAAAGCGCTTCATTGTGGTATGCTTTATGTTCATTGTCAAAATCACTTTGATTGAAGCGTCACCATTGATCAAATGAAATCATGGAGGAGGCGCATTCTACATCTGTCTTAATCTGAAAAGAACTCTTTTAACAAGAATTACTTCCCGCGTCCAGCTTTATTACTGCAAATTATGTGCCCGAATCACCACCGGACACAAACCAGTCCTATAGTGCTTTATTTTATAACAACTTAAAAAATATTTTACATGGCCGCCCTGATATTGCAATCCATGAAACACGCTGAAGCCGTCTCACATTGTCGGGCTATGTATAAAAATGAGACAGTATAATTCTGAATGCCTGTTTTCGCTTGTTTCGGCATGTCGGCAAATAGCTCTCAACTCAGGAGAGATCGCTGCCAAAAAAAAAGAACCGACGGGGAAACTGAAGCATCAGGAAAGGTTATTTCAACGTCCGGGAGTGTGAGGGCTGGCGGACAAAAAAATTCCAGAAAAGCCGGCAGGTGCTTGCTTTATGGATGGTTCCGGCGTCACAGACGATAAGTCCATATATCACCGGGAAACAGGAATCTCTGCAGCCCCTGCGTTACTTCTGAATTTCCGAAACTGCAGTTCTTATATAGGAAGTGGCATCATCAAGAAACTTCATGGCCTGACGTATCTCGTAATCGTCGTCCATATCATCAGATGCTCTCTTAAGCCGTTTCTTCGCATCTTCAATGGCATCGGAAGCGAGCTGCAGTTTTGAAACGATGGACATTGTGGTCTCCTCATTTGATTACGGTGTTTCATAACATCATTATTATCAAAGTTACCACCATTTTAACGAAAAAATAATGGCCGGGGATCAGGATAACAAAAATCCTCAGCACGTTAAGCTCTCTCTTTCCTGTCAGGACTAATAAAGGGGGGCGAAACATATCCCCTGCTGATAATCGGTTACCTTATAAAAAAAGCCTTAATAAGAACTGAAACAAACAAACAAAAAACCAATGTACGAACCTCACCATACCCATCCCATTTCTCCCGCACGGTTTGTTCTGCGCATCATGACGCATGGCCTTATTGCCATAGCGATTGTCGCAGTTTCGCTCCTCATGGGCATTGCAGGGTACATGCGCACTGAACAGATGACTCTGCTCGATGCATTTTTAAACTCTGCGATGCTGCTCGGCGGCATGGTACCGGTTAAAACAGAAGGATTAAGCCAGCAGGGAAAGCTCTTTGCCGGCATATATGCGCTCTATGCCGGACTGGTTTTCATTGCGGTCATGAGCATCATGCTCTCTCCGGTCGTACACAGGATCATGCACCGGTTTCACTGGAAAGAGGAAAAAGGTTCAGAATAAGCCCTTTTTGAGCAACATCTCAAATACCCTTCTCTTCGGACTGATAATGCAGGAGAGAAATACTTTTCATGTGCCGGAATACCAACCTCTTCTTTGATTTTCGCTCTGGTCTGATTGCGTGATACTCTATAAACCGTAACATCCGCGAACGTATCGGAACGATGCTTTCATAACTGGCGTTCTACTTGTTTCAGTTAATGATTTTTGTACAAACCCAAAACGTGTGCGAAAATGAAAAGACTATCCTTATGGCATTGCTGTTTGCAGGCCTCGCTTCAGCTCCGGCATTTGCGGGAACCTATTTCAGCTGCTCTGCGGGCGTTGGTCTTCCTGCTGACTGGGAGGAAGTTGGTTATATCGCTGAATTGAAAACAGGTCTGGCATTGAATGCCGCAATCGGTAACGATTTCGGGTCAACGAAGCTCGAAGCTGCTATTGGATATCAGCAGCACGACTGGAAAAATGAAGATGAGGAAGGATCACTGCTGACCGGCATGGTAAACGGCTATTATGATTTTGATGCAGGTTCCGACATTGCACCTTACGTGATGGCAGGTGCAGGTATTGCCAGTCTCGACGTCTCATGGTCAACAGAAAACAGCACCTCTTTTGTATGGCAGGTTGGTGCCGGCCTTGGCTTAAAGGTCAATGACAATGTGACCGTTGATCTGGGATACCGCTACCTTGTGCCTGAAGGTCTTGAATGTCCTATCGACCACAATGATGTAAGCTTGAGCAGTCATAATATCCTGGCAGGCATCAGATACTCGTTCTGAACCAGTGACCTGTCTTGACATCAAGACCGGAGGCTCGACAGTCTCCGGCCTTTTTTTTTGAACGACTTGAACAGATAACAATACCCCGGAACAAGTAACGTCTCCACGCGCCCGCGAAAGGCGCGGCTCAATCAATCCTACAATCTTACATTCATTCAATATTACACTAAACTCTCAGTCCACGCACGGACGAGGGGACGTAAGTGACTGCGCGCACAAAACACAGTTCACAATCGACGAAAGATCTGTTTCACTGCCGAAGTTGACACTCCAGGCAATCTGGCAGCTGCGGCAAACGACAAGCCGTATTTCCGGACAATTTAACTGCAAGTTCTTTTCTCAAATAAACGCACTCCTCTCTTCTGCTTCCCGAATAAATTGCCTCCGGAGCCATCCCGGGCGCAATACATCGCCGCAGCAACTCTTCTTTTGGCTGCTGATCATTTTCCGAAGCAGGCAGCAGATTTTTTACCACCTCTTCTGTCTGGATTTGTAACGGTTTTGAAAGAGCTGACCGACCATTTGCATTTTATTGAAAAGGATGTCGAGACATTTCTGAAAACCGCCCCACCCTTCTCTTATTCTGTTCCTGGAAAGTATCAGAACGTATCTTGTTCACCCTACCAGCTGCCGGACGCACCGCCGCCGCCTGATGATCCGCCACCGCCTGAAAAACCTGATCCACCTGACGACCACGACGTACCGGAACTGCCGGAACTGATCGATAAGCCTCCGATTGAAGCCCGACCTTTTGTGCGTAAATCTTTTTGAGCCTTTTGATACCAGTCGGCATTCCGTATGAATAGTTTTGTTACCGGAAAGCCGATCAGATACGCGATAAAACAATAAAACGCAGCACCTGACCCCAATACAACGATCGGAAATACTGCCCAGAATGGTATCAGAAAAAAGTATAAAAACCATCCGACACCCGGCGTAAGTATCCCGATGGCCGTAAATAATCCGATAATTCCGAAAACAAACGCTCCCAGGAGAATACGCTCCTTAAGCGAAAGATCCGGCCCTTCCACTTCAAAAAAATTCGACTTGTTCATCGAATCGGTCTTGACGTCTGTCTCCGGCAATTCTCCGCCCTCAAGAACTTCCATCACAGCCTTGGCACCATCCGCGATACCACCATCAAAGTCTCCGTTTTTGAATTTCGGGGTCATAATCAATTGAATGATCCGTCCCGCCATGGCATCGGTGAGTGTTCCTTCAAGACCGTACCCCACTTCGATCCGCATCCGCCGGTCGTTGGGAACCACCACGATCAAAACACCGTTATCTTTGCCTTTCTGGCCAAGTTTCCATGATTCGAAAACCCTGACGGCGTAATCTTCAATGCTCACCCCGTCGAGTGCAGGAATCGTCAGAACGGCAATCTGGTTTCCGGTGCGCTTCTCATGCGCCTGCAGGCTATCCGACAATGAACGGTTAACCGCCGGGGATAGAAGCTGTGCGTTGTCCGTGATCCTCCCGGTCAGATAGGGAATATCCGCACTGAAAAGTTGAGTGCTGATGAGCAGCACTATCGGGAGTAACAGGAAGATCGATCGTATCTTCATATTCCCTCCTCCTCGATAATTTCGTCCGGTAGTTCGTTGTTATGTGCTTCCTGAGAGGGAGTTGTCAGCAGGCGGAAGAGATAGTCCAGTCCGGCATCGAATGCCTGGCTGATTTGTTTGCGCTTCAGGAATGGAGTCATTGCCGCGATCATGTTTCCTCTATCCTCTTCCTGTAACCTCTTGTCCAGCCCCTTGTCCGGCAGAATGACAACACGACGCTCAAATAAACTGACCAGCAGCAGAATGCCTGTCCTTTTTTCGGTAGCAAACAGCTCCCGGTCAAGAAAGAGTGATTTTGCATACTGCCGCACTTCCACTTCAGCGCGATAGCCGGACAGGAAGCATTTCGCAAATCGCGGAATCAGGATGGTCAGAAGTGCCAACAGGGCGCCACATAAGAGTATGCCCGCCACCATGAACAGCGCAGGCACATCCGGATACCAGTCATGGAACCGCCAATACATCATAAAAAGAATCAACCCGGCGAGGGATGCGCCCAGGGCGAACGCTTTCCATGGCAGCTCCGCGTAAGCGTCACTCTTCTGGATGACCGTCAAAACAATCTGGGTTCCGGTACGCTTTTCAGTCTCGGCAACGCGTACATCCAAACGACTGCGCTCTTGATCTGATAATATTTGTTTCATCAGGCATTTGCTTTTTACTTTTGGGGACGTGTGATAATATTTGTTTCATCATGCATTTGCTTTTTACTTTTGGGGACGTAAGTGACAGAGGTGACAGAACCCGACAAACCCTCATTTCCAATACCTCCGGCTCGTCAACGCCGCACCATCTGGCTCACGCCTGCCCTCGAAATCCCAAGCATTCTGGCAATATCCGCATGCGACAATCCATGCTTGATAACGAAATTCCCCGCAAGCTCCCGCCGTAACAATGAATACGCCCTGCTTCGACTCCCTCCCTGCAGGGCCTCGATCGACAATCCCTTTGCTTTACACTCCCGTTCAATCAGATCATGGGCATCTGCCAGCCTCATCCTCACCGGCATCATCTCTTTTTGCGCTTCACCTACC
>Ga0268284_1000997_pt1 | contig 16063 bp, 20 predicted proteins | sample saktaG_14_FD_190137 | JGI IMG/M metagenome (GOLD analysis project Ga0268284, IMG submission 190137) | Saline water microbial communities from Sakinaw Lake, British Columbia, Canada - sak_2013_06_06_40m | ecosystem: Environmental > Aquatic > Non-marine Saline and Alkaline > Saline ...
ATGATTGCGCAACTTCGCCCGCAGAACAATCTGCGGCGAAGCCGCAACATAAACTTTTCTATAGAAAAGAATAACTACGACCTAAAGGTCGGGGGTTTAAACCCTAGCTCGCTACGCTCGCTCTAAGAACGAGAGCGAAACTACAGCAGCGACCACAGTAGAGGTAGCAGCTCCTGCGGCCAACCAAACCAATGCTTCTGCCATCGCAGATGCTCTCTGCTCCAATGGAGCCAAGGATGCTTCTGAGACTGATGTCGACTGCGGAGGGAACTGCCCTGGCTGCGATGAGTACAAGATGTGCAACATAGACAAGGACTGCGCCAATGGTACCTACTGCTTCCAGCACATCAAATGCATGAAGCCTACCTGCGATGACGGATTCAAGAACCAGGATGAGACCAACATTGACTGCGGAGGGGCTTGCACAGCGACCAAGGGAGCATATTTCTGGTCTTCTGACAATAAATGCCATCTCACAAAGGAGCCTAGCGGAAAGCTTGACATAACATTATCAGCCAGCACCGGCGAGAGCGAGCTCAGCGGATCAGCAATCCTCAACAGCCTAACAATAGGAATTGATAACGGGCTGTCAAAAACAGTATTCCTGAAAGCAATCATCTACGCCTTGACTGAGAACGGGAGACCAGTCTTCCCAGACCAGGAAGGGATCAACGTAGCCATTGAAAATGTAGAGCTTGACAGCATAGCATCCAGCGGCAAGTTCACCAAGACCATAAGCTTTGCCAACAGCACAAGAAGAGTGCTTGCAGGGATAGATGGAGACAGCAGCTATCAGCTCAAAGTGGAATTCAGGGACGGAGAGAACGTCCTTATAGAGACCAAGACATGGACTCATCCTTGAAGCGGCGCAGTAGATAATAGTTGCGCTATTATACAATCACTTCGACGCCTTGGAGCTTTTATTTAGTTCTGTAATTACCTTATCTATATTCTCTCTTCTCTTCACAGAAGGATGAAAGAAAATAAATGACGCGGATAAATGAGCGCCGATAACATAAATGGTCGGTTTTCCGAATTCCAGATTATGGCCTATCGCCGCACCCAATTCCGCGTACATACCAGTTCCTTCTGCATCAGTTATCAGGATGAACAGGTCAGAATTCCTGGCGCCATCAATATCTGCAATGGCGTATTCTCTTGACAAACCAGGATTAGAGGCATATGGTTTTATTGACTTGAACCGCGTCCAGTCCTCAGAGACAGAATATCCTAATTTTTCTAACTTCGAATAAATCTTTTTCACTTCATCTTTAAGTGCAAACCTTGACGCAACATAGACTGTCTTCATAACTGAGAGAAAATGCTACTGCTTTTTAAATTTATTCAGGCGCAGGTCGATGTCGTCTATAATACTCGCAGTACTTCGTCACCTTGCATTCCTCGCAATGCGACCTTATAGGCTTGCAAGTTGTCTGGCCGTGGATGACTAGCACCTCGTTCACGTCAATCCAGAGATTCTTTGGGATTATCTTCATCAATGCTTGCTCTGTCTTCTCCGGCGTCTTGGTCTTCACCCAGCCCAGCCTGTTTGATATCCTGTGCACGTGCGTGTCGACAGGTATCGCGGGCTTGCCAAAGGCGTACACCATGACGCAGCCGGCTGTCTTTCTTCCGACGCCAGGAAGCTCCACTAATTTGTCAAAGTCATCAGGCACTTTTCCATTATATCTATCTAGCAGCACCTGACTAAGGTCCTTGATGCGGCGCGCCTTTGTCTTGTAGAAGCCAGACTGCTTTATGAGCGGCTCAAGCCGGCGCACAGGCGCCACTGCTATCTGCTTCGGAGTCTTGTAGACAGCAAAAAGCTTCTTGACAGCTTTCATAGTCATCTCATCCCTGTTACGAGCGCTAAGAACAGTGCTGATCAAAACATAGAATGGCTCTTCGCGCGAGAACTGCCCAAGCATGCTGACGCTTGATTTTTCCTTGAGAATATTTATTATTCTTATGATTGAATTGTTCATAATCATCCAGAATCAAAGCAGATGTGTTTTTATTTATATTTATCGATGATCAGCAATCCTTTGGTTCCTGGTGCGGTTCGTTGGCGTATCTGTACGTGATCTCGAAGCCTTTTAGCGCGGTGAGAGTGTATCTTACAGCTGAAAGACCTGATCCGAATTTGAACACAGCAGTTTCTGTCAGGAGCTTTGAGAAATACTCTTGCGCTCTCTCACCTATGCTGAGATCATTGAAAGTCTTTATTGCCTCTGAGCCTATGATCGACTCTAATTCTCGGGAGCTATCTGCTCCTAATACAGTTCCCTGCTCAGGGCCCACAAGTGCAACCCTTCCGCTGTTGAGTTCTTTGATCTGAGAGATAGGAGTCGGTGTTTTTGAGATTGTTAATTGTGTTTTTGGATCAGTGTAGAGCGAAAGCGAGAAATTTATGTCGTCAATGCTAGAAATCTTATAATCAACTCTATTCTTGTCAATCTTGGCGGGCGTTATCAGCAGATTATTCACAAGGAAGGTATCAGCCTTAGAATCAGCCCCTGCTCCTTTCTCTATTGTCAGGAGTCCGTAATTCATAAGAAATTCTAGATATAGGAAATTCTTGATGGTTTGCCTACCAGAGGCGTTATCATTCATGTATTCGGTCATATCTTGAAGATTCATACACGCACCTTTTGATAGAGCAAACCAACCGCCATTTATAAATCTTTCGTTACTTTGCAGTAGTTACAATATTTGAAGAAGGAGCTGCATTAAGCAATCTGAAAAGCATCTAGAGCCCAACTCTACAATCATAATACATCACGAAGTTTTTTTGTGCCCGCCATTGCCTTTCTCTAGCTTCTCTTTTTTCTTTGCTTCGTTCCAAATGCGAAGCTCTTCCTCTTTTGGGACAGTCTTGTCTGTCAGGAGCCAGGGCTTTCTTCGCTTGAGCTTAGCCATCGCATCACCCACAATCGACTCTGCCGCAAAGCCGTACTCTTCCTCAGCTATTATCATGAGACAAAACAAGTCCCAGACAACGTCGCCCAACTCCTCTTTCAGGTTCTCATCGTCTTTTTTCTCTAAAGCAAGTCTTATCTCTTCAACTTCCTTGACAAGCTCCTCGTAGCGCACAGCAAACGTCGAGTCGCCTGCAAAAGAAGATTTCTTCCTGTCAATGCGAAGAAGATCGTAGAATTCCTCAAAATGACTGTTCATAAATAACACCCCTTAAAAAAAATTAGTGGGCCTGACCGGAATCGAACCGGTGATCTTCGCCGTGTAAAGGCGACATCATAGCCGCTAGACCACAAGCCCATCTATAGAAAAGATAATCCTGCCCTTTTTAAAAGCTTTGCCAAAAGAGCATATAACTAAGAAATCCATAATATTTAAATACCTCGCAGGCAATTTCTATCGAGTAATGGAGCCAGACCAGTTGTTCAACAGCGATGATCCTCAGGAGAAGATATTCAATATCCTGTTCAAGGAGGATGAGATTACCTGGCAGAACATGATCTATGACCTCGTCAGGACTGAGGAGATGGATCCTTGGGATGTGGATGTCTCGATCCTCTCCCAGAGGTTCCTTGAGATGCTGAAGAAGCTCAAGGAGATGGATTTTCGCATCAGCGGAAAGGTCGTGCTCGCAGCCGCCATCCTTCTCAAGATAAAGTCTGACAGGTTCGTGAACGAGGACATCAACGCGCTCGACAGCCTTATGTCGTCCATGAATGAGCCAGAGGTTTTGCTTGACGAGCTTGGAGAGATGACCAGTGCTATTATCGACAAGAGCCATCCGCCGCTGCTGCCTAAGACTCCTCAGCCAAGGAAGAGGAAAGTATCGGTCTACGACCTCATCGAGGCTTTGGAGAAGGCTCTTGAGGTCGAGAACAGGAGGCCTCCTGTTATAAGGCAAAAGGTTAAGTTCAAGGTCCCTGATAAGAAGACTGACATCAGCGAGGTCATAAAGGATGTCTATGATAAAGTCCAGGTGTTCTATAATGCTAATGGCACCGGCGGAAAGCTTACTTTCAGCCAGCTCATACCCTCTGAGTCAAAGGAGGACAAGGTCTTCACATTCATTCCTTTGCTTCATCTCGAGAACCAGAGAAAGGTTGATATGCACCAGGAGTTCCATTTCGGAGAGATCGATATCAATCTTGCAAAGCCCCAGCCAAAGGGAGAAGAGGTTCCTGCGACGCCATTAGAAGAAGCTCCTGTTGAAGAGCAGGAGGACAAGCCAGCCGAACAATAAACCTTTTAAAACAACGCTCGTTCTACCAGTTTAAAATGGCTAAAAGGACTGTTAAGATAGAGAATGATAAGAGCAAGAGTGAGAAAGCTTTAATGCAGGATCGTTACATAGAGCTCCAGATGATTGACCAGCAGGTCAAGCAGTTGCAGAAATACCTGCAGGCATTCGACCAGCAATTGTTGGAGATCAGGAGCGTGATAGGCGCTGTGCAGGAATTCTCAAAGATAAATAAAGGAAGCACAATCTTCGCACCGATATCTAACGGTATATTCATCAAGGCAAGGCTTGAGGACAACGAGAATCTGAGAGTGAATGTAGGCAACAATGTTGTTGTGACCAAGACCGCTGACGAGGCCATAGCCCTGCTCCAGTCCCAGGAAACTGAGATAGTCCAATACAAGAGCGAGACGGTGACCAACATGGAGCAATTATTGAAGAAGCTCGAAGAGCTCCAGGCAGAGTGAGCCTGAAAAAAACAAGGGGAGAGGTTGAGATATGTTCAAGTTCCTTAAGGAAAAGCTGAGCAAGGCTGTTTCTGCTTTCTCAAAGAAGGTCGAGGAAGAGGCCGAGGTAAAAAAAGAGGAGAAGGAAGTAGCCAGAGAAGTTGTTGAGAAAAAAATAGATGAGCAAAAGCCTGTTTCTAAGCCAGCTCCGGCGCCAGAGGCGACGCCTGTCGAAAAAGAAGAAAAGCTTGAAGAGCCAGATGAAGAGAAAACTGAGAAAGAGCTCGAAGAGAAGAAAGAAGAGCATCATGAGAAAAAAGGTTTCTTTGCCAAGCTTTTCCATCACGAAAAGAAAGAAGAAAAAGAAGAAGAAAAAGAGCCTGCTAAAGAAGAAGCTATAGAGGAAGAAAAGGAAGAGCCGAAAAAGGCAGAGCTGCCAGAAGAGCCTGCTGAGAAGGAAGCAGAGGAAGAGAAATCAGTAGAAGAGCCTGTCCTTGAAGAGAAAAAAGAAGAGAAGAAGCTCGAAGAGGAGATACTTGCAGAGGAAGAAAAGGAAGAGCCTGAAACAGTCACAGAGGAAGTTGCTGAGTTCGAGGAGACCATCTCTGAGATTGTGGAAGAGGTGAAAGAGGAAGAATTCGAGACTGCGCTGAAGGAAGAGAAGAAAGAAGCAGAGGAAGAGGTAGAAGAAGAGCCTGTGAAGAGGGGCTTCTTTGCCAAGCTCAAAGAGACTTTTACGACTGTCAAGCTTTCTGAGGATAAGTTCGAGAAGCTTTTCTGGGAGCTAGAAGTTGTTATGCTCGAGAACAACGTAGCGGTAGAGGTCATCGAGAAGATAAAGGATGACTTGAGGCAAGCTCTTACTACTGGCAAAGTCAGCAGAAAAGGGATTGAGGAGATGGTTCATGACGCGCTTAAGGAATCTGTTGAGAGCCTTTTCATAGATAATGATCTTGACTTGATTAGTGAAATCAAAAGAAAAAAAGATAAGCCTTTCATAATCACATTCATAGGAGTCAACGGCAGCGGCAAGACCACGACAATGGCAAAGATCGCAAGCCTTCTTCTCAAAAACAAGCTCTCAGTGGTGTTTGCAGCAAGCGACACTTTCAGGGCAGCGGCAATCCAGCAATTGCAGGAGCACGCAGACAAGCTAGGAGTAAAGATGATAAAGCATGATTATGAGTCAGACCCTGCAGCAGTGGCTTATGACGCAGTGAAGCACGCCCAAGCCAAGGGAATAGATGTGGTATTGATAGACACCGCCGGCAGGCTTCATTCCAACGACAACCTGATGAACGAGCTCAAGAAGCTTGTGCGGGTGAACAAGCCAGACATGAAGATATTCGTCGGTGAAAGCATAACAGGCAATGACTGCGTGGAGCAGGCAAAGCTCTTCAACGAAGCCGTGGGAATCGACGCGATAATCTTGGCAAAGGCCGACGTTGACGAGAAAGGAGGAGCAGCGATAAGCGTAAGCTTTGTCACAAAAAAGCCCATAATCTACCTCGGAACAGGCCAACGCTACGAAGACCTGACAAGGTTCGATTCAGATATAATCATAAAGAATATTGGATTGTGATCAGCATAACCCGTGATTGGTGTTCATAACATGAATAGGCACGATAAGAAAGAATACGAACGGCTCAAGAAGGCGTATGAGCAACGAAGAGAACAGATTCCGACCGAAAAACAAAAAGAAATCATCAATCAGTTCCGGCAGGACATAACAGACTCGTTCAATAAAGATGATTCTGAATCTTTAGGCACATTACTAGAGAAATGCGGAAACTACGCAGGCAAATATCCTGAGATAGAGAAAGATATGAATAAGCTAATCCGTTATTTTCACAGGAAAGGAGTCTACGGAGAGCTGGCAATGATAAGGTACGAAGTCAATAAATTGAGCGAGAGTTGTATGCGCCCTGAAAACATCGCCTTCGCCGAGTACAAGGAACGGAAGATAAATCATCTTACCGCAAAAGATCTTCTTAAAAGGATGACCATCTGACCTGAAAGTATTTCTATTTTTTCATCAGGCGCGCCATATCTCGCTGCTCATCCAATGAAGGCGCGGTCGAGTCATGACGAACGCAAAAAATAGTTCCACAAACATAAAAAAGCAAGCTTTATATACCCGTATATCATTCTGATATTTGGAGGGTGGGAGAGCACGATTGTTTATCCGTAGAAACATTCTATCATATCTGTAATCACCGTTGCAAGCTTTGGTATGAAGAACGGATGGGCGAAAAGGCTCTCCTAACTCCCGTTAAAAAAACATTATTCTGCAGCAGTCCTCAATAAAGCATTTAAACTCGCTGCCATTCAACATCAACAAAAAGAGGAGTTTTACTGTTGTGAGGGATATGATATGATAGAAAGAAACCAAGTCTACAAGTGCGCTATCTGCGGGAACATAGTCGAAGTATTGCATGCCGGCGGAGGAGAGCTTGTCTGCTGCGGGCAGCCCATGGGATTATTGCTAGAGAACACAACTGATGCCAGCACAGAGAAGCATGTGCCAGTCATTGAGAAATCAAAGAAAGGATACCTGGTAAAGGTCGGCAGTGCGCCTCATCCTATGGAGGAGAAGCATTTCATCCAGTGGATTGAGCTAATAGCTGACGGAGCAGTCCATCGCCAGTTCCTGAAGCCTGGCGACAAGCCAGAGGCAGAGTTTTGCGTAAAGGCAAAGAATGTAACCGCGCGAGAGTACTGCAACCTGCATGGATTGTGGAAGGCTTGAAAAATATTTATTTTTCTTACCTGAAAGGTGCGCTATGAAAGGACTGATCGAGAAGCTTGAGAAGCTAAAAAAGAGCGAACTAAAAAAGACTGTCGACTCCCGCATGCGCGAATTCGAGGAAAACGGCAAAGACCTCGATAAGATTTTCTCTGAGCTCTGCTTCTGCATAATGACTGCCAACTTCCAGGCAGAGAAGAGCATGAAGATACAGGAAGAGCTGAAAAGCTGTTTTCTCACAAAAAGCGAGAAAGAATTGGCGGCTGATCTCAAGCGCCTCGGCCATCGGTTCCCGAATTTGAGGGCGAAGTTCATCGCAGAAGCTCAGAAGCACCATCCGACACTGAAAAAGAACATAGAATCGTTCAGCTCAGAGGAAGAGGTACGCGAGTGGGTGGTCGCCAATGTCAAAGGCCTGGGCTTCAAGGAAGCAAGCCATTTCCTGCGGAACATCGGCTACAAGAACCTGGCGATAATCGACTTTCACATTGTCGACATACTATCAGACAACAAGATTATTGATAAGCCTAAGAGCAAGAGCCTTACAAAAAAGAGATATCTTGAAATTGAAAGCGTGCTCCGAAAGCTCGGAGAGAAAGCAAAGCTTTCCCAGGCAGAGCTGGACCTGTATCTTTGGTATATGGAAACAGGGAAAGTGCTGAAGTGAAAATCACTTTTCAGCAGTGCGCATTAGCGCTGCTCGAGACGCATTGCACGAGAACGGCCACAATCACTGAGATTGGCACCTAAAAATATATATGCGAAATCCTCATTGTTGTAAAGGCAAATCGACCTAGAAGGGTATTCTTTCCTGCCAAGATGGCTAGCAGACATGACTCTTGTCTCATCACTGCTTTCTCCACTAAGGAGACTATAATATTCATCTATAGTTCTAGCATTATCATGCGTCTTGAACAAGAACTGAAACAAATCCAAGCCTCCTTTAGAACAAAGCACCGAACCAAGGGTTGGCCCGCCTCCGTATTCTTCAAAAATTAAAAAACTCATCTCAACAGGCTTGATGACAGTGCTTCCAAAATAACGGACGACCCTATCATCAAGCGAATCCGGTTCACAAAAAATCCTTTCGCCGCAGATAATCGAATTATGAGAATCATAATAACTGTTCATATCTTCTCTCACGCTGAGGATCAAAGCTTTGTTCCCAGATTTTGCTAAGGCATAATAATCTGCAAGAGAAGCCATTCCCTTTCCAAATCCATTGCACATCCTGATGTGAGCATCCTGAGTCTGGCTAATCGGCGTATTATGTTCATCCAGCAATGGATTAGCGTCAAGGATCATGCGCATGTTTATTTTCCTCCCAAAAATATTCGAGTGAAAGTACAATATTTAAATCTTTCTATCAGTAACAACTATAAGATAACAACAATTATTCCGAATCTTTTTTCCCAAACATATTTATACTGGCATTCCAAAACAACAGCACATGAAACTCCACATCTACCTCTTCCGCCACGGCCAGACCTGCTTCAACAGGGACAAGAGGTTCACCGGCTGGATGGACTCGAAGCTCACGCCGAAAGGCATCAGCGACGCAAAGAAAGTCGCGAAGAAGCTCAAAGGCAAGAAGATTGATGTCGCTTTCTGCAGCCACACCTCAAGATCAAAGGATACCTTGAAGGAAGTGCTCAAGTATCATCCTGAGTGCAGGGCTATAATCGTGAATGATAAGATCATCGAGAGGAGCTATGGCGAGTTCCAGGGAAAATATCATCAGGCGATAATTGATAAGTACGACAAGGATATGTTTGACAAGTGGCACCGAGCCTATGATTTTCCTCCGCCTGGCGGCGAGAGCGTCAAGATGGTAGAGAAAAGAGTGCTTGAGTTCATAAAGTTCCTTATCCCATTCATGAAGAGGAATAAAGCCAACGTGGCTATCTCTGCTCACGGCAACAGCATGCGACCCTTCAGGCGCCACTTCGAGAAATTCTCAATAAGCAAGATGATGGCGCTCGAGAACCCATTCGACGATTATTTTGAGTACACGATAGATGGTTGATGTTAAACTCAGGTTATCACTTTCTACTTGGCATCTACCGCGCCTGGTCGTGATTCTCATCCTATCCCGGCGCGCCCGAAACAAGTTCCAATCCAAGCCCAACACTTAACTTCTCATGATAAACATTAAAAAGCACCCTACTTTCCTCTCTCTGATACCATGCGACGGCGCGAATTTATTGGAAAGAGCATAGGACTACTGACACTCTTAAAAGGAGCAGACCTCTTCGGCGAGCTGTTCCAAGGAAGGGATCCGTTCATGCCATTGGTCCCTTCGTTAGATTTGCTTGTAGAACGGTTATCTTCTGATAGAGAGCTTCTGAGGAACGGAGTCATCCCAGAGGAGATAAGGTCTTATTTTGGCAGGAAAGAATTCAAGTTCGATCCGAGAGTCGTAGAAAAATTCCTTGACAACCCTGAGAAGCAGGGAAAGGAAGGAAAGCTGACCTATCACGGTTATTACACTGAAAACAAGAAATACGTCGAAGGCTATAGGGACAAGCATAAGCTTGATGAGCTCATAAAGCAGGGGCCTGTCTTCTTCAAAGAGAACAATGATGCGCTCCTTGGTGCAGAAGCGAAGTACGGAGTGGATGCGAGATACATCACAGCAATATTAGGGGTGGAGTCAACATATGGGCTCAACAAGGGAATATATCTGGCGTTTAATGCCTTGAGCAGCATATACATCGAACCTAATGACGAAGACAAATTACAGAAATACAGATTAAGCCTTAAATTGAAGAGCTGGGCTTATGAGCAATTGAAAAGCCTGTTGATATTCTCAAAGAAAAGCGGCAGGGATGCCCTGGAGATAAAATCGTCATACGCAGGAGCTATCGGCCCAGCCCAGTTCATACCCGAATCATTGATGAGATACTTTGTCGGAAAGAATGGAGATTTCAAAGCCGGGCCGAGCGACATGGATGATTCCATATACTCCATCGGCTTTTACATGATAAGAAAAGGGAGATGGAAGGCCGAAAGCGAGAAGAACATCCCGCAGCCAGGTTCTAATAATTGGAGAGCGATATGGAGATATAATAATTCTGATATGTACGTCAAAGCCGTCGTAGAGCTGGCGACCATGGCTGAATGGAAATCATTGATAAAACCCAAGACTATACTGGTGAGCAGAGAAATGGAATGGTGCTGAGATGACAGAAGCCCTTTACATGCTTGATTGCTACATGAAAGAGTTCGAGGCTGAAGTCATCTCAGCGAAGGATGATAAATTTGTCGTCCTCGACCACACAGCATTCTATCCTAACAGCGGAGGGCAGCCCTACGACACAGGAAAGATTGTCCGCGAGAGCGACGGAGCAGAGTTCGGAGTTGTCTTTGTCGGAAAGTTCAACGACTCCATAAGCCACGAAGTCAACAGGCCAGGCCTCAAGCCCAGAGACAAAGTAAAGTGCATCATCGACTGGGAGCGGCGCTACAAGCACATGAGGATGCACACCGCAGCGCATATCATCGCTAACATCATCGAGAAAGAGGCAGGCGCGTTGATAACGGGCAACCAGCTAGGCCTTGACAAGACAAGGATTGATTTCAGCTTGGAAACATTTGACCGCGAGAAGTTCGCAGAGTACGAATCAAAAGCCAACGCTATCATCAAAGAAGCGCATAAGATAAACCTTTACCTGATGCCGCGTGAAGAGGCAGAGAAAAGGCTTGAGCGATTCACAACACTCGCCAAAGGATTCCCTGAAACCATCAAGGAAGTCAGGCTTGTGGAAATAGAGGGCTTCACCATCGAGGCCTGCGGCGGAACACACCTCGCGAACACGAGCGAAGCCAAAGGCATAAGGATCCTCAGCCTTGAGAACAAGGGAAAGAACAACAGAAGAATGTACTTTGAATTGGCTGAATAATATAGAGCGATATAATCAATGGTTGATGTCTTCATGAATTACAAAAAAATGATTTCGAGAGGAGGATTGGCGCTGCTCTGCGCAGCTTCAATATTTATATCTGGCCCGAATCAACGCATGATCGAAGAACAGCATTCTATCAGGCCAGAGACCATAAAGGATGTTGAACCTTTCCCCGAGATGAAATCCCTTGATAGGCTTGTCTATGACACAAGCAATGGATTCAGAGAGGTGATAATCCCTGAATCGGATAAGGAAACCTGTAAAAAATATGATTCTATGATAAACAAAAGTAGCCTCCAAGAGGTCATCGATTCTGTGAAGACGCCGCTGGACGCGAGATTCATGGTGATGTCCTATCACAAAAGGAACACAGGCACTGTGGAAAAGAAATGTTTCTCTCCTGAAGACATACACAAGAATAGGGTAGAATTCGTCTGCCTGCACGCAGCATACATGACAGCGCGGGCTCTTGATGACAATGGATTCCCCCCGCTGATATTGAGCGTCGCAGTCTCTCTAGATAAACCGAACAACAAAGATAATCCTTTCCACGCAGTATTCTTATACAGATACAAAGGAAATTTCGGAATGATAGACAACCATTCTGTCATGGCACCTGTCTTTGACAGTATAAAGCACGTCGTCGAATACCTGTCTTGCAACATGGGAAGAGAATATACCCTGTATAGGATAAGAGACATTTCTCTGGAGTCCGCCGATTGGAAGGAGCATATGCCCAGCCCTGACAAAGCGCCGTATTACGAGGATGTGAAATGAACCGCAATGATTCCGCCATAGACGGCAAAACATTTATAAACTTACAGTGTGTACTATGCCCTATGCAAGGAGCTGATTGTGTTCATTGTGAGTAAGAGAGTTCTCAATAGTTATATTTTTAAAGGTCTTGCGTTTCTTGGTGATTACGTTCATAGAAATTGTTTATGGCGGTATTAGTGTAACCTGGCAGCATGCAGGACTGTGGCAGCAAAAAGCGGAGCTTTTTGGGTTCCGCAACATGCTTGCAGAACTCCTTCGGCCCGGGTTCAAATCCCGGATACCGCCCTGAGCGAAGCGAAGGGAGGTGCTCAGAAGCTCTTGCTTCTGGACACCGCCCTTTTATTTTCTGACAAAAAATATATAAACTGCAGAGCAGAGGATGATATTCATGGAACTCGAGAACTCAAAAGGCACCCGGGACTTCGGTCCTGAGGACAAGATTGTCAGGAACGAGGTAGTTGACAAGCTGCGCTCTGTCTTTGAGCGCTACGGCTTCTCTCCGCTGGAGACTCCTATCATCGAGAAGTATGATCTTCTTGCGGCAAAGGCAGGCGCTGGAGAGGAATCAGATGCCCTAAAAGAGATTTTCACTCTCACAGACCAAGGGCAAAGAAAGCTTGGCCTGAAGTTCGAGCAGACTCTCTCATTTGCAAGGTTCATCGGCATGAATCCTAACCTGAAGATGCCTTTCAAGCGCTACGAGATAGGGCCTGTCTTCCGAGATGGCCCGATAAAGCTCGGCCGCTACAGGCAGTTCTGGCAGTGCGACAGACATTGTCGGATGCAAGGAGATGATTGTAGACTCAGAAATCATACTCTTGGCGCTTGACGCCTTCAAGGAATTGGGGCTCGACGCTTATGTCGAGGTCAACAACAGGAAGCTCTTGCGAGGCATCATCGAGTTCGCGGGCATCCCTGAGAGCCTCGCGAACTCAGTCATAATATCAGTCGATAAGATGAACAAAGTAGGGAAGGATGGAGTCATCAAGGAATTAGATGATAAGCGCATCGCCCGCGACAGCATCTCAAAACTAATCAGCGCATTCTCACTCAACGGAAGCTTCGATGAGAAGCTCAACATGCTGAAAGGGCTCATCAACAACGAGGTCGGAAAAGAAGGCCTCAAGGAGATAGAGGAGACTTTCTCATACTTCTCAGAGGGGCAGAAGAAGAACATAATTTTCAACGCCTCATTGGCGCGAGGGCTTGGCTATTATACAGGCACCATCTTTGAGGGCTTTGTGAGGAACAGCGAGGTCACTTCATCAATCTGCGGCGGCGGAAGATACGACAAGATGATACCAGGCCTGTTGCAGAACGAGCGCGAGTATCCTTGCGTCGGCATAAGCTTCGGCCTCGATGTCATCACTGATGTTTTCAAGACAGCGAAGAAAGCGGCGGAAGCAGGAAGCGGCGTGGGCTCAGACAAGAAGACAGTCGTCAAGGTCTACGTGATTCCTATCAAGACAACAAAGGAGTGTTTTGGCATATGCTCTGAGCTTAGGAAGGCTGGCATCAACGCAGACATGGACTTCCAGGGCCGAGGCGTCAGCAAGAACCTTGACTACGCCAACAGCGAAGGGATACCGTTTGTCATCATCATAGGACCAAAGGAGCTCGGGGAGAAGAAAGTCAAATTGAAGAACATGATTTCTGGCGAGGAAGAGATGCTGACAGCGAAAGGAGCGATAACCAGAATCAAGAAAGCGAAAGCTTGAAAATTCCTTTTCTCTTTCTCGGCTTCTCTAAGAGCACAGCCTTCAACCTCTCAGGATGGTTTGTGAATAGACCGTCAACACCGTTCTTTATGAGCTTGCGCATCAAAGGCTTGGTGTTCACTGACCAGACATTGACCTTGAAGCCGTTCTTATGCAGTCTCTTAATAAATCCATTAACAGCAAAAGGATATGATGGATGGACATAGTCTGCCTTCACAGCCTTAGCCAGCCTTATTATTAACGTGTGCGTCGCTTTAGCGAAGATCTTTGCGACCAATGTGACAAGAAAATCCCATTTATAATTGGTAGAGACATAGAATATATAGGCAGTCTTTATGCCCGGAGCCTCGTTCTTTGCAATGCGCAACGCACCCAAGTTACCAGATGAGATAATGACCCTATCATTGAGAGCGTGTTTTTTCACCAGCTCAACCGTCGGCTTGACAGCCCAGATGCTCTTGATCTCGATATTAAGCTTCACCTTGCTCTTCTTGATCAGCAAGAAGACCTCTTCCAAGGTAGGTATCAGCTGATTAGAAATCTTAGTCCTTAATGTCTTCAGCTCATCCAGCCGCTTCCAGATAACCCTACCTCTGCCATCAGTAGTGCGCCCGAGCCTTGAGTCATGGATTACTACAAGGTTGTGATCAAGTGTAAGCCAGACATCCAGTTCTATCCAGTCGACGCCTAGCTTTATAGCTTTCCTTAACGAGAGCATTGTGTTCTCAGGATACTTACCTGAGAACCCCCTATGAGCAATTATCAATACCATTAAGAAAAACCATCCATAAAAAACATAATCATCCTGCCAGTATCAGCATCATCTAGTCACTGCGAAGCTCTCCACCATCTCCTTGAGCTTTCTCGCTTCCTTGTTCTCCTCGAAATGCTTTCTCACAGGAGCCACGAGCTCATTGATATAATTAGCAGCTGCCTTCTTAAGGTCTGCAGGGTGTATCTCTCCTTTCTCATACCTGTGCTTCAGCTCTTCGTATCCTTTGATGTTAAGAGTCCCTCCGAACTTCTCAGGCCTCTCGATCATCATCTCATCATATTTCTCAAAGATTATGTGCCTGCAGTATTCCAGCACAGGATTATCCTCTGCCTGTTTTGCCGGGCAGTAGGCCTTGGCTATCTTGGAGCGGATCTCATCCTCTGTGTCCGTCATGAATATCGCGCTGTCAGGCCTTGACTTGCTCATCTTCATGGCAATAGCCCTGTCCGTAGCGTCATCTGATCCTGCAGGCGGAGCATTGAGCCCCATCAGCATGTGATGGCTTACCACCACCGGCTTCTTGAATCCAAGGGTCGGTCCTATCTCTCGTGCGAGCATGTTGACTTTTCTCTGGTCCATGCCCAGCTGGCAGATATCTGCCTTAAGGTAGAATATGTCTGCGCACTGCATACAGGGATAGAGTATCTGCGATGCCTGCATAACTTCGCTCTCCCTCCGCCCCATTATCTGCCCGCAGCGGATTATCCTGTTCAGGGTTGAGTGCCTTGCAACCTGCATGACCATCTTCCAGTAATTGTCGTCCTTGACCAGGTCGCTAGCCCAGACAAACTCGACATGGCTCAGATCCATCCCGCTGGCCTTCCAGACTTCTATGAAGTATTTGCCGACGATCTTTATCTTCTCAAGGTCTCCGCCCATCTTGTTATTCGCCCATGCATGCCAGTCTGCTACAAGCATCTTGAACTTGCAGCCTGCCTTTATCATCTTGTTGACGTTTATAGCCCGCATTATCGCCTGGGCTATGTGTATCCTGCCGCTAGGCTCAAAGCCATCATAGGCGACAAGATGCTTCTTCTCCGAGAGAAGCTTTTTCAGGTCATCCTCTGTGAGTATCTCCTCTCCGACTGATCGTATAATGCTAAGCCTTTCATCATGAGCCATATGATTCACCCTAGAGATGGTATCGCGTCCTGTGTTTTTAATCTTTTCGCTCAGCCCAGCCTTTTCCCGAAAAGGCTGGCGAAAAGATTAGTGTGAGACGTGCGCTTACAGTGCTTGTTAGCACTGAATCGGCCTACGGGCCGATATTGCGAAGTCTCACTCCGTGCGGCTCGCTAGGAGATGCTGTTGAATGCGGCTGAGATGATTTGGCGTGTTGCGTGAAAAATCCTAGAAAATCATAACAAAAAAATTTCCTGAAAAACTTCGCAAAACAAAAACAACAAAACTCAGTTAAGTTTTGAATTTTCATTTTGCTTCGCAAAACAAAAACAACAAAACTCAGTTAAGTTTTGAATTTTCA
>Ga0268284_1001001_pt1 | contig 16038 bp, 18 predicted proteins | sample saktaG_14_FD_190137 | JGI IMG/M metagenome (GOLD analysis project Ga0268284, IMG submission 190137) | Saline water microbial communities from Sakinaw Lake, British Columbia, Canada - sak_2013_06_06_40m | ecosystem: Environmental > Aquatic > Non-marine Saline and Alkaline > Saline ...
TATCTGGGCATAACTGGTCAATGAGGTAATCTCAATAAGAACATAAAGATTAAACAGATCACCGGTTATTGTAACCCCGAGAAGCCCGGTGACAAAGAGATTATAGATTGTAAAGTAAGAGCCGGTCCGGTCGCTGATTTCCTTTTGTACACTCCGGTAACTGGCGATAAGGTTAAGAAAAGCGACACCTGAAACAAGGCAAAGCATCATGGCATTTAATAGATCAATCCGGTATTCGATACCGATGGGAGGTGGCCACCCGGCAAACTTATACTGGATGGTTCCCGACGCCATGACTTGAATCAGTACATGAATTGCCGAGTAGACTGAAACGGCAAGTCCCGTGAGGACAATCGGGTACGACAGGCGTTCTTCAATCCACACGAAAAGCCCGGCAAAAAGGGCGGTCATCAACGGTGCAACAACGATTAAGGCAGGGTAATTATCCATGATCTATTCTTCCGATAAGCGCATTCTGAGCTCATCTTCTTCCAAGGTCTGATATCGCTGGTATATTCTGACCGCAAGGGCCATGGCATAACCAAAGGTTGCAACAGAAACAACAATGGCCGTCAGCATGAGGCAAGAGGTCAACGGATTGATATAATCAGCCGCACGGATGGCTGCTCCGTGGGCATCATGGGCGCTTACAAGGATGGGAATGGTCGCATCCTTCTTATAACCGATGGACACATAGAAAAGGATAATAGCCGTTTGAAAAATATTCATTCCCACAATTTTTTTTATCAAATTGTTTTTTGCAATCATGCCGTAGAGACCGATCATCATGAGGATCACATACAGCCAGTAATTGTATTTCGCGACAATCAGGGTTAACAAATCACTCATAGGCTTACCTATAATCCTTCATCATGTTTGCCTTCAGAGACGATATTAATATAAATGATGACCATTACAGCCATAACAGCGATTCCGACACCTATTTCAACGCCAAGCATGCCCAGAGCCCTTATGTGATGGGGGTCCCCCGGTACCAGGGGCGCCAGCTTTCCATAATCCAGGAAAGCCCCTCCCATGGGCATGCAGATGGCTGCAATACCGGCATAGATCAATACCCCGACTGCTGCAAAAATCCCCAGAAGTTTTTCTTTAACCCGTTTTACAAGGGTTTTGAGGTTATAGGAAATCGCCAGAAGGATGAGACTTGAACCAAAAATGACACCTCCCTGAAATCCTCCGCCGGGAGAATAATCCCCATGGGCCACAACATAGAGGGCATAGATCTGGATAAAGGGGATCAGTATCCGGCAGACGGTTTTATTGATCAGATCGGGTGGAACCCATTCCTTATCCATATACTCGAACTCATTTCCTACTGTTAAAGTTTTTTTGTCGTCCTTGACATGAAGGATAACCCCTGTGGGAGTATGTCTGTAAAAACGTTCTTTTTTCCCCCTGAAATCTCTCAATAAAAGGAAGCATCCAAGCCCGGCAGTAAAAATTACAGCAGTTTCAAACATGGTGTCAAATCCACGATAATCGGTAACAACCGCCGTAACAAAATTAGGAACTCCTGTATCTTCAAATGTTTTTTCAATATAATAATCAGAAACATGAAGCGAGGCCGGTGATTTCGGGTCACCCCAATCCGGAAATTCGCCTGTTCCATAGAGCAATAATGCCCCTGTCAGAGATACGATGATAAATGCTAAAAATCTCAATCTTTTGTCCTCCTGCTTGTCCTGAAAATTGCTGCTACAAAGAAAACCGTACTGACACCCGCACCTACCGAGGCTTCTGTAAATGCAACATCCACAGCGCCCATAATCGTCCAGAGCAGACACATTAAAAACGAGTAAGCACCAAACAAAATAGCGGTTCCCAACAGGTCCCTGACAGACAGAGCTGCAATCGCGCAAAAAATGACTAAGGTTAATACAATGATATCAATGGGCCAGTGCATGATTAACCCCTTTGTTTCTTTTTGGTCCAGTGCCTTAACCCGGCCCGCATTCCTGCATCAACAATGGTATGGGTGGCAGTGGGACTGGCCAGAAACACGAAAAAGACAATTAAAAACAATTTGATGGATACCAGGATGGTTCCAAGGGAAATATGGTGAAGGTTGTATAAGGCAAGTCCCGTCACCATGGCAAGCGTTCCAAGGGTATCCAGTTTGCCTGCCGGATGAAGCCTGCTGTAGAAATCAGGCATCCTCACTATACCGATGGCACCCGCCAGAAAAAAGAACAAACCAAAGACTAAAAATGCAATTATAATGATGTTCATTATTTCTCCCATCTGACAATCAATCCATAAAGGATTCTTCGTACAGTCCTTTTCTCTTGTGGAAATAACGTGAGGCTGCAATAACAGCCACGAAATTCAAAAAACCGTATGCGAGGGCAATATCGACAAACATGTCAATGCGCTCATACATAAACCCGATCAGCAGCAAAAGGATAACGGTTTTACTGCCTATGGCATTGACGCCGATGAGCCGGTCCAGAACCGTAGGTCCAAACAAAACTCTGTACATTGAAAAAAGCATGAGGAAACACAACCCCAAAGCAACATAAAGAAAAAACGTGGTCATATATCTTCTCCAAAAATCTTTGCAACCATTTCCAGCATGGCACCGGGTAATCCCTCCGCCATTTCTCTGTCAATTGCGTGAACCCTGAAGAGTCCGTCGCTGTCTGCTGTTATCGTAATAGTACCGGGAGTCAGGGTGATGGAATTGGCCAGGGTCGTGATGGCCATATCGGATTTCAGATTTGTTTTAAATGTTACAATCTGAGGATCAATTAAATCATTCATACGTGGATGAAATACAAGATATACCAGGTGAAAATTAGCTTTAATGATTTCCAAAGTCAGCCAGGGCAGATACCTGATAAATCTGAAAAAAATTTGAATATATCCCGGCTCCAGGGAAGGAAACAAAAGATCTTTAAAATAATAGGCTACAAGAAAAGATGAAAACGCGCCCAGCCCTAGCAACAAAGGCTCAAATATTCCTGAAAGCACAAGCCAGGTTGAAAACATTAAAATGAATGTGATTGAAAAGGAAAGTAAAGATTTAATAAATGAAGAGGATGGTTTCCCTTCATCTTTGGCAGCTTCGTCACGCAAAACAGTCACCGAATTACCTCCCATTAACAGATTGAAACTTAGAAGGCTGAAAAATTATTTTTCAACGCCATAAAGTTTTCGGAATTTTCCATATAATCTTGTTATAGCGCCTTCATTTCCGGCTCCTTTCCGGGAACCATCTTTTTCAGAGGATAACTGTTCCTGTTGAATTCTGAAATCATTGGCTGCGTTTATGGTTTCAATCAGGGTGTCCATATCCACCGGTTTTGAAAGAAATTTAAAAGCATTATATTTGCCGCTTTCCAATGCTTTATCAACGCTTCCATGGCCGGTAAGAACAATGCAGGGCAGGAGCGGCTGCAGAGCCTTAAGCCGTTTCTGAACTTCAATCCCGTCAATTCCAGGCATCTGCAGATCCACCACAGCAACATCAAACCTCTCCCTTGCAGCTGCTTCAACTCCTTCTTCACCGGAAAAAGTCGTCTTTACCGTAAATCCGTCAAGCGCAAGCCGTTTGGCCAGGTATTTTAAAAATGTCTGCTCATCGTCTATGAATAGGAGTTTCATGCCATCTCCTTGAATAAACTGTTTTTCAATATCAAGCGAATTTTTTCATATATCAAAAGTATTTTTTTAGTCAATGCTTATCTATATGCAAAAACCCAGTATGATTCTGCCAGAAGATATCAAACTAACTGCTGTTTCTGTTACGAATAAGTAAACAGGGGAAAATGGAATTTTCAGCGATATTTTTAGAAATGGATCCGACCCATCGCTCCAGGATAGCTGCTTTGTCACTGGATCCCAGTATTATCATGCTGGCCTGGTATTCTTTTGCCGCCTTTTCAATTTCCTTTTGAGGATCACCGACATACACATGGGCTCTGGCATTTATTCCTGCTTCTTCAAGCTCCCTGCAGAGGGACTCCAGCCGTTTACGCTCTGATTTTCTGATTTTCTGTACTTCATGGGTGTCCGTGCTTTTTAGTGCGCTATCTTTTACGACATGGATGACATGAATTTCTCCAATAACATTTTTCAATCCCTTTATATATTCAATTGCTATTTTATTTGTTTCAGACCAGTTTGTGGCAAACAAAGGGCGATCGAACAATTTTTCAGGAACAATATTGTCCTCTGTCAAATGTTTGAATACCAGAATGGGAACATCTGTTCGCCGGGTCAGTTCCGAGACATCAGAACCCGCATACAATTGTTCAAGCGTTCCTTTACTGGAACGTCCGATGACGATCAGATCAGGAAATTCCTGTTTTACCACTTTGAGAATTTCCGGTAAAAGGACAGAAACTTTGATATAGGCTCCAACTTCCATTCCCATTTCATATAAATTCTCCGCCCAGTCAATAAACCGGATATTTGCCATTTCCTTTAGTTTGACTGCTTCTTCCTTGAGGTAGCCCGCCCCCCTTTTCATGGCAACTTTGTCTTTTTCAATTACATTTAAAAAAACGAAATGCTCCAGCGATGCTTTTCTGAGAACCAGTAAAGAAGTCAGCGCATTATAACAAAGCTTCTCAAACTTTGTCACAAAAAGTATTTTTTTTATTTCCATAATCTCTCCAGTCATTATTCCTAAATTATGATCAGCCAATTATCTTCTTTACTGCTGCAGCCAGCTCTTCAGGATCAACCGGTTTTTCCAGATAAATATCAGGCTCTGGAACCTCCTCTCCCTTGAATTCATCCAGAACTTTCTGGGATTTTAAAAAAGAGTTAAGGGCAATTCCTGTAAACATGATAATGGGGATCCGCTTGTACTTCTCTGTTGTCTTCAGTTTATGATATAGTCGAATTCCGCTTCCCCGGGGCATAAGCACATCAAGAATCACCAGATCAGGAGGCTCTTTTTCTATCATTTCAAAACCCTCCACACCATCCTGAGCGACCAGAGGCATATAATGGTTTTCGTCAAGAACTGTCATAACAAATGATCTGACATCCGGATCATCATCAACCACAAGAACCTTTTTACTCATCACTTATCCTCCTTGGTCAATTTATATCAAGTGCCTTTGGTCTTTCGCAGGGCAGTTTAATCCTGAAAGTGCTTCCATTCCCGGGGCTTGTTTCAATATCAATGGAACCCTTGTGCTCTTCGATCAACTTTCCAGTAACAAGGAGTCCCAGACCTGTTCCCTTTCCCCCTTTTGAACTGAACATAGGGGTAAACAACTGTTTTTGAGTATTCTCATCCATTCCGCAGCCATTATCCCTGACCTCAAAACAAATCATATTGTTTTCGTCTTTATATGTTTTGATTGTTACTTCATGCTTTTTGGAAACATTTTCATCTTCCATACAGGCATCAATAGCATTATTAATAATATTCAACAGGGAGTGGTGAATGGTTTTCGGATCAGCTAAGACTTCTCCAATACCGGTATCAAGTTCCTTTGTCAAACGAATGCCCTTTGAAATTGCATAATCCTTTAATAATTCGATAAGTTCATCCACAATCCCATTGGGTGAACACGTTTCCATTTCCGGTTCTCTCTGCTTGGAATACGTCAACAGATCCTGTGTCAAATCCCCCACCCGTCTGATATTTTTCTTAATAGTTCCCCAGCCGGCTTTCAGTTTTTCCATATCGTTTTTCTGAATTCCCACATCCACAACATAGCTGCCGCCCTTCAGCCCGACTAGAATGTTTTTCACATAATGGGCGAGCCCGCTTACGGTCTGGCCCACAGCAACCATCCGTTCTGATTGAACCAATTCCTTTTCAAGCCGTTTTATTTCCGTCAGATCCTGGAAAAAATTGACCGTTCCCACAAATTGGCCATTTTCAAAAAGGTTATCGCTTGTGTATCTTGCCGGAATCTGCCTTCCATCTTTTGTTTTGATGATATTTTCTTTCCACGGCAGTACTTTATGTTCTTTTTCACTCCTGAATTGATTTTTGAATATTTTGGCAATCCGGGGTGTATACAACTCATCAATAGTCATCTTATTCCTGACATCCTTTGGTGCCTCACCAAATATTCTTGCTGCTTCAGGATTGTAAATAACCACTTTCCACTCATGGTTAAAGGCGATAATGGCATCATGGGAGCTCTTGATCAACAGTTTTTGAAAATCTGACTTGCGCCGAATCTCCTCCGTGGCTTCCGCAATCTTAATTTCAAGATTGGTTGTATAATCTTTGAGTTTTTTTCTGAGGGTAATCTTGGATTTTGCTCTTTCAAGGGCAATGGCAAGAGCGTCATCCCGAACAGGCTTGTTGATGAAATCGCTGGCACCATTCTGCAGCGCCGTGATGGTCGAATCAATATCACCGTGACCAGTGACAATAATGACTTCTTTTTCAGGATCAATCTCCTTTATCTTTTTAAGAAGTTCAAGTCCGTCCATCCCCGGCATTTTTATATCCGTAATCACAATATCAGGAGCTTCGGATTTAAATACTTCCAGCCCCTGCTGGCCACTATAGGCTGAAAGGGTTTCATATCCGTCACTTCTAAGGGAGATGGAAAGCAATTTAACAATTAATTCTTCGTCATCGACAATTAATATCTTGCTGGTTGACATCATTTATTCCCCTGTCTGAATTTTCGGAAACCTGATAATAAATTTAGCATACTTACCAGATTCGCTCTCAATATCAATTGTCCCGCCATAGTCTTTAATTATTCCAAAGCTAATGCTTGTTCCGAGACCGGTTCCTTTCCCGGTTCCCTTTGTGGTAAAAAAAGGCTCAAAAATCTTTTGTTTTACTTCTTCTGTCATACCCCGTCCGGTATCGGAAACTTCGGCAACCACCTGATTGTTTTCGGAATAGGTTTTGATCCGAAGTATTTTTTCTGCATGAACTCCTTTTTTTTGGGTTTGTTCAGCATTTTCATCCATGGAATCAATGGCATTGGTGACTAGGTTGATGAACACCTGCTCCAGACGATTATGCTCTGCGTTGATTTCCGGGATGCCGGGATCCAGATCAAGTTCAACTTTAATGGAGTGGGTTGTCAGTTGATGCCCCAATACCTTGAACACATCTTGAATAGGATCATTGATGATCAGCTTTTTAAGATCCCTTTCAGATTGCCTTGAAAAATCTCTTACATGCTTGATAACGCCTGCAGCCCTGGCAACGTTGTCAATAATATCCTTTGCGATCATAACAAGTTCATCATCGGGAATGGCCTTCCCCTTTCCTATCATTTTAATAATCAGATCAGCACATATCTGAATGACATTCAGGGGCTGATTGATTTCATGGGCCATACCTGCAGCCATGGTTCCAAGTGTCGTAAGCTTTCCAGCCTGAATCAACTGGGTTTCTTTTTCAACACTCTCGGTTATATCGGTTGTCGATGCAATCAGAACATCCCTGTGAGCGTATGTTGCATGGACAACCTTGACATTCACAAAAAAAGAAGTCTTATCTTTTTTAAAATGTTTTTTCTTGGTAAAAAGAATGGAATCATTTTCCGATAACCCTTGGAGGCTGCACTTAATGGTTTCATCCGTTTGATTTCCAATGTCAAGAAAGGACTTGCCCAGAATCTCTGCTTTAGAATATCCGTATTCTTTTTCAACCCGTTGGTTCACATCCAGAATTTCAAGCGTTTGCCGGTCAACAATAAAGATCGGATTAGGGTTATCATTAAACAGAGATCTGTATTTATCTTCGGATATTTTATGCTTTTCATACAGGTAGGAGAGCTTCTTATCCTGAAGCTCCAGCTCTTCCTTTGCTCTTTTGTCTTCGGTGAGGTCCCTTAGGGTCTCAATTGCACCGATAATCTTGCCATCCGGTGATTTGATCGGTGCGGCAGTAAAAAAGATCCATTTTCCGCCATCCCCAAGATGGGGAAAGAATTCCTCTGCTTCATAGGCCTCTTTTATCAGGCTGGACTTTTTCCAGGATGATCCGTAATACTTTGAAACTTCTTCTTCCGACATCCCGCCGACGATGACATCTGCCATGGTAGGTCTTTTGGCCGACCGGAACGGTACCCACTGACGATCTGTTCCAACCAGTTCATATGCCTTATGTCCTGTAAGCTCTTCACAGGCGGTATTCCAGTGTGATATGATATGATCATTGTTAATGATAAATGTTGGAATCATACTGCCCTGAATGATCTGGGACAGCTCTTTTTCTATCTCTATCAGTTCTTCCCTTTCAACCTCAAGGTGTCGGTTTTCCTCCTCGGCATTCTTCTGTATTTTTCTGGAAAACTGATCAAAGAGATCAATAATCTCCTTTTTATCCGCCCCTTCTGTCTGAATTTTTCTTTTTATCCTGATTTTTTCTTCTTCAGCCTGGAGATAATTCAGAAAAGATATGGTCTGGTATTCATTAAAGTCTATTATGCTGACACGTTCCGTATCGACATTATCCAGTATGCAGCTCAAGGTTTTATCATTTTTCAGTTTTAATATAACATCAATATTCGAAAGTTTGCAGATCTCGTTATAATCCGTGATTACCACGATGCCTTTCTCCCTTGCATAGGCTATTCCTTCTGAATGTGTCAGGGTATCTGCAACCGCAAGGACCTCGGGCGCCAATTCCTTTAATCCGGGGCCCAGCAACATTTCGAGAATTTGTTTGCAAGGACTGTTTCCACCGATTATTACTATCTTCAATCCTTTAAGATCTAAATACATTGGACTTGTTGCTCCTGTTCGAGGCATTAATTCGTAACCTAAGTATATTAAAAGATAATTCAGGTTACAATAATAAAAGGCGGAATTGGAAAGATTAATGAATATTTCAGAATATAGCCAAAGTGGACATCGTTGTCCCAGATTCACTTGCAACAGGGAGGATGTGGTGATTGAGGGTAGTTTTCTTACCCCGCCTCAAGCCTTTACGAAAAGGATAGCTCTGCTCAAACCCACCTTCTCTTCAGAACACGGCTTAAGGCCGGCTTTTATCGCGACATCAACAATTTTTCTGAAATAATCCTCTTTCACGTGAATCCTGGGTTCAACAAGAAGAAAATGGGCTCCCGGTTTTAAAAAGATAACAATCTCATTAAAAAAAACATCCTTATTCCGAACTTCATGAACCATCCAGAACCCGAGCGCAAAATCCGCCTGTTCATTTACCCCTAATTTATCAATAATGCATTTATGAAGGGTGATCCGGGATAAGAAGCCTTTTTGCTGTGCCCGGTGGCGGACTCTTTCAAGCATTTTTTCCTGCAGATCAACCGAAATAACGCGCCCTTTTGCTCCGACCATCTTTGCCATTCCGATTGAAAAATATCCCATCCCGCATCCAATATCGACAACCGTATCCCCTTCCTTAATGAATTTATTAAGCATCTTCTCCGGATTATGTATCAACCTCCTGAGTGGATTGTCGAAAGTATAAGCAAACCACCAGGGGCAGACATGGTCACCTGTCAAAAAAATTCTGTTTATGAAACTCATTTGCATCTTCCTTCCTGCTCAGATTTTGACTTTTTTAATATTGCGGTTCGCAATTAACATTGATGGTCTACTCAGGCAATATACTTTAAGGTCTATGATTACCCCTCATTAATTTCTATTGCTTGACAATAGTTTTATAGTGATAATAGATAAGGTAAGTTCTGTAAAAGTCAATTTTCCGTGTTACTATAATGAAGGGATATACTAATGCCGATATATGAATTCAAATGCTTGAAATGCGATGAGTTTTTTGAACTCATTTTAATGAATAAGAACGAGGAGGCTGAGCTGAAATGCCCCAAGTGCGGGAGCGAGGAATTTGAGCGGGTTATTAGCTCGACAAATTTTTCCATGGGAAGCGGTTCAGGAAATAAATCATCAGTGGATTCCCAGACAAGATCATGTTCGAGCGGCTCATGCACAACTTATAATATTCCCGGCCACACCAGGTAGTTTTGTTCATTGTTTTAAGTTACCATTCAAACCTGTCAATAGAATACGGTTTCTCATGAAAACTGGGACCCGGATTTTTATCGAAGCCGCCACTCTTTTCAAATCATCAAAGCATAATAAATCTGGTTTGTTGACAACTATTACTTCAGGGATTATTATTGCAAATGATTTGAAGATTCCCCGGCGCAAGCGCGGGGAATGCGCTCGCTATTTCGGTTCAATGAGGAACAGATATGAAAAGGACCCATAAACAGGAAAAGAAACAATTCGAAAAGCTCTTTAAGCAAGGGCATATCGATAAATTTGAAGACAGGTTCAAGGTCCTTGATACTTTTCTTAACACGGAAAATCATGTGACTTCCGCTGAACTGACACAAATGCTGAATGATAACGGGCATGATCTGGATAATGAATTCGTAAGGGATACATTGAAACTGATGTGCAATTTCGGGTTTGCCCGTAAAAACAGGTTTGATAACGGTGTTGTCCGTTATGAGCACTGGCATCTGGGACAACATCACGATCATATAATATGTATAAAATGCAAGAAAATCGTCGAGTTTGAGGAAGATGCCTTAGAGAATTTGCAGATTAACATCGCTTCAAAACATGGATTTCACATGCTTCAGCATAAAATGGAGCTTTATGGAATCTGTTCCGAATGTTTGAAAGAAAGGGTGAAGCTTATGCCGCTTTCAATGGCAAAGCAGGGCGAGCGGCTTGTTATCAGGGAGGTCATGGGAGGGCCCGGCGCGCGCATGAGGCTTTTAAGTATGGGAATAAGACCCGAAGACGAGATTGAAGTTGTAACAAATTTCAGCAAAGGCCAGGTTGTCATCGCTGTACAATCCAGCAGATATATGATCGGACAGGGCCTTGCGCAAAAAATAATTGTTGAGCCTGTTTAGTGCCGAGGAGTGTTATTCATGCTGCTGAGTGAAATGAAGCAAGGTGATAAGGGAATAGTTATCCGGGTAGCGGGTAATGGCGCTCTCAGAAGAAGAATACTTGAAATGGGCATTGTAAAAGGTACGGAAGTATTCGTGGAAAAATACGCGCCCCTGAAAGATCCTATCGAACTTATCCTGAAAGGTTATCATCTATCGCTCCGGGTTGAAGAAGCAGCGCAAATAACCGTTGAAAAATCACGGCAGGGAACCGGATGACCGATAAAAAGACAATTACTATTGCGCTTGCCGGCAATCCCAATTCCGGCAAAACGACCATATTCAACAATATCACAGGCACAAGGCAAAAAGTTGGAAACTGGCCCGGTGTCACCGTTGAAAAAAAAGAAGGACTTATCCGGAAGTTCGGGTACGATCTTAAAATCGTAGACCTTCCCGGAACATACAGTTTGACCCCTTTTTCAATAGAAGAGATCGTGGCGCGTGATTTTGTTCTGGAAGAATCTCCCGACGTCATCATTGATATCATCGACGCATCCAACCTGGAAAGAAGCCTTTATCTTGCAACCCAGTTAAGGGAAATAGACAGCAAGGTGCTCTTTGCCCTTAACATGGCAGATGTCGCGCGTTCGAACGGAACAAAAATTGATGCTGAAATGCTTTCCGATCTTCTTGCCGTTCCTGTTGTATTTACAGTCGGGAACAAGAACGAAGGAATCGACAATCTTTTGCAGGAAGCGATAAGACTCGCCGAAACAAGCCCGGAAGAAAAGGAGAAGCGGAATGTCAAATACAACAAGGATATTGAGAATGCCATTTCAAAGATTCAAAACCTTATAGAAGAGAAGGTAAAGGAGAAAATTAACTACAAGAGCAGATGGACCGCCATAAAGCTCCTTGAAGATGACAAAATTGTTAAAGAACGCTTTGCCGGGAAGACGGGAGTCGCGGGAGAGGAGATACTTGAGGAAACCAGGACTCTTCGTACATATCTGTTAAACCATTTTGATGAAGATGCCGAGATTGTGATGACTGATGACCGGTTCGGATTTATCGCCGGCATCATCAAGGAAGTTCAGACAACCACCGCAAGGGAGCGTATTGATTTTTCACGCAACATTGACCTCGTTTTGACAAACCGCTTTATCGGATTTCCGATATTCATTTTCTTCATATGGGCCATGTTCCAGCTTACTTTTACTCTTGGGGCATACCCGATGGACTGGATTGAAAGCGGTGTAAATCTTATCTCTTTATTTGCCGGAAACATTGTTCCCGAAAGCCTTTTAAAGGATTTGCTGATAGACGGAATAATCGGAGGTGTCGGAAGCGTTATAGTCTTTCTGCCGAACATTCTGATTCTTTTCTTTTGTATCGCCCTGCTTGAAGATACTGGATACATGGCAAGAGCGGCTTTTCTCATGGACAAGATCATGCACCTTATAGGGCTTCACGGAAAGTCGTTTATTCCGATGCTGATGGGATTCGGGTGTAATGTTCCGGCAATAATGGCAACAAGAACATTAGAGAGCGAAAAAGACCGCATTCTTACAATCCTTATTACTCCCTTCATGTCGTGTTCTGCCAAGCTCCCTGTTTATATTGTGCTTGCCGGCACATTTTTTACGGCAAAAGCGGGCAATGTAATTTTCTCCTTATACCTTCTTGGAATTGTTCTGTCCATATTATCGGGCAGGCTTTTCCGTTCGACCCTTTTAAAAGGAGTCGATGCCCCTTTCGTGATGGAACTTCCGCCATACAGGGTTCCGATGTTAAAAAGCCTGATGATTCATATGTGGGACCGGAGCAAGATGTTTTTAAAAAAAATGGGAGGCGTGATACTGGTGGGTTCAGTTATAGTGTGGGCGCTTTCAGCTTTTCCGAAGAACATCGAGTATTCTGTCGATTACTCTTTTGCAATGAATCGGGTGAACGAATCGTTCAACATGAAAATCGCTGCTGCAGGCGATGAAGATAAGGATGCTTTAAAAAAAGAAAGAATCGCAGCGATAATCGGTCTTCAGAAAGCCATGAATGCGGAAAAAACCGAAAAGTCATACATGGGAAGAATAGGGAAAGGGATTTCTCCTGTATTTGAACCGCTCGGTATTGACTGGCGGGGCAGCGTTTCGCTTTTAACGGGCTTTTTCGCCAAGGAAATAGTTGTAAGCACTTTAGGAGTGCTCTATTCAACCGAAGGACCCGATGATAAAGACGCCTTAAAAAAAGCGCTTCGGTCTTCCGGCATGACCCCTCTTTCCGCTCTTTCCATGATGGTTTTTGTGCTTCTCTACCTGCCGTGTCTTGCTGCTATCTTAATGATAAAGAAGGAAACAGCCTCTTTCAAATGGACTGCATTCAGCATAATATACACCACATCGGTTGCGTGGATCGTGGCTTTTTGCGTTTTTCAGGGCGGAAAACTGCTCGGCTTTTCCTGACTGCTTAATAAAAAGCCTAAGCGGCGGATCAGCGTCAACAAGGAACCAATGAAGTGTTTCAACCTGCCTATATAGAAACTTATAAAAAAGGGTTGTTGAAGAAAAAAGCGGAACATGCACGCAAAATTCTAGGCTCATGCGTACTTTGCCCAAGGCAGTGCAATGTTGACAGGTTTTCGGGAGAAATTGGAGTTTGTAAAACCGGCGAAAGAGCGTGGGTGTCGAGCTATAATGCCCATTTTGGAGAAGAGGCTCCGCTTGTAGGAAGAAATGGTTCCGGTACAATATTTTTTACACACTGCAACCTTCTTTGTGTTTTTTGCCAGAATTACGACATTAGCCATGAAGGTTGCGGCGAGGAAGTTTCCGACGAACAGCTTGCCGGCATAATGCTTGCCCTTCAAAAATCAGGCTGCCATAATATCAATTTTGTTACACCGTCCCATGTCGTGCCGCAGATCCTTTCTGCTCTTGATATAGCAATTGGAAAAGGCCTTTATATCCCCCTTGTTTACAATACAGGAGGTTATGACAGGGTTGAAACCCTCAAAATTCTTGACGGCGTTATTGATATCTATATGCCCGATTTTAAGTTCTGGGACTCTGAAATCGCAGCAAAAGCATGTGACACGATGGACTACCCGGAAGCCGCCCGAAATACCTTAGCCGAGATGTTCAGGCAGGTCGGAGATCTTGTTGTGGACGAAAATGGAATTGCTCAGAGCGGGCTGCTTGTTCGGCATCTTGTCATGCCGCACGGGCATGCCGGAACAAGGGAAGTAATGCGCTTTATTGCAGATAAAATATCAAAAAATACTTATGTAAATGTCATGTTCCAGTACAGGCCATGCGGAATGGCATATCAATTCAAGGAATTTTCCTCAAGACCATCGGATAAGGATTTTAATGAAGCGATTAAAGCTGCAAAAGAGGCAGGTATCACCCGCCTTGATAAACCAAGACATGTCTTCATGGCTCTATAACTGTTTCTGGCTTCAATTTGCCCGGCGGCTTAATGACAGCCACTCTTTCCGCATTATTTGTTATAAAAATTTAGCATGTTATGTTATTAAAGACGCGTCAGCTGTTGTTGAGCGTTGTGGAAAAACAGCGGATCAAGGAAGTTTTTCTCTTATTGACATATTTAACTTCAGATATAAAAGGTACCTCAATCGTCCCTAAAAGAAGAAGTCCCGTTTTTCAGCTGTAAAGACTGAATACGGGCTTTTGTTTTTTATACCTTCCATAATTGAAAAGTCTAAAATCAGCCCATACGCTGATAAGCTCGTGAGTTGATAAGCAGAAGAACAAAAAAATGATGTTCATTATTCTGGCCAGACTTTTGTCTTCACTTTTGTTTTGCCACCGTGGATAGCTTTCGTGTATAATACCTGCCAATGAACGAACGTGATTTTATTTCGACGCATTCGACTCCGATAACAATATCGTTGAGAAACGGCAAAACTATGATTCAGATGCATGTTTTTCCGGCGTGCATATCGATACCAAAATAGTTCTTGTGTTGTTGATTTTAAAATCTCATGATATGGATTCGTTTGGATGAAGGGCTTCTGTAATCAGGATTAATTCCATTTTATCCTTTCATCTGAGTAAAGGCATTGTATCAAACCATTTCCGAAGACCTGTAAAACACTCGATCGACAGATATTATTAATTGGAGAGGAGGGTACCCATGAAAAAGATTTATTATTTTGTTTATTTGCTTATACTTTTTTCCATTTGTTTTTATTCACCTCTACCTTTGCATGCTTGCGAGAAAAACGAGGTGTCTGATGGTCAGACTATTTATGTGCCTGCTTATTCACATATATACAGTGGCAACGATGAAAGACCTTTTTTATTGACGGTAACATTAAGCATCAGAAACATTGACCCTAAGCATCAAATCGAAATCACTGTTGTTGATTATTATGAGACTCAAGGGAAGTTATTAAAAAAACATTTAAATGCGCCGGTAATTTTGAAACCATTAGAATCATTACGCTACGTCATTCCAGAAAAAGACAAAAGCGGAGGATCGGGTGCCAATTTTATAGTTGAATGGAAATCCGACAAATTTGTTAATTCTCCTATTGTTGAATCAATAATGATTGGCACACAAACACAACAAGGCGTTTCTTTTACCTCTCGTGGTCGAGTAATTATTAAATCTAAGTAATATGTCGTGTCTAACAACCGGCATTAAGTAAGACTGAAAAATTCAGCCGCGCCTTTGCCGGTTCTTAGACAAAAGAACGATATCCACACAGTCAGCTCATAATTTGGGTTATAAAAAGAATGCGATTTTCTGAGTTGAGGTTCTTCTCATGGGTGTAGCCGCAGATATAGTAATTATTGTTGTTGCTGCCTTGATTGGCGCGCTCATTGCGCAAAAAATCAAGCAACCGTTGATCTTAGGGTACATATTTGCAGGGATCGTTGTCGGTCCATACACTGGCGGGGTTACGGTTGGCGATATTCATGAGATCGAACTCTTGGCGGAAATCGGAGTGGCTCTTCTTCTCTTTGCGTTAGGGTTGGAATTTTCTATCAGCGAATTAAAACCCGTGCGAAAGATTGCCCTGATTGGCACTCCTGTGCAAATTCTTCTTACCATCGGTATTGGCTTTTACCTTGGTAAATATTTTGGTTGGTCCTCCGCGAGTGCGTTATGGTTTGGAGCCTTAATATCTCTTTCCAGCACCATGGTGACACTGAAGACCCTTATGAGCAGGGGGCTTGTGGGGACACTTTCCAGTCGGGTAATGATTGGC
>Ga0268284_1001002_pt1 | contig 16034 bp, 15 predicted proteins | sample saktaG_14_FD_190137 | JGI IMG/M metagenome (GOLD analysis project Ga0268284, IMG submission 190137) | Saline water microbial communities from Sakinaw Lake, British Columbia, Canada - sak_2013_06_06_40m | ecosystem: Environmental > Aquatic > Non-marine Saline and Alkaline > Saline ...
TTAGTAGAATTATCAACTACAAAGATACTGCCCAATGAAGGAAAATCAATTCCAAATACTCCATTTGGACCGCCGGTTATTCCAAACGGATTATTATTTAAAGTAAGCCGTACAATTTCCCCCATTCCGATGGTTACGATACATAGGTAATCTCCTCTTAAATGAATGATTGGGGAACAGACTAACCAGGCAAAGGCACCTGCTGCAATTGCACTTACTGGCAATAAGATAATTGCAGGAATTCCAAAGTTAGTATTAAGCATTGCCGTAGTGTAGGCACCGATGGCCATAAATCCCATATGTCCTAAATCAAAAAGCCCCACTTCCCCTAAAACAATATTTAAACTAAGTCCCAAAAGAGCATAGATGCCAAAGAAAAATAAGACATCTACCCAGTAAGCATTTATTATAAAAGGTAATATTATAAACAAAATCGCTACTACAATAACCAGCCAATTTTGAAATATACCATTTTTTCCGTTTATATTTTTGTTTGATATCATTTTTTCGCCCCTTTACACTTTTTCTGCAACTTTTTCACCCAAAAGTCCTCTGGGTCGAAAAATTAACACAAATATTAAAATTAAAAATACAAATACATCCTTGTAGGCAGTTGAAATGTAAGAAGAGCCTAACATTTCAAGTACCCCCAAGAGAAGCCCACCAAGCATTGCCCCAGGAATATTGCCGATACCTCCCAGGATAGTAGCAGTAAAGGCTTTTAATCCATAATTCCATCCCATAATAAAACTAATCTTCCTGTAATACATGCCGACCATTACTCCAGACATTCCGCCCAAAGCCGGTCCTAAAGCAAAGATAAAAAATATAATTGTTTCGATGTTTATTCCCATTAAAGCGGCAGTATCTCTATCCAAAGCACAAGCACGGATAGCTGCACCAAAGGTAGTTTTTTGAACAATATAATATAAAAGTCCCATAAGCATAAAAGAAACCGTTAAGATTATTATCTGGAGCAGAGTAATTTTAAACCCTCCGATATTTAACATAATTGAGGGGACAACCTGTGATGGATAAGCTTGCGGGCGCGGGCCCCAAACAACCATTATTCCATTTTGTATAACAATTGAAGCACCTAATGCAGACACCACTGCGGGAAGCCGGCCAACTGAATATATTGGACGATAGGCAATTCGCTCTATTAAAGTACCGGCAATCCCTATGCCGATTGCGGCTATTAAAATAGCCGCAATCATGCCGCCCCATATACCAAAGGTGACGGTAACATAGGTAGAGCCAAATACGAGAAGGGTATATCCAAGATATGAACCCAGGGCAAATAAATCTCCATGCGCAAAATTAATCAGCTTCATTACCCCGTATACCATGGAATAACCGAGAGCAATAAGAGCATAAAATGAACCTATAGTCAATCCGTTTAGCAACTGCTCTAATATTATTTTCATCTTCGTATTTTACCTCTTTTTATTTTATTTTCCGTAAATTCCAAAACTTCCATCTGCATTTACTACATAAAGATTAATTCCGGTTCCCTCGCGATCACCGATTTCATTAAAACCTATTGGACCGGTAATGCTGGGGAATTTATCCATCTTATTTTTCAGATAATCGGCAATGACATCTGAATCGGTGGAACCGGATTTATCAATAGCTTCTGCAAGTACACAGAGAGCATCGGCAGCATAAACTGACCAGGGGCTCGATGGAAGAGTATTATATTTCGCCTTATAAGCAGCTTTAAATGCCATTGCTTCAGGATTGGTAAAGTATTCGATTAAAGCTTCTTGAGTCTGATAACAACCTGTAGCATATTCCAAACCGGCAATATTAATGAAATCTTCATTAATGGCTGCATCTCCGCCTACAAATACTGCTGTAATTCCGATATCGCGAGCTTGTCTAATTATTAATCCTGCTTCAGGGAAATAACCGGTGAAATAGAATATATCCGGATTGGTTTCTCTTAGTTTAGTCAAAGGAACAGTATAATCAGATTCTCCGGGAGTAATAGCATCAAAGTAAACTAATTCTACTTCTTTAGCATCCAGCTTAGCTTTTAAAGCCTTTTTAGTATCTTCGGCAAGCCCTAAAGAGAAGGTTTGGTTATCATGCATAATGGCTATTTTTTTAGCATTAAAGAGAGGAACGACTTCATCTGCAAAAAATGCACCCTGAGTATCGGTTCTTCCACAAGTACGGAAGAAATACTTTAATCCTCTTTCAGTAAGACCGGTAACAGTTGCACCATAAGCAATATTTACTTTTTTAAATTTTTCATATATATCAGAACCCGGTTGAGTAACAGAGGAACCGTAGGTTTGAATAGCGGCAACTACATCTTTCTGAGTTATTAATTTCATAGCTGCTAATGCTCCCGCTTTTGGTTGGCAAGCATCATCTGCAATTCTAATTTCAATCATTCTACCACCTAAAATTCCACCTTTTTCATTTATCATTTGTGCTGCAATTTCTACGGACTGTTTGGCCATTTCACCTTCAATTGCTGCTGCGCCGGTAATCGGAGCCTGAAGACCGATAACTACCGGAAGTTTATCAGCAGCCAGCGCTACCAAAGAAGCTAAGCCAAGTGCCAATACTAACGCGGTAATAACTAACAAAAATTTAATTCTTTTCATTTTCAATTCTCCTTTAATTATTTTAAAATAAATCAAAAACAGTCATTTTAGCAAATTAGCTAGTCATGACATTGGATCAAATTTAATCTTGTAATTACTTAAGAAATTCCTTCACCTCCTTTTTATTCGTACTTTGGATCAGGTTTATAAGTCAGCTCTTCATCTTTAACCTAACATTTTCGGCATTTTTCAGGGTAGTTAAATTAAATGTTAGGATATAGACCTTTAATTCCTGTTAAATTTTGCAAAAACCCATCTTTAGATAATTTCTTATTTTACTTTTATCATATATATATTCTACAAAAAATTAAAAAATCCTTCTTTTATTGAATGAAATAAGTTTTATTATTTTATTTCTTATACTACTGAGGGTTCGATAATCAGTTCACCCCGGTCAAATCTGCCTATATCTAATTTATCAATAGGAATAGAAGTCTGCCCCTTAAGTATTAATTCTGCCATAAGCAGACTGACTACAGGAGCCAGCATAAATCCATGACCGCTGAAACCTACTGCCATATAAAAGCCCTTTACCTGAGGATGCTCACCTACGATCGGTTGAGAATCAGGACTCACATTATATAGACCTGACCATTGCCTTACCATGCTCACCTCTTTTAATAGGGGAACGACTGCGATCATCTTTTGGGCCATTTCCCGGGCAAACTGCCAGCTTGAGCCTATATCATAATCTTTGGGTTCGTCGGGGTCACCAAAGCCCATGATAATACTTCCATGAGGAGTCTGCTGGCAGTAAAAATTACGAGAGAAGGACATTAACATCGGCCTGAATAGAGGGTCAACCGGCTCGGTAATTAAAATTTGATGCCTCTGAGAATATACCGGTAAATCCACACCTACCATCTTTCCAATTTCGCCTGAATAACCACCGGCAGCATTTATTACAATAGGAGTCTGAACTTCTCCCTTATCTGTGCTAACCGAAACTATTCTATTGTTTTCGGTCTTAATTCCTCTTGCTTCGGTAAAATTGTAGATCTTTACTCCCAACCTTTGAGCAGCTTCCGCATAAGCAAAATTTGTATTAAAGGGATTAGCATGACCGTCGGTAGGACAGAAGGTTGCGGCTAGTAAGCCCTCTGTGTTTAAGGGTGGGACAATCTCTTTGGCCTCTTCAACCATAATAAATCTCGCATCAATATCTAAAGATTGCTCCAAAGCCACATTTTTCTTGAATTGGCTTACTTCTTTTTCGGTATAAGCTAGCATTAGATATCCGCCCTGATTCAATTCTATATCATAATCTAATTCCTGACTTAAATTCTCAAATATTTTTATACTCTCCCGAGCCAGGATACAGTTCATCTCAGTACCGAATTGCTGCCTGATTCCTGCTCCGCATCTCCCGGTAGCACCGCTGGCTAGAGAATTTTTTTCCAATAATACTATATTTTTACACCCCATTTTGGCTAAATTATAAGCGACGCTGCAACCGATTATTCCCCCGCCAATTATTACCACGCTTGCTTTTTTAATCACCTTCATCACCTGCCAGAGTTCCTAATTTTATCGGCTTGGTGGGGGGCCTAAAGGTTGGTATAGCTATCTCTTCTATGCCCTTTTGGCAAAATTTAGCTATTTCCCTTACTATCATCCTGCGGCAAGTCGTACCCTGACATCTTCCCATTCCTGCCCGGGTAATCCTTTTAATTTCATCAAGGGTGGTATAACCTTTCTCCAAGGCCTGCCTGATTTCTCCCCAGGTAACATCTTCACACCTGCAAATTATGGTTTCATCTTTCATTAGTTTTGCCTTCCACTTTTATGCTTCTTACTTTCATAGTCATACTTTTTGGAACTTCCAGAGAAATTATGTTTGTCTTATTTTTAATCTTTGAAACTTTTATCACTTTTACCTTACCAAGTATATTACCTGCCCTATCCAAAACATAAACATCCTCTCCCTTCCCGGGCAGGGGTAGCATTTCATGGGGTATTTTAATTAAGGATTTATCATCTGAATAATTCATATCTATTACGAATATAGCCAAACCGGGGCATGAACTGATACAAACACCGCAGCCGGTACACTTGTCAAAATCAACCTGAGGTAAGTCGTTTATATCTTTAAAGGGCTTTATAGCACCAAGTTTGCAGGATATTGCGCAGGGATCACAGGGTATCTTCTGAAAACATTCTATTATAACTACCGGACCTTTGGCTAATCTTTTTTTATCCGGAATTACTTTTTCTAAATCATTATCGGTCGGTATGCCGGTTCTTTCTAACATAGTTAATCTTTCCCCTCCTTTATTAGAGCTTTCCCTATACCTATCTTTATCTCCTCACTTAAAGGGTTGTCCCGTAATTCTTTTAGTTCAGCTTTTAGTTTTTTATCCCGCTCTTCATAATTATCACATTTACATCCCAGACTCACCACGGCGTTTAAACCAGCAATCTGACCTTCCAGCATAGCACTGCTGGCTTCTTCGATACCGGCTACATCTCCGGCAATATAGATTTTATCTTTAGTTGTTTTCATATTATCATCTCTTAAGGCGACATAACCGCAAAGCTGGGGAACATATTTCATTTGACAGCCGGCCTGCCAGAGCAGATCGGAGAGCGGAGATAGACCTACCGCCAGACAGACAGTATCCACCCCAAGTTCTTTCTCCGTTCCCGGTATAAATTCAAAATTTTGATTGATTTTAGAAATTACCACCTTTTCTACACAATCCTTACCGTACACTTCTTTCAGAGTATGAGAAGTATAAATAGGTACTCCTAAACGTCTAATCTTGGAAGCATGCACTAAATAACCGCCTATATTAGGAAGAGCCTCCACGATAGCTGCCACCTTGATCCCGGCTTGCAGAAGCTGGTAGCTTACAATCAAGCCAATATTACCCGCTCCCACCATTAAGATATTGTTACCCGGGACCACTCCGTAAAGATTCATTAAGGTTTGTACTGCCCCGGCACCATAGACTCCGGGCAAGTCATTATTTGCAAAAGGCAGCATGTTCTCTGATGCCCCGGTAGCCACGATAATTCTATTGGCCTTTAATTTTTTTAATATATCACCGTTAACTCCCTGGATGATAGTGATGACCTCATCTTCATAATAACCGGTGACTGTGGCATTGGCGATTACCTCAACATTATCATATCCTTTAATGTCCTGTATCATCTTTTCAGCAATCTTTATTCCTCTGATACCGGCAAACTGTTTCTCGGAACCAAAAAATTTATGAGTCTGTTTAATCAATTGTCCACCTAACTCTAAACCATCGTCAATGAGAGTTACTTTTGCCCCTAAGGAAGCGGCATAGATTGCCGCGGACAATCCTGCCGGACCTCCCCCAATAATTGCTATATCGGTCATTTTCAATTGAAATCACCTTTTCCTTTTTGAGTTTCTACTTTCATCCCCTCTTCCAGTTTAGTTACACAGGTTCTGATATTGGGAACTCCGTTTACTTTCATCAGACAAGCTGAACATTTTCCTATGGCACAAAAAAATCCTCTGGGGCGGTGATATTTAATGCTTCTGCTTAGCACCTTTATTCCGGCAGCCACCAGGGCAGAAGCAATGGGTTCACCCTTGTAACCTTCCAATTCCTTCCCATCTAAGGTGAATTTAACTTCTTCTTTCTGGTTAAATTCCAAAATAGGGTGTTCTTTTATCCTCATACCTTCCTCCCGTTATCTTAATATGATTATAATTATTAAAAGTTGTAGGGGCACAATGAATTGTGCCCCTCTTTTTTTATTGCCTACTCTCTCCTGTGGGCACGATGCATCGTGCCCCTACATTACCATTTTGTTTACTTCTGGGATTGCAATCATTTTACTACTTTAACATAAAGATGGCAGCCATACGACCGGTATTCCCTTTATCCCTTCGATACGAAAAGAATAATTCAGGATGATCAGCTGTGCAAGTTTCGTTAACAAAGATATTCTTTTCCTGTAATCCGCCTTTAATCAATTGCCAGTAGTTTGCCTTTCTTAAATCGAGCCTTCGTCCATTTTTATCTTGTTTAGAAACTTCTTCTCCATTAAATTTATCTTTATTAAACCAATAATCGTCAATTTTATTTTGCTCTTTAATGCTATAGCAGCATGGACCAATAGAGGGAAAAATTGCAGCCAGGCAGGAGTGGGGGTTTGTTTCAAAGATTTCTTTCATCTTAAATAAAGTTTTTAAGGTTAATTCCAATTCTGTTCCCCTTCTTCCGCCATGAATCAAGGCAATAGCTTTTTTGATAGGGTCTAAAATAAAAATGGGAACGCAATCGGCATAACATAATAAAAGCGGCATGCCGGGCGTATCTGTGATTAAGGCGTCGGTTTCCGCCATCCCATCAGAATATTTTAAAGCTCCTTTGCCTTTATCTTCTTTTCTTGCCAGAACTATTTTATCTTTATGGACTTGTTGCGCTGATACAGTATTGCGATAATCAATATTTAAAACATCTAATATTCTTTTTCTGTTTTCTACTATATGATCTTCTCTATCGCCTACATTGTAGGATAAATTCAGGTTGCTAAAGTGAGATTCGCTTACTCCGCCAAATCTTGCAGTGAAAGCATTTATTACTAAATTGGTATTATCGAGCTCTCTGCAGGTGAAATATTTTATTTGTTCATGTTCTTTAACTTCGTAATTTTGGATCAAATTATCTCTTCTTTTTGATACAATTTTTAATACCTGTATATATTAAAATAAAAAAGGGTAAGATACCCAAAGGAATTTCTTACCCTGTCTTTTTACCTGAGAGATTTTTCCAGAAAAAACAGAAATTACCCCTTCGGTGTTTATTTAAAAACTTTCCGGAGCTCTGTCCGGCAATGGTCCTTTTGCCTGAGAGTTTAAATGTAATATACATCTTGCCCCTTCGGCTTCTTCTCTGTAACAGAAAAGACCTCTCCCATTACTTTCATTCAGAATAAATGCTATTTTATTGTATTAATCTTAATTCAAAATAGTTTTATATTGTATAACATAGCTAAGTAAAAATAAAACACTATTCATTGTATACGACATTTATTTAAAAAATCCTTCTTTTTTTCAAAAATATTTGTATTTTTTTTCACAAACGACAAAAGACGTATATCGTATTTCGTGAATCGTATCTCGTAAAGATGGTTAGCCAGTTAACCAGTTTGCCGGTTACCCGGTTGAATAATTAAAATCAGGCTGGCTAATTGTATCAACTAACTCTCATCTTACAACTGAGAACTCGTATTTGAAATTAGCGACTAGAATTAACTGGCCAACTGGGTAACTGGGTAACTGGGTAACTAATTTATCTTGTATCTTGCATCTTGTATCTGTACTAACGACTATTCACTATTCACTAACGACTAAATTAATTGGTCAATCGTTATCCTCATCTCCAATAACAATTTTGAACATACTTTTTAGCTTTTTCCGATAGTTCTTGTATTTTTTCATCAGCATAGGGTTTGATCTTTTGAAAAGAAGGATTAAGGGTCTTCTCTAAAGGAGAAAAATTCTGTAAAACATATTTTTTCGCTCCCGAAATATATTGGGCAATTTCCATAATTGTACCTTCGGAATGCAATAAAGGTACTACAGTAGTGCGAAATTCATAATCAATTTCTGAGTTCATTATTAATTCGATACTATCTTTTACCTTCTCAAACATCCCTTTATCTTTGATGCCCGCAGTTTCAGAATAATGATTAAAATCTAATGATGATTTAATATCCATAGCAATATAATCTACTAAACCAAGATTTAAAAGCTTTTTTAACAATTTTGGATTAGTACCGTTAGTATCCAATTTTATTAGAAAACCGTTATCCTTTAAATTTTTAAAATATGAAATTATATCGGGATATAAAGTGGGTTCTCCTCCGCTTATACATATTCCATCGATAAAATCTTTTCTCTCCAGGAGAAAGCAATCTATTTCTCTCTGTGAGATGTTAGGAAAAATTTCCGGATGCAATATCAAATCACAATTATAGCAGTAAGGACATCGAAAATTACATGAGGGGACATATAAAGTAGAAACAATTTTCCCCTCCCAGTCAATCAGAGAGGTCTCAATCATCCGCTTTATACTAATATTCAAATTGCCGCATCCTCCATAATCTCCTCTATGCCGGGAGTCTTTCCTCTCCATATCTTAATCTCGTTATCATCATTATCTACAATCACTACTGAAGGAGTAGACATGATATTATAATAACTCGCTTCCGCCAAACCATCAACCGTTCCTATGTCAAAATACTGAACTGTTATCTCTTTTTCTAATTGATTTCCCACATTTTTAGCTTCCGGACAACGGGGACAGTTTTTTTGCCAAAATATTTTTATTTTCATAGTATTATTACTCTCTTCTGATTTATTGTATAGGAATTTATTCTTCCCTTAGAAGCCTGATTCTTATTTCGTATATCGTGAATCGTATCTCGTAAAGATGGTTAGCCAGTTAACCAGTTACCGGTAAACTGGGTAACTGGGTAACTGGGTAACTAATTTATCTTGTATCCTACATCTTGTTTTTAAAACTAACGACTATTCACTAATCACTAACTTGTAATTTCCAGAATGTCGATCTTTTAATTCACCGATTTTGTTTTTATTCCAATTAGTTATTTTACTATAATATCCTACTATCCTGGTTACTCCGTACACATCCTCACTTCCACATCCATTGCAATTTTTCTGTAATCCTCTACTCACTTTACTGCAGGTATTACATATGGTAAATTCGGGCGAAATAGTAAGCTGACAACATTGGGTATGTTCCCAAACCTTTTTAATTAAATTGTAGATGCTCTCGGGAGAAGGACGACTTTCTCCTACAAAAGCATGAATTATTGCCCCGCTTTTGATTAGGGGGTGAAATTTGCTCTGTTTAATAATTCGGGTAATCAAATCTATAGGCGCCGAAGCAGCAAAATGGATACTATTAGTATAATAACTTTCGTCTCCATTGGAATTTCCTTTTATAACTTTTTTACTATCTGGGAATTCCCGTAAATCAATTTTAGCTAACCTTCCCGCCGCGCTTTCAGCGGGAGATTCCTCTAAGGATAATTTTAAATTAAACTTCTTACTATACTCTCTGCATTTTAGACTCATAAAAGATACAATTTTTAACCCTAACTTAAAAATATCTTCGTTTTCATGCAGTTGTTTACCGGTAATATACTGGACTGCTTCATTTAATCCGATTAACCCTATTAAGTAGGTTCCTTCATCTAAATTTACGTAAGGTTTGCCATCCTGGGCTATCTTGCCTATCTGCCATAAAGGTCCGTCTGAATTTTCCATCATCATCTTTAAAAACTTCTTCTTCTGTAAATGAGCTCGAACCGCCAAACATAAAGCTTGATCAATTACCCCTAAAAATAGTGCTATGCTATCTGCATTTTTAGCGTCGAGGAAGGATCCGGAAATCTTATTATTAGGGAAAGCCCTATAGGCGCATTGAGGCAGATTGATGGTAACATTCTGTATCCCGGCAAATCTTAACTTTTCCGGATGTAGTATCATTTCCTGATCGGTTATCTCTATTTTTAATCGGCAGCAGGCAGCCAAGCTTATATCATCCCTGTCAAAAATAAAATAAGGTGAGCCGTTCTCGGAAGCTATTTCACAGGCATATTTTAATAATTCTTTCTGTTCAGTGTCCTCGAAAGATTTGCTATCAATGTGCAGGTCCATTTTAGGAAAAGCAAAAACTTTTCCGTGGTAGTCCCCTTCTCTCCAAACTTCCATCAAAGCCCTTAAAAATAATTGTGATTCTTTCTCGTATTCTCCGTAATTTTTTCCGGTATATTTCCCTCCCGGTCCAATTGCCGGTATGTTTCTAAGGTAGTGCGGAATGCTAAGATGAACATTGAAATCCAGGAAAAGACTCTGTCCTCCCCTTGAAAAGGCATTTTGTGAACCGCTAAATATTAAATATTGGGCTTCTTGTTTTATTTCTTTAAAAGGCCGATTTACCAAAAAGGGGGCATACATGATATTTAAATAACCAATACCTAAAGCACCGGCATAATAGGCCTGCATAGAAGCTAGAAAAGTATTTAAATGTCCGGTTAAGGTTCTGGTATGCCTGGCCGGGGCGGAAGAAGTATCTAAATTTTCTAATTCCAGTCCATATTTTTTTAAAAATTCGAGAGAATGACCGGAACAATAAATTCTCGGGTAACCCAAGTCATGAATATGAATCCAACCTTTTAAATGGGCATCAGCTACTTCTTTGGAAAAAACTTCCTGCAGCATATATTGTTTGATGGTATTTTCTGCAATGGTCAAATTTATAGCTTCCGGGTTATTGGTTCCAATATTACTATTTTCTTTACTTTTGGACAAAAACAGTTGTTTTAAATCAAAGGTAGGCATCCCGATGATTTTTTGCTTTCTCCACTTATGTTCATATCCTCTGGTAAACAGCTCATTGTCAACCAATTCTCTAATCAAGGAGGTGGAGATCTCGCTTAAACCTAAATCGACTATCTTTTTTTCTACTGCCTTGGCTATCTTTGTAGAAACATTTAAAGTCATCTCCGCTTCTTTAACCAAAGCTTGAATAATTTTTTGCCTATCCCAGGGGAAAATATTCTCAGAGGTTGGAGTGGAAACCAACAGGGAAAGATCAGTTGTGCTTTTATGGTTTTCTACCTTTTTTCTAACTTTTAAGCTTTCTCTAACTCTCCTTCTTTTATCCCGGTATAAAATGTATGCTTTAGCAACTTTTACCATTCCTTCTCGGATCAGTATTTCTTCTATTGTATCTTGAGCCTCTTCTACTTGAGGGATCTTATCCTTAAATCTTTTCTCTAATTTTATAATTATCTGATCGGTTATTTTTTCTAGTACAGCTTTGTTTTCCTCTCCCACTGCTAACATAGCAGCAAAAATAGCTTCGGCTATTTTCTTTTTGTCAAATTCTACTAATTGGCCTTCTCTCTTTTTGATGATCTGTATCATTTTGAAACCTCATTATAAAATTTAGTCGTTAATTAGTCGTTAGTGAATAGTGAATAGTCGTTAGTATTAAAAACAAGATGTAGGATACAAGATAAATTAGTTACCCAGTTACCCTGTTTATCAGTTGGCCAGTTAATTCTAGTCGCTAATTTCAAATACGAGTTCTCAGTTGTAAGATGAGAGTTAGTTGATACAATTAACTAACATGATTTTAATTATTCAACCGGGTAACCGGTAAACTGGTTAACTGGCTAACCATCTTTGCGAGATACGATTCACGAGATACGAAATAAGAATCAGACTCTGCGGGGAAAAGGAATTTCAATATAAGTAAATTATTTATTCTATTTACTAATCTTTCTTATTTCTTTTAAGAAGCTGCTTAAATCTTTAAATTGTCTGTATACTGAGGCAAATCTTACGTAAGCTACTTCATCTAGATCTCGTAATTTGGAGATAACCAATTCTCCAATTAGAGTACTCTTAACTTCATTCGCTCCTTCACTTTTTATGGTTTCGTCTATGTTGCTTACTACACTATTTATAGTCTCTATGCTAATAGACCTTTTTTCGCAGGCTTTAATAATACCGTTGGTTATTTTCTCCCGAGAAAAAGGCTCCCTCCGACCATCTTTTTTTATTACCATCAGGGGAATTAAATCTATTCTTTCATAAGTAGTAAATCTTTTATTGCATTTTTTACAAATTCTTCTTCTTCTAATTACCAATTCATTTTCTATGTGCCTGGATTCAATTACCCCGGTATCATAATAACCACAAAAAGGGCATTTCATATTGCACCCCTAAATATAGGATTACATCTATAATAATACACTAAATATAGGATAGTCAATAGAAAATTACTAATATTTCTAAAAAAATAGGGGCACAATTCATTGTGCCCCTACAAATAGCTCCTAATATTTTATCTTTCTTTTTTTCTCTTTCGTTTTCTTTACTATATACTTCTTTCTTAACTCGATACTATATACTATCCTATTCTGGCTCCTGAATTCCCTCTTCTTCCTCGCTATATACTCGATACTATATACTGTTTTTCTTTACGCTATACGCTATTTTTACTTTTTACCCCTTAAAAAAGTAGGTATATCTAAATCATTATAATTTATCTTCGCTTTATCGAAATCAATCTCCCCAAGTTTAGGTTTATCTATTATTTTTTCTAAAGTTTCAAAACCCGTAGCTATCACCGTTACCCTTACTTCATCTTTTAACTCATTATTAATTACCGCTCCAAAAATAATATTTGCTTCTGCATTAGCTGCCTTAGAAATTATTTCAGCGGCTTTATTAACTTCATACAAAGTTAAATTTAAACCCCCGCTAATATTAAACAACAAGCCTTTAGCTCCATCGATTTTTGTTTCTAAAATTGGACTGTTTATGGCTCTTTGAGCTGCCTCTACGGCTCGATTTTCACCACTTGCTCTTCCTACCCCCATAATTGCTGTTCCGGCATTTTCTATAATCATTTTTACATCAGCAAAATCTACATTTATTAATCCTGGCTCAACTACAATTTCTGTGATTCCTTGAATACCCTGCATTAGAACCTCATCAGCAATTTTGAAAGCATCCAACATAGAAGTATTTTCATCAACAATCTTAAGTAATTTATCGTTAGGTATTACAATTAAAGTATCTACACATTCTTTTAATAATTTTATTCCTTCCTCAGCTTGTTCCATTCTTCTGTGACCTTCAAAGGAAAAAGGCTTGGTTACTACTCCAACTGTTAAAGCACCTAAGTCTTTAGATATCTGAGCAATGATAGGTGCGCCGCCAGTTCCTGTTCCACCCCCCATTCCAGCGGTTATAAATACCATGTCTGCTCCTTTTAAGGCTTTAGCAATTCTGTCTTTGTCCTCTTCTGTAGCTTTACGGCCAATTTCCGGGTTCGATCCACTACCCAAACCCTTGGTTATCCTGCTACCGATTTGTATTTTTTGTTCTGCGTTAGAAAAAGCCAATACTTGAGCATCAGTATTAGCGGAAATATAATTAACCCCTTGTAATTTCGCATCAATCATCCTATTAACAGCATTCCCGCCGCCGCCGCCTATACCGATTACTTTTATTTCGATGAATTCCCCTACTTTATTGTTAAGGCTAAACAATTTATAACCTCCTCGCAAATAATGAAACATTTATCTATTTAAAGGCAATAGATAAAACTAAAAAAAGTCTTTTAACCAGTTGATAACTTTAGTAAAAATATTTTTTGTTTTTGTTTTTCTTTTGCCTGATTTAAACGATCTTCCGATAAAATATCTTTCAGTAGCAACACTTAACAATCCGACTGCTGCAGAATAGGATGGATCATTTATCATATCAGCTAACTCCCCTTCGTAGTGGGGGCTCCCTAATCGAGAAGGCAAACGTAAGATTTGCTCTGCAATCTCTGAAACACCGGGGAGCAAAGAACTCCCTCCGGTTATAACTATTCCTCCGGGAATCATATTAGAGTATCCAGATTTTCTAATTTCAGTTCCTACCAGGCTAAATATCTCACTTACCCGGGGTTCGATTATTTCTACCAGATACTTTTTGGATACATTATGCTTTTCCTTTCCGTTAATGTTGGAAATCTCTACAAATTTTTCAGGAGAAGTACTGTTTTCAACTGCGCTTCCATAATTAATTTTTATTCTTTCAGCTTCTTCTATAGAAGTTCTTAGGCCAACAGCTAAATCATTGGTTATCTGAATACCTCCCACCGGTAAAACTACAGAGTAAGCCAATCCTCCTTCAATAAAAATTGCCACCTCAGTAGTTCCCGCGCCAATATCAATTACTAAAACTCCTAATTCTTTCTCTGCACTATTTAAGATTGCATTACTGGAAGCTAAGGTTCCAAAAATTATTTCCTCAATATCCAACCCTGCCCCTTCTACACACTTAATCAAATTTTGTACAGCTGTAACTGACCCGGTCACAATATGGACCTTACACTCTAATCTTGCCCCCGACATTCCCAGGGGATCGGATATTCCACTTTGGCCATCAACTATGAATTCACGGCTTAAAGTATGAATCAATTCTCTCTCGGAAGAAACTATTCCAGCTTTTGCTGCTTCTATAACTTTCTCAACATCTTTTTCAGTAATTTCTGGGGAATCACTGGAAATAGCAATAACACCTTTACTATTTATAGATACTATATGGTTTCCAGTGATAGAAATAAAAGCAGAATTAATGCGAACCCCTGCCATACGTTCAGCGCTTTCAATAGATTCTTTTACTGATTGAATAGCTTGATCTAAATCTATAATTATTCCTTTTCTTATTCCTAAGGAGGGAGCTGCACCTATACCAATGATTTCTATCTGAGCATTCTCGCCTAATTCACCTATAACTGTACAAACTTTTCCGGAACCTATATCCAGACCAACTACAATATCATCTGTTCCCATATTCATGACCTCCTTTGTGCTTTAAAAATATCATACACTATAAAAAAATTAAAGTAAATAAACTAACATCTTTTATTTCGCAAACATCATTTTTTTACTTTAATTATCAAACTATCTTTAAAGCGAACATCTATATATTCTACTGATAACTTTTCCCTTTTAATTTTTTCCAGGGCTTCCCTTAACAAATTTTCCTTATTGATAATCTCTTCTGGTCCATTCACTCTAACTTTTAGTGTATCATCCTTATTGCAAATCATAAAATCATCTGAGGATAATATTACTACTTGGCTAAATTTCTTGGGTAGTATCACTTCCGCCGAATTAATACTTTCTAATGCAGTCTTAAACTCAGGCTTATCTATAATTTCTCCTATTTTTATCTCACTAATTTCTAATCCTAATATTAGAGGCAGGACAAATTCTTCCTCTGTTTTAACGATATTAGATAGCACTATTCCCTCTTTGCTAGAGGCAAAATATTCATCTCCGATACATACAAATGCCGCTACTTTTCTTTCTTTTATGGAAATAATAATTTTATTAGGTATTACCCGTTTTATTTCTGCCTCCTTTACCCAAGGTTCCTGCATTAAAGAATTCTTAGATTCTTTTAGATCTACTTTAAAAGTATTTTCGCCTAATTTTATTTTAGCCCTATAAAGTATCTCATCTTCGCTTAAATAATCATTCCCCCGGATGACAATCTCTCCGATGCTGCAAAAATTTGAACTAAACATAAAGCTAAAAAAATTCCATCCTAAAAATGCCATTGCCAGATAAAAAATTAATATCTTGGTAATTTTTACTGCTGGATGCTGAGGTTCTTCTTCTTCCTCCTGCTCTTCCTCAAATTCCTTCTCTTCCTCCATCCGTTCTTCATTCTCGTCAGTTCTCTTCATCTACCCGGTCTCCGTTTTATGCCATAGGAATTTCTTCTGGCTTCTGGCTTCATCACGGCAATGCCGTGATGTTACTATATACTAAATACTTGATACTCGATACTAATTTTTTCACGCAATACGCAATACGCAATAC
>Ga0268284_1001005_pt1 | contig 16021 bp, 12 predicted proteins | sample saktaG_14_FD_190137 | JGI IMG/M metagenome (GOLD analysis project Ga0268284, IMG submission 190137) | Saline water microbial communities from Sakinaw Lake, British Columbia, Canada - sak_2013_06_06_40m | ecosystem: Environmental > Aquatic > Non-marine Saline and Alkaline > Saline ...
GGATTTGCTTTCCACCCCGGAGGCTTCCGGGGAAGGTCCGGCGGGACTTGCGGGCTGGGCGGCGGGGTTTAGCGCATCCCGTGTTGAGTATTCCTCAAATTGCTTGGTCTCCTCGTTCTTCGCGAGGAGATCCATTTCCGCAGGTTTGTAGTCAGTGCCGCTGGCAACGGTGTTTTCGTGACCTAAGGTGAACTCATCCGACGAGGCAATGCCCGGGAGGCGGATCGACCTGGGTGTGCCCTCGATGCGTTCCGGGGGCAATTCGGTGGTCAGCGACACACGGGCGGATTTGCTCATCTCCGCCTGTTTGGACGCCATCAAAGCCTGCGGTTTATAAGCGCTCTTCTCCCCGATCGCGGCTGAAAACAACCCCGCGACGATCAACGTGAGGATCACACACGCGGCGATGGCCAGGAGCGCGCGGCGGCCGCTGTGGCGGATGCGGCGTTCCTTCTGCAACTCGGCAAACACCGGCTTCGGTTTCTCCTTGCCAAAGAGTTCATCAAGCGTCTGGCGTTTTTCCGGCGCGAGCCTCCATGATTCATCCGGCTTGGCGGCCTCGGCTTCGGTGAGCAGGCCGTGGAGGGCACGCATCCGGCGGCGGAAGACCAGCAACTCGGGGCGCTCTTCGCACAGTCGCTCCAACTCCGCGACTTCAAAGCCGGAGGCCTCGCCGAGCACCCAAGCCACGATCCGGGCTTCAACCGGTTCGTCGCCAATGGCGGAGAGTGGAGTGTCGTCGTTCATGGTGGGAGATTTTGGATTTTGGATTTTGGATTTTGGATTTTGAATGAAATCGAAACGCGGAGGCGCTGAGGTCGCGGAGTGGGTCGCGGAGTGACTGTGTGAAATTCTGATCTTGCGTCTTGTGTCTTCGAATCAGCCTTCGGCGGATTCAATGCCGAGGCGGCGGAGTGAGTCTGCTAGATTTTTCAGGGCGTGGTGGAGTTTGTAGCCGACGTTGCCGACGCTGAGGCCGGTGCGTTGGGCGATTTGTTCGTATTTGAGGTTTTCGTGGTATTTGAGGGCGATGAGAGTGCGGTCAGCAGGGTCGAGTTCGGCCACGAGGAGTTGCAGGGTGCCGATGGCTTCGAGGCGGCCGAGCGCCTGTTCGGGGTCGGGCGCGTCGCATTGCCATTCGTGGCTGGAGTCGATGGTGGTTTCGCGGCGGTGGTCACGGAGGTGGTTGAGGGCGAGGTTGCGGATGGAGCGGAACAGCCAGGCGCGGGGATTGGCGACATCCTCCCAGTGGGCGTGGAGTTTGAGAAACGCTTCCTGGACAAGGTCTTGCGCGGTTTCCCGCTGGCCGACCAAACCGTGGGCGTAACGAAGCAAGGGTGATTCTTCCGTTGCGAAAACCTGCCGGAGTGTCGGTTTGTCCTCCATGGGGATGCGGAACGGGATCACCGGATTGCGTCCGGTATCAGCCCTCGGATGGGCGCTGGCGGTCATTGTTTCCATGATTCTGCGCGCGCTGGATCATGCTCTGTTCACCTATCAAGACACAGACCGCCAAATTTCCTTAGTAAAAAATCCATGAATTTTCCGGATCGCGACAATCCGGTGTCCGATCGGACTTCGGATTGTCGCGTTGGAGGGGAGTTTGTCGGATCGGTCGGATCGGTCGGATCTGACGGATCTGACGGATTCCTGCGTTTTGATGGTGCCAAGGGAATTCCGCAGGGCGTCGCGCTCACTTGCGGGTGGCCCTGGCACGCTCTTTGGCTTGGGCGATGAGGTCGGCCAGTTCGGTAAAGCCACGGCTGCGTGCGAACATGATGGAATCCTCACCGTCAATGTCGGCGGCGCCCGGGTTGGCACCGGCGGCCAGGAGCAGGCGCACCACACCGAGGTGTCCTTCCGCAGCCGCGAACATCAAGGGCGTCCAGTGCTCCTCGCTATCGGCCAGGTCCACCCCGGCCCCGCGCTTCAATAACAGGGCCACCGTCGCGTCGTTAGGACCGCTGCACGCGTACATCAGGGGGGTGCGGCCGGTTTGATCACGGGTGTCGATTTTGGCACCTGAATCCAATAACAGCGCGGCTATTTCGGTGTGTCCGTTGAAGGACGCGAGCATCAGGGCGGTGCGGCCGTCGGGGTCGGCGAGGTTCGCCGCGTCGGGTTGCGCCAGGGCCTGTTTGACCGTGGCGAGATCGCCCTCGAGGGCGGCCTTGGAAAAAGCCTCCGAGGCGACCGGGGCGGTTGCGGGCGGGGCGGGCGCAGTTGCGGGCGGGATGCTGGTGTTTTGTTTTTCCTCGCGGCGGCAGGAGATCATTGCCAATACGACGAAAAGGGCGATGAGGAGATGTGGAGCGGACATGGATGTGGCGGAAGTTCGGGCATGCCCGAGGATGAAAGTGTGGGAAAATGGGATCACACCTTCGCCTGGTCATTCAAGAACGAAGTTCCCGGTGGGTGCGCGTGCTCGATTCTGGCATTCTCAAGTCCCGTGGTGTTTCAATCAGCCAGCCTTTCTCCGTGACGCCGTGGTCAAGGACTCCGCAACCCATGATCGATCATTCACCCCGGGGCGGACGAACCAGACGAGCGGAATGGCTGCTAGCAGAATCACGCCGAGCAGCGTGAAAGCATCGCCGAACGCGAGCACAAAGGCCTCGCGACGCACCGTGAGATCGAGCACTTCGAGCGCGCGGTTGCCGGCGGTGACGGAGTCCGTGCCACGGGCCACGAAGTAAGCGGTGCTGGCCCTGATCCGCTCCATGGTAGCGAAATCCCACAAGCTGATCGACTCACCGAGGCGCACGGAGTGGATCTTTTCCGCGACGTCGATGCGGGTGGCCAGCAGGGCGATGCCGACACTGCCGCCGAGGTTGCGCAACATGTTGAAAAGCGCGGAGGCCGATCCCGCGCGGGCGGCGGGCAGGCCGCGTGTGGCCAGCGTGGTGAGCGGCACGATCACCAGCGGCATGCCCAGCGCGCGGATGAGTTGGGTTGTCCGCAGTTGATCGTGTGCCGTCCAATGGGTCAGGTGGCCGTTCATCAGGCAACTGGTGGCAAACAGTGCCAACCCCAGCGAGATGAGCAGGCGCAAGTCCAAGCGTTTCGCCAGCACTGCGGCCACCGGCATCATCAGCAATTGCGGCACGCCGCTCCACATGATCGTGCGGCCGATTTGTCCGGCATTGTATCCCTGGATCTGCGCCAGATAGACCGGCAGCACATACATCACGCCGTACATGCCGAGACCAAACACGGTGCCGATGGCAGAAGAAATCCCGAACCCGCGCTGACCTAACAAACTGAGGTCGATGAACGGATCGCGGCAACGCAATTCGATGGCGATGCCGGCGGCCAGCATGACGGCGGCGGTGGCCGCCAGTCCGACCATGGCGGGTGTGTTAAACCAATCATTGCGGTTGCCTTCTTCGAGCAAGGTGATGAGGCAACCGAGCCCCGTGGCGACGGTTAAAATGCCGGCCCAATCACCGTGCCGGAGTTTTGAGAGTTGTGCGGGTTCCTTGTCCATGCCCCAGGCCAAGGCGGTTAGCATGAGCGCTCCGGGCACCAGATTCATATAGAAAATCCATGGCCAACCATAGTTCTCCGTAAGCCACCCGCCGATTGAAGGACCGATGGCCGGGGCGAAGGTGGCGGTCATGCCGAAGACGGCGAAACCGGCGGCGTGATGCCGTTCCGGCAGCAGGCGCAACACCAGCGTGAGGGCCATCGGAATCATCGCGCCGCCGGTGAATCCCTGGAGCACCCGGAAGGCGATCAGACTGTGCAAGTCCCATGCCCAGGCACAGGCCGCGGACGCCGCCAGAAACGCGGCCGTGGTGGCTAACAGATAGCGGCGCGGCGAAAACACCGTGGCCAGCCAACCGGTCAGCGGGATGACGACAATCTCGGCGACGAGATAGCTGGTGGTGACCCACGATCCTTCCTCCATCGTGGCGCCCAGCGTGCCGAGTATATCCTTGAGCGAGGCGTTGGTGATCTGGATGTCGAGCACCGCCATGAACGCCCCGAGCATCGAGCCGAGCACGGCAACCCAGTGACGCAGGGGCACGCGGCCGGAGGATGGATGGTTAGACATCGGGTTGTTCTGCCAGAGTGAAGGTCCGGGCCGCTTGCACCGTCACCTGTTCGTTAGATCGCCAGGCAATGGTGACGTGGTTTCCGTTTCCGGATCCGTGCCGACGCGCACCCGGACTTTGGCGGAGAGACCGGGCGCGAGGCGGGGGCCGAGTTCACGCAGGGCGGATTGAAGAATGCGGATACGCACCGGCAGGCGCTGGACAACCCGGGTGAAGTTGCCGGTGGCATTGTCCGGCGGCAACAGGGCGAAGCGGGCGCCACTGGCGGGCGATAAACTTTCGACGGTGCCCGGCCATTCGCGGCCGGGGAAGGCGTCGAAGCGGATGCTAGCCGCTTGCCCTGGCTTGATAGATGCCACTTGTGTTTCCTTGAAATTGGCGGTCAGCCACAAGTCATCGCCGACGAGTGCGATGAGCGGTTGGGCGGGAATGACCGGTTGTCCCGTCTCCACATTGCGCCGTCCCACCCGGCCATCCACCGGCGAACAAATCGTGGTGTATTCGCATTGCAGGATGGCTTCCTGGAGTGCGGCGGCAGCCGAGGATTCCTTGGCCCGTGCCACCACGATCTCGGCTTTGGCCACAGCCACGGCACTGAGGGAGGCGGTGACCGCGGCACTCGCGCTGTCATATGCCGCTTGGGCATGATCGAGATCCTGACGGGACACGGACGTCCGCGCGCCACCTGTTAGACCATGCAGGTGTTCGAGATCGAGTTTGGTTTTGTCCAGGGCGATGTCATTGAGGCGGGCGTTATCCTGGGCGTGGATGACGCCGGTCTCCGCCACGGCAAGGGCGGCCCGGGCCTCGGCAAGTTTCGCTTCGCTTTGGTCGCGCCGTGTTTGCGCGTCACGAGGGTCGAGACGGATGAGCAGTTGCCCCTGTTTAACCCGGCTGTGTTCCTCGACGAGCACTTCGGTCACCGTGCCTATCAGACGGGCCGCCAGCGGGTGGACCGGTCCATCGAGATAGGCATTGTCGGTCACCACCCAGGACCGGCTTTCCCGCCAGCGGTGGATCCCTGCGAGAGACAAAGCGGCGACCAGCAGCATTCCGGCAAGCCAACGGAAGAGAAGCGGCGTCTTGAGCGGAAACAGGGTGAAATTCATGCCCCATGAAACCATGAATCCGCCGCGCCGCTCATACTTCTTTAGCTGGACCTTCCATGCCTGAAAGGTATGCTCATGGCTATGGAGCTCCGGCATTTGAGGTATTTCGTCACGGTCGCCGAGGAACGCAACATCACCCGTGCGGCAGGGCGCTTGCGGGTGGCCCAACCCGCCCTGAGCCGGCAACTCTCCGACCTGGAGGAAGAAGTGGGGGTGAAACTGCTGGAGCGCGGCCGCCACGGGGTGAACGTGACGGCGGCCGGGCGCGAATTCCACCGGCGGGCCAAGGCGGTTCTAGCAGATGCGGCGCGGGCGGCGGATGCCGCGCGGATCGCCGGCGGGGCGATTGCGGGGCGGCTGACGCTGGGATTTCCCACCGGTTTGCACCTCGATCACCTGTCTCCCGTGATCCGGGCGTTCCGCGCCAACCATCCGCGGACTGAATTCAACTTCATCCATCAATTGCCGGCGGCCCAATTGAAGACGCTGCGTGAGGGTGCGCTCGATGTGGCCTTCGTGAATTTGCCAGGCCCGCTCGCGGGGATGGAGCATGCGGTGGTCTGGCGGGTTCCCTTTGCGGTGATCATGCCGGAAACGCACCGCCTGGCCCGCAGGAAATCCCTTGAATTCAAGGATCTGGCAGGCGAGGATTTCGTGTTCTGCACCCGTGAGTCGCGGCCGGAATTTTACGATGAATTTTTCCGCCACTGCAGCAATGCCGGCTTCCACCCGCAGGTGGTGCAGGAGGTCGGTGGCTATCCGACCACCATACTGGCGCTGATAGGCCTGGGTGTGGGGTTGAGTGTGTTGCCTCATTTCGAGCGTGCCGAGGGCATCCGGAGCATTGTCTGGCGGCCGCTGGTACGTCCGAAACTGTGGGTGGACTTTGCCTTGGTCTGGCCGCGCAAGGTGGCCTCGCCTTTGCTGCGGGAGTTTATCCTGCTGGCCCGACAGATGTTAGGGGTGGATACCACGCAAGGAGGCTCGGTCGCCGGGCTGTAAACCCACGCTGGAATATCACTCCCACTCGATGCTGGCGGGCGGCTTGGTCGAGACGTCGTAGAGCACGCGGTTGACACCTTTGACCTCGTTGAGGATACGGTGGCTGGTCTCGCGGAGGATCTGATAGGGAAGATCCACCCAATCCGCAGTCATGGCATCTTCGGAAATCACGGCGCGCAGGGCAATCGCCCACTCGTAGCTGCGCTCGTCGCCCTTGACGCCGACGGTTTTCACCGGGATGAGTCCGGCGTAGGCCTGCCAGACACGGGCATACCAGCCGTGCTCCTTGAGTTTGCCGATGAAGATGGCGTCGCACTCGCGGATGATGCGCAGCCGGTCCTCGGTGATGACGCCGGGACAACGCACCGCGAGGCCCGGGCCTGGAAACGGGTGACGCTGCAGGATGTCGTGCGGGATGCCGAGCGAGGCACCGAGCGCGCGGACCTCGTCCTTGAAGAGTTCTGCTAGCGGTTCAAGCACTTTCCCCTGGGCCTGCAATTCCAGAATGCGGTCGACCCGGTTGTGGTGGGTCTTGATTTTCGAGGCTTTCGACTTGGCATTCGAGGCGCTCTCGATGACATCCGGATAGAGCGTGCCTTGAGCCAGCATTTCGGCATCGCCGACCGAATCCCAGAAGACGTCGATGAAGAGATTGCCGATGATGACGCGCTTTTTCTCCGGGTCATCGACGCCGTCGAGCGCGGCGAGGAACCGCGCCGCGCAATCGACGGTTTCTATCGGCACGCCCATGCGGTGGAAGTTGCTGCGGACCTCGTCGCCCTCGTCCTTGCGCATGAGCCCGTGATCGACGAAAATCGCCCGCATGTTGGCACCGGCTTCGTGCAGCAAGACGGCCAGCACGGTGCTGTCCACGCCGCCGGAAACGCCGCAAACAATCTGTTTGTTGCCGATTTTTTGGCGGATGCCCTCGATGATTTCGCGTTTGAAATCGTCGATCCGGAATGGCAGGAGTTGATCGGCTTGGAGCAGGAAGTTGTGGAGGATGCGCAGGCCCTCGTGGCTATGGGTGACCTCCGGGTGGAACTGGATGCCGAAAAAGCGCTCATTCCACTGCAAGGAGACCGGGGTTCCGTGCTGGTTGGTGGCGATGACCTTCGCGCCATCCGGCAGAACCTTCACCGTGTCCGAATGGCTCATCCAGACCTGGGATGAAGCGGAAATCCCTTCATATAACCCCGTGCATTCGGCCGGGAAGAGGTTTGCCGGACCATACTCGCGCCGCTCGCTGGTCTCCACGGTACCCCCAAACTTGATGTTGAGGAGTTGCATCCCATAACAGACACCCAGCACCGGCACCTGGAAGGCCTTGAGCGCCTCGAAATCCAAGTCCGGCGCGTCCGCCTCACTGGTGCTGCGCGGCCCGCCTGATAGAATGATCGCCCCGGGTTTTCCAATGTCCGGAAAATCCTCGATGGCATGGAGTTTCGCGAAAAATCCCAACTCGCGCACCCGCCGAACGATCAACTGGGTGTATTGCGAGCCGAAGTCGATGACGGCAACATGGTTGGAATCATGCATGTCAGGGTGTGCTTTCAAAATGTCAGTTAGAATGCGCGAAGCGGCTAGGCGGGTTTGTTGAGCAGCCACTTGTCTTCGAGGTGTTCCAGAACCAGGCGGCGCTCCCTGGTAAACCGGTTCACCGCCATTTTCACTCCGGTCCAGGAATAATCGTCGCCAAAAAGGCTGGCCCCGGGAGCGAGGAGATCCCAATAGTCCGCAAGATCCGCGAAGACATCCTCCTCCTCGTGGCTGCCATCCAGATAGATCAGTTGCGCACGGACCCCGCGCAGCGACAGCCATTGGGCAGCGGTGATAGATGGCAAAGGAAAGGGAATGATCCGTCCCTGCTGGCCCTTGTGGCAGACGTTCGCGAGGAATTGATAGTAGAGTTGCGGATAGCCATGCTTCAGGGCCAGCGATCCAAAACGATCAGCGTCCGTCTGGTCGCCCCACATTTCAAGAGCCCCCAGCCAGGTATCCACACACAGGATTTTTGAGTTCGTCAGGCCGCACCGATCCAGCTGGGCGGCCATTTCGATGGCCGAGCCACCTTTCCAGGTGCCCACCTCAATGATCAGTCTTGGTTTGACGCGCTCCACGAGCATGCCGAAGGCGGGCGAGTGATGGCCCCAACCACGGCCATCAAAAGGAATCTCCTCATAGCGAAAACCTGCGTAGGGATCGTCAGCATGGATGGCGCGAAACAAGGCCTCCCCGTCACTTGCAAGACGCATGCCGCCGCTCGCGCCTTGGCGTGGTTTCACCCCGCGCATACGGCGCAGGCTGAAACCGCAGCGATAAGCAACGTGCTTGAGAAGATCCTGCAACATTAACAAATCGGCTGATAGTTGGTGGGTTCCTCGGTGATGACGATGTCGTGAACGTGGCTCTCGCGCAGGCCGCCGGTGGTGATGCGGACGAAGTGCGCGCGTTCGCGGAGTTCCTTGAGATTGGCGGCGCCGACATAGCCCATGCCTGACTTCAGGCCGCCCATGAGTTGGAAAATCACATCGGATAGAGAGCCTTTGTAGGGCACGCGGCCCTCGACACCTTCCGGCACCAGTTTGCCGGAGCTGTTCTGGCCGTAGCGGTCACCCGCGCCTTTCATCATGGCAGCGATGGAGCCCATGCCGCGGTAGGTTTTGAAGCGCCGGCCTTGGAAATGCACGGTCTGGCCGGGGCTCTCACGGGTTCCCGCGAGCAACGATCCCAACATCACGAGGTCCGCTCCGGCGGCAAGCGCCTTAACGACGTCACCGGAGTAGCGGATGCCGCCGTCGGCAATCACTTTGACCCCATGTTCGCGACACACCTCGGCGACGTTGCGGATGGCGGTGAACTGAGGCAGACCCACGCCGGAAATCACCCGCGTGGTACAGATGGATCCCGGGCCGACCCCGACTTTCACGGCATTGGCTCCGGCGGAAACCAGATCGCGCGCGCCCTGCTCGGTCACCACGTTGCCGGCAACCACCGGCACTGCGGAAAGCGCGCGGAGTTTCCCGATCACGTCCATGACGCGCCGGGTGTGACCGGTGGCGGCATCGACGAACAGCGCGTCGGCCCCGGCGTCGATGAGCGCCTGGCCGCGGTCGATGCAATCGGGTCCCACGCCCACGGCGGCCCCACAGCGAAGCTGGCCATTGTCGTCCTTGGCGGAGGTGGTGAAAGTGATGCGTTTTTCAATATCCGAGCCGGTGATCAAGCCCGCCAAACGACCGTCCGGATGAACGAGAGGAAGTTTCTCGATCCGGTTTTGATAGAGGATGCGGCGTGCCTCCTCGAGGCTGGTTGTGGGCGGTGCGGTGACGAGTTTTTTCAAGGGAGTCATGACATCGGCCACCTTGGCATCCGGCCGCTCCAGGTAGCGGACGTCCCGCCCGGTGACCATGCCTTCCAGGAGTCCATCCGCATCGATCACGGGAAACCCGGAAAAGCCGTTTTTGGTCATGATTTCACGCACGTGAACGACGGAGTCCTCCTTGCACACGGTGAGCGGCTTGAGAATGACCGCGTTTTCCGAGCGTTTGACCCGCGAAACCATCGTCACCTGTTCGTCGATCGGGCAGGCCCGGTGGATCACGCCCATGCCGCCCTCGCGGGCCAGCGCGATCGCCAGGTCATGCTCGGAAACCGTGTCCATCGCCGCCGAAACCACCGGCAGGAACAAGGGAATACCCGGCGTCACGTGGGTGGAAAGATCCGCGTCACCGGGAAGAACCGAACTCATCGCCGGCACCAGCAGCACGTCATCGAATGAAAGTCCTAAGGAAATCTCCGCCATGGGGGAATCAATAGAAAGTCCTCCCGCGATGCAAGCCCGAATCCGCCAAATATTTCAGGGCCGCGCAAGGATCCGGCATTGGGGTATCAATCAAAGCGTGTTGACCCGCTTGCATGAGATCATCGGGCGGGAGAACGGGGATTGATTTGATAGAGAAGCTTCAAGTGAGATCCTTGACCCGCCAGCCCTCGCGGGCTTCCGGGTTGATCAGCTTCGCGGCTTCCGGGTTGCCGAGGATCGCCAGCTTCTTCGCGTCCCACTTGACCGTCTTGCCGGTGCGGATGGCGAGCGTGCCGAGCAGGATCGCCTCGGTGAGCGCGGCGGAATAGCTGAAGTCCGAGCAGGACTTCTTGCCATTCTTGATGGCCTCCACCCAGTCGCGGTGGATGCCTTGGGTTCGCGGAATCGTCTTGGGAACCTGCTTGTCGCCGCTGGCCCGGTAGGCTTCCCATTTGGCTTTCGGATAGAGTACCGGACTGTCCGGACGCATGCCGCCGTGGAAGATCCCGCCTTTTTCGCCGACCATGATCATGCCGCCCTCACCACCGGGTGCGCCGCCGTCGTAGCCAGCCGGAGCCGCCGGCAGACTGGGGCCCTCATACCATTTTACTTTCACCGCCGGCTTGTTACCCCGCGCCGGGAAGTTGAAGGTGACGATTGATCCGTTAGGAGTGTGGATCGGATTGACCGTGTCCTTCATTTCCACTTCCACGCTGTCAGGCGCGCCGAGGTCGAGCGCCCAGTAGGGGGTGTCAATCGTGTGGCAACCGATGTCGCCGAGGCCGCCGCAACCGAAGTCCCACCACGGGCGCCAGGTCGTCGGGTGAAACGCCGGGCTGAAACCTACTTTCAGGTTGGAGGGCCCCAGCCACAGGTTCCAGTCCATGCCCTTTGGCGGTGGTTCGGCCTTGGGAAACGCGGTCATCACATTGCCATTGAACCCCCAGCCCGACTTCGGACGATCGGTCCAGACAATGACTTCCCTGACCTCGCCGATCAACCCGGCCTGATACCACTCCTTGATGAGGAGCGCGCCTTCGGAGGCGTGGCCTTGGTTGCCCATCTGGGTGACGAGGTTTTTCCTGGCGGCCAGTTCCCGCAGGGTGCGGGCCTCCCAGAGCGAGTGCACCAGGGGTTTCTCGACGAAGACGTGCTTGCCCATGTTCATGGCCATGTAGGCGATGGCGAAGTGGGTGTGATCGGGGGTGCCGACGCCCACGCCGTCGATCTTGTCGCCCATTTCCGTGAGCATCTTGCGGAAGTCCGTGTAAAGTTTCGCGCCGGGGAAGTTCTGTTTGCCACGGTCCAGGATATTCTGGTCGCAGTCGCAGAGGGCGACGATGTTGTTGCCGCCAGCGCAGGCACCCAAGTCACCTCCGCCTTGGTTGCCGAAGCCGACCCACGCGAGGTTCAGTTTCTCATTGGCGCCGGCCACCGGCTTGGCAAGGATCTGCGGCGCGGCCAGCGGCAAGCCAAGCGCCACGGCGGATTGCTTGAGGAAGGTGCGTCTGGACGGATGGTTCAATGGGGATGGTTGCATGGTGGTGGGTGATGGATTGACAGGAATTTGGTTTTGGGATGGCCGCGCCTGAGAATCCCAAGGCACGCGTGAAAAGTTGGAGAAAAAACGGGTCTCGTGAGCGGAATACGGTTTGCAGTCCCGTCAAATTTCAGCCTTTCACTTTTTTCTTCCAGCCTGGACATGGCATTGGCGATGCGCTGCCAACGTTGAAGTCCACCGATGACGGGCCGGCTGAACTGTGGTTGGATTGGAGTTGGTGGAACTTAGCTGGAATCCGGGTTTTGGGCCATTCGCGTCAACTTAAGGAGGGAGGACGTCTCGTCCTCCATTGGATACGGGACGAGACGTCCCTACTCCTTATGGCATCAGCGGAGCATATGCGGACACTTGTGAAAATTCCGTTTGGCCCATAACCCACAAGCAATATCCATCATCCGCACCTTAAGTTGACGCGAATGGGTTTTGGGCGTGACCGGTTGCGGAATGACGGTCATTTTCCCGCCGCACCTCGGCGCACACCATGGAAAAATTCACCGCCTTCGAACAAAAAATGACCAGCGTCGGCATGGGAGACGCGGCAATCCGCGCCTTCCGCCGGAATTATGCAGCCCTTTTGCGCAAGGAAACCGGGATGATTGCCGAGCAATCCATCGCGCCCGCCGCAAACCTCGCGTCCCTCGCGAGCATCGCCACCGGGACTCTGGCGGACGCGGCACTGCTTGCGCAAGCGGTGGTCATCAAACTCAACGGCGGACTCGGCACCGGCATGGGCTTGCAAGGGCCGAAAAGCCTGTTAGAAGTGCGGGACGGGGTCAATTTCCTCGATTTGATGGTCCGCCAGACCCTCGACCTCCGGAACAGCAGCGGCGCACCAGTTAGGCTGCTGCTGATGAACAGCTTCAGCACCAGCGAGGGCACGCTCGCGCACTTGCAACGATACCGCAGCGAGGGACTCGCGGAGGCGGCCGAAGTGGAGTTGCGGCAAAACCAGATTCCGAAAATCGACGCGGCGACCATGGCGCCGGTCGCGTGGCCGGCCGCTCCGGAGCTCGAATGGTGTCCGCCGGGCCACGGCGATCTGTATGCCGCGCTGGCGGGCAGCGGCTGGCTCGAGCGACTGTTAGCCGAGGGTGTGAAATATGCGTTTGTGTCCAATTCCGACAATTTGGGTGCGATTCTGGACCCGCTGATTTTGCGATATTTTGCGGATTCCAAGGCGCCGTTTCTGATGGAAGTCACCCGCCGGACCGCCGCCGACCGCAAGGGTGGCCATCTCGCGCGGCGCAAGACGGACGGGCGACTCCTGCTGCGGGAAGTCGCCCAATGCCGGGACGCGGACCTTGCTGCATTTCAGGACATCGAGCGCCACCCGTATTTCAACACCAACAGCCTGTGGCTCCGGTTAGACCGGATCAAGGAGCAACTTGCCGCCGATTCCGAGGTGCTGCCGCTGCCGATGATCCGCAACCACAAGACCGTCGATCCGCGCGATCCAACATCCCCCGCGGTGATCCAATTGGAAATCGCCATGGGCGCGGCCATCGAGTGCTTTGCAGGTTCTGCCGCCATCGAGGTGCCGCGCAGCCGCTTCGCCCCGGTCAAAACCACGGCCGATTTGTTAGCCTTGCGTTCGGATGCTTACGAGGTCCTCGCGAACGGCCAGGTCCGGTTGCACGCGTCGCGTCGCGGCGAACCTCCCGTCATCCACCTGTCCGAGGCCTACAAGCTGGTCGATGCGCTCGCATCCCTAGGCGTGCCGGGCCTGCTTGGCTGCCGTTCGCTCAGCGTCAGTGGTCCGCTGCGGTTTGCGCCCGGCGTGGTGCTCCAGGGCGATGTGGAAGTCACTAACACGGGGGCTGAAATCAAGGTGCTTGCTCCCGGCCATTATTGCGATCAGTGCGTCAAACTCTGAAGCGAAGGGCCAAAACCGGCCATAGCATCCACTAAACGATTTTTTTTCGATCTGGCACTTGCCATTCCGCGGGCATGCCACTAATGCCTTCGCCGCCATGGCCAGCATTGGTTCCTTTACCTTCCCATCAAACGGTTTTGAAGCGGTGATTTTCGATTGTGACGGCACGCTGGTGGACTCCATGCCCGCGCATTTCGACGCTTGGTGCGAGGCGCTTTCGCTCTACGGAGCCTGCGGTGTTTTCAAGGAAGACGTGTTTTTCGCCATGGGTGGCCGCCCGACGCGCGACATCGTGGTGGAATTGAACGACGAATACAATCTGTGCCTTGATCCCGAGGAAGTGGCCTTGGCGAAACGCGAAGCCTTCCTGAAGCGCCTGAACACGGTAACACTGATCGAGGAAGTGGCCGTCTTCGCGGAATCCCTCCGGGGCAAAGTCCCCATGGCCATCGCCAGCGGCGGAACCCGCATGGTCATTGAAAAAATCCTCCGTGCCGTCGGCATTTCCGATTGGTTTGACGAAGTGGTGACTGCCGACGACGTGCCGGATGGCAAGCCCGCGCCTGATGTGTTCCTGCACGCGGCCCGCCTGCTGGGAGTGGGTCCCGCCAAGTGCCTCGCGCTCGATGATGCCCCATCGGGGATTCTCGCGGCGCGGCGCGCGGGCATGCAAGTCCTGGCGGTTCCTTCGCCACTGACTTCATCGCTTGCGTGAGGGTACCGGCCACGGCGGATTTTTGCACGGGCAACTAACCCGCGCCAAGGGGCTTGTCCCCTTGGACGGGAAAGGTTGGATCACGGGTGCCCTGTTTCCAAAACCCGTTGCGATCCAAGGGCGCAAGGCCCATGGCGTCGCCCGCCGCAAACCCGTGCTAAAATCCGCCGTGGGCAGTGGCCGCGCCCGCGTTTCGTTCTTTCCAACGCGCCTTCGGGCGCTAGGATTCGAGGCATGCGTGGCATTCTGATAGCTTCGATATTAAGTGGCGGCGCGGCGTTAGGCGCCCAACCGGAGGCCCGTGAATGGAAGGCGCCGGACGGAACCGTGGTGAAATACCGCTGGAGCGCGCCGGAAGCCCTGGAAACCGGCAAGACCTATCCGCTTGTGTTGTTTCTCCACGGCGCGGGCGAACGCGGCGATGACAACGCCGCCCAACTCAAACACGGGGTGCTGCCGATCCTGGAAGGCGCGAAAAAACTCAGCGATCCCTGTTTCCTGATCGCCCCGCAGTGCCCGGCCGACCAGTGGTGGGCTTCCATCAACCGGGAAACCATGCGCCTCAACGCCACGGACCAAGCGAATCCATTGTTAGAGGCGGTGCTCGCACTCGTCGCTGAATCCATCAAGCAACATCCTATGGATCCGAAGCGGTTTTACGTGACCGGCCTGTCGATGGGTGGCTACGCCACTTGGGATCTGTTGGGCCGGGTGCCGGGGCGGATCGCTGCGGCGGTTCCGATCTGCGGCGGCGGTGATCCGGCGCTGGCCGTCAAGTTCAAGGACATCCCGATCTGGGCGTTTCATGGCGAGGCGGATTCCGTGGTGCCGGTAACAAGCACCCGGGAAATGATCGCGGCTCTGGTGAAGGCGGGCGGCCAGCCGAAGGCCACCTTCTTTCCGGAGGTCAATCACGATTCATGGACCCGCACCTATGACGATCCCGAACTGATCCGCTGGATGTTGGGCAAGCGGAGCAAATGAGCCGCGGGCAGCGGGCAGGAACGGTTCGTTTTTTCCAGATGCCGGCCGGGACGTCCGCCATCCTTATTCAGGGGCCTTTCCGCAGCGGGAACCATGACGGCGCGACGAGGCCGTCACGCCCTCCATGGATGGTGGGTAGGACGGACCGGGCGATTTTCAGCGGTTTCAACGTCGGGAAGCTTGCTTGTCGTGGATCGGACGGGCATATTGACAGCGTGAGACAGGATCTATCCGGCATTCTGGCGCTGGTGCTGGCACTTGTGCCCGCCGGGCCGCTGCGTGCCGCGCAGCCGGTGGCGGAAAAATCCACGCCCGCCAAAGTGGTGATCATCCCGGTCCGTGCGCAGATCGCCGAGCCGGAACTCTACATCCTGCGCCGCGGGCTCAAACAAGCCATCGAACAAAAAGTGGACACCATCGTGCTCGACATGGAAACCCCGGGCGGCGCGCTCGACGTCACCTTCGAGATGCTCAAGGCGCTCGAGAAGTTTCCCGGCAAAACCGTGACCTATATCAACCGCGAGGCGATTTCCGCCGGGGCACTCATTTCCGCAGGCACCGATGAGATCTACTTCGCACCCGGCGGCGTGATCGGCGCGGCGGCTCCGGTGCTCGCCACCGGCGGCGAAATCGACGCCACCATGCGCGGCAAAATTGTCAGCTACCTCAAGGCGCGGGTCCGCTCGATCTCGGAAGGCAAGGGCTACCGCGGCCAGGTGATCTCGGCGATGATCGACATCGATTCGGAGTTCAAGATCGGCGACGAGGTCATCAAACAGAAAGGCGAACTGCTATCTTTAACCGCCCAGGAGGCGGTCAAACTCTATGGCGATCCGCCGCAACCCCTGTTAGGCGCGGGCATCGCGGAGAATCTCGACGCGTTGTTGGACCAACTCCACGGCGCGGGCAACCAC
>Ga0268284_1001006_pt1 | contig 16008 bp, 6 predicted proteins | sample saktaG_14_FD_190137 | JGI IMG/M metagenome (GOLD analysis project Ga0268284, IMG submission 190137) | Saline water microbial communities from Sakinaw Lake, British Columbia, Canada - sak_2013_06_06_40m | ecosystem: Environmental > Aquatic > Non-marine Saline and Alkaline > Saline ...
CGGGGCCCGTATAGTCCTGCATCGCCTCCCAGCGATTGAAGGTTGCCTCCAGGCTGCCCCGGTTATCCCAAATGTCACTGGTGATGCGCACCATGTTCGCCTTTTTGTAGGCGTCACTGTGCCCGACCTTGATCTCGTCACCGGGCGAGAGACTCAGCACGATCGGACGGCCGCACTTCTTGATCGCCTGGGCCACTGCTTCCACCTCCACCGGATTCGGCACAATGTCGTCGAACTTGATGAAGTCGACACCCAGGTCGGCATACTTCTTGACGAGCCCGTCATAGTATTCCTGGGCGCCGGGCTTGGTCATGTCCACGCCGTAATTCCACCACGGCGCAGCAGCCCACGGACACGCGGACTTCAGATTCACGATATCCTTCATGCGATAGGGTGTCCCTTCGACCGGAAGGTTCTCTTCCACCGCCCTGCGGTTGATTCCTCGGAGCAGCCAGATGCCGAACTTCATGCCTTTTTTGTGGGCATAGTCGATGGTGTATTTCAAACCGTTCGGAAAGAAGAATTCGTGAGCGTCAGGCCGCCCGTAAGCATCCAGCTTGATTGTAACCCCCTCGCCTTGCCCCGACAGGAACCATCCGTTGTCCACGGTCACTGTATCGTAGCCGTAAGGCAAAAGTTTCTCACTGAGGAAGTCGATGTTTTTGAGCAACTCCGCCTCGGTCACGGCGATGCTGTAGCCCGTGTAGCTGTTCCATCCTTTCGGCGGGGTTGCATGTCCCGCCGCATTGCGGACGACAGCGGACGGGCCGTCAGTCGTCGCGCTGACGGTGTTCTGAGAGACCGCTGTCGAGACACTGGCCAGCACAACCATTGCTATCAGGATCAACACAGATCCACTTCGTTTTCTGCCAGCCCTATTCTTGCGCTTCAAATTGAAGTTCATGCATTCCCCTTTTTTCTATTCATGTCTGGTAAAAGGACTCAGGGCACAAGACCCTGACCTGGCGCGATGGTGAGGTCCTCAGGTTTCATCTTGACGGTACTGATATTCTTGCCCAGCACGTCGGCGGCAATCATGTTGCCCTTCACCTCGACCTTCTTGCAGCCTTCGAAGGTCAGCATCGCCTTGCGGCCCTGCCAAGGCTTGTACTGCGTGTTGTGTTTGATCGTATTGCCCGTGAAACTCAACCCGTCCACGCTCAGCGCGTACAGGACCGAATAGTCGAACACGTCAAAGTGATTGTCCTCAATACGGATGTTACGGTGGTAAGGCTTCTCGGTATCCCATTCGGGAATGATGGGCAAGATGCTAATGATCCCTTCTCCAAACTGATACCAGCTCGTCAGGCAGCTCGGATGGAACCGGTTGCCGCGGATCAGCACATCCCGCACCGCGCCGGACTCGTACCAGCCGTTGGCATCGCCGGCAATCAGGATCGCCGCGCCACTCGAGATAAAGTCGTTGTTCTCAATAATCACTTTGCCCGGCGTGGAGACCAGCAGTCCCCGTGCGCGACAACTGCCGAAGGTCGTGTTACGCACCGTGAAGTCCGGCGCCCAAGTCAAGTTCTCGAGGGCGTTCCCCAGCTCGAGGTCGAGGGGCGCCATGTCGTAGAACATGACCTCAAAATGGTCGCGGTCGATCTGCCGGTAGGCCTTGACCATGCCCTCGCCGATGGTGGCCATCGTCTTGTGGTTAAGAAAACCAACCTTGTCCCCGGGGCGGCCCCAGGTCATTCCAGTGCTCATGCCCTCCATGAACTTGCAGATCAGGCGCGCGGGATCTTTCCTTTCCACAATCTTCACGCTCGTGCCGTGAACATTGATCGGGTCGTCCATCAAGCCTTCGAACGTGCAGCCGTTTACAACAACCTGTCCCCGGCAGTTTGAAACCTGAAAACCGTCCGCATGGCCGCAAAGATAGCGTCCCTTAGCATAATTAGGCATGACGCTGCTCTTCCTGAGTGTGATATTCTCGCTGAACTGAGCCAGAAAACCCAGGCCGGCAGCCGTAAAGAGATTGACGTTCTCAAAGACCGTGTCCTTGCTGTGCAGGATGAACACGCCCGCGTGATCCCTCTCGCTGTGCCGCATGATCAGGATGTTGCCCACCTTGGGCTTGCGCTCAAAATCGCACGTCAACCTCACCAGTCCGTCGCTCAGCTCCTGCGCCGTATACTTACCCCAGTTGCCGCCCAGCGGACAGTCCCCGCTCTGCTGGGGAATGACGCGGGTGTCTGCGTCGAACTCCATACACCCCCACCACCCGCTCTTCCAGCCTTCACCGTGAAAAACGATCTTGCCGTCAGCGATCGTAAAGGGCGATTCGGCCTTATTGATCCGGATGTCGATATGCGTCTTCTCAACCTTCTCTATTTTCGCCTGCGCCACAAAAGGAATATCCCAGTCGATGTTCAAGTTGCGGACCGTGACGCCCTCGCACGCCTCCAGCGTAAGCGGCTGCATGCGGCCGTGGCAGATGAACTCGCTGCCGTTGCCTTCAAGGGTCAGGCCTTTGATCCCCTTCAGGACGACCGGGCAAATTTTCGGATTGTTATCCGTCGTGTTCGACTCGAAATATTCGATCTTCTCACTCTGCTCGGACCAAAAATCATAACGTCCTTTAGGGAACACCAACATGGTTGCGGATTCCTTGCGGCAGGCCTCGATAGCCGCACGCACGCCGCTGACCGCGTCGACCTTGCTGTCCGGCTTCACGCCAAAATCCGTCACGCGAATGATTTTTGCGGCGTGGATATTCCCCGCCGCAAGCATAACCGCTGCATAGAGAGCAGCATGCTTTATCTGTATTGAGCGCATATTGTCTTTCTATTTGATGCCAAGCCGCGCCTGCATCTCCTCCAGCGGCACGCCCTTTGTTTCAATCACTATCATTTTAACCCAGACCAGTTGCAGCACCATCATGCCGCAGAAGAAAAGAAACACGTAACCGGGCGGGAAGGCTGTAACCATTTTCGGGAAGAACGTGGTGAGCAATGCGGCAAAAATCCAGTGCGTGAAGCTGCCCAGCGCCTGACCCTCGGCGCGATGGCGGTTGGGGAAGATCTCGGAAATAAACACCCAGATCACCGCCCCCTGGCCGATTGCATGCGCCGCGATGAAGGCGAAGATACACGCGGGAACAATGACATAATGCTGGGTGAAGAACGCCCAAGCCGTCAGCCCCAACGAAGCAATGTAACCAAAGGAGCCGATATAGAGCAGGGTACGACGGCCGAGCCGGTCAATGAGATAGAGGCCAACAAACGTGAAGACAAGGTTCGTCACGCCGATGCCGACAGACTGCAGTAAGGCCGCCTTTGCGCCCAAGCCCGTCATTTCGAAAATACGCGGAGCAAAGTAAAGCACCGCGTTGATGCCCGAAAGCTGATTGAAGAACGCGATGAAAAATGCCAGCAGAATCGGGATGCGCAGCCCGGCTGTCCAGAAGCGCATGGAGACAGCACCCCCAGATGAGGCTGCCAGTATCCCGTCAGCTTGCGCCTCGATCTGCTTCGCCGTGGCCTCGGGCTCGATGAGCCGGAGCACCTTTAATCCTGCCGCGCGGTCGCCTTTGCGGCTGATCAGCCAACGAGGACTTTCAGGGATGCCAAAGCACAGCACGGTGTAAAGAACGGATGGGAACGCCGCCACGCCCAGCATCCAGCGCCAGGCGTTCTCGCCGACATCCTTGAGCAGGAAGTTGGAGAGGAAGGCGACAAGGATGCCGAAGACGATGTTGAACTGGAACATGCCCGCGAGCCTTCCGCGATAAGCCGGCGGCGATATTTCCGAAATGTAGAGTGGCGCAGCCACTGTCGAGATGCCGATGCCCAGTCCGCCGATGAAGCGGGCGGCAATGAACATACCGATGCCGTTCGCAAAACCGCATCCGACTGCGGAGACGACATAAAGTACACCGACCCACAGCAACGTGGCCCTGCGTCCAAAACGATCCGTGGGCCAGCCCCCCAACAACGAGCCGAGTACCGTGCCATAAAGCGCAGAAGCCATGGCGACACCATGCAGGCCTGGGCTGAGCTTCCAGAGTACCTGAATGGTCTGCTCCGCGCCTGAAATGACGACCGTATCAAATCCGAACAAGAAACCGGCGAGCGCCGAGGTGATCGACCAGAAGAGGATGCGTATTTTCATAAGATTTAGATGTCCTAGGGGTTACAGTTACGTTACGGAAGAATGGTCAAAAGGCTTTGCTTTATACTACTTTGAAAACCGGATCGCCCACTGCACCGGCTTGGTGGCCGATGGCATTGTACGAACCGTAATAATCTCCTGCTTTCCAGCAATCTCCGCTTTCTCGCCGCTCACCTCGGCACCCTTGAGCGTGAAGCCCCGAGGCAGATGGACAGTCAATACATACGGGTCGCCGGCGACCACGTCGCTCTTGCCGGAAAGTATCTTCTTGTTCGCATCCCAGCGCACGTCCAGCAGATCAACCCCGCCCTGCGAGACGTGGCGGGTGGTCGAGAGCACCCACGGGTGAGGCCGAGCCTCGCGGATCGCGAAGAGCTGCATGGCGCCGTTCACATCCTGCGCCGGTGCCTTGAACGCGCCCTTAGCTTTGCCCAGGAAGGTCTGCGTCCAGAACTCGAACACCAGATACTCCCTGTCGTCCGCCAGTCCGAGATCAACGAACTTCACGTCGGTCTCCGGCATACCGGCGCGGTCCCATTTCAGCTTCTCCTGTCGCCAGTTGAAACGCGCCAGCACCGACCAGTGCTCAAAGGGACGGTCAATCTCCTGCAGCCACCACGTACATTCGCCACCGCGCTTCGCCGCGCTGTAATCCTGTGTGGCCCTGTTCCCGTAGTCGTACAACTGGCCCGGCACGGTAAAGAGCACCGGCGAACTGCGCTTCATGCCCTCGAGGTTGCTGTCGTCCTGATAATGCTCGACCGGGTCGCTGACCATCAGCGCGCCCCCGGCCATGGCCACGATGGCCGGCTGATCGATCGTGTCGGCCATCGCCGCCGACGCGCCGAAAACCTTCATCGTAGTCTTCTTCTCAAAGGCCTTGGCCATGATATCGCAATGGTCGGGGTCGCCGCGCCAGACCACGCCGTTCCACGAGGAAAACCGCTGGAACGTCGCTGGGCCGAAGCCATCGTCGCTGAGTCGGCAGCCATCGGCCAGCCCGATTGAGCAGATGCCTGGGTAAACACCCCAGCAGGTGAGAATATAGATTTTCGGCCCCAGCACTTCACGCGCCACTTGATCCCAGATGCGCAATGATTCTTTAGGCGTCAAGCCGATCTTCTTGTAATACGCGGCACACTGCTGATTCTCCGAGGCGTAGAGCAGGTCGCCCGCCGCATCGATCTTGACGTAATCCCAGCCCTGCGCCTTGAGCGCGCGGTACGTCGGACGGACCATTCCTTCCAGGGCCTCCTTGTTCTGGGTGTTGAGCACGTAAAACGAATGATAGGATCCGTTGATGGTGAGGCCGCCGTCCGGCTTCTGGATGAACCACTCCGGGTGCTGCTTGCCGATGTCGGTCACGTGTGGGTCGCAAGGCCGGTGCAGGCGATTGACCCAGATGCCGGGCTTCATGCCCCCTGCTTTTATTTTTTTGACGGCGTATTCTGCGCCGCCGGGAAACTTGCCGTTCCACGACAACCAGTTCGTGGGACAGCCGCCCCACCCGGTCTGGTAAGCGTCATCCAATTGGATATACTGGTAGCCGAAGTCCGGAAGTTTCTTTTCAGCAAACACGTCCACCAGTTTATCCAGGGTCGATTGATTAAAGCCTTCGCGATAGGCCCACCAGGTGCAATAACCCGTGACAGGCCCCTTCCACACCTTGTAGGTCCACGGTTCGAAGTTCGCAAGTTCCTTGTGCTTCTGATAATAGCGCGGGCGGAACACCAGCTCAAGCGTAGCGCCTCGGCTCTCCCACGTAAACGAGAGCCCCTGCTTGTCCGCCGCCTTGGGTTGGAGGCGCGTCGCTCCATCGGACGGACCCTCCAGCATCCAATCCCAACGGCGATCGTAGAGCGCGTTGTTGCGCAGGTTGCGGCTCATGCCCACACTGTTACGAACCAGCGGGAAACGCTTCTGTGCCTCTCCTGGGGTCTCCGCTGGAAAGGCCTCCGCGCTGCCAGTTGCGGTGCCGCTCAAAACCAGCTTCATTCCCTCCCGCGGCGTAGCCAGCGCGAACTTCAGACGCTGCTCGACCTTCTCTCCATTAGTCTCCGTCGGCTCCATTTTGATTTCAACGCCCGTTACAGCCTTGCCAGCCGCATCCTCGGCACACAGGCTGGCCTCCAAAATCACGCTGCCGTGATACCGCAGTGTCACTGATTTTTTGCCCGCGTTCCACGCAGCCGTGGCAGGCGCGTTCGGAGGCGGCTGTGCCGTCTCCGCCACCGCACCCTTACAAACCATAGCCAGAGAGGTCATGAGCGCGAATGCATAAACTGTTCTTTGCATGAGGGGTTCCTTTTATTTCATCCGATCACGAGGCATCAAAGAAAATGTCACTTCGGGTTCGCCATTTCTGGCCGGCCCGTAGCCAGAATTTTAGTCATATTTTTTCCGCCGTCAGGCGAAGCATACAAGCCGTCCGTGTAGAGGAACCACCAGGCTTCTCCAACACGATGCTCTCCTGTCAACGCGATCAGGCCGCCCTTGGGTACACTGCCCTGATGGTTGAGCCAGTCCCAACTGAACGCCCACGACTGGCTGACCGAAATCCGTCCGGGGGTGACCGGATCAAGTGCCTGCGCGATGCAGCGTCCATTCTTGCCGCCAGGCAGACAGGCACCGTAAACAGCGGTGAAGGGCCGCATCCACTCCAGATGCTTCGCCTCTGGAAAAGCATACATGTCGCCTCCGACATTGTGCTGGAGCCCGTAGGAGGTCGCATAGCGCATTGAATCTGGTGTCTGGCACATCCGATCAAACGTCATGTTGTAGAAGCCGAGGTCTGCCCGCGCATGGAAAACCGACAGCGACTTGACGCCGTCGTGGGAGACATAGCTCTTCGCCGTATCCCCGGCCGTCGTGACGGCGGGTTTGCCGCGGCCGAGCAACGCCATCCATTTGTCAGGACACGTGGTCACGCACAGATGACTCATCCCGCGCCCGGCCACTGGATTGACATACTCCCACGGCCAGACCACAACCGACGTGACGCGCTCGTTGACCACCCCGAGGGAAGCCCACGTGGCACCGCCGTCCGTGCTCTTGAAGCACCCCTTGGATTCGGTCCCGACATAAATCGTCTCGGGATCCTTCAAGTCAAACGCAATCACCTCGCCGCACAGCGCGGACGGGCCAGCGCCGTCGAAGTCCCCGTCAAAAGCCAGTTTGCTCCACGTCTTGCCGCCATCCGCGGTTTTCCACAGCCCGCCTTCCCATTTACCTAAAACGGTCCGTCCGGCGGCACGCAGCATAATCGCGGGATTCGTCGGGTGGATGGCCACGCTGCGGACAGCATTGGCCGCGCCTGTAAGGGTGCCATTGGCTGCACTCCAGGTCTTGCCGCCGTCCGTGCTCCGCAGCACGCCGCATAAAGTCGAGCGCACCACCACGGTGTTCGCGTCAGACCACGCCATGGCCACGCCGGTCAGCCGGTCACCGTCCGTGTTCTTCGCGGCGACTGGCAACGGGGGCGTGGATTCGGGCAGCACGCCAGGCTGGATGCTCAACTCGGAAACCTTGGCGTTGTAATACGCACGGGCGTCCTGCTGGATCGCGCTGACAAACAGCCCGACATCCATCTTCTCTGGAGCCCCTTTGACATGGTATCCACCGAGTTCCCACTGCTTGCCGTCAGCCGAGGTCCAGGCTGTCCAGATTTTTCCCTGCCGGACGATGCGAACCCACGGATGGTTTTGCGGGAACGGATACGAATTGACGCGGCTGCCGCCGAGGTCGTCGTTATCCGGCGAGGTCTTCTTGCCATCCTTGGCGGTCTGCACCAGGTAGAAGCTCTGACCCCAGCCCCAATTGATCTGACTGCTGTCGGCAAACGCAGCGATTCCCACCCAGGCGCGCCAGTTGACCGCCTCGTTGTTCGCGCCACTGTAACTGTCAATGCGGCAGGTGGCGGTGAAGTCGCCCTTCACACTCCGGACGACCGCGTGCATGCCGTTACCGAAAAAGGTGAAGGCTTTGGGATTCGTCTGCCACAGTCCTGCAAGCGCGCCCTGCTCGCCGATGTTCCGCACCGTCCATTCCGGCGTGACAGGCTTGCCCGTCACAACCAGTGCGCCGGAGTTAATGTCGACCGAGCGGTTGCCGTCGTACAGCACACGGCACCAGAAGGCATTGGTCCCCTTGGGAAGCGGCCCCTCGTACGTGACCTCCGTTCCGCTGCCTTCCGCAATCTGAAAATTGCCGAGATAGATGCCAGCCTTGTTCACTGTGTGCGTGCCTTTATCAACAGTCAGCGTCACGCGACCTGTGCCGTCGCCGAACGCAACCGACTTAATTTCCGGCTTGGGATAGACGCCGTCATCCGCGACGCGCAGCGCCTCAAGTGAGATCGTCTGGCGAGCCAGGCGCGGCCCCTCCCAGTCGATGTTAAAGTTCCGGCCCAGCAGGCAGCCATACAGGTAGGTGACCTTGAAGGCATGGTCGCCCTTCGCGAGACGGCAGAACCCGGCATGCTCCGTGGTGCCGGCCTGCTGGTCGCGGACAACCACCTCCTGCCCGTCAACCTGGATGCGATAGGCGCCGTCGATCTGTCCGTAAAAAATGTAGAGTCCGTCTTCAGGCGCACGCAGCAGGCCGCTGAATACCAGCGCATAGCCCGTGTCGACCGATTGTCGCACGCTAAGGTCGAAGCCGCGCGCCAGCCCCTGCCGGATCAGCTTTCCGTCCTTGAGTTCCTCCAGTGCCTTCCAGAACGTGTTGTCCCCCTTCTTCGGCGACTCATACAGCTCATACGAAAGCCCGGGAAGGGTCTTGGCCGGTGGCTTCGGCGCGGGCATCAGCTTCACTGCTGCAGCAGTGACAATCATTGCCGGAGCCGGCTGATCAAAGACATCCGTCACCGTCAGCCGCACCGTCGGACTCTTGACCGCGACATCCACGAGAGCCCGCCGCGCGCTTGGAATACGCTCCTCGGCAACGGCCACAGGCACACCCGTGCACGCAGGATTGTCAAAGACCTCGATCTTGTAGGCGAATGCCGGCGAGGAGGTCTCGCTAATCTCCCACGCAACCGACACTTGTTTACCGGTGTACTCCGCCTTCATATTCTTGACTTGGGGCTTGTCCAACACGGGTTGGTCGGGCTGTTTCATGCGCACCAGATTGTCCTTGTCGCCTGGAACCGGCGAACCCTTCAACCGTTGCGGCAGCAGCTCTGGCCGGGCCGCATACTCGATGCCGATATATTCGTGGTCGCCCTCGGGGATGACATTCAACACCACGTACTGCGTCTTGCCGATGGTGACCACGTCCGACTTGCGCCATGCGCCCTCCTTGCGAAAATACCCGAAACGGCGATCCAACGGACGGACGACCTTCACGTCCGAAAGCGTCTCGATGAAGCCGCTGTTCACGGTGAAGGATTCCGCCCGCACCGGCAGCCGCGCGATGCCGATGAGATGCCAGCGGTTGTTCTGGACGTCCTTGACCCACCGCCCGATGTAGGAGTGCTTCGCCTTCGGATCCAACGGCTGCCACACACGACCCAGCATCGTGTACCAGCGCTTGCACTGGATGAAATCCCATGGCTGAGAATGCAACGACGCATTGCAGCCTTCGCCGCCATACGCATTCTTGAAGCAGAGGTTCGGTGCTACGTCCACGAAACGCACCGGGTTGCCCTCTTTGTCGCCGCCCCAGAACGACCACACCGAACCAGGCCGGTATGCGTTCTGAATATTTTCATCCGGATTAGGCGTACCTCCGGGACCGTCCGGAGGCCCGCCGAGAAAGCCCGCATAAAAGCTGAGCGACCCCTGCGGATTGATGCCGATGTTCCAGTTCGCATAATAGGTGCCGGACGGCCACCAGGGCCAGCGCAGATCCATCATCACGATGTCTGATCCGTTCTCGACCCCCTCGCCGTACCACGTCGCCCAAGCAGAGAAATTAAACAACATACACGCGAGGGCGACACTCGCAGAAAGAGTCTTTCTATCAGTGAACTTCATTGCTTCGTACCTTATTCCTTCTTGCACTGAACATTCAGTTATTTCTTCCACGCCGACTTCATTTCATGCGCCGTGAACGACTCGATGGTCAGCGCTCCGCCTTGGGCAGTCAGCGAAATCTTGCCGAGGGGTTTGCCCATATCGCCGCGCGCGCTGGTCTTGTAGCAAGCACCGTCCCCGCCGACCACCTCGAACATCGGACGGTCCACCAGCACACGGAACGTGACCTTGCCGTCCTTCATCTTCAGCGGCATCTCGTCAAGCCGCTGAGTCTCGAAGTGGTAAGTCACCGCGTTATTGCCGAAGCGCAGGACCGCCTGCGACGCCGTGCCCTTCTTCAGCGTCACGACCATGTCGAAGAGCTGATCCGCAACCTCGAACTCGATTGCCGGCGACGTGGCTGTCAGCTCCTTGTTGGCGACCGTCTTAGGTTTCCGCTTACGCAACTGATCGAGTTCCTTGACCGGCGCGGCGAACATGCGGATGCCATCTTCAGTGGTCCGCAACGTCAGCTCGGTGGGCAGGCTGAAGGTCTGGTTGAACGGCATTCCAGGCATGTCGATACGCGCCCAGCCAATCTGCACCACGCGCCCGTCCGGTGCTCCGCTGAAGCACTGCGAGGCGTAGTACGGCCCCCAATGGACCTGATGCTTGCCTTCGTGTTCAGGGGTGAACTTTTTGCCGTCAAAATGTCCGATCGCATATTTCGCATCTGCGGCAAAGATCACCCATTTCTTCGTAGCCGGATTGCCGTCGACTGGCAGCTCGAAGATTTCCGCGCACTCGAAGAAACCCGTGATACTGCTGGCATATTCCCATTGCTTGAGGTCTTTGCTTGTGTAAATAGAAATGTTTTGTCCGTACGGGGCGCGTTCATCAAACAGGGCAATGACCCAGTGCTTGCCCGGCGCATACCAGATCAGTTTCGGATCACGGCCTGAATGCTTGATGACCGGGTTGCCTTCGTAATAGGTCCACGATTTGCCGCGGTCTGTGGAATAGGCGATCGACTCGCCGCAGCCCGTATCGGTGAAGGCGAGCACCATTGTCTTATCCTTGCCCTTCTGCCAGCCTGCGGTGTTGTTGATATCGACATTACCGCTGCCCGAAAAACACTCACGGTCGGCCATCGAGGGGTGGCGGTTGGCGACTTTATCGCCGAAGCAACGGAGCGCGTGGGGCTGCTCGGTCCAGTGGATCATGTCCGGGCTGGTGGCGTGTCCCCAGTACATGTTGCACCACGGAAACCCAGCGGGATTGCTCTGCCAGAAGAAGTGATACTGGCCGTCGTAGTAGCACATCCCGTTCGGATCGTTGTTCCAGCCGCGCATCTGGCTGATATGAAACTGAGGCCTCAGCGGCTCATCATAGAGCGGCATGATGTTGCGGAGCTGGTTACCGGTTTCAATCAGCGCGGCCACCTCGGGCGCAGCCTTGACAGAAATTTTCGCGGTCTTACCGATGTACTCGGTCATGTCGAGCCAGCCCCACCAGTCAATCGTGTCCTTGCTGGACGGGAAATCGCAGTCGAGATTGTGGACTAGCTGGTCTCCAACCTTGACGGTCATGCGACCACGCTGACCCTTGTTGGAAACAGGGAAGAGGAGGTACTTGCCAATGATCTTCAGGTCGCGGGCGTTCTCAAGCGGAGGTGCCACCTGAGCCCGGATGGCCGCAGGCGGACGCTTTTTAGCTGCGGTATCGCTCTGCACAATCTGGTCCACGTTGACGTGACCCCAACCGCCGGTCTGGTTGTCAACAATTTGAATGACCGCTTTGACGCCCTTGTGCTTTTTCACGTCCCAATTTTCCCACTCAAGGGCTTCGCTGCCACCTGGATCAGTATTCAGTCCGGCGGCTGTGAAGACGATTTTATCATCGATGAGCAAGTTCACGCAGGTCTTACCCGGATGTCCACCGCCGCCGATGAGAAACTTAATGTTGTCCCGCTCGATCGTGAACGCCGGAGAGGTGAGCGTACCCGTGGAATCGTCGCCACCGAGAAACGAATTGACCAACCCCTTCCCTTCAAAACCCGTGACCTCCATCTGACCCGGCAACGAACCCTTTGCCGGAGCCGTGCCAAACGCCGCGCCTTCAGCCTTCCACGCGCCATAGTCAGCACCCTCGAAATCAGCGATGCCAATATCCTCGGCAGCGCTTACAAGAGAGGGTATCGCGGCTACGGCCCATGCGAGTGAAAGAAGTGTCTTGAATATCGGCAGTGTCTTCATGATGTTCCCCTTTGATAGCATTCTGTTTCTCCTAAAAAACTTTTTTCTTATTGAGCTTTTATCATTGCATATTTTCACGACATACGTCTATACGCAAAACTACCTATAAGGCACCTCTTGTGCAATTTTTTCGCTCACCTTTTCGGGCGTGGCTTGACCATTGTCCGTAGCGCCATCAAAGGTATACCAGTGCGTGGTGGTGGCATAGTCGTTTCGTGTGCCCGGTTGCCAATGATAGACTTCCATATCGAATTTAAATCCGGTTTTGAACGGGATGCGGTCATGGAACCTCACACGCGCATTGGTGGTATGTCCGATGCCCGAATTGCCCTTCGCCATGGGTTGGCAATGAAAGGGAGTTGAAAAGGGCGAGCCACCGTTAAAGGCGTAGCCATAGTAGTCTTCCGAGCCCGTACCGAAATGAGACGGAAAGGCTTCCCCGTCCACAAAGATCTTTTCATCGCCCTCACCCCACCACGGGCCGAGGCCTCCTTGCATCGCGGGGCGGTTGTAGAGGGACAGCGAATCACCCACATAGACACCCCTGCCGGTAATCGTGACATAGTTCCAGTCCTTGATATATTGCGGGTCACTGTTACTGCCGAACCGGACCCGGTTCTCGCCGCGCCAGGCCGTGTGAAAAATCATAGTCCGCCCGGTCCATTTCCAATCGGTGATGCCGATGTCGGCGAGTTCTACCTCCACAGGCTCGGTCGTGCTGTGGTTGGTGACGCTCACGGCGGCGGACTCCTTGAAGGGCATCGGCCACCAGCAGGTCATCCAGCCGTCCTTGTCCACCATGCGCCACCAATCCTTGAAGGGGTTGAGCCCAGGGCCGCAGCCGAAGAATTCGCCGACAGGTGCCGCGATAGTTTGCTTGCCGTCAAAAGCCGCAGTCAGGATCGTCGAGCGCATCGCCTGTGAGATGTCAGAAGCATTGAGCTTCAAGCGCAGCACGGCGACAGCGCCGCTTCCACCGACTTGACGCACCAGACTTTCTCCGGGCTTCAGCGTTTCCCTGCCGCCTGCGACCTTGCGGCCGATCAAGAGGACGTTGTTTTCCGGTTGCAGCAGTTCCCGTCCGACCTTGGCGATCAACCCGCGGTTGGCCTCGAGGTCCGCCAGCGTCAGGGACTTCACTGCGGTCCCGGCGGGATATTGCAAATAGTTGATGTTATAGAACAGCGACTCGTTGGCAAAGGAAGGCGCCGCATTCGTAAAATTCGCTCCGGCCTTCTGGCTTTCGAAGGTGATCCGACAGTGTGCGACAAAGGGGATCGGCAGGTAAAGGTTGCGACCGCCGCTCACGATGGTTGCCAGCGGCGGGCCAGTGAGGATGCCCCCTTCAACGCCGCCGACGAGTTTTATGCCCTGTCCCGCAACAAGCGGTTCGGCAGCACCGTCCAGATAGATCCGGATCGTTCCCGCGTTGTTGAACTGGGTCAGCCACCAGCGGGTGACGACACCTGGGCCGTCCACGTCCAGCATGATCCATTCCTTGCGTCCGCCCACGTCGACGCTGCCGTAAAACTGATCGAAGTCGCAGCCGGCAAACCAGTCGGGATTGCCCGGCGTCTTGGACCGCCGGTTGTAACTGCTGGCCTGCTTGCAAGTGAATTCGGGGTGAGGAAATTCGGCGATCTTCGTCCGATCCAGCATGTCTTCCAGCAGGCTGACCAGATGGATCGTCTCTCCCGCCGGAGCGCGGGAAGCCGCCCGTACCAATGGTGCTAACCCAATCACTATGATCCAAAACCATGCACAAACAACCTTTTGCATAATCCCTTTGGCATCCACCGATTTTCCGTTTTACTTTGCGAACCGGATTGCCCACTCCACAGTCTGGGTCGCCGTCGGCACGATGCGGACCGTGGCGGTCTCTTTCTGATTGGCGATCTCAGCCTTCTCGCCGCTGACTACCGCGCTCTTGAGCGTGAAGCCTTGCGGCAGATGGATTGTCATTACATACGGGTCGCCTGCAACCACGGCGCTCTTACCCGAGAGACGCTTCTTGCCCGCATCCCAGCGCACATCGAGCAGATCGACCCCGCCCTGCGAAATGTGCCGCGTGGTCGAAAGCACCCACGGGTATGCGCGGGCCTCGCGGATGGCAAAGATCTGGAGTCCGTTGTTCGTATCCATCGCCGGAGCGATGAACGAGCCCTTGGCCCGGCCGAGATAGCTCTGTGTCCAATATTCGAAGACCACATATTCACGTTCAGCCTCGAGACCGAGGTCCGCAAACTTGACCGCCTGTTCAGGAACGCCCAGCATGTCAAACTTCCATTCCTTCTCCCGTTTCGTCGCCCACTGGAAACGCGACAGCACCGCCCAGCGGTCAAAGGGCCGCTCGATCTCCTGCAGCCACCAGGTGTCCGCCACAGGATGGCCGGCATCATAAAGTTGCCCGGGCACGGTGGCGAGCACCGGCGCGCTGCGTTTCATGCCTTCAATGTTCTGGTCGTCCTTGTACACCTCGACCTTGTCGCTGAGCATGAGCACACCGCCGGCGATGCTGCAGATCGCGGGCCGGATCACGGTCCTGACCGGCACCGGCTCTTTTCTGCCGAAGACCGGCATCATACCTTTCTCATCCATGAGCCAGCCGCCGAGGATGTCGCAGTGGTCGGGATCGTTACGCCACACCACGCCTTCATAAGAATTGAACTTGGCCAGCGTCTCCGGCTGGAAGCCGTCGTCGCTCAGCCGGTTGCCGTCGGCCAGCCCGATCACGTTCACCCCGGGGCCGACCCCCCAGCAACTGAGAATGTAAATGTCCTTGCCGAGTTCCTCGCGCGCCACCACGTCCCAGTCACGCAGCGACTGCTCCGGGGTCGAGCTGATCTTCTTGAAGTGCTCCTCGCATTTCTGGTTCTTGTAGGCGTTGAGCAGGTCGCCCGCGCCGTCGATCTTCACATACCCCCACCCCTGCTTCTTGAGCTCGCGGTAGATCGGGCGGACCATCCCGTCAAGGGCCTCCTTGTTCTTCGTGTTGAGCAGGTAGAACCCGCCGTCCATAAAGAGCGAGCCGTCCTCCTTCTTGACGAACCAGTCCGGGTGCGCCTTGCCGATATCCGCCACGTGCGGATCACTGGGCCGGTGGACGCGGTGCACCCAGATGCCGCCTTCCATCCCGGCCGCTTTGATCTTCTTGACCGCATACGCCGCACCGCCGGGGAACTTCTGGTTCCAGGTCAGCCAGTTTGTGGGGCAACTGCCGTTGCCGGTCTGATAGGTATCGTCCAACTGAATATACGTGTAGCCGAAGTCGGGGAGCTTCTTCTGCGAGAACACATCCGTCAATTCGTCGAGTGTCTTCTGGGTGAAGTCGTACTTGTAGGCCCACCAGGTACAGTAGCCGGTGACGCTGCCTTTCCACGTCTTGTAGGTCCAGGGCTCGAAAGAGGCGAGGTTCCGGTGCTTCTGGTAGAAGCGGGGACGGAACGTCAGCTCGATGCTGTCGCCCGTGCTTTCGAAGCCGAAGATCCTCCCCTGTTCCGTGTCCGTGACCAAAGCAATCCGCGTCGTGCCGTCGGAAGGGCCGGCCAGCACCCAGTCCCAGCGCCGGTCATAGAGCGCGTTGTTGCGCAGGTTGCGGCTCATGCCCACGCTGTTGCGGACCAGCGGGAAGCGCTTCTGCGCCACGCCGGGGGTCTCGGTCGGGATGGCCTCCCCGCTGCCAG
>Ga0268284_1001008_pt1 | contig 16003 bp, 13 predicted proteins | sample saktaG_14_FD_190137 | JGI IMG/M metagenome (GOLD analysis project Ga0268284, IMG submission 190137) | Saline water microbial communities from Sakinaw Lake, British Columbia, Canada - sak_2013_06_06_40m | ecosystem: Environmental > Aquatic > Non-marine Saline and Alkaline > Saline ...
AAATTTATTTCTCATGGCTATTTCATGTTTTCAGACTTTATTTGAAAAATGAAATTTACTATGATTTCTTATAAAATCCTAAACAGCTCCTTATAAATAATTAAAGAAATCAAGAAACTTAAACAAATTAGCATAATATATCTACTATTTTTTCCAATAGCTTAAATCAACTTGTTTTTCGATAATTTTTTCCTGACGATCAGGTAAAGCAAAATAAAAATCCTTTCGAGTAATTAATTCAATACTATCGACAGTAACAACATAATCAAATATCTCGCCCTCGCATTTTTCGTTCGGAAATAGAAATGCAATGCTTTGCTTAATTGAATCGTTATAGATGAGTATCGTTTTGTAAAATTGTGTTGGAATCATCACCGCATTGTCGCCAATCGATTTTGTTGACAGATTGCAAATAGGCCCTGTGGTGATATAAAGACAATCGTATATTTTTGCCCAATCACGTACTTTTTCCTCTAACTTTTTCCATATACCTCGATTAAACCCTGGTAATTGAGGAGAAATATTGCTGAAATAAAAACTTTCCATCATAGCCTGCTCATTCCAGGTCATATCTGCAGCTGGAGCTAAATGCCCCTTATCATATCCCGAATTTTTATAATCCGAATTATCGGCACTACCAGTCAGTACCATTGTATCCACCAAAAACTTATCGGTTCGTTCAAAATTTGGGGCTAATTCAGATGCCAATAGCTGATAGGAAACCCAATCAGCCTGTTCATTTTTTTCATTATAAACTAATGAATAAGCGAAATGCTTAATATAATCCTTTTCATCATGTTTCGGCTCTTCTATTAATCCTGATTTAGGCGCAATACAGGATGATAAGATTAATAAACTCAATAATTCAAAAATTCTCCTCATGGTTGATTTATTAATAGATACACTTATTTAATTACAATTTTCATTATTGATAGATTAAATATAATTCTTTTAAATCATCTTTGTGTTTTGGTAAACCAAAATCAACATTTATTATTATTTTTACCATCGTAATCTTTCAACCCATCATATATTTGATGCAAAATTCATCTTTTTTAAAATTGAAAAAAGCGAAGGCAGCATGCATAAATTCATTTTTATTAAACAAAAAAATCTACATACAGGCAAATGAGCTTATTTAACGCAAATAATATTACAAAACAGTTTTCGAACCATACTGCCTTAAAATCGGTAAGTATTGAGGTGCCGAAACAAAGTATCTTTGGACTTTTGGGGCCAAACGGAGCAGGTAAAACCACTCTCATCCGTATCATGAATCAAATCACTGCACCCGACGAAGGTGAGCTCTTTTTTAATTCAGAAAAACTTCAACCCAAACACATTTATAAAATTGGTTATTTACCGGAAGAAAGAGGTTTATATAAAAAAATGAAGGTGGGCGAACAAGCAATTTATCTGGCTCAACTAAAAGGTCTTAGTCGGAATGATGCTGTTAAAAAATTAAAATATTGGTTTGAAAAATTTGATATCGGAACCTGGTGGAACCGTAAAGTTGAAGAACTTTCGAAAGGGATGCAACAAAAAGTCCAGTTTATTGTAACCATATTACATGAACCTGAATTACTTATTTTTGATGAGCCATTCAGTGGTTTTGACCCAATAAATGTAAACCTGCTAAAAACAGAAATATTAAAACTAAGAGATGATGGAGCCACCATCATTTTTTCGACCCACAATATGGAATCTGTAGAAGAATTATGCGATCATATTGCACTCATCAATCAATCGGAAAAGATTCTGGAAGGCAAGGTTAGCGAAATCAAGACTCAGTACAAATCGAATACTTTTACCTTAGAATACAGTGGCTACAATGGCTCCATTAAATCAATTACAGACAATCAATTTGAAGTAAGCCAAACCTCATTAGAAGATGGGAGATATCAAGCTACCATTAAACTGAATAATGGTGATGCCAATCAATTGTTGGGAATTCTCATTCCACATATAAAAATACACTCATTTAATGAAGTCATCCCAAGCATGAACGATATTTTTATCAGCAGGGTTGCTGAGTCAAACGCATCAAAATTAAATTAAGGTTATGAATAAAATTAAACTCATTATACAAAGAGAATATCTGACCCGAGTCAGAAAAAAATCATTCATCGTCATGACCATTTTAGGCCCCTTATTAATGGCAGCCATGATGATAGTCCCGGCAATTTTAGCAACGATGTCTGATACCAGCGACAGAAAAATTGCAGTATTGGACGAGACCGGAATTTTTTATAATAAACTCCAAAATGATGAACATCTTCAGTTTTATCATATTCATTCCGATTTGAACACTGCAAAGGAAAATCTAAAAACCAATGGAGATTATGCACTTCTATATATCCCCAAAACAGAGGTAGCACTGCCAACCTCAGCAATTATTTATTCTGAAAAACAACCAAATCTGGATACAAAAAGTTATATCCGTCGGATGATGGGCAAGGAAATTGAAGAGCAGAAATTACTAATTCAAATCAATAAATTAAAACTTGATGAGGCCGATCGTGAAATCGCCATGGATATCCCAATTTCTATTAAAACATCGATAAGCCTTACCACATACAAACTTTCAGAAGGTGAAGGTGAACAAAAAACCTATACCGAAATTGCCATGGTGATCGGAATTTTCACAGGAATCCTGATCTATTTTTTCATCTTCTTTTTCGGTGCTCAGGTAATGCGTGGCGTAATTGAAGAAAAAACCAGTCGAATAATTGAGGTAATCATTTCATCAGTAAAGCCTTTCCAGTTGATGATGGGCAAAATAGTTGGGATTGGATTAGTTGGACTAACTCAGCTTACACTTTGGATCGTTCTGACTGCAAGCATTGTTGGTGTTTTTCAAATTGCTTTTAAGGATAAAATGCCCAACCAAAGTGCCATGGTTATGAATAATACTCAGATGGTTCAAGGGAATGCCTTAGCTGAAGTATCAAATGATGAAAGCGATTTAACTGCAGTTTTTGAAGCTATTTCTTCCATCAATTTTGGGATCATTATTTTTGCATTCATTTTCTTTTTTCTGACAGGATACTTGTTGTATGCAGCCCTTTTTGCTGCCGTTGGTTCGGCAGTAGATAGTGAAGCGGATACTCAACAGTTTATGCTGCCAATCACAATTCCGCTCATATTTGCCATGATTATGGCACAATTCATTATCCGTGATCCTGAAGGGCCTGTTGCATTTTGGTTATCCATCATCCCACTTACTTCCCCGATCATCATGATGATCCGAATTCCGTTTGGAGTTCCATATACCGAATTGGCCCTATCAATGGTTTTACTTGTCGCTGGCTTCTTATTTACCACCTGGATGGCAGGTAGAATTTACCGCACCGGAATTTTAATGTATGGTAAAAAACCCAGCTACAAAGATTTGTACAAGTGGATAAAATATAAAGGTTGATTTGATAATTTGAATATGTGACAATTTGATAATTAAATTAGTCAATTAAACAATATGCCAATGTGCCAATTAAAAAAATGTCATTAAAACGATCATTTGAAGAATATGATAAAAAAACAAAAACTGGGCAATAGTGATTTAATGGCAACTGTTATCGGATTGGGATGTATGGGAATGTCGGAATGGTACGGCCCAACCAATGATGAGGAAGCAAATGCAACCATCATATTGGCCATAGAAATGGGATTAAACTTTTTCGATACTGCCGATGTTTATGGCAATGGACATAATGAAACTTTTGTTGGAAAAGCGTTAAAAAAAGTTCGTCAAAAAGTAATACTTGCAACTAAATTTGGATTTCTTCCCAGCGAAGGAGGACTTAACGGACGTCCGGAATATGTGAAAAAAGCTTGTGATGCAAGCTTGTTAAGACTAGGAACAGATTTTATTGATTTATACTATCTGCATCGTATTGACCCCAATGTTCCACTTGAGGAAACTGTTGGAGCAATGGCTGATTTAGTGAGTGAAGGAAAAGTAAGATATCTTGGACTTTCCGAAGTTTCGGTAAGAAGTCTGAAAAGAGCTTATGCTATTCATCCAATAACAGCACTTCAATCTGAATATTCGATTTGGGTTCGCGATATTGAAACTGAAATTATGGCTGCCTGTCGGGAATTGAAAGTGGCGATGGTTCCTTATAGTCCTTTGGGGCGCGGGTTCTTAACCGGAAAATTAAAAACTATTGAACAAATAAGTGGCGATAAAGATTACCGAAAAGACATTCCTTTATTTCAAGGTGACAATTTTGAATCTAATTTAAAAATCGTTGAAGAATTAGAAAAAATCGCCGTTGCTAAAAACTGTAAAACAAGTCAGATTGCATTGGCCTGGATTCGTTCGCAAGGAAATGATATTTTTCCGATCCCCGGCACCAAACGAAGAACCTACCTCAAGGAAAACATTGAGTCTTTAAAAATTGAATTATCACCTGATGAATTAGAAAGAATTAATCAAATCTCACAACTGGTTCAGGGTAAACGAAAAAATGATTCGGGGATGAAGCTAGTGGATAAATAATTTGAAAATTTGAAAGTGTGTTAATTTGAAAATGAAAAATGTACCCTGAGCACTGTCGAAGAGCACATTTTTTAGATCGGAAAAGTCTGATGCATTGATATTTTAACTTACCTTAAATCGAAAATCTCAGATCAAAAATTGACAATCGACAATTACTCAAACCCGGGAACAATAAGTATAAAATTGCTTTCCTGATTGGCTAAAAGACTTTTTTGCACGATCGTATTATGAAGTGGATTATAAGAAACCGATTGCTTTCTGAGGACAAAAACGACATTTAGGATATTATGATCTCCATTCAATGGCACATCTTCAGGTCGTAGATAGTTATGGAATATTATTTTGAATTTATACTTTTTGGGAACCACAGCTTTAATATGCGATTCAACTTCCGGGTTTAATAAATAAATCTCAATATTTCCTCCTGTTTTTATTGGCAACCTTATTATTCGGTTGATGATTGAATTAAAAGACATTTCATGTTCCATACTTCCAGGGAGAACGACAATAGCCCTGTCAATCCCCTCAAAATGTTCCAGTATATTGCATGCATAAAGTGTTTGAGACCCATTATTCAGGTGATCGAAAACACTCCCAAATAATCGTTGCGAAGTTGTGTTTCTCCCTCCCCAACCAAAAATAATATCCGAGATCAAATATTCCTTTGCAGCTCTAAGTATGCCACTGGAAATATTCAAATCTACCCTAGTAATTATTTTTATGCTTTCATTCAGATTATTGAATTCTGAGACATTAGATTCCAATGTCTGCCGGATATTGATCAAATTATTTTTGGTGCTTATATCATCACTAACTATATTTAATACAAAGATGGGCTCAGCGTTAGAGGTATATTGAAAACTCTTGGCCAATTTAATCAGGTTTGCCATTGTTGCCGGATTTGAGATTGGAACCAGGATTTTCTCGTTATTCTTGACGTCCCTTTCGATACTATCCGAAAGCACCAATTTCTTACCATATCTTTCGGTCACAAATGACGCGATTAAGCTACTGGCTAAAATGATAAGCATGGTAGCATTAAAAATATTTTCGTCAATCATTCCTTTTTTATAACCGATGAGAATAACTGCAATAGTTGCTGCTGCGTGCGAACTACTTAACCCAAACATTAAATTTCTTTGCACCGCAGTAAACCTTAATATTTTTTGGGTAAAAAAGGCAGCTAACCATTTACCACTAGTAGCCGAAATAATGAGGATAAAAGAAACATACCACAAATAAGTACCGGTGTATAAAACTTTGGTGTTTACTAGCATTCCTATTCCAATTAAAAAAATTGGGATAAACAAAATATTGCCAACAAAATCAACATGACTCATTAACAATGAGTTTTTAGGAATACTCCTATTTAAGGCCAGACCTGCAACAAAAGCCCCAATAATTGCTTCAAATCCCATTAATTTTGCTATCGCTGATGAAACACACACCATTAGTAACAGAAAAAGAAAATGTACAGGGCGATCTCTTTTTATATTTTTAAAAAACCACTTTGCAATTCGGGGAAAACTATAAAAAATAACAATCAGGTAAATTGAGAAAAACAAAATGATTTTAATGATTTGAAACGCAAATTGACTATCAGAAAATTTTTGGGTGATAAATGACAAAATCATCAACACCAATGTATCGGTAATGATGGTTCCTCCAACAGTAGTAAGTACAGAAATATCTTTATTGATTCCAAGTTTTCGTGCAATTGGGTAAGCAACCAGCGTATGAGTCGAAAACATGATGGATACGAGCATTGATGCTGTAAAACCTAAGTGCAGGAGATAAGTAGAAATTATCATTCCTAGTGTAAATGGAATGATAAAAGTGAAAAATCCAAAAACAATGCTATTTCGTCGACTGATTTTCAGTTTTTCAGGATCCAGTTCCAAACCTGCAGTAAACATGATGTACAATAATCCAATGGTCCCAAGTAATTCAATACTTGCATCATGATTTAAGATTTTAAATCCATAAGGGCCAATTAATATTCCTGCAATAATAAATGCGGCTACATCCGGAATTTTGAATAATCTGAATAAAAACGGAGATAGTAGAATGATTGCAATCAAGACTGTAAAAATATAAACAGGATCGGCCAATGGCAAAAATTCTGATAGCAAAACCATCCTCGTATAATTAAGAATTACCAACTTTAATATGTGGTTAAGACGGTTAAATTAAATTTGGTAACATGAAGCGTAAATATTCGAGAGATTATTTCAAATTAAGTACAAATAACTCAAGAAAAGGATTCGGGGATGAAGTTGGTTGATTGATAATTTGATAATTTGAAAGTGAGTCAATTTGAAAATTAAAAATGTACTCTGAACCTGTCGATGGGCACATTTTTTATACCGAAGAAGTTAAATGTTTTTTTGATAATCAGGTTTGCTTTTCAGACCCCTCCTCCAAGTGGTTGTCTAAAAAGACTTGATAAATAATTAGATTGAGCTTATCGAAATCTTGCTACAATTGACAATCATACATCTCGACTGCACTCGATGAAAGCTCGATGTGACAAGTTTTAGAAGATGTTTGGCTTTTTTGACTACATCTCAAAGTGGATCAGCGTGAAGAATTGAAGAGACTTAAAGTTTAGCAACAGCTTAAAACCTTGATTGGTTTTAGTTTTAATGCTTCCTTGAAATACTCAGCTTTAATCTGACTAACTGTTTCTTTCACTGTCATGATTTGTTCTGCTAAATATGCCTTTTCGCCGGCAAAAGAAAAACCTTTAGTGAAATCACCTTTGGCCGCATTAAAAAGTGCTTCGGCAATACAAAATTGAACTTTTTTATAATCACAGGTTTTCAGGCATTTCCAGGGGCATTTTACAGGCTTCTTTTTACCTTGTTGAATTTCCCTTACAAAATCATTGATTATCGTACGAGCCGGCAAACCCACCGGGCTGTCAATAATCACAATATCTTCTTTCGTACAATCCAGATAGTTTTGTTTGAATTTTTCAGAAACATCACATTCTGTTGTAGTAACAAATCGGGTTCCCATCTTTACACCCTTTGCCCCTGCACTCATAATTTCGAACATATCAGTTCCAGTATAAACACCACCACCGGCAATTACAGGAATATCAACACCATACTGTTGTTCATAAGGTTTTATAGCTTCAATTGCTTCTTTAACTATTGAGCTGAGGGTTAATCTTGGATCATACAAGTCTTCCTTCTTAAATCCCTGATGACCACCTGATAGAGGGCCTTCCACGATAAAGCCATCGGGAACCCGATTATATTTATTCGACCACGACCGGCAAATAATATTTGCAGCCCGTCCGGAAGATATTTTAGGCAAAAATTTAGTCGTTTTTGAGTCTAAAAAAGACGGGGGCAGGTTTAAGGGAAGACCTGCTCCCATCGTAACCACATCAACCTGTTCATCAATCGCTACCCTTAATAAATCCTCAAAATCTGAAACGGCAAGCATAATATTAACCCCAATCGCACCATTTGTTTTAGAACGTGCTTTTCTGATTTCTTTTCGAAGCGCTACTTTATTTGCTTCCTTGAAATTTTTTCTATAATCCGCTTCTGTCATACCAATTCCAACCGCCGAAATAATCCCGATGCCGCCTTCATTCGCAACTGCTGATGCCAATCCTGAAAGTGAAACACAAACTCCCATTCCGCCCTGAATAATGGGCAGATCTACACTCAAATCCCCAATTCGCAATGAATTCATTACTTTACTTTTCATAAAACCTCTCTAAAAACTTTTCTAAAATGATATCCATAGACCGAATAGCCTATTGCTAAAGGAACTAACCTTGGTCTATACCTAGGTGTCCAAAAATATAATTCCCAATAATGATCCCTGTAGAGATCTAATAAACCCAAATTTGCATTTACGGCATTTTTTGCAATAAATTTCAGAGTGTGTTTAAAACTCCAAAAAGTATCGGGGTATTCGAGATAAAACGGCAGGATGTTCATCACAATAGAAACAAATTTTTAAATATTGTAACAAAATTATTAGGGAAAAATCGCTCAAAAAAATATTAGGGATTATAAAGCCAAATTAGGGGCGATTATTAAGAATAGGGGTTAAAAGACAATTTGCAGGGGTGAATAAACAATCTTATTTAGATCATTTTTTTGAATTCGTTAATGTATTTTGGGGAAACAAAGGCTGGGAAATCAACCCCTTCAAAATACAGTTTAAGTCCAAGGGAGTTTCCTTGAATTTCTTTAATATAACTTATATTTACTATAAAAGTCCGATGACATTTAAAAATGAAATCAAATTCCTGTGCCGCTATTTCTGCATTATTTAGAGAGCTTCGCACCATTTGCATTTTCACCTCCTCTTCATTCTTATAATAAACTTCAATGTAATTATCAGCTGATTTAATTAAGATAAGTGAAGTAGCTTTAATCAATAAATCATCCTTCTTATAATCCGACATGAAATGGATCAATTTTTCATCTTTCTTTTTCCCTTCAATCAGTTTTTGATTCAGCAGTAGCGCCGATATTAAATGCGATTTCAACAATCTATCCTGATTGATAATAATTAGAACAGAAACGGGAAGAAAACCAAGTAAAATAATTCTTTCGATATCGTAGAAAGTGATATCAATTAATCCAAATAACTTTGAATAAAATATGATATCACTACCTGAAATGGTGATTAGTATCCAAATATTCCACAGTATTTCTCGCTTTATATTCCATACACTACTGTCAAATATTTTAGGAAACAAACTTGGTAATACCATTAGGTTTAAACTTAAAACCAAAAATGTAGAAATTGCGAATCCGGTAACTAAATAAAAAACCTGTTTGGTGGTAAACGAGTCAATTTCTATGGGTTGAAAAAGAAGCAAAAAAGCCAACACGCCTAAACTAATAAACAGGATAATTTTGGCATTGTGCCTTAAATCCTCATTAAACGGGTAAGGTTTTTTTAAGAAATTGCTCATACTTCACTTTAATTTTTGAGATGTGCAACCCAAAATGTTTATCAAAGATAAACACAACTTCAGGTTTTTTAACACAAATCAAATGAAAAAGCGAATACTTGTTATATAACAATGTCAGTTTAATATTAAGCCGGGCAAGTTAATAATTGTCAGCAACAATAATTACAAGAAAGATTTCAGTTAAAAGAATTAATCATCATAATCATTAGACGGTTCATCCTCTTCTGCGTATTTTTCTTCGTAATCTTCTTTTACATCATCTTTCAGTACTCCAAAATCATCGAAATCATCATCGTCATCCACAATTTTTTTTGCTTTGACAATAGTCATTCTAACCAAATACATCCGGTCTTCTGTCTCAAAGGGTAATGCACTAACTCTTAATCCATCTTTATCATAAAAGCCTATCAAATGTTCGCTAAAACCTGAAGGATATGCCAATTTGATCTGCTCTTGCATCTCTTCAGTCAGTTTTTCATAATCTTTGATAACTTTGGGTTTGTTCTTTGATTCCATTTTCAATCAATTAAAATAATACTACCACCCTAGCAAATAGGCAAAAATTAATGGAGCAACAATGGTAGCATCCGATTCAATAATATATTTTGGGGTATCGATACCCAATTTGCCCCAGGTAATTTTTTCGTTAGGAACGGCACCTGAGTATGAACCGTAACTTGTAGTTGAGTCGCTGATTTGGCAAAAATAACTCCAAAATGGGGTATCCGTTCTTTCCAAATCCTGATAAAGCATTGGAACCACGCAAATCGGGAAATCACCTGCAATGCCTCCTCCTATTTGGAAAAATCCAATGCCTTCTGTTCCGGAATTTTTGGTGTACCAGTCTGCCAGAAAAGTCATGTATTCAATCCCTGATTTCATGGTTGAAGGTTTCAGTTCACCTTTAATGCAATAAGATGCAAAAATATTACCCATGGTAGAGTCTTCCCAACCCGGAACTATGATTGGTAAATTCTTTTTTGCTGCGGCCAACATCCAACTATTTTTCGGATCAATTTCATAATATTGTTCGAGTACTCCTGAAAGCAACATCTTATACATGAATTCATGTGGAAAATAGCGTTCACCCTTATCCTCGGCATCTTTCCAAATTTTGAAAATGTGTGCTTGTAATCTTCGGAAAGCTTCTTCTTCAGGGATACAAGTATCTGTAACCCGATTCAATCCCTTTTCCAACAATTCCCATTCTTGTTCAGGAGTCAAATCTCTGTAATTAGGAACTCTTTTGTAATGCGAATGGGCAACCATATTCATCAAATCTTCTTCTAAATTCGCTCCGGTACAGCTGAAAATTTGCACTTTATCCTGTCGGATAATTTCAGCCAACGATTTTCCTAATTCAGCAGTGCTCATTGCACCTGCCAAAGTGATCATCATTTTTTTACCTTCAGCCAAATGTTTTTCGTAGCCTTTAGCAGCATCCACAAGGCTTGCCGCATTAAAATGCTTATAATGCTCGAGCATGAACTCACTTATCGGTCCTCTATTTTTCATGATTGCTAAATTTATAGCTTAACATTTTATAATACAACTTTGCAACCAAAAAATTTGCAGGTTTATAGCCTGCCATTGGTGCCAATTCTACAATATCAAATCCCAGTACATTTTTTTGTTCAAACACCATTTTCAGATATTTTATTGTTGTATTCCAATTTAATCCTCCAGGTTCCGGAGTTCCGGTTGCAGGCATGATGGAAGGATCAAAAACATCTAAATCGAGAGTTATATAAACCATATCGGTCATTAGTTTTATCGACTCATTCATCCAATTGCTTTGATCATGCATGTCTTCAGCAAAAAAACATTTTTCTCTATTTAAGAAAGGTTTTTCAACAGTATCCATGCTTCTGATTCCAACCTGAATTAAATTCGCATGCTTTGAGGCATCATGCACTGCACATGCATGATTATAGATTGTTCCTCCATATTCTGGACGTAAATCCGCATGTGCATCTAATTGGAGTATGGTAATATCAGGGTATTTTTCGTAATAAGCTTTTAAAATACCAATGCTAATAGAATGCTCACCACCAAAAAAGGTAAGGAATTTATTAAGAGATAATAACTTTTTTGTACTCTCAAGGACGGTTCTAAAAACGGCCTCAGGAGTTGACTTCTCCGTAATTTCGGGAATAATATGAATTCCATTTTTATAAACTTCCGAATCGGTTTCGATATCGTAAAGTTCCATATTTTCGGTTGCTTCAATAAAAGCTTCGAATGCTTCATCAGCTCCTTTCCCCCAGGTACTAGTACCATCGTAGGGTATCGACTGCAGTAATACCGCAGCTTTTTCGAAAGAAGCATATTTGTCTTCTATGCCCCCAAAATTCCTCATTCTGTATAACCTAAAATATTAAACATTTCAGTTACCGATTGTTCGCTGCGATATACATAATCGATAAAATTACCTTTTTCATCCCTGTCAATAATCACATGGGCTGGGGAAGGAATCAAACAATGCTTTATTCCACCATAACCACTAATCGAATCCTGATAGGCTCCGGTGTGAAAGAATCCCAAATACAAGGGCTCCTCTTCTTCATCCTTGAACGTAGGTAACAATACTTCCTGATTCAAGTCTTCCGAATTATAATAATCGGAATGGTCGCAACTTATCCCGCCAATATTTACACGCGTATATTCATTATCCCACTTATTGATGGGAAGCAAAATAAATTTTTCGTGCGATGACCAGGCATCCGGAATGGTATTCATCAAACTATTGTTAATGATGTACCACAATTCGGTATCGTTTTGTTGCTTTTGCTCTAGCACTTTAAAAATAATGGCACTACTCTCGCCAACGGTATATTTCCCGAACTCAGTAAAAATATCAGGTTCTTCAACTTTATCGTTTTCACAAGTCTCCTTAATATTTTTAATAATTTCATTAATCATGTATTCATAATCATACTCAAATCCTAAGTGATTGCGAATAGGAAATCCTCCACCCAAATTCAAGGCATGTAAAGTAGGCGATTGTTTTTTAAGTTCGACATAGAGTTTAAGTGCTTTTTGAAACTCTCCCCAATAATATAAACTGTCTTTAATTCCGGAATCCACAAAAAAGTGAAACATAATCAATTCCACCCGTTTATTATCTTTAATGTGTTCATTAAAAAAATCGAGCATTTCAGTATTAGGTATTCCTAAACGTGAAGTATAATAGGCTGATTGTGGCTCTTCGTTGATTGACATTCTGAGTCCAATTTTGACTTTTTTATCACCGGCAAATTTAAGCAAGCGTGAAAGCTCCGACTGACTATCCAGGATAACTACTGAATTTTTGAATCCTTTTTTCTGAAGCATCAAAATTTTTTGAATATAGTCATCAGTTTTATATCCATTATGCACAATCAATCGTGAAGGACTTATTTTTCCGTTTTTGAAAAGATTTAGAATTAAATCAATATCAAATGCAGATGAAGTTTCAAGATTAACATTATGGTTTAAGGCTTCGTTAAGAACGTGATGAAAGTGGTTACATTTAGTACAATAACAATAAAAATATCTACCGTTGTAATCGTTATTACGAATAGCCCTGTTAAAAAGGTTTCGTGCTTTTTTAATCTGATCACCGATTTTTGGTAAATAAATCAAATTGAATGGCGTTCCGTATTTATCGATCAAATACTTTAATGAAATTCCATTAAAGGTCAAATATTTATCGCGCAAATCAAAGCCTTCCTGTGGGAAGTAAAAACTTTGCTCTACAAGGTCAAAATAAGAATTTCTCATTAGCTTTAAGTATAAAATATTAAAAAAAACCCTGCAAGAGTTTGAGTCTCTTACAAAGCAAAAAAAACAATTAAATTTTTATTCGGATTAAGTGAGGCGAAAACAGGCCCGCTACTTCATCCATTTTAATGCTGTAATATAGGTAAATTTTATGCTTAATCAAGCTTTTGATAGATGAACTTTTTAGTGTACGAACAAGATTTTGTATTATAGATCTTGGGGCAGGATGATAAGAAACCGCATTAATAGAAGTTGTGTTTATTTCTAACTTTGGTGTTTTTATGAAACCAAATATTATTTGTTTTCTCAGAAACATCCCTTTAAGGGTATAAAGCAAATCACTAAAGGAGGTTACGTTCATCAGCTATGTCATAAATTTAATTTTAAAAAGAGCGCAAATTTATAAATTAAATCTAAAAATAAGGACTTTTTTTTCATACTGCAATTTTTTTATTGTCTAAGTATATTTTGCATCACTTAGTTGGATAATTTTAAACAATTACGATTTCGCTCGTAAATAATTTCAATAAATTAGGAAGGATAGCCTGTCCCGTTTATAGCGGGAGAACTCGCATATGAAATTTTTATCCTTGTTTGCGTGAAACGAATATGCTCGTTTCACATTTCTATTTGGATTTCAAACATTATGATTTAAAATTACATATTATCAATTTGTTAAAAGCAAACCGTTTAAGCATTCCATTATATTTGCCATTCTTACATTTACTGTTGTTAATTTCAATATTTAATTCTATTTTTGCACCCTCAAAAAAGAGTCAAAACCTATAAAATCTACAGATATGCAAAACAAAGGAGCTATCAAATTTTTTGCAATTGCCTTTGCGCTGGTTTGTTTATTCCAGCTTTCGTTCACGTTTGTGACCAAAAAGATAGAAAAAGATGCCCAGAAATACGCTAATAATACTATTAGCCAACAAATGGCAGCAAATATGGCCAAGGGTGACGCTATACGTGAAGGAACCATATTAGATTCTATCGTAGTTACCAGAAGCAAATATTATCTGGATTCAATTTCAAACGAAGTAGTTTTTAATATTTTATTAAGAAAATATACTTATAAGGAATGTTTGGAAAGAGAGATCAACTTAGGACTTGACCTAAAAGGCGGGATGGATGTTACTTTAGAAATAAAAGTAGCAGATATCATTCGTGCATTATCAGGCGATAGTAAGGATCCTGTTTTTAATCAAGCTTTGGCAATGGTTACAGAAAAGCAAAAAAATAGCCAAAAAGACTTTGTGACCTTATTTGGAGAATCATTTAATGAAATCGATCCTAATGCGCAACTTTCAGCCATTTTTACTAAAATTGAATTTCGCGATCGAATAAAATACAATTCGACCAATGAAGAAGTAATGGCAATCATCCGTGAAGAAACAAACGGAGCAGTTGACCGAGCTTTCAACATTTTAAATACGCGTATTAACCGTTTTGGGGTAGCTCAACCTAATATTCAACGAATTCCAAATACCGGAAGAATTTTAGTTCAATTACCGGGTATTAAAGATCCGGATAGGGTTCGTAAATTATTACAAGGAACTGCCCAGCTTGAGTTTTGGGAAAATTATAGGTTTAATGAACTACAATCTTTTTTCTCTGAAGCTAATACTCATTTGGCATCGCTACTAGAAACTGAAGCTGTTTTAAATGGAACTCAAACTGCCAAAGAATCAGAATCGACCAATTCTGGTAATGTAGCCGCAACAACAAAAGATACTGCATCTTCATTACTGGAACAATTAACTTCAGATTCAGCCGTACAAGACCAATCAAGCAAGGATCAATCTTTCGAAGAATATGCAAAAAAGAATCCACTATATGCCGTATTAACTCCTGCATTTTTTCAAAATCAGCAAGGACAATATGTTGCAAGTGATGGTGCTGCTGTTGGATATGCCTATATTAAAGACACTGCAAAAGTAAATAACCTGCTATCAAAGGTTCCAAATATTTTTCCAAGAGATTTAAAACTGGTATGGACCAATAAACCAGAAAATTATCGTCCTGACATGCTAGAACTTATTGCATTAAAAGCATCTCGCGATGGCGGAGCAGCGATGTTTGGAGATGTTGTTGTTGATGCACGTCAGGATTATGCTCAAAATGGATCACCAAGTGTTACATTAGGGATGAATGCAGACGGATCAAGAGATTGGAAACGATTAACGGGAGAGAATGTCGGTCGACAAGTTTCAATCGTTTTAGATGATTATGTTTATACTCACCCAAATGTTGGTGGCGAAATTGCAGGTGGACGTACAGAGATTTCTGGTGGTAGCATGACCATTGAAGAGGCGAAAGACCTTGCAAATATCTTAAAAGCAGGTAAACTTCCTGCTCCTGCAAGTATTATTGAAGAAAATATTGTTGGCCCTTCATTAGGTCAGGAAGCTATTAATGCCGGTTTATGGTCATTCGTAATTGCATTTATTCTGGTATTATTATACATGCTTTTATATTATAATAAAGCCGGTATGATTTCCGATTTAGCATTATTAACTAATATCTTCTTCCTATTTGGAGTACTTGCCTCTCTAGGAGCTGTTCTTACCTTACCCGGTATCGCAGGTATCGTTTTAACCCTGGGTATGGCTGTTGATGCCAACGTAATTATTTACGAGAGGATTAAGGAAGAAATCAGGGCAGGAAAAGGGATGAGGCTTGCAATTCAGGATGGATATCGAAATGCATACTCTGCCATTATCGACGGTAACGTAACAACATTATTAACCGGTATCGTACTTTATGTATTCGGTTCAGGACCGGTA
>Ga0268284_1001014_pt1 | contig 15931 bp, 10 predicted proteins | sample saktaG_14_FD_190137 | JGI IMG/M metagenome (GOLD analysis project Ga0268284, IMG submission 190137) | Saline water microbial communities from Sakinaw Lake, British Columbia, Canada - sak_2013_06_06_40m | ecosystem: Environmental > Aquatic > Non-marine Saline and Alkaline > Saline ...
AGACGGGCTTCCGGCCCTTGCGCTTGCAGTCGATCCGGCTGAACGCGATATCATGCTGCGCCGTCCGACCGATCCGAAAAAAGGGATATTCACCCGTACCGTGCTTGCGCTGATGCTGACGGGCGGTATCTGGTCAACCATCGTCAATATTTCGCTCTTCCAGTGGGCTCTCGCTTCGGGGCGCCCCCTTCAGGAGGCCATGACCATGACCTTTATCTCTCTGGTGCTCATCCAGTTTTTCAAGGCCTATAACTTCCGCGCCGAAAAAGCCTCGCTTCTCCAGCGTCCCTTCGCCAACCGGTGGCTGAATCTGGCGATAGCCTGGGAACTGGTGATGCTTGCCGCCATCATTTACGTTCCGGTTCTTCGCAAACCCTTCGGAACCTTCCTGCTTACCGCTGAAGACTGGACCATCGTCATTGCCTCGGCAGTCACGGTTGTTCCGGTTATCGAACTGCTGAAATGGTTCATCCGCAGGGGGTGGTTCGGGCTCGGGCGGGACTGACGGCGGCCTGATCGGGGAAGAGATTTTGCGCATGGGCGGTTTCTATGGCTGCGGGAACCACCCGTGACAGTCACTGATTACAAGCTGGCGTATTCAAATAGTTCATGCCCGGGTTATCCGCTTGCAACGCGGCAAAGTACTCGGGTTCTGTTTTAACCCCTTCTGCTGCATTTACAAACAGTTTTTTGTATCGGAGTGTTCCAGTTTGACGCTGAAAACGTCTTCTTGTCTATTCCATTATTTCTCAATTCCGTTTGTTTCTTCACAGGAAGTGGAAATAAGCTTGCCGGCGCTTAGCATTCGTGGTATCCCGCTCAGCCACCCACATCTCGTCCCGGCGAAGCAGCTGCTGATCCATTCATGGATTTTTAAAATCGAACCCGGTTCTATATCTTCGATAAGATGCGGTATTCTCACCGGTCAAAAAAACAAGCGTGCAGATTTTCAAAAACAAGTGGGTTTCAAAGTTCGCCAAGGAAGAGGGAATTCCGGATTAAGAGCTGTGCGAGGCGGTGCGCGATGCCGAAAGAGGATTGATAGATGCGGATTACGGGGGAGGTGTGATCAGCTCGAAAAACTTATTAAAACAGGGGACTTTCGGCCCATAAAATGCAATGAATAAAGTCAAAACATACAAAAGCGATGCATTTGCAGCGATCCACGAAACCATGTCTGGCATGTATGATGCCGGTGTTATCGACAAAAAGACGATACGTCAGTTTGACGAAGGTTGCTTGACACCGGTTCATTCGTTCAGCGCCTCAGAGATTAAAGCCTTGCGTGAGCGTGAGGAGGTGAGCCAGACTGTTTTTGCCCTTTACATGAATGTGAGCAAAGATTCTGTCAGCCAGTGGGAACGGGGAATCAAGAAACCCGCAGGGCCAACGCTGAAACTCCTTTCGATTGTGAAACAGAAAGGGCTTGCGGCTATATCATGATTCATTTTTTAATGATAGGGCGTGTGACGATAACAGATGCCTGTGCTATGCAGAAGAAGTTCTAAAATGACCGTATTCTGATATCATTTCAGAATCTTTTTGATATCCAAACGAAATCGATTTGACATGATTTTCAGTCCTCATCTCTCCATTCTGCCTCCGCCGCAGCTTCGGCTCTGGCCGGAACTTGACACTACACCAGCGACATTTACGCTTTACGGCGGAACGGCGCTTGCTTTGCGTTTGGGGCACAGGACTTCTGTTGATTTTGATTTTTTTTCTAATCAGCCTTTTGATCCGGATGATCTGGCTGATGCTCTTCCTTATCTCAAGGGAGCGGAGCGCGTGCAGGTTGGCCAAAATACATTGACTTGCCGTGTTGAGCGTGATGGCCCTGTTTTGCTCTCTTTTTTTGGTGGTCTTGGTCTTGGGCAGGTTACACCTCGCGATCAGGCCGAGGGACGTTCAATCTATGTCGCATCGCTGCTCGACATTGCAGGATCGAAAGTAGCTGTAATACAAAAAAGGGCAGAGGTAAAAGACTATCTCGATATTGATGCGCTGTTACAACACGATGTTGACCTGCCAAACGCTTTAGCTGCCGGCAGTGTCGTTTATGGGCGCAGCTTCAACCCTATGATTACATTGAAGGCACTCTCCTTTTTTGATGATCTGCCAACCTTATCCCCGGATGTGCGCAAGCGGTTGAGTATTGCCGTTGCTTCTGTCGATCCTGCCTCTCTTCCCATATTAACGCCTTACGCCAGGCGGACGGATGAAAACGAACCAGCATCATGAAACCTTTACCCAATACTCCGGACATTTTAAACGTGGCACGTCGGGTCGTATGGTTCAATACGCCAGAGGAAGAACTTGCTGATCCAGTGCATTTTCTTGCGCATGTTATGACTTTTGGTACGCCTGAAGATTTAAAAGCGCTGCAAGGCATTGTGGGGAATGACGAATTCTGTGAGGTTTTGGAGCATGCTCCACCCGGCGTTTTTGATGTACGCTCGTGGGCATACTGGAACCTGAAATGTGGGCGGCAACCGACCCCGCCTTTGCCGACCCGTATCCGTCTTTTGGATAGTACTAAAACTGCTTAACGTGCTGTTTTTCCGTTTCGTGAGCAGACCCCTCTTGCCGTGATAATGTCATTCCGGAGAGTGGAGTAGCGGGGTGAGAGCTTTTCCTGATGAGGTTTGCATGCTCCGGTAACCGTTTTGAAGCAGGCTCCACTGCCGGCCGATTCTCCGGATAACTCCAGCCATGGTTTGCTTTTTCAAGGCCTGTAATTTCCGCTCCGAAAAAGCCTCGCTTCTGAGCCGTCCCTTCGCCAACCGGTGGCTGAATCTTGCGATAGCCTGGGAGCTGGTGATGCTTGCCGCCATCATTTACGTTCCGGTTCTTCGCAAACCCTTCGGAACCTTCCTGCTTACCGCTGAAGACTGGACCATCGTCATTGCCTCGGCAGTCACGGTCGTGCCCGTTATCGAACTGCTGAAATGGTTTATCCGGAGAAGGTGGTTTGGACTCGGGCGGGATTGAGGGCTGCAGGTCACAAAAAATGCCGGGGATGACTCCGGCATTGCCCGGATAATCCCTTTCCGCTGCGATTCAATGCAGAGATGCATGGATAATTCTTTTCATCCGGTTTCAGTGGTTCTGTATGAAGCAGAAAGAAAGGTGTTTTGTCTCATCAAACGAAGGTTTTTTGAGATTGAAAAATCGTGCTACTGGTCGGGGATAGATTAAATAATTTCACTGACTTTGACAGTTTTTGCCCCACCTTCGCCGGTATATTCCAAATTTTAACGCCATTTCACGTTCACCGTAACCTATGGTATTTCTTTTATTTGAAGTGAATATTTTGTAAATAGTGCTAAGCTTTGGATTGCAACTGCAACACCCAATTATAACCACTAATCATGCGCTCAACTGTGAACTTGGTGGCATCCTTTTGTAGCCGATGAGCATCACCCCCCATCATGGAAAGTACTTCGCCCACGACCTGACCCGTCGGGCAACAAGCAGCATGGATCGTTTGTCGATGGCTCTTTTTGATGCGGCTGTTGACCTGAATCCTCATCAGATTGAAGCGGCACTTTTTGCTTTACAGTCCCCGCTTTCCAAGGGAGTTATCCTTGCCGATGAAGTAGGCCTTGGCAAGACTATCGAGGCCGGTATCGTGCTTTGCCAGTTCTGGGCTGAACGCAAGCGTCGGTTGCTGGTGATTTGTCCGGCTTCGTTGCGGAAGCAGTGGGCTCTTGAATTGCAGGAAAAATTCAACATGCCAACACTGGTTCTTGATGCCAAAGTCTATCGTGAGGCACAACGGAACGGTCGCGACCCATTGCATGAGAAGAGTGTGCTTATCATCTCCATGAATTATGCAAATGCTTTGCGCGAGGAACTGAAGAGTGTCGCATGGAATCTTGTTGTTATTGACGAAGCCCACAAGCTTAGGAATGCCTATCGGCCAAGCAACAAGGTTGGTCAGGGCATCCGTTGGGCTACAGAGGATTGTCGCAAACTTCTTCTGACCGCAACGCCATTACAAAACTCGCTACTCGAACTTTACGGGCTTTCAACCCTGATCGACGAACGCTTGTTTGGAGATGCCGATTCTTTTCGTTCCCAATACGCCAGTGCAGGTAGCGATCTCGAAGCACTGCGTCAAAGACTTTCGGGTTTCTGCAAACGCACATTGCGTAATCAGGTAACTGAATATATCCGTTATACCGAGCGCCATCCGATTACCCGGCCCTTTTCTCCAAGCGACAATGAGCACTCGCTCTACGAGGCGGTATCAAGATTTCTTCAACAAGAAGAGAGCTATGCGCTTCCAAAACGCCAGCGTCACCTCACAGCACTCATTCTGCGTAAACTTCTTGCATCATCCTCTCTAGCCATAGCAGGCACACTTGACACACTTCGTCTGCGGCTTGAAGCGCTCCGGGATGAGAAGTTGCTGAATGATTCGGAGTTCACTGAGAGGATCATTGAAGCGGAGGAGATAGAGAGCGACCTTCTTGATGAAATCCTTGCAGAGCCTGAAGCAGCAGAACCTGATATTGAGTCTGTAACAATTGACCGGCAGAAGATGCATGAGGAGATTGAGATTTTGCAACGCCTCGCAACCTGGGCTCGCAGTATCGGTACCGATACCAAAACCAGGACACTTCTTTCAGCGCTTGATATCGGTTTCGATCACATGAAATCAACCGGCGCCTCGCGTAAGGCATTGATTTTCACGGAATCGCGTCGTACTCAAGAGTATCTGAAAAACTTTCTTGACTCTCATGGCTATGGTGGTAAGGTGGTGCTTTTCAACGGTACCAATGGTGGAGCGGAAGCCACTGAAATCTATCGGCAATGGGTTGACAATAACCGGGAGAGTGGTCGTGCATCGGGTTCGCGTGATGTGGATGTGCGTACTGCACTGATCGAATATTTCCGGGACGAAGCTTCCATTATGGTTGCCACCGAAGCTGCTTCGGAAGGGATCAACCTGCAGTTCTGTTCTCTTGTCATCAACTATGACCTGCCCTGGAACCCCCAGCGCATTGAGCAGCGGATTGGTCGCTGCCATCGCTACGGCCAGCAGCATGATGTCGTGGTTATCAACTTTCTGAATGAACGTAATGAGGCTGACCGGCGTGTGCTGGAGCTTCTTGGAGAAAAGTTTAACCTTTTCAGTGGAGTATTTGGTGCTTCCGATGAAGTACTTGGAACCATAGAATCAGGTGTTGATTTTGAAAAGCGCATTCTCTCAATCTATCAGGAGTGTCGAACCCCTGAAGAGATTGATACGGCTTTTCGCATCCTCCAATCCGAAATGGATGAACAGATCCGCAGCCGCATGGCCGACACCCGACGAACGCTCTTCGAAAACTTCGATGAAGATGTGCATCAGCGTCTCCGGATGCAGCTCAATGACACAAAAGCCCAACTCGACCGTTTCAGTCAGCGCTTCTGGTTGCTAACACGCTTTATACTTGAAGATGATGCTCGTTTTGACGATGATGCCCTGGCTTTTGACCTCGAACGAACCCCAAGTCAGGAGATTCTCACTGGTCGTTACCATCTGATTTCGAAATCGACCCCCAGGACAATGCAGAATGCTGGCGATTCTGGCTGTGAGGAACAAAGCCAGTTTCTTTACCGTCTATCTCATCCCCTCGGTGAGCATGTTGTGGAGAGTGCAAAAGCACTTCCGACTGTTCCGGCAGAGATCGTATTTGACCTCTCGGGACATTCAGCCCGTATCCATGCCGTTGAAGCGTTTCGAGGAAAGAAGGGATTTCTCACACTCACTCGACTGGTTGTTGAATCTTACGAACGTGAGGAGTACCTTCTCTTTTCAGGATTTGATGAAAGCGGTGTTTCGCTTGATCAGGAGACGATGGAGAAGCTTTTCACCTGTCCGGGAAGTGTGGCAGGCAACATCGAAATCCCTGCAGCAGTTGAAAAACGACTTCTGGCTGAAGCTGAGCAGCACGCAAAAGCAACGGTGAGCTGCTCACTCGAACAGAATAGTGTTCACTTCAACCAGGCCCGTGAAAAGCTGGAAAAATGGGCCGACGACATGGTGCTTTCAGCCGAAAAAGCCCTTTCCGATACAAAAGAGCAGATCAAAGCGCAGCGGCGTCAGGCAAGGCTGGCAGTTACGCTTGATGAACAGCACTTGATTCAGCAGCAGATACAAAAACTTGAAAAGCAGCAACGACGACAGCGACAGGAGATTTTTAAGGTTGAAGACGAGATCATGGAAAAACGCGATTCCCTGATCACATCGCTTGAACGTCGACTCGCTCAAAACACGACCACCGAGGAGCTTTTTACCATTCACTGGGCGGTAAAATAATTGAACCCATTCTGAGATACCCCATGAGCAAATACGAAGATCTTGTAAAAAAGCTGAAAGAGATATTCCAGATTGACCGGCCCGAACTGGATTTCGGGGTTTACCGTATTCTCAATTCACGGGTAGTTGAGATCAACGACTATCTCGACATTCGCCTCAAAGCAAAGGTGAACGAAAGCCTTGCCTCATCTGGAGCCGCATCCATCGCAGCTCTTCAGACAGAGTTAAGCAAGAAAGAGGCGCAATACCTTGCCGACGGCATTGATCCTGACGGTGTTCGCGGGGTGCTTGAGCTGCGCCAGAAGATCACTGACTATGGTACTGGTTCATCCGAGCATGAAAACACCGTCTTCACACATCTGCTCACCTTTTTCTCCCGCTACTACGACAAAGGCGATTTTATCAGCCAACGCCGTTACAAAGGCGATACCTACGCCATCCCGTATGCCGGTGAAGAGGTGATGCTGCACTGGGCAAATAAGGATCAGTACTACACCAAGAGCGGCGAAAACTTTTCAAACTACGGCTTCAAGCTTGACGATGGCCGCACGGTCAGCTTTCGCCTGGTGACCGCCGATACCGCCAAAGATAACCGCAAGGATAACGACAAGGAGCGTCGTTTTGCCTTGATCGAGCCACATACCCGCACGCTTGTTGACGATGAGGGGGATGAGTACGAGGAGAGCTTGCTGCCGGTCGAAGTGGTCAAGGGAGAGCTGGTTCTGCGATTTGCATACAAGGCCATGCCAAAAGGCACCAAACAGGAGGAGCTGGTAAGCGCCGCCGTCACGGCCATTCTGGGTGACCAAACGGTCAAAAGCCATTGGCTGGATTTGGGCAAGCGGGAGCCGACCGAGAAAAACCCGCAACGAACCCTGCTCGAAAAATGCCTGACCAACTATACCACGCGAAACAGTGCCGACTACTTTATCCACAAGGATTTAGGCGGCTTTTTGCGTCGCGAGCTTGACTTCTACATCAAGAACGAAGTGATGTACCTTGATGACGTGCAAAATGCTGAAAAGTTTGCCGACATCGAAAAAAGCCTGCGTATGATTCAAACCCTTCGTTCCATTGCGCTTGACCTGATCACCTTTCTTGCCCAGCTCGAAGAGTTCCAGAAAAAGCTCTGGCTGAAAAAGAAATTTGTCGTTTCCGCCCACTACTGCGTCACCCTCGACCGTTTGCCGGAAAGCCTTTACCCTGCCATTGCCGCCAACGAGAAGCAATGGGATCAGTGGGAGAGCTTCGGGATGCTTGAGAGTGTCGAAGTTGACAAGCCTGATCTTTTCAGCAAGGCCGAAAAAGGAAGCGTTGAGTACCTGAAAGCGCATCCATACCTGATGGTTGACACTGCACTTTTTGATGCCACATTCAAAAACGGACTGCTGGCAGCGATTGATAATCTGGATGAGAGCCTTGACGGGCTACTGATACATGGGGACAATTTTCAGGCGCTGAATCTGTTGCAGGAGCGGTATCGGGAGCAGGTGAAGTGCGTTTACATTGATCCGCCATACAATACGGATGCTTCTGCGATTGTTTATAAAAACGGATATAAAGATAGTTCTTGGCTGTCTTTAGTGGATAATGGATTAAAACTCTGCAAAAGCTATCTATTTGAAGACGGCATAATCTGTGTGGCAATTGACGATGAGGAGGTGAGTGAACTTCGTTTTCTTATGCGGGTGCATTTTGTAAAACAAGTTGGCATTACTGTCGTAAGATCAAACCCAGCCGGAAGAAAAACAAAGGGAAAATTTGCTCCAGCTCATGAATACGGATTGTTCTATGGCAACTCAGAGTCATCTATACCTCAAAGCTTGGTTAAAACAGAAAAGTCCATGTCGAGATATCCCAAAACAGATGAAAATGGGAGATTTTCGTGGGCTAATTTCATTCGTTCAGGAAATAATGATCGGAGGGAGGATAGGCCTAAACTGTTCTATCCGATTTTTGTAAAGTCCAATGATACAATAAGGATACCTCTGATGGAGTGGGAAGCCATTTCACAATCATATGTACTTCTCGAAGAACCGAGTCAGGACGAACGAGTCGTTTATCCAATTATGATTAAGGACGGTAAAGCAATTGAAAAAAACTGGCAAAGAGGGCACGTCCGTGTTCGCACTGAGTTGGAAGAGTATAGGGTGAGAAGGACACAAAATGATAAAATTGATATCGATTTTAAAACACGTATGGATGAAGAATCTCTTCCGATTACTTGGTGGGACGAAAAAGAGTATGCTTCAGCGAATTATGGTGCTTCCGAGCTAAAGGATTTGTTTTCAGAAAAGGAATTTGATTTTTCAAAAGCAAAGAGATTGGTGCTTGATTCCATAATGGCTTCCGGTATGAAATCTGACACTACAACAGCTCTTGACTATTTTGCAGGTTCCGGCACAACTGGTCACGCAGTCATCGCTCTCAACCGCCAGGATGATGGACATCGAAAATACATCCTCGTTGAACAGGGAGAGTACTTTGACACTGTTCTGAAACCCCGTATCCAAAAAGTAGTCTACTCCGCCGACTGGAAAGATGGCAAAGCCACATCCTCGCAGACCGGTATCTCTCACGCCTTCAAGGTGCTGAACATCGAAAGCTACGAAGACACGCTGAACAATCTTCAACTGCGTCGCACACCAAAGCAACAAGAGCTGCTCGACACCCTTCCGAAATCGGTACAGGAGGAGTATCTCTTGCGCTATCTGCTCGACATCGAAAGCCGGGGGTCGCTTCTTTCGGTGGAGCACTTCAACGAGCCATTTGACTGTAAGCTCAAGGTTACGGTGGATTCGGCAGGCGCATATGAAGAGCGCACCATTGACCTGATTGAGACTTTCAACTACCTCATCGGCTTGCGCGTAAAGCATATTGATGTGCAGCAGGGCAAAGGCTTTGTGCTGGTAACAGGCTTGCTCCCGACAGGCGAAAAAACGCTCGTATTATGGCGGGATCTGGAGTTGGTTGATTATGAAACCTTGAACCGTCTCTGTGAAAAACTTGCCATCAACCCGCGAGACAGTGAATTCGATATTGTCTACATCAACGGTGACCATAACATTCCCGCAGTTTTCACCGCTACCGAAGCTGAAGGCGGTATTACCAAAACCCTGAAACTCCGCCAGATCGAGCCTGAGTTTCTGAGCCGCATGTTCAGCGTGGAGGGGGTATAAAATGGGACTTTTCAACATGCAGCCATGGAGGTGCTTATGAATGAGCATGATCGGAGCCTCTCGGTGAATATAGATGTGTTGCTTGCTCAGTTGCGAAATCTGATTGCTGATGCCCGCAAAGAATCAATGCGGTCAGTGGATGTCATTCAGGTGCGTACCTGCTGGGAAATTGGTCGCCATATCGTGGAGTTTGAGCAAGGAGGGCAGGCTCGCGCTGCTTATGGCAAAAAGCTGCTGTCGCGACTGGCAGAATCATTGACTGGTGAGTTTGGCAAGGGGTTCGATGCCACTAATTTGCGGCACATGCGCCGGTTTTATCTTGCTTTTCCAATTTACGACACAGTGCGTCGCGAATTGAGCTGGTCGCATTATCGGGCAATGCTGCGTGTTGATAGCCCCGAAGCAAGGCAGTGGTACATGAATGAGTCTGCTTTGCAAAACTGGAATGTTCGCGTACTGGATCGGCAGATTGGCACATTGTACTATGAGCGCCTGCTCCTCAGCAGCGACAAGGCCAGTGTGGAGGCTGAGGCTGAAACCAATATCGCAGCACTGCCTTGTAGCCCCCGTGAGTTCGTGCGCGATCCCGTGATGCTCGAGTTTCTTGGATTGCCCGGCACAGGAAAGCTGCTGGAGTCAAAGCTGGAGCAGGCGTTGATGGATAAGTTGCAGGCGTTTTTGCTGGAATTGGGCAAGGGCTTTGCTTTTGTTGCCCGTCAGCAGCGTATCAGTACCGAATCGCAGGACTTTTATATTGATCTTGTTTTTTACAACTATCTCCTCAAGTGTTTTGTGCTGATTGATTTGAAGAGCGGCAAGCTTGTTCATCAGGACATTGGGCAGATGGACATGTACGTGCGTATGTATGACGATCTGAAACGGGGCGAGGGTGATAATCCTACTGTTGGCATTATTTTGTGTTCACAAAAGGATGAGTCGGTGGTTCGCTATTCGGTCTTGAATGGTAGTGAACAGTTGTTCGCCAGCCGCTATAAATTGGTCTTGCCATCCGAAGAAGAGCTGAGAAAGGAGCTGGATCGGGAACGCACACTGTTATTGGAGCAGGCAGAAGCGTATCAAGCGGATGGGGGCGATAATGAGTAAAGCCGCAAAACGCAGCTTCCACGAGGAGCTGGTGCTCAATCAATGGATGATGGGCTTTTTTAAAGGCGGCAGTTTGCACGCACTGAAAAACCGGCTTGGTGAGGATCGCCATGAAGGGATAGAGGATGATGGCCAGACCGGTTTTTTTCATGAGTTGCACCAGAATCTCTTTGAGGTGGATCGCATCAGCGAGCAAACCCTGAGGCGCTATGACCTGAACATTGTCGGCCACTGGAGTGCCATTACCGAGCGGCGCAACAAGGTTGAAGGGGTTGTACTCAACATGAAGTACTTCCAGTACCTTTCGCTGCTCTTTACCGAAATCTATCTCGACTGGTATTTCAACCAACGGCAGCAACTGCTTGATGGCCTGAATGATGGATTGCACTCCTACAATGCGGTGCAGGAGGCTGAGCACCACTTTCAGCCGTTTGATGCCGATGAGCTGAACAAGCTGGCATACTGGAATGCTACCGGCAGCGGCAAAACGCTGCTGCTGCACGTTAATATCCGACAGTATCTTCATTACTTCCAGAGTGGCAACAGCGAGGTTTATCCAGACAAAATCATTCTGCTCACCCCAAATGAGGGGTTGTCACGTCAGCATCTGTCGGAATTGCAGCTCTCGGGCTTTGGCTTTTGCTCGCTGTTCGACAAAAACCGCAATGTTGTTCGGGGCTCGGTTGAGATCATTGACATTAACAAGCTGGGCGATGAGATGGGGGAGAAGACGGTTGCGGTTGAAGCGTTCGAGGGAAATAATCTGGTGCTGGTTGATGAGGGGCATCGTGGCACGGGAACGGCTGCCGGTGCCTGGATGAGCCGTCGTGAATCGCTTGTTCGTGGCGGCTTTGCGTTCGAGTATTCCGCTACTTTTGGCCAGGCAGTGGCAAAAGGGTTGACGGTGTTCAAGGCAGAAGAGGAGTTGCGCAAGAAGAAATCGAAAGCGCTTTTTGAGACCACCAACCTGAAAAAACTGGAGGCGGCCCAAAAGCAGCAGTTGGCGCTGACCAGCGATGAGCGGCGTAAGGCCCGAACGCTGGCAACCCGTGAAATTTATGCCAAAAGCATCCTGTTCGATTACTCCTACAAGTTTTTCTATGAGGATGGCTACGGCAAAGAGTCGCTGATTCTCAATCTGAAAGAGAAGGACTATTCGGACGAGGATATTGCCCGCCAATATTTTACCGCCTGCCTGCTGAGCTTTTATCAGCAGCAATATCTCTGGAATGCACATCGGGCGAAGCTGACCGATTTTAATATTGAAAAACCGCTCTGGATTTTTGTCGGCAATACGGTTTCGGGTGAGGATTCTGATATTCTCAATGTCTTGCAATTTCTGGCCGGATTTTTGAACGATGAGGCCAAAGCCAAAGGGTGGATCAATGAGTTGGTGACCAATACCGCACGGTTGCTGGATGAAAAGGGGCGCAATATTTTTCATGACCGTTTTACTCCGTTGATGCAGAACAGCGCTGATGAGGTATACAGCGACATTCTCAGAAAGTTGTTCAATAGTGATGCGCCGCAACGGCTGAAGGTGGTTAACCTCAAGAGCAGCAAGGGGGAGCTGGCGCTGCGAGTGGGCGACGCGGAGCCGTTTGGGCTGATCAATATTGGTGATGATTCTGGTTTCTTCAAGGAGGCAGAAAATCTATCATCGTTCGACACCGAACCTGATGACTTTGGCGGTTCACTGTTCGGAACCCTCAACAGCAAAGAGAGCCGGTTGCATATCCTGATTGGGTCACGCAAATTCACGGAAGGGTGGAGCAGTTGGAGAGTTTCGACCATGGGGCTGCTCAATATGGGCAAGGGTGAGGGGTCGCAAATCATCCAGTTGTTCGGGCGTGGTGTGCGGTTGAAAGGCAAGGAGTACTCCCTCAAGCGTAGCACACCGGGCCAGCGGCCAAAAGGACTCCATCTCGAGCGGCTTGAGACGTTAAATATCTTCGGGGTGAATGCCGGGTATATGGCCACCTTCAAGGAGTATCTGAAAGAAGAGGGCGTCACCACTACTGATGAAATGATTGAACTTGATTTTAAAACCCGTTCCAATCTGCCCAAGAGCAAGCTCAAGACACTTGCGCTTAAAGACGGCTACAAGGATAACCAGCTCAAAGGATTCAAGCGTACGCACTTTCCATGGCTTTACGCAGTGCCTACTGAATTTGATGGGAAAATCAAAGTGCCGCATATTGATCTGGATTTGTACCCCAGGATTGAAGCGATGAGCTCGAAAGTTACTACCAGTGTTCTTCATGAAGCTGTCAGTCGAAATACAGGAAAAATTGCCACTGCGACCATGGCGCTGTTTGATTTTGACCGGATTTATCTGGCTGTTCAGGAATTCAAATATCTACGGAGTTGGAGCAATCTGCGTCTTGATCGTTTACGGTTGGAGAATTTCTGTCTGAAGCACAGTGAGTGGTACACTCTCTTCATCCCGCAATCAGAGTTGACCATACGGAGTATCGCAGACATTGTTAAACAGGAAGATATTCTCATCCGCTTGCTGCAGGATTATACCGAGCGTTTTTACAAATCGCTTAAAACTGCCTATGAAGGCCAGTTCTATGATATTGTGCATGTCAAGGAGGAGGATGATTCTTTGCTGAAAGTCTATCACTTCGAGATCGACAATACCGATGACGGAGAAGCATACAAGAAGAAGATTGAGGCACTTCAGGTGCTGGTGAGTGATGGCTGGCTGGGCGAAGCAAGTAAGTGGAATGCTGGCCAGATGGTTGCTATTTGTTTTGACAGCCATCTCTATTATCCATTGTTCGCCGGGTTGTTCGAAAGTGCAGTTCCATTGAAGATGCGACCTCTCGCATTTGATGCCCCAAGCGAAGTACAGTTTGTTCGAGATCTTGAAGCGTTCTATAAAACTCCATCCGGACAGGACGTTATCGGCAAGCGCAGCCTCTACTTGCTTCGTAATGCCGACACCAAAGCCAAAGGACTTGGATTTGCCCTTGCAGGCAACTTCTATCCTGATTTTCTTCTCTGGCTGGTGGACGACGCTACCGGCGAACAGTGGCTGAACTTTATTGATCCGAAAGGGTTACGACAAATGAACCTGAACGATCCGAAGCTTGGTCTTTACAATGAGGTTAAGGTGATTCAGGAGAAGCTCGGCGATCCAAAACTGACACTCAACGCATTTATCCTTTCAGCCACACGATTTGAAGGCCTGATTAATGTTTCGTGTCAGCAAGAAGAGCTGGAAAAGCGGAATGTGCTGTTTATGGCTGATGGAGGGTGCGTGTATTTGAGGAAGCTGTTTGAGAGGGTTGGTTGGAATTAAGAGACCGAAGTGTAACCGTGATGTCGTTTGGAGTACAATTCAACTGCATTATCATGACGAATGATTACAGAGGAATGCGCCGGTTGATGTGTGATTAAGAAATGCAAACCCCGGCAGATTATCGTCACTGGACTGGTGACAGCTTGATAGTTAGACAAGAGGCTAAAATTTGCCTGTTATTCTGCAATTCTCCTACGCTACGGATATGTACCGCAAGACTGAATCAACCTATTTATCACACATTTATCACATCTCAAAGCAAAAAAAATTCGTCACTCACCAACTGCCCCGCCGCTACATTCCAGGCTTAAGCCGCCCCTTCCTGTTTACCACCCCAGCTTCCTGCCACATACAAGACGAGTACAAACTCTCTTTCTTGCTGCCGGATATGTATGTACGTGGTGCTGCAGTGAATGCTGGGTTCAGCGCTTGTGAAAATCTTACCGTAATGCTGCAATTTTCTTATTTCATAATGAGGTATGGAGATGTCGTCACTCAACCTGCTCAATACAGTTGCTGCCCTGATAACGGGCATTGTTGACCTGTTTTGATACCTGATACATTTCCAGAATGCCGTTATCAACGGGAGCGAGCATCTTCGAAAGATTTACTGGATCAGCTTCAAGCCACGTTTTCCAGTTCTCGGGTTCGAGAATTACTGGCATTCGGTCATGGAGTGTTGCTATCTGCTCATTTGCCGTAGTGGTGATAATGGTGCATGTCGTGATTGCGGGCTCTTCGGTATTCTTTGGCTTCCAGGTGTCCCACAATCCGGCAAATGCCATGGGCAAGCCATCAGCCCGGTGGATATACCAAGGTTGCTTCTTTTTACCTTCAATGCGCTCCCATTCATAAAACCCGCTTGCTGGTATCAGGCAGTGGTTCCGACCTACGAGATGCCGGTAATATGGTTTCGAGACCAATGATTCAGCCCGTGCGTTTATTGGCCTGATTTTGGGAAGTTCTTTGGCCCAACGGGGAATCAGCCCCCATCGTGCTGCGGTGAGCTTATAAGGTCCATGGTTGGCCCGCAGGGTTAGAATATCTGTTTCCGGAGGGATGTTGTACCGATTCGTCTGAGGGTAGACCTGATTCTCTTCAAACGGCAGCTCCAGTTGGCGAAGGAGGTCAAGAAAGTACTTCAGTTCGTAAAATCCGAATCGTCCGCACATATTTTCCCCTCGTTTTTCGTTATCAATTAGTCATGCTCAACACACTCGCTACCGGTAATATAGAACGGCGAAGAGGGATATGGAATGGCGGATGTATATTCAGGTAATGAAAACCTGGGAACGAAGATGATACTCTCGAAAATACATGCTGGCCCGGTGCTGGACTTCTTTACTCCGGACTTGACAACGCCGCTTGAGATGCCGCTTGCTGGCGCTGCGATTGCTGCCTCCCAGTCGCCCCCTCTACTGAAATCTGACAACACCCCGCTCCTACTTCCAGGTGCGCCAGCGGATTGATACCACGTGTACAGTGCATTAATGTGTATACGCTGTCAAATAAATAATGTAAAATTGCCGTTATTGCTTTACGCTGCGTTAATAATTAAGTAACTTCTCGTGAACATAGAATTAAAGAACTGGCATCGAGTAGTTTTGCCCCCCCCAAAGTTTGTTACTTAAGGGTTTAACCGGGTGTTATGTTCCACACAACCTGACTTATCAAAAGACATTACGTTAACCTTAGTTTTGCGAAATATCAGCAAGTCTATACAGTGTTTTATGACTAAACTAACCTTAACAGAGCGGGGTATTTATGAAAAAAGTTTTATCTGTATCCATGGCTATAATGCTTTTATCAGGCTGCGGCAATTCTGGTGGTACCATTAGAAATGCCACACCAATCAGTTTTACACAAGCTATGAGTGACTTATCAGCAGGGATAAGTACCCTTAAGGAAGGAAGTGTGCAAAATATACGACAAGGACGTGGGTCATTTGGTTTAATGCCTACAGAGATCACGGTTTGCTTTAATATAGCAGCAAGTGATACTAGTGTCTCGTTTGGTTAGTTAATTGCT
>Ga0268284_1001017_pt1 | contig 15882 bp, 8 predicted proteins | sample saktaG_14_FD_190137 | JGI IMG/M metagenome (GOLD analysis project Ga0268284, IMG submission 190137) | Saline water microbial communities from Sakinaw Lake, British Columbia, Canada - sak_2013_06_06_40m | ecosystem: Environmental > Aquatic > Non-marine Saline and Alkaline > Saline ...
GATCCCATCGGGGAAAATGGCGGGGGCGGATTCAAACTGTTAGGGAATATCTAGGGGAGGGGAAATTCCTTCTGGTTTGGTGTATGGTTTAGTTAATCCTTTCGCGGAACTGCGAGATGGAACGGAAGGGCGAGCGTAGCGAGACCTGAAGTGGAATCTCGCAGTTCCGCGAAACCGCCGGGGGGAGGGTGCGCATGATGTCCTCAGACGGTCAAGGAGATCGTTTGGGGACTGGTAGGCCAAGATGTTGCGCGGGCGGTTATTGATCTCCTCCTCGACCTCAATAAGGCGATCCTGGGTGATCGTTGCGAAATCATAACCTTTTGGAAAATACTGCCGGACCAGACCGTTGTAGTTCTCCACCCCTCCTTTTTCCCATGACCGGTAAGGTTTACAGAAATAGCTTTCGCATTCCAAGAGTTCGTTGACCTCCTCGTGCATCGCAAACTCGAGGCCGTTGTCGTAGGTGATGCTGTTGACCTTCAGCCCGTTCAGGACTGTGACAATCCCTTCCATGGTTCCAGCGCTGCTCTTGTCGGGCAGCAGATGAAGCCTCCCGATCCGGCTTTTGCGCTCATAGATTGAGAGCAGAAAACCGCTTCCCGCGGCTCCCTGGATGAGGTCTGCTTCCCAGTCCCCGTAGCGATTCCTGCCGGTAATGATCATCGGCCTTTCTTCAATGTCCACCCGGTTCGGGATCTTCTCCCCGCGCCCGATCTTGCTGCGTCTGCGGTAGCGGCGCTTGCCGTTGATCCGGAGATGGAGCGACAGATCGCCACCAGCCTTCCTGTCATCCGACAAATGCTGATAGATCGTCTCATGACTGACCCTCAAGCCCTTTAGGACGAGTGAATTGCTGATCTGATCAGGGCTGTGCTTGATCCTCAACCGCGCCTCGACCTCGTCCTTGATAATGCCGACCATCACCTTCGGCCGTGTCCTTTTCTGGCTCTTACGTTCCATCGCAAGTCGGTTGGCCTGGGCGGGCCGGTAGCCGCGCTCGCCGCAGTTGCGCGAGAGTTCCTTGCTAATGGTCGACTGGCTGGACCCGATGGCCTGCGCAATCTCGATTTGGTTCTTTCCGGCTTGCCTCATGTTGGCAATTACGATACGATCTCCCGCGCAGAGGCGGTGGTATTTGTTACTCATAGTCAGTTTGTTGTAAAACCAGACTAAATGAATCCCCGCCTCTGCCAATCTAACTTTTATTATCTAACAAACTGAAACCGCCCTCCGTTGAAGATGTCATGACTAAAAGGAACCACCTCGCACTGCGTATTGACCACCTATGGAATCGCCATTCCCCATCCGGAAGAACCGTACTGAACCGCCATCGCAGAATCTTCCCCGGATTATGGGTGTTAGCGCTCGCCGCGGCGTCCAGCACATTGCTCCCGGCCGCCGAAGACCCTGCGCCACAGCCTGAACATGCGAACTATGAACGGCCGTTCGAGTCGCAGGCACGCCCGGCGCTGATTCCGTTGCCGCCCGGCGCGGTGCAACCCGCAGGCTGGCTCCGCGACTGGTGTTTGGCCGCCAAGGATGGATATACGGGCCACATGGATGAGGTTGATCCGGCTTTCAAACAGGCGTGGGCCGCAGACTACAAGATGACCGGAGACAAACTGTATTGGCCCAACGGCGGCTGGCCTTACGAAGGCGGCGGATACTGGTTCGACGGACTGGCGCGGCTGGGTTACGCCCTGCACGACGACTCGCTCATCACCCAGGCCAAGGCCCGCCTCGACGTGATCAGCACCAACATGAACGACAATAGCATCCTGTTCCAATGGTGGCTGAACAAGGACAACCCCGAGGATTTCAAGGCGACCGCGGGGGTGAACTACGGCGAGCCTGAATGGCCAATCTGGTCCAGCGGGCTGCTCGGCCGGGCGTTGGCGGGATACTATGCAGGCTCCGCTGACCCGCGGGCGCTGCGCGCTTTGGAAACCGCCTATAGCAATGGCACCGGCTGGCCCACGATGGAGGGCTGGGGCATCTCAAACATTTGGCCGGCCTATCAGACCTATCTGTGGACTGGAAACCAGAAGATCGCTCAAGCCCTCACCGGCTTCTTCAATACCATAGGCGACGAACACAAGCGCCAGTCGAGCCAGCGCTATCAGAGGCTGCCCAACGATCAACCTGGAGCGGAGGGGGCTGACCATGGCGTGCATTTCTGCGAGAGCACGGCGGCCTGGTCTTTGGGTTATCTTTGGACGGGCCGGCGCGAATTTCTCGACGCGGCTCTCGGCTGGTATCGGTTAGTTGAACGCGAGTGCATGCAACCGCATGGCGTGCCCGTGTTCGACGAGTTTTATGGACCCACCGGGGCCTTCCGGGCAACGGAGACCTGTGATGTGGCGGCTTATATGTGGAGCCAGATCCTGCTGCTAAGCATTACGGGAGACGGGGCAATGGGCGACCGGATCGAGCGGGCATTTTTCAATGCCGGCCCGGCGACGGTGTCGCGCGATTTCAAGCAGCATGTCTATTTCCAGACCCCCAACCGCATGGCCGACAAATCACTGCCCGCAGCCGGCCAGAATACTTACCAGGTGAAGCACAATCCGCTGTGTTGCACGGCCGCCCTGAATCGCATTGCGCCCAATTACGTGATGCACATGTGGATGGCAACCTATGACAACGGTCTAGCGGCAGTTCAGTATGGCCCGTGTCAGGTATCGGCCCGGGCGGGTGATGGCGTGCGGGTCCAGATCGATTGCCAGACTGATTACCCCTTCAACGAGTCTCTTGAGATAATCATCAAGCCCGAGAAGCCGAGTAACTTCCCGCTCCTGCTCCGGATTCCCGCGTGGTGCAAGCAGCCGGCGGTTTCCGTCAACGGCACCGCGATCGGCGCGGTTCCGGACACCAAGGGGTTCGTCCGCCTTCATCGGAAGTGGAATATGGGCGATACTGTCCGCCTGCGATTCCCCATGACGGTTCAGGTGGCCAACGGGAGCGACAAGAACCTCAAGCCAGCGGCCCCTTACGCCACCGTTAGCTATGGACCGTTGCTGTTTGCGCTCGCCATTCCCGACACCAGCGATTCGAACACGCAAGCCCCGGCTGCCCGATGGAATTATGCCTTGAATGTTGCCGGCGAGCACGCAGGGAAAGACATAACAGTTGAGCGCAACACCATGCCCGTCAAGTGGGATTGGCCGCTGGAGCCGCCTTTGAAACTTCATGCCAATGCGGTGAGTTTCGACTGGAAGCCCGCAAACGATGCGGCCCTGCCAACAGCCCCGGTGCCCGCCACCGGTGAAGCGGCGAAGCTCACCTTGATTCCCTACGGCTGCACCAAGTTCCGGGTTTCGATGTTTCCGGTGATGGAACAGGCATTTCACCCCCCGAAGCCGGCGGGGGAACAATAAAACGAAATCCAATGAAACTATTACTCACTATCGGCTTGGTGCTGCTGGCTCCGCTGGCCGCGCTGCACGGTGCTGGTGAGCGGTCGTCATTGGAGGCCGCAAGCTCACGGGTGTTAGCCAATGCCAAGATCAAGCTGACAGTCTCGGGAGGCGGCAGCCTTGAGTCGGTCGAGAACGTTCCCGCTTCGGAGACCTACGCATTCAGTTCCGATGTCTTCACGTTGGACACCGATCTCGGGGAGTTTTCCAACCGTTCTATCAAGCCAACCGCTGTGACTGCGGATGCCCGGCGGATGGAGTTTCGTTACGAGTTCCAATCCGGCCAGGGCGCGGACAAGGTGGGCGTCAGCCTGATCTACACGCTGGGGCCGGTGGACGCCTTCTTCCGTCGTTGCCTGAAGATCACCAATCCTGCCCCAATGAGGTTGAAGAACCTGGTTCTCGGGAATACGGCTTTTGCCAAGCCGGCCAGCGACTACGTTCACTACGTCACCTTCATCGCAGCGCCCACCGTGGAGTTTATCCGCTTTGACAAGGGCGGACTCTTCACCGGTATCGAGAACCCGTATTTCAAGGCGGACCAATCGGAACTGGGTGTGGCGCTGGGGTTTGAGCCGGCGCTGATTTTGAAGCCCGGCGGGGGCTACACGAGCGAACCGCAGTTCATGGGTGTTTACAAGAAGAGCGGGGTCATGACCGAGGACAGCGGCCGGGGCTTCCGCTACAACGCCAACGGTTCCGGCTACAAACCCCTCGACCGCAATGAAACCCGCACCATGAGGGCGTTCGCCCTCGATTACCTGGCACCCGCACAACAACAATTCCTCAATATCAACTATCAGTTCTTTCACCCGCTGCCGCAAATGCCGCGTACGGAGAAGGACATGGACTACTTCACCAAAACCATCGACACGTTTGCCGCGATCGGTGGGGACATGATCATCTTCAAACCACTGCATCCCTATCAGAAGCCGACCGTCGAAAAAGCCTATTGGGATGTGGTGCCGGACGACCCCAACGCGGTGGCCCGGCAGATCTGCGATTACGCCAAGAGCAAAGGGATCTCTTACGGCTTCTACATGGGCTGTGCCGCTCATGGCGGGGAAGGCAATGCCGCAGGACTCAATTTCCGCCCCGACAAACCGGACTGGAAGAAGAGTGATGCCGCAGGCCACCGCGCGCCGGACAATTGCCTGGCCTGTGATGACTTTTACGAGTGGTGGTTCACCGTGCAGAACAACACGATCCAAAAGTACAACCTGAGCAACTGGAGTTGGGATCCCAGCCTCGGCTCCGGCATGAATTGTTATGATGAAAGCCACGGGCATTTTGCCAACCAGGGTGGCTACAAGGGTTGGCGGCGGTGCATTGAGTTGATGGCACGCTTGAAGGCGGCAAAGCCGGGCTTGTTCATCCAGGGGTTTTACGGCACCAAGAATTTCGGCCTCTGGGGGCTCAAGAACGTGGACCAGCACGAGGTGCTCAACGAACAATCGATCATTGTGAGCACCCGCCACAACCAAATCAGCGATGACCGCCAGAATGCCGACGGCCTGCGCTTCCAGAACAACTGGAGCATGCGCTTCCGCTTCACCCCCGCCGTCATGGGCCATGCGCTGACTCACCGGGTCAGCGAGGGCGGGTTCGATCCCGAATTGATCAAGGCCTGGGATTACTATGGCTGGCAATACGGCGTCATGTCAGCCCTGGCGGTGTCGGGCACCGTCATGCCAACGATTCTTCCATACGAGGCGGATCTAACGCCAGGATTTGCCGGATTCTATCAGAAATGGAAGCGCTGGGCCAGGGACAACTTCGCGTCGGTGAACGACACCGAGCCATTCGGCGAGCAAGTCCAGCCCGGTGCGGTTGACGGATATGCCCGCATCAAGGGCGATCACGGGTTTGTCTTCCTGTTCAATGGCAATCCGCGTCCCTCCCGCATCACCTTTGATGTCGGTGATGAGATCAATCTGCAAACCAAGGGCGACTATCAGTTCACCGAACTCTACCCGTCGGAAAAGATCAAGCTGGTCATGGATGACAACGGCAAGTCGGTCTTTGCCCTGGGTGAGAAGACGAGCATCACGGTGCCAACAAACGGATGTTACCTGCTTGAACTGAAAAATGTCATCAAGCAAAGCAAGCCGGTCCTCGTCGGCGCAGCTGGGGAGGTCGTGCTTGCTAACGGCCGGATGGTGGTCACGGGCATCGCGGGCAAGCCGGGTCAGACCGCCGCAATTCGCGTGCGCGTCACCGATCCCGATACGGTGCAGGACGTCACGGTCAATGGCATCACTCAGAAATTCACCAAAACAAACAACGAGATCTGCCTGGATCTGCGGTTTGCCGGCGGAAAATATGTTCGCGAACTGGACGCCTGGTTCCTGGCTGATGGCAAGCGTTTTGATTTTCCCTATCATGCGGCGATGCCGGTATGCCAACTCACGGCGACATTCGCGCTCAATGCAGAGGTGAAGCAACTGCTGGAAAAGGCGAAGCCGAAGAACTTCGCCGAGATGGACGCGAAGATTGCCGGATGGCAGACGCCGGAGGGAAAGCGGAATGGTTCCTACGCTTACCACAACTTCATCTGCGAGCGCCCCTCACGGCTCTGGCTCATCCTTCCGTTCCTGACACATACCGATGTTGAGGTGACGCTCAATGGTGAAAAGGTGGAACCGCTGGGTTGGGATGACCCTTCCAGCAGCGCGTTTGCTGATGTGACCGACCGGGTCAAGTATGGCGGCGAAAACTCCATCACTCTAGCGATCAAGGGCATGGATTCCAACCACTTCATGGGACCGTTCCTCCTGTATCCCGAGGAAGACGCCACGGACCGCGTGCAGCCGACTCCCGGCCAAGCGAATCAACCGCTCCATTACACGCGTTCACTGGTGCCCGCGCCGCATCCTCGTTATCGCAAGGGCGAGGGTCCCAAGGTGATCGAAGCGAATATGATGACACATGTCACCCTGAAAGACCCCGCCGAACTGCGTGTCAAACTCGACCTGCCGCCGGAAAAAATCCGCCGTGTGCTGTTCTTCGAATCAGGCTTCACTTGGATGGGGCAGCATGATCTCGGCTATAACAAGGAAGCCGGTTGCTGGACCGCCATGGTGCTGCCCGGCAACCGCGCCGCCATCCAGGAGAACGAATTCATTGATGTCTGGGCCGAAGGCTCCGATGGTTTGCGCAGCGAGTATCATCCAGTCAAGGTCGGTTGGAATTTTGGACCTTGACCTGGCTGAAGCCAAATTCCATACAATCCGTGACAATAGCCACCAACATGAATAACAACACAATCTATCGCCCCGCATGTCTGATCGTCTCGATTGCCGGTCTTCTGTGGAGCGCTGCCAATGCGGTGGAAACACCCGCCACCGAGTCCTCCGAAGGTGTGAACATCGCCGAGGTCGCGACCGCATCCGCCTCGTTTGTTTCCGGCGATACATCCGTGACCGCCCTCAATGATGGGGTGGATCCCAGGAATTCGCGTGATAACCATCACGGTTCCTACGGCAATTGGAACCGCACCGGCACCCAATGGGTTCAGTATGACTGGAGCCAGCCCATCAGCACCCGGAAAATCGAAGTCTATTGGTGGGCGGACGGCGCCGGTGTCCATTTGCCCAAAGCCTGCCGGGTCACCTACTGGAACGGCACGGCCTTTGTGCCGGTTGGCAACCCGTCCGGATTGGGGGTCGCCGGCGATACCTATAACACCACCACCTTTGACGAAGTCACGACCAACAAGCTGCGGATCGAGATCGATGCCGCCGGGCAAGCATCGACCGGCATCCTGGAATGGAAGGTGGCGGATTCGGGGAAATCGCCGAAATTCCCCCCCACCGTGATTGCAGGCATCGACCGCGTGGTGATGCTGGGCGGCAAGACCTGGCTGAATGCCAAGGTCAAAGGACTGCAAGCCAAGTCCGACACCATCCTCACATGGAGCAAGGTTTCCGGACCGGGATCCGTCACGTTCGACAACCCGGCCGCCGCGGCCACCTCAGCCATGTTTTCCGCAACGGGCACCTATGTCCTCAAGCTAACAGCCTCCGTCGGCGACCTGAGTTCTTCCGATAATGTCATTGTCAAGGTCATGGAGCGGCCGCCCGTCGTGCAATTGGATGCGGTCAATACCAAGACCTTCAAGATCGACAGCCCGCTTTGGAACAGCCGGATCAAGGCGCTCGTCGTGAACTGGATCCCGCACTGTGTCAGCGAGATCAACAATCACAACCTGTCCCAGGGCGGCATCGACAATTTCGAGGAGGCCGCCAAAGCGCTGGCCGGCAAACCGCACGGCCGCCACAAAGGCTATCCGTTTTCCAACGCGTGGGTCCATCAAACGGTCGAAGCCATGTGCATCGCCCTCATGATTGATCCCCAGGGCGACTTGGACATCCTCAAGGCCCAGGAGTTCATGAAGGCAACGCTGGATGATTGGATCCCCAAGATTCTGGCGACCCAGGAAGCCGATGGATATATGCAGACCCGCTTCACGCTCGACCCCGGCGCACGTCACTGGGACGCCCGCACCCGGACCGAACACGAAGGCTATTGCGCCGGATATTTCCTCGAGTCCGCCATCAACCATTACCTCATGACGGACCGCAAGGACGCCCGCATGTACAATGCGGCCAAGAAGCTCGCCGACTGCTGGTTCAGCAACCTCGGCCCCGCCCCCAAGAAGGAATGGTTCGACGGCCACCAGGAAATGGAACAGGCGCTGGTGCGCTTCGGCCGCTTCGTCAATGCCATGGAAGGCCCGGGCAAAGGCCAGAACTACATTGATCTGGCCAAGTTCCTGTTGGACTGCCGCAAGAACGGCGGCGAATACGATCAAAGCCACCTGCCTGTCGTCCAGCAATATGAAGCGCTCGGCCACGCAGTCCGCGCCGTCTATACCTATTCCGCCATGGCCGATGTCGCCACCGAAACCCACGACATTGATTACCAGAGCGCCGTCATGTCGCTCTGGGACAATCTGGTCAACAGGAAATACTATGTTACCGGCGGCGTCGGCAGCGGCGAAACCTCCGAAGGGTTCGGCCCTGACTACTCACTGCGCAACAATGCCTACTGCGAATCCTGCTCGAGCTGCGGCATGATCTTCTTCCAATACAAGATGAACCTTGCCTATCAGGATTCAAAATTCGCCGACCTCTACGAGGAGACACTCTACAACGGGCTGCTCGGCTCCATCGACCTGGAAGGAAAGAACTTCTGTTATACCAACCCGCTCGATGTGGACGGCCCGCGCACGCCCTGGCACGGCTGCCCCTGCTGCGTGGGCAACATCCCGCGTACCCTGCTCATGCTGCCGACGTGGATGTATGCCCGCAGTGCCGAAGGCATCTATGTGAACCTGTTCATCGGCAGCACCGCCACCGTGGAGAGCATCGCCGGCACCGACGTCGAGATGGTGCAAGCCACCAATTATCCATGGGACGGCAAAGTCTCCATCACCGTGAACCCCGCCACGCCCAAAACCTTCAGTGTCAAGGTCCGCATCCCAAGACGCGATGTGAGTGAACTCTATCCCAGCACCCCGGACGCAAACGGTGTCACCTCCATCACGCTCAACGGCGAGACCGTGACGCCCGCCATCGACAAAGGCTACGCCGTGTTCAACCGGGCGTGGAAGGCTGGTGACAAAATCGATCTGGTCCTCCCCATGAAGATCCAGCGCGTCAAAGCCAGCGATAAGATCGCCGCCGACCGCGGCCGCGTGGCCCTGCGCTATGGCCCGCTGGTGTATAACTTCGAGAGTGTGGACCAGGACCTCACCGGTATTCTTGAATCCAACGCACCCCTGACCACCGAATGGAAGCCCGACCTCCTCAAGGCCGTGAATGGCGCGCCCGAGGGGATCATCGTCATCAAGGGCTCCTTCGCCAAGGGCACCCCGTTGCTGGCCATCCCGAACTATGCCCGTAACAACCGCAAGGTCGGCAGCCCGTCGGTTGTGTGGATCAAAGATCAATAAACCCGTGCATGGATCTGAGCGTCGAAGCCAGTGATCGGGCGGACGATGCCGAAACCACGACAACACCCAACACACAACTGAGCCGGCGACATCGATGAAGCCTGTCAGACAACCACGGCGCTTGATTTTATCTAACAAACAGATGAGACTAACAACACAATTGGTGGTCCTTTTGGGGCTGGTGACGGGTGGACTGACGGCCCGTGCGGACGTGAAACTGCACCGGGTGTTCACCGATCACATGGTTCTCCAGCGCGACATCAACGTCAACGTCTGGGGTTGGGCCGCACCCGGTGAGAAGGTGGGCGTCCAATTTAGCGGCCAGGACCTGTCGGCTCTAGCAGATAGCAACGGCAAATGGAGCGTCAAGCTCGCCCCGATGAAGGCAAACCCCACGCCGCAGAACCTGACCGTCTCCGGCAAGAACAAGATCGAGCTGACGGATATTCTGGTGGGCGACATCTGGCTTTGCAGCGGTCAATCCAACATGGCCTTCGGCGTGGGTGGCATCAACACCCCGGAGGACATCAAGTCCGCCGATTACCCGTTGCTGCGTTTCCGCAGTGGTTGGGGATGCTGGTCGGGCCCGCTCATGGAGGACCTTGTGGAGAAACCGTGGTTCCGCGTGGCGATCGACGAGGACCTCAACAGGTTGAAGCCGTGGAAACGCATCGTGCCTGATGTCAAGGCGATCGACGACTGCCCCGCCGTCGGCTTCTATTTTGCCCGCAAGGTGCAAAAGGAGACCGGCGTTCCCATCGGCATTCTGGAATGCGCCATCGGCGGGTCGTCCATCGAGGCCTGGCTGCCGCCGGGCGCCTTCACCGATTATCCTGCCGTGGCATACCTCGCGAAGCAACGGAAGGAGGCGATCGACAACTGGCACAAGAAGACCATCTCGGACATGGAGAAGTGGGTTGATGAGGCAAAGATGAATCTGACGGAGGACAAGGAGATCTCCAATCCACCTGCCGTCGTCCCGCATCCCAACGAGGACTACAGAGGCCGCTGCGAAGTCAGCACGCTCTACAATGGCATGATCCATCCCTTGATCCAGTTCCCCATCAAGGGCGTTCTCTGGTATCAGGGCGAGAACAACGGCTCGGAACAGCAAACCTACATCGACAAGCTCAGCGCCTTGGCGGGCAGTTGGCGCAAACTCTGGGGATATGAGTTCCCATTCTATTATGTCCAGCTTCCAAACTTCGAGCAAGTGGTGGATGACCCGTCCGGCGGCAAGCCCGGATGGCAGATGATCCGGATGGGCATGCTCCAGGCACTCAAGGTGATTCCTAACAGTGGCATGGCGGTGACCATCGATGTCGGCGACCCCAAGGACATTCATCCCAGGAACAAGCGCGATGTCGGCGAAAGGTTGGCGTTGTGGTCATTGGCGAAGGATTATGGCAAGACCGGCCTGGTCTATAGCAGCCCGCTCTATGCCGGCATGCGGATCGAAGACGCCAAAATCCGGATCGCCTTCGACGGCATTGGCGGCGGTCTGATGGTCGGCAAGAAGGACGGCCTCAACCCGGTGCTTGAAGACCAGGGGGCGAAACTCAAATGCTTTGCCATCGCCGGCGAGGACAGGAAATGGGTCTGGGCGGACGCGGTGATTGACGGCAAGACGGTGCTCGTTTCCAGTCCGGCTGTACCAAAGCCGGTGGCCGTGAGATATGCCTATAGCATGAACCCGGAAGGCGCGAATCTCTATAACAAGGAAGGCCTCCCCGCCTCGCCGTTCCGCACCGATAACTGGTAAGACGCACACTGAAAAATAGCGTGAAACACACTAACACAATCATTGACGTCCGCATAATCTTGAAACAAACGCTCCCGATGATTGCCCTGACGGCAGTGACAGTATCGGGAGTGCTCGGCAACAGAGCCCGGGCACAGACACCGCTGGTGGCGCTGGACGCCGCCAATTTGACGGAGGGGCCGCTGGCATCGTGGGATAACACCGGAAGCCTGAAAGGTGCTTTCAAAAACGACGGCACCAACCCGCAGGTCAAAGTGATCGATGGGGTGAAGGCCGTGGATTTCAGCGGCAAGGACCACATGCTGGCCGATTTCAAGGCACCGGCCGGGATCACCGGTGACAAGCCGTGGACCGTGATCGTGAAGACGCGTTGCAGAAATCTGAGCGATGAGCGGACGTTGGTGTCGTGGTCCAACCGACCGGACAATTGTCTTCAATTGCAATTCGGCGATGCCGTCCAGTACGGAGCCATCGGCACTTGGAGTGGCAACGTGTCGGGCTGGCTCGGAAATCTACCCGAAAAGGACGCGTGGCACACGCTGATTTACACCTACGCGGGCGGCAGGGACGGCGAATTCCAGGCATGGTGCGACGGGGATCTGCGCGTGACCCGGAAATTCTCACTGTCAACCAAAGCAGACCGGCCGTTTGTGATCGGTGCCTGCATGGCCGGTGATCCCGCCGCGAATGTCGGCTACACCCATCACATCGATGGCGCGATCGCCAGCGTGCAGATCTATGACCGGGGGTTCGCCACACTGGAATGTTGGAATGCAAGCGGGTTCAAGTCAGCCCTCTTGAAAGCCCCGCAGCGCGGCGCCACCCTTGATGGCGTCACCACCACGCTCCAGTGGGAAAAGGGCAGCCCGGATGTGGCTTCCTATGCTCTTCATGTCGGCACCGAGAAGGCACAGTTGGAGATTGAAGCCAATGGCACGGCTGCAAAAGCCGGCTCCTTCCCGCTCGCCGTGGACAAGCTAGCAGAAACACAATACGGGCCGGTGCAACTGGCCCTGGGCACGACCTATTATTGGCGGGTCGATCAACTCGACGCATCCGGAAAAGTGGCGCAGAAGGGCCTCGTCTCGGAGTTCAAGACCGAGACCGGCAATGCCGCAAAGCCGGTTCCCACGGATAGTTATATCATGGTTGAGGGCGGCAAGCATGCGTTGTCGTGGACGCCCGGGAAATACGCCACCAAGCAGAATGTCTATATCGGCAAAACAGCCGCGGCAGTGCTTGCCAAAAAGACCCCGGATTTCGCCGGCCTGGCACCAGTGGTGACATCCGTCGAGTTTCCAAGCACGAACCCTGTTCCCGGCAAGAGCTGGTTCTGGCGGGTCGAATCGATCAACAATGATCCCTTGGCCGCCTCAACAGGTGAGGTGTGGAGTTTCCGCACCGTCAACAAGGCGCTCAAAATCTATATCTCTTCGGGGCAGTCCAACTCGGTTGGTTGCAGCATGGTCTCCCCCATGCCGGAGAAATACAAGGGCCTCAACAAGAACGTCATTGTCTTTGTGCGCGGCGAGTGCCGGCTCGGCGAATACGGCTGGGCCTGGCTCAGGGACGGACTCGGCTCCGGCTTCGGCGACCGGGATGGCAAGGGCACCTTTGGCCCCGAACTCCTGTTCGGATATTCAATGGCGCCGCAGGATCCCGCGCAGGTGATGGCGATTATCAAGATCGCCTGGGGTGCCACCAATCTCGGCGTGCAATGGCGTCCGCCCAGCGCGGGTGGAGTGACCGGCAACCTTTACACCGACTGGGTGAAGTTTCTCAAGGAAGCCATGGCGAAGCTTGATCCGGCATTCGAACCCGAATTCGCCTGCATGCTCTGGATGCAGGGCGAGTCGGACGCGTCCGACAAGAAGATGACCGCCGACTACGCGAAGAATCTAACTGCATTCATCAAGGATGTCCGCGCGGAGGTGAAACAACCCGACATGCCATTCGTGCTGGCGCAGATTTCCAAAGTTCCGGCATGGGGGCCCGACCTAGGCGACGGGCTGCGCGCCGCGCAGTTGGAAGTAACCAAGACCGTGCCGCACACGGCCACTTTCGCGACCGACGATTACAAGCTCGGCGATCCGTGGCACTACGACACCGCGGGCATGATCTCGCTCGGCGAGCGCTTCGCCAAAGCCATTCGCGATCTCGAAAAGAAATAGAAACACGATAAGAAGCAAAAACCACGATAGAAGCCATTGACATGAAACAAGCATTAGAGTTGATGACAATGCGTGGCCTGCTGGCAAGCGGCCTGGCCATGCTTTCGGTTTGCAGTGCGCTGGCAATGGGCAGCGACAAAACCGTTTCGGTGTTAGATACCCAGCCAACACCAGCAGGCCCGTCCCCCATCCCGGCCATGCCGGCCAATCCGCCGCCGCACTGGCTGACCTATCATCTGATCCATCCCGGTCCGGGTGGGGCCTTCCCGGGCGATCCGAATTGTGCTTTCTATTGGAAGGGCAAGTATCACCTGCACTATATCTACAACCATGAGGGCGTCAACTTCGCCCATGTTTCCAGCGACGACATGGTGCACTGGAAGTGGCAGCCGACGACGCTCACCCAGAAAGTCATCGGCCATGGCATGTTCAGCGGCACGGGCTTCTTCACCAAGGAGGGGAAACCCGCCATCATCTATCACGGCTGGGGGTCGGGCCGCAATCAGATTGCCATCGCGCAGGACGACAAGCTTGAGACCTGGAGCAAGTCCTATCCGCTCGAGCCCAAGATCAAGCCTGGACAGGACGGCGAAAAAATCGCCAACTGGGATCCGGACGCGTGGCTCGATGGGGACCATTACTACGCGCTTTCCGGCGGCAATCCAGGCAGTGGCAAACCACCGACACTCTTCAAATCGGCGGACCTGATAAACTGGGATTATCTCGGATTGTTTCTGGATCACGACATGCCGGATGTGAAGAACGGCGAGGACGTCTCCTGTCCGAACTTCTTCAAGATTGGCAACAAGTATATGCTGCTTTGCATCAGCCATAATCTCGGCTGCCGCTACTACCTGGGCGATTGGAAAAACGAGAAATTCGCACCCGACTTCCATGCCCGCATGACCTGGAACGGCAAGAATGTCTTTGCGCCGGAATCCGTGCTGACCAAGGACGGCCGCCGTGTGATGTGGGCCTGGCTGATAGATATGCCCATTGAGCCGTCGGGTGTGCAGTCACTGCCGCGCGAGCTGTCGCTGCCCACAGACGGCGTGCTGCGCATCAAGCCCTTGAAGGAGCTAGAATCGTTGCGTTACGACGAGAAACAGGAACAGGACATCGCCGTGAAGAGCGATGCCGCAACCAAGCTCAAGGAAATCAGCGGCAACACGCTGGAGCTGGAAATGACCATCAAAGCGCCGACGGCGAAAGAGTGCGGTCTGGATGTCCTGTGCGACAAGGAGGGTGCCAACGGCATCAGGATTGCCTATATTCCCGCAACCAAAACCTTGATGGTCGGAAATGCCGATGCGGGGTTTGAGCTAAAGCCGGGTGAAGACCTCAGCTTGCGCGTGTTCATCGACAAAAACCTGGTGGAAGTGTTTGCCAACGACCGCCAGGCCGCCCTCAGCGCGCGCCGTGGATATGCCCCGGAGAATACCGGCATCAGCCTGTTCAGCAACGGCGGGGACGTCACGGTCAAGCAGGTCAAGGCCTGGAAGATGAAATCCTGCTATGCCGACAAGTAATCACGCGATTCACCTCAACTTGTGCATGACAAGAATGCCATGAAAACCATCGGTTCCATCACATTATGGTGTTCAACGGGCAGGTCATGCTCAAGCCGATGGACAAGGATTTCATCAAGTGGGGCAAGACCACGGAGGATCCGGTCACCAAGCCGACGCTGCCGAGCACGATCGACGGCTACGTCTGGAAAAATTACCTCCGGGATCCGTCGTTCTTCAGCGCAGGCGGACGCACGTTCATGGTTCTCGGGGCCTCGGGCGCGGGTGCCCCCATTTATGAGGCGCAGAACAAGGACCTGACGGATTGGAAACACCGCGGGAGTATGTGCGATATGGCCTTCGATTGCCCGCAGATGATCCCCATCGGAGCAAAGTGGCTCTATGGCTTGAATCGCGGCGAATACTTCGTCGGCACCTTTGATCCGGAGACGGCAAAGTTTACCAAAAAGACCGAGGGCAAACTTGACCAGGGCGACCACTACGCCCACATCAGCCAAGCCACTGACTCTAACGGACAGCACATCACATACTCATGGATTCAAGATACCCGGCAGGCGAAAGGCTGGAACTGCTGTTTCGCGCTGCCGAGGGTCATCTCCTTAGGCGATGACGGCCATCCCGTGCAGATACCGGTTCCTGAATTAAGCAAACTCCACGGGGAACAGGAAAGCGTCACGACCACCGCCGGAACCAAGGTGCTCAAGACCCAGAGCGACACGCTCGAGATCCGCGCGCTCTTCCAACAGGCGGACAAGGGCAAGTGCGGCCTGCGCGTGCGTCGCTCGGAAGATGGCGCACGGGCTCTTGCCATCACCTATGACGGTGGCACGCTCGACGTGTTTGGCACCAAGGTCGCGATCGCTCCGCAAGGAGAAGGCAAGACGCTTGCCCTTCAGGTCTTCCTCGACAAGTCGATCATGGAAGTCTTCATCAACGGCGGCAAGAAGACCGGGCGGCGGATTTTTTTCCGTTAAAGTGTTAGAGTGAAGTAGTGCTGGTTGATCGGACGGTGTTCCGACACCGTCTGTTTTTGAACAAACGTTTG
>Ga0268284_1001019_pt1 | contig 15854 bp, 8 predicted proteins | sample saktaG_14_FD_190137 | JGI IMG/M metagenome (GOLD analysis project Ga0268284, IMG submission 190137) | Saline water microbial communities from Sakinaw Lake, British Columbia, Canada - sak_2013_06_06_40m | ecosystem: Environmental > Aquatic > Non-marine Saline and Alkaline > Saline ...
CTCCAGATGCTGCCATGAGGCCAGGACAACGGCACACTGCCAGACTTATACGGCTTACGTGATGCCGCCCATGCCCGGGACGTATGAATGGGGGACGTACGCCTGGAACTGGTACACGACTTGGACGATTGGGACGACAAGCGCAACCAATGCCGTAACCGCAGGGCACGACATTAGCTGGATGCGGCTCCGCTTTACGCCCTCCGGCGCATCCGCCTACCGTGAGGACTGGGTTTGGGTCAACACCCACTGCGCCATGGCGGGGGTCGAGACGGATAATCCTGACAGGGTGTCGGTCAACAACAATGACGATGACGCAGATGAAACCCGCGACGACATGGACTCGGAGATTACAGGCGGCGACCCGGACCTGGCCGCTCTCTGGCCGCTGGGACGTTTCACTGGATTCTGCTGTGCCTGTCCTGCTCATCAGCCTCCAGCCGCCGGCGCGAACCTCGCGTCTTCCTCGCAGAAGCTCGCGCTCTACACGGATTCCTATAAGACCAACGCCTTCGGCGGAACAATCCATGCAGGGGAGTCGGTCTACGTCGAGGGGCTGACCCCCAGCACCGAACCCTACGCGGAAAAGCTGGTCTGGCAATGGACCGCGGGCGACGTGACCAAGAGCGTCACCAACGCGCTCACCGTCCTGAGCGTGCGTCTCTTCCCCGACCTCGATTCAGACGACGACGTTGACGCAACCGATGTCGCGGGCCTAACCACCCTTTCCACGGAACATGGCTGGCTCATGCCCGCCGCGACCAATGTCTTAAGAAAGCTCCGGCTGCGGACTGACGTGGCCCTTTCAGGCGGCGCGTACACGCTCTCGCTCGACGGCGACGCGGGCGCGTTCAGGGTCTGGGCTGACAACTCCGGCACGAACGCCGCGCCCTTGCTCACCTGCGGGCATGCGGTTACCAACGGAGTCAACGGCGTGACATTTCTTTCGGGCGAGGACACGGATCTCTATGTCGAGGCGGTAAGCAATGGTACGGTGACTATTGCCTACGCATACGCCGGAGCAGGAGGCGCTTCTAACATCGCCTGTTTAGCGGAACTGAAGATGACGGCGGTCAGACCGGAAATTGAGTTCCTTGTGGGAGGATCTGGAAATGCGACGAACACCCTCCAGATTGGCACGTGGGAGAATGCTTTTATATTGAATTTTGAAACTGTTCGCGACGACGTGAAGACTAACTTCATTGATTGTGATAGTCGATGTTTTCGCGTCAGGGTGCAGGATGCTGCACGGAGCGATGCTTCATCTGTAACCGTCGGACTCTCGGCTCTTGCGCCTGTTGGCGGAAGCCATGCCCAGGCCGAAAGGACGGTCGTGCTGCAGAGCGTTGCACCGGGTGTCTTCCTGTCCACCAACCTGCTCCTGGTTTCCGATTCGGCTGATGCCGCCTGCAACGTGCCGGAGGTGCCCTCCGGGACAAGCCAGCGGCTCTACGAGTGCGAGTTGGGCGGGACAGTGCGGGCAGGGTATGAGGACGCATGGGGTGGAACGCATGAGAAGCTGAACGCCATCGGGACGGACGTGAAAACAGTGATACTCGATATCTTTGTGATGACGACCAACGGCGTACCGGCTGTCACGAATACCGTTGTTCTCCAGGGTCTCGCAGACGCGGCTGAGCGCTACGCACAAGCCGACATAAGGATACAGACGGGCCTTGTCACACAGGTGGAGATGCCCACAGGCATATCGACCAACTGGTATGCGGGCGATACCATTGAAATGCTCGGTAAATTCAGACTTACACAAGCAGCCAAGACAATCCTAGACTGTATACCCAGAGTTCAGGGGCATATTGCTGTAGTTTATGTACATGCCCCGCTATATCTCCAAAATGGAAAATCTGTGGCAGGAATTGGCGTCTGTTCTTATGGATTTCCCATGAGCGAGGACGCCGACTATCTCGGCAATACTTTCATGTCCTCCTACGATCCGGTTCTCTTTACGCTTGCGCATGAGCTTGGGCATGTGCTGACAAATGACGATCACAACGCTGAGTCGTGGAATCTCATGGAAGCGTATGGTGCTGCCGACAAGGCCGTCAAGCACCCCAAACGCTTCAACACCAATCAAATTAACACGATGAGAGGAGCCTCGTACGTCCAATGAAAACCATGTATACAATGTGTCTAGCCCTGGCTGTAATATCGGGTGAGTTATTTTCAAACGGTTTACTTGCCTCTAAGCTGAGCCAAGAGCAAATGGCCGCCAGAGATGCGGCCTGGGGACCTATAGGATCGGCACTTCGGGAAAAGGGAAGGGGCGCGATTCCAGAACTCGCCGCTTTCCTGACGACAAACTCATCCGCTTCGCTCTGCTATGAACCGGCATTACTTTGGGCGTACCGTCTAGATGGATGGGATATGCAGACAGCAGGTGATCGTGAGATGTTATCCGTGACTCACAAAATCCTTTCAACCTTACTGGAACAAAATAGACAATACGAAACAGGCGCTACCCGTTACGGCTTCATCTATCTTGCCCAAAAGGGGGATGCGACAGCCCTGCCGCTCATGGAGAAATATCTGGCCTGTCCGCTCACGCGGACGAGCGACTACTTGATGACATCCGGCATAGGCATGCCGTACCGTATCCTGCAAGCGCGTGTCGCGGGGACAAATATCGTCAACGGTTTGTTTGACAGTAAACTGTACCCGGCTACGCCCAATTATTTTGGTGATTCCTATATGACCAACCGCTTGGGGTTCATGCCCTCCGTGGCGAACACGGGACCGCAGGCGGCATACGTGTTTAAGGCATTCTGCAAGGCAATCATGAAGAGTGGAAACTACGTGGACGGGCACCCAGAAACCATCGTCTCATGCATCCCTCCAGAAATCTTAACCATGCGGGTGTGGTTTGACAAAGAGGGGAAAGCCGTCACGGACGTGGACTTGTCGAAGTATGGGGTTTCAGTGCCGGGGCTCGGCTTCGCGACGAACGCGCCTCCGATTGTCCGCGCAGCAAAACCTGTCACAGACATGACGACGGATACAAGACCTCCTCACGCGGCGAGTTCCCGTTCGTGGGTGTTCCCGGCAGCAGGCATTCTCCTTTCTGTTGCTGCAATAATAGCGATTTATTTCAAGCGCAGGAAATGAGCAGGTCTAGGATGTTGGAAGAGATGCGGCCTGGGGGCCTAGAGGAACGGTAATTTTAATGAAGGGAGTATTCTAAGTGATTATGAAATTAAACGACATTCTTAAAAACTCATCGTATGGCCTTGATTTATTTGCGCCTTCTGATGTTGAGGCATTAGAAGAACGCATTGTTATGAGGAAAACCACAAAGGGCGTTTTTCCTTATGCGACGTGCATCGTCCGTGAAAAGGAAATACGCCTGACCCCTGAGGAAGTTGTACGGCAACTTTATGCTCAGATGCTGATGGATGAATATGACTATCCGAAAAGTCGACTTGCCTTTGAATTGCCGATTCATTTTGGACGCGACACAAAAAGGGCAGACATTGTCATCCGAGATAAAAAAGACTTGAACGTCTCTTATATTGTTGTTGAAATTAAAAAGCCAAAGGCAAAAGATGGCCGCGAGCAATTGAAGAGTTACACCCATGCGACAGGTGCGAGCATGGCCGTTTGGACAAATGGTGCAGCCATCACGTATCACCAGCGAAAAAATCCTAATTTCTTTGAGGATATCCCAAATATTCCGAAGGCGCATGAGGCGCTTGCTGATATTCTCAATATGCCCTTCACCATGGCAGACCTGATCCGGGAAGACAAACTTACCAAAACCGGCAAGTCGCTCAAGGATTTGATTCGCGAAATGGAAGATGAAGTGCTGGCGAACGCAGGCGTGGATGTGTTTGAGGAAGTCTTTAAGCTGATCTTCGCGAAATTATACGATGAGCAAATCGGCGCGACGGATGACGACTATAACCTTGAATTCCGCAATTCAGGGCAAAGTGATATCCAGCTTAAAGAGAAGATAGAAAAGATATTCAAAAAAGCCTCTGCAAAATGGCCGGGTGTCTTTGCCGAAGACGCAAAGATATCCCTTACGTCCACGCATCTCTCCATCTGCGTCGCTTCATTAGAAACCGTCAAGCTCTTCAACTCGAATCTCGATGTCGTTGATGAAGCCTTCGAATACCTGATGAGCAAGAGCAGCAAAGGGGAGAAGGGGCAGTATTTCACGCCTCGCTATGTGATCGACATGTGCGTTAAGATGCTCAATCCGCAACCGCATGAGACGATGATTGACACTGCGGCCGGAAGTTCGGGCTTCCCTGTGCATACCATCTTTCACGTGTGGAAAGAGATGCAGATTGCCGCCAACAAGCCGGTCAGCCATCTGTTCACCGCGGTCAAGAAGGGGCATGAAGAGACGGAATATGTGCAAGACAAAGTTTTTGCTATTGATTTTGATGAGAAGGCTGTCCGCGTGGCACGTACGCTCAATTTGATTGCAGGAGATGGACATACCAACGTCATGCATTTAAACACGCTGGACTACGGACGCTGGAAATCAGTGACGAGTGAGGAGGCGTGGACGGACACCTACAATGAGGGATTCAAAAAACTCAAAAAGATTGGAGAGTCTGCTAACACGTTCAAGTATTTCAATTTCGATGTTCTCATGGCCAATCCACCTTTTGCCGGAGAGGTCAAAGAGGGGCAGATGCTCTCCCTTTATACTCTGGGGCTCAAGGGTGGTAAGACGCAGACTAGCGTCAGTCGGGACATTCTCTTTATTGAACGTAACCTCGATTTCCTTGCGCCTGGTGGGCGTATGGCGATCGTGCTCCCGCAAGGCCGTTTCAACAACAGCACAGACCGCTTTATTCGAGATTATATCGCTAAGCGGGGCCGCATTCTTGCCGTTGTCGGACTGCATGGCAACACGTTTAAACCCCATACAGGCACTAAGACAAGCGTCCTGTTTGTTCAAAAATGGGATCCAAAACTCTGTCCGCAGCGCACCGACTACCCCATCTTTTTTGCTACCCAGCAACTCTCCGGCAAAGACACCAGCGGCGATAAACTCTATTGGACGGCAGACAAGCAATCGACAACGACAGACCCCAAACACGCCTTATGCGACAAGTACGGGCATCCTGTGGTCTATCATGACCTCCTGAATACCGTCAACTACAACTGGAGCTCCAAGACCAAAAAGAACGTTGTCGAACCCATCACGCCCGATGGCATTGCCGAGGCCTTCATTGAATTTGGAACACGCGAGAAACTCAGTTTTTTTTGACACGCCTCTTTGATAAAGCCAATTATCAGGCGTTATTAAAGAGGCTAGCCGTTAAAGAAATAAGTTACGTTACCGTTAGAAGTGACGAAGTTTTTCGATTTGAAGCCGAGTTTTATATTGCGCAAACTCAAATGCTTGGTGAACGAGTCAAAGGGGCTGATGTTTTTGATTTGATCCAGTATGGTACATCAGAAGAACTTAATGATGAACAACTAGGGTTTCCTGTATTAAGACTTAACGAATTTAATAGCTATTTTTCAGGCATTCCGAGTCGTTGTTGTAATAGGCTAACAGTTGAGGATTTTGAATGTCTCCGTCTTCAAGCTGGAGATGTCTTGGTTTGCAGAACAAACGGGAATCCTAATTTGGTCGGACGCGCTGCGGTGGTTGTTGAAAACACGCAATACGCTTATGCCTCATATCTTTTTAAGATACGGACTCGCAAAGAAATCATCCTGCCAGAAGTTCTTGTCCTTTTCATGCGAGGAAAATATGGGCGTGAACAAATTCACAAATACTCGATGAAGAGCAACCAGACTAACTTTAGTCCTGCAAAATTCAGGGAAATTGAAATTCCTAGATTGGATTTGAAGTTGCAGAATGTCTTGCGATGCATGATGCGTAAGGCTTATCAACAGTTACAACAATCTCAAAGTCTGTACAGTGTAGCTGGGGATATTCTCTTTTCGGAACTAGGCCTCTTAAATTGGCAACCGCCCACGCACACGGCAACCCAAAAGAATCTTTCAGAATTTCATGCAAGTGGTCGCTTGGATGCCGAGTACTATCAGCCTAAGTATGACGAACTTCGAGCCATAGTGGAAAAGAACGCGAAAACGATCTGCCTTGTTTCGGCAATTCAAGAATTTAATGCCAGAGGATTACAGCCAATATATGATCCGGATGGGCCATTGGATGTTATTAACAGTAAGCACATTCTTGATGATGGACTCGACTACGACAATTTTGAAAAAACCTCGATCAATAAATGGGATGAGCAGCAGAAGGCTCAAGTTTTTCGTAATGACATCCTTATATATACTACCGGCGCGAACATCGGACGTACCGCGATTTATTTGCGCGACAAGCCGGCCTTAGCAAGTAATCATGTAAATATTCTGCGTGTTAAAGCCAAGGAAAAAATTTACGTGGCCTTTGTACTCAATTCCATGATTGGGCGGCTTCAAACAGAGAAGTTAAGTGCCGGATCAGCCCAGCAAGAGCTTTACCCAAAAGATGTAGCGCAATTCTATGTGCCATTTATATCCGAGGAGAAACAAGCTGAAATATCTAAAAAGATATTAGAAAGCTTCGCCTTACGCGCCCAGAGCCAAAAATTGCTGGAACTGGCCAAGCGTGCTGTGGAGGTTGCCATTGAATCTGGCGAGGATGCCGCATTGGGACTTTTGAAATAACCGGAATGATAGAAGTTTGTAAGCAGTTGGAAGGTGGAGGTTTTTATGAGAAAGTATGATCAGGCGCAGGCGCTCGTGCTGGGCGCATCGATGAGCGGTGAATGGTCGGCGCGCGTGTTGCTGGCACGCGGCGGGCGAGTGACGTTACTGGACGAGAGTGACGGTGCAAAGCTTGCGGAGGTCGCGGCGCGTGTGCGTGCCGCGGGCGGTCATGTGTTATTAGGCAAGCGGGCATTGCCTGAAGGGGCTTATGATGTCTGCGTGGCGAGTCCTGCATTTGCACGGAATCATGTGTGGATCAAAGCGTGTGAAGCACGGGGTATCCCTGTGATATCGGAGCTTGAACTCGGCGCCGTTTATTGGCGCGGCAAGATGATTGCTATCACGGGCAGCAAAGGCAAAAGCTCGCTCGTGAAATTTTGTGCAGACACCTTGAATCTCGCGGGTGTACCTGCATCACCTGCTGGCAATTATGGAATTCCCCTTTGCCAGCTTGTGATGGAAAAACCTGATTTGTTATGGGCGGTTGTTGAAGTCAGTTCCTTTCAGATGGAACATTCACCGACCTTTCATCCGCATATTGCACTGCTGCTGAATCTGCAACCGGATCACTTGGACCGTCATGCGGATCTTGCAGAATACAAACAACTCAAGTTTCGCATGTTTGCAAACATGAGTGAGCACGACACGGCCTTGCTCCCGACAACACTCGATGCGGAGAAGATGATGAACGGGCGTGTGCCCTGTTATCGTTTCGGATCGGAACCGGATAGCGACTGGCAGTATGAAGGGGGAAGCATCATTCATCACCCGTCCCCCAGGGAGAATAGACAGGGAACGAGAACGCATGAACCCGAAACGAGCCTGTTTATAGGGGGCTCTTGGTTTGATAATGAAATCTTGGGGCTGGCTGCAGCGGCGGGGTGCGCGATTCTTTGGCGGGCCGGATTATCAAAAGAAGCAATCATTCAAGGATTTATGTCGTTCAAGCCTCTGGCGCACCGGGTTCAAGTCATCGGCACGGACGCACGAGGGGTGACGTGGATAGACGACTCCAAGGCCACGAGCTTGACTGCCACGGCAGCCGCGCTTCGGATGGTGAAAAAACCAGTCAGGCTCATAGCGGGTGGACTTCTCAAAGAAAAAGATTTATTTTTCTTAAAAGAATTGCTGACAAAGACCACCCAAAAGGTGTATCTTATTGGCGAATGTGCAGGAGAAATGGAAAATGCGTGGGCATTGACTGTTCCCTGCGAAATTTATGGAACGATCGATCGCGCAGTAGCTGCTGCGGCGCAGGATGCTCAATCAAACGAGACCGTACTGCTTTCGCCGGGCACTGCTAGTTTCGATCAGTTTAGTAGCTATCGGGAAAGAGGGGAACGTTTCACACAATTGGTTCGCGCGGTTGCGAATCTGTGAGACAGTCTTTTTTCCGAGGCGAATTGTGAGGAGAGTTATGAAGAGTTGTTCTATCACGCGTACTGTCGTTGGTGCAGGTTTAGTTGCGAGTTTTATGTTGATGCAAGGGTGCTCCTATTTTGGTGGGGAGAAAAAGACTGAAGAACAGCCCCCGATCATTCCGACACCTGAGACGACGGAACCCGTCAAAGAACCTGTGGTGGAGATTAAACCCGTTGCTCCGACAACCTCCTACACCATCGCCAAGAATGATACGATTTCAGGTGTGGCCGCGAATTATGGTCTGCGCTGGCAGGATGTCATGGCCGTCAATCCGGGCATCTCGCCGAACAAGCTGCGTGTGGGCCAAGTCATTCAGTTGCCGGGGCAGGTAGATGTCTCCAAGAAGGCAGCAGTGAAGAAGGTGACAGCTCCGAAGGGAACAGCGCCTAAAACCACGGCTCCGAAGACCGCCAAGTCGAGCAATGGGCCGAGCACGGTCTATGTGGTCAAGAGCGGCGATTCCATCGGCGGGATTGCTCATCGTCACGGTGTGAAGGCTGATGCCATTCGCAAGGCGAACAATTTGACGAACGACAAGCTCACGGTTAATCAGAAGCTCACGATTCCCGGTGCTAAGAAAGGTGCTGAGGCAACGGTAAAGACTGACGGGAAGACGACAGACCCCAAAAAGGTTGAGAAGAAGGTTCCTGTAGACGTAAAGCCGGTTGATGTAGTACCTGTTGCAGATACAAATGCGACAGTCGCTCCTGTGACACCTGTTTCGACAGAAAACGTAACGACTCCGCCACCGGCTCCGACTCCGGCGGTTGCACCCGCGACGGCAACTCCTGCTCCTGCGGGCAATTCACAGACCTATACCGTCAAGGAAGGCGAAGATCTGTATGCCGTCGCCATCCGGTGGGGTGTCAGCCCGAGCGATCTCAAGGCATTGAACAACCTTACCTCGACAGACCTCAAGGCTGGAATGACCCTTCGGATCCCGGCTAGTGCACAGTAAGAGCGCTTAGCGCTGTATGAAGAAGACCCTGACAGTATTATTGTTGACGGTGGTAGTTCTTCTGGGATTAGGGATTGTTTTAGTGGCGACAGCCAGTAACGTACGGGCTCAAACTTTATATAAGAGCCCGTACGCTTTTTTTTATAAGCAACTGATGTGGCTTGTGTTTGCTACGGTTGTTGGTTTTGTCGCCAGCAAATTTGACTACCATCTCTGGAAGAAATATCCGATATTGCCGCTCCTTTTCTACCTTGCAATCATCATTGCATTGGCATTGGTTATTTGTCCTGGAGTGCGCAAATTGGTGAACGGTAGTTACCGTTGGCTAAGCCTAGGACCTATCCGTGTCCAACCCAGCGAATTTGCAAAGCTCGCGGTTGTAGTCTGTCTTTCCGTATGGATGGATCGCATTGGATGGCGGGTCAAACAATTCGTGCGGGGTGTGCTTGTTCCCGGCGGGGTGATTGGACTTATAGCTGTTCTGCTGCTTGCTGAACCGGATTTCGGCTCGACGATGGTTATTGGGGTGTTAGGGGGTGGAATCCTTTTTGTGACAGGTGTCCGATTTGCGCATCTTTTTTTATTAGGGACTGTCAGCCTTCCACCGGTGGCGGTCTTGATTTTTCTGAATAAAAACCGAATGGATCGTCTGATGGCATTCTTTTCTGATACGGCTGACAAAACAGCAGCCTATCAGGTTGAACAAGCCAAGATCGCACTCAAGTGCGGCGGACCCTGGGGGGTTGGATTTAACGAGAGCATTCAGAAATATTTTTATCTACCCGAGGCCCATACGGATTTCATTTTCGCGATTGGCGGTGAAGAGTTTGGGTTTGTGTTTTCGATTGCCGTGGTGCTCGCCTTCATTATCCTGTTGGCGTGCGGTATTCTCATCAGTATTCGTGCGCCCGATCGGTTGGGGCGGCTGTTGGCCTTCGGCATGACCCTGCTGCTTGTTTACCAGGCCGCGTTTAATATTGGCGTTGTGACCGACTGGCTGCCCACGAAGGGTCTTGCTCTGCCCTTCATGAGCTACGGCGGGACGAATTTAGTGACTGCCCTCTTCGCAATAGGCACGCTCATCAATGTCGGCATGCATATTGATGTGTCCGACGAGCGCATCCATACGCACCTGGCGCGTGATGCTGTCAATACGATCTGAGGGGACAGGGTTCAGGGTCTTTTGACGGTAAGGGTCTGGAAAGACTGCTTAAAGTCTTGGGCGTTGCGTGTCAGCAGTCCTTGATGCCCTTGATCGAACGCGCCGATCAAAATATCGGTGATCGGGTGTTTGATGGCCATCGTGTTCTTCGCGGTGAATATTTTCGATGCTGTTCTCTCCTCACTCCTCCCTACTATTTCCTACTTGGTGTGATTCATTTCAACTAAAATGAATCACACCCACTCGCCGTTATCGCCAATTTTGGCGATAGCGGAATGACAGAAAAAAGCGTAATATAAGGCAATAACGCAATAACGAACAAGCGTATTCGCTTCGAGCAATTCTTATAGGGGAAAGAGACATGACAAAGAAGATGATGATTTGTGGGGCAATTGTTTTAACACTGCTGCAAACAGCGCAGGCGCAATACACGGGCTGGAGTCATTCGGGGTCGCTTGCGATCCTGACGACACCGGAGGGCGCAGACTTGCCCGCCACGGTATCTGAGGAGAATTTTCCTTTGCTGGTGAGGTTGAACAAGGAGTGGTTTAATTTCACACAAGCGAAAGCCAAAGGCGATGACCTGCGCTTCTCTGCTGATAACAAGCCGCTGGCCTATCAGATCGAGGAGTGGGACGCGGCAGCAGGTACTGCGAGCATTTGGGTGCGCATCCCGTTGATCAAGGGTAATGCGCGCCAGGAATTGAAAATGTTCTGGGGTAAGGCCGACGCGAAGGACGAATCGAGCGGTAAGGCCGTGTTCAACGAGTCGAACGGCTTTGTGACCGTGATGCACTTGAACGATTCCGTGGCCGATGAAGTCGGCACGCTGGCACCCGTGAACTGTGGAGGGGTGCCTGTGGCCGGCATGATCGGCAAAAGCATGAATTTCGTTTATGGCAAGGGCGGCGTAATCGGCGGCGAGAGCATCAGTAACTATCCGTCTGGCAACACGCCTTCATCAACAGGCTTCTGGTTTAAGGACAACAAGATGCCCGGGCCCTGGGGCAGCCGCTTCGTCTGCTGGGGTGTCGAAGGCAGCGGCAGCAAGCTGCTCATGGGTGTGCTCAGTCCGCTCCACATCAGCGCGGGCCTGGATTGCACCGGTGGAGTCAATATGGGACAGTGGTATCATGTGACGCATACTTACGCGCCGGACGGAACCCAGAAGGCCTATATCAACGGGCAACTCAATGCCACGGGCAAAGACATCATGGACTTCAAGAAGCCCACCCGCATGTATATCGCAGGCTGGTGGCGCAACTGGGAATCCGACTGCGACGTGGACGAGGTACGGATTTCGAAGGTGACCCGTTCCGCCGACTGGGTCAGAATGGAATATGAAAACCAGAAGCCTTCGCAAACGCTGGTCGGTCTCTTGCCGCAGACAGGGAACGCATTTTCAGTGTCGCCTGCTGTAATTCAGGTGGAGGAAGGCAAGAGCGTGACCGTCACCGCGCAGGCTGGCGGCGCACAGAAGGTCTATTGGACGCTCAAGCGCGACGGCGCAGAGAGCCTTGTGGGTGTGGATCAGTTCGCATACACCTTCGATGCTGGACGTGTCGTTGCCGACACCACAGGCGTGCTGCGGTTCAAGGCCGTGTTTGCCAGCGGAGTCAAGGTCAAGGAGATCCCTGTGACGATCAAGGAGGCGATTCCTGAGCCGGTCTTTACGCTGAAGGCACCCACGAAGTGGAACGGGCGCGACATGATCGAGGTCCTGCCTGTGATCAGCAACCTCAAAGCGATGGAGGCCAAGGGTGCGGCTAAGCTGACTTACACGTGGTTACTCTCTGGCGGCGCGGTCATCAAGGAGATCGCAGCCGACCGGCTGCTCCTCAAGCGTTCGCAGTTCTCAGGTCCACTCACGGTGAAGGCGACCATCAGCAACGGCGGTGCGGAGCGCACAGCCTCGACCGTACTTCAAGTGGCCGAGCCGCCCAGTGATCCGTGGGTCGAGCGCATCCCGGGCAAGGACGAGAAGCCGCAGGACAACCAGTTCTATGCCCGCAACGACAAGAACGAAGGCATGCTCTATTACAACGGCGCACTCTCCAATGCAGTCGACGCGGTCTTCATCAAGCTTTACGCCGATGATAAACTCATCAAGACCGAGAGCCAGAAGCTTGCGGCGGACAAAAGCTATGCGCTTTCGCTGAAACTCAAACCCGGGCTGATCAAGTACAAAATTGCCTTCGGGACCAAGAGCGGCAGTGCCGAGACGGTCCTGCACACCGCCACCAATCTCGTCTGCGGCGATGCCTATCTGATCGACGGACAATCCAACGCCTTAGCCACGGACACGGGTGAGGAGTCGCCGCGCGACACCAGCGAATGGATTCGCAGCTATGCCAACACGCACCATTACCGCGCGGGTGAAGCGCAGAATCTCTGGTGCTATCCGGTCTGGAAGGCGCAGGGCGAACACAAAGCCGAGCTGGGCTGGTGGGGCATGGAACTCGCCAAGCGGCTCGTGGCCAGCCAGAAGGTTCCTGTCTTCATGATCAACGCCGCAGTGGGCGGCACGCGCATCGACCAGCATCTGCGCAACGAAGCTAACCCCGAAGACCTCAACACGATTTACGGCCGCATGCTCTGGCGTATGCGCCAAGCCCACATGACGCACGGCATCCGTGCTGTTCTCTGGCATCAGGGCGAGAGCGACCAAGGCACAGCAGGCCCTGGCGGCGGCTACGGTTGGGAGGTCTATCAGCAGCAGTTCATCGAGTTGTCCGCATCCTGGAAGCAGGACCTTCCGAATATCCGTCACTACTACGTCTACCAGATCTGGCCCAACTCGTGCAGCATGGGCGGCGGACATGGCGACATGATGCGCGAAGTGCAGCGGACGCTGTCCCGCCTTTACTCGAACATGGATGTCATCCCCACGCTGGGGATCACCCCGCCCGGCCCGGCCCACTTCCCATTGGCCGGCTGGTCGAAATTCGCGGAACTGGTCCAGCCGCTCATCGAGCGCGATTTCTATGGCCGCAAGATTGTCGCACCAATTACAGCTCCCAATCTCAAGAGGGCTTGTTATTCAGGCGCGACGAAGGATGCCATCACACTTGAGTTCGACCAGCCCGTGGTCTGGACGGATTCGCTGGTCAACGAATTTTATCTGGACAATGTCAAAGAAAAGGTTGCTTCGGGAAGCGTCACGGGCAATCTGCTCACGCTCAAATTGAAGGCACCCGCCGCCGCCAAGACGATCACTTATCTTCATGAGATGGCCTGGAGCCAGGAGCGACTTCTTGTCGGAAAGAATGGCATCGCCGCGCTGACATTCTGCGAGGTGGGGATCGAGAGGGAATAGTGAAATTTGGTTTCACCACGAAGAACAACACGAAGGTGGACGAAAAGATGAAACGATTAGTGACACTCTGCGGATGTCTGTTGCTGGCGACGGTCAGTCACGGTGCGACGGACGGCTTGGCCGATTTCAAGCCGATGAAATACGGGTTTTTTGTCCACTATGTGTGGGGCGGGGATTGCGGCGGACTGACCGTGGACCGGACTGGCAAGGTGCCCGCGAATTTTGATGCGTTGGTCGATGGTTTTGACGTTGCGGGCTTCGCCAATGACCTGTCGGCCTGGCAGGTGGAGTATGTGATTCTCACTGCTTGGCATGCTAATATCAATCCGCTCTTTCCGAGCGCGACCATGAAAAAATGGGGACTGGATAAACATGTCTGCAAACGCGATTTATTGGGAGAGGTGATCCGCGCGCTTAAGATCAAGGGCATCAAAGTCATCTTCTATACCCATCCGCGGGATGGCCACGACCTGCGCGGCGACGACCGGGTCAAAACCGGCTGGGGCTTGGGTGGCGGTGTCGATCCGGATGTGGCGAAGTTCGAGCGCAAGAAATGGAATGACTTCACCAACGAATTATATGGTGAACTCGTGGACCGTTATGGCAAGGATATCACGGGGCTCTATCTCGATGAGGGCAGTCCTTACGGCGACAGTGAAAAGGTGGTGGATTATCCGCGCCTGCGTGACACCATCAAAAGCCGCGCGCCGCATCTGGTGCTGCTCCAGAACTTCTTCGGCAATCTCTACACCTGCGATGTCGGCAGCGGGGAATATACCGACCTCAGAAATCAGCCGCCCGCGGGCTGGAATTCGGGCACTAGGCCCTTGGCACCTTGCATCGCCAGTTCGTGGTTAGCCACTGCTGCAGCGGACAAATTCAAGGTGTCTATCAGCGCCGAGGATATGTTCCGCTACACCGTCCTGCAGGCGGGAGTGAACAGTGATGGCGGCGGCGTCCAATGGGCAACCGGGCCCTACGTCGGCGGCGGCTGGGAAACCGGGGTGGACGATGTGATGCGTAAACTTGGTGCCTACATTAAGCCGGTGGCCGAAGCGATCAAGCAAACCTATCCGAGCACCTCGTATCTCACACCCGGAGGCAGGCGGATGCCCGATCTCGCGTGGGGCGTCGCCACCAAGTCCGTGGACGACCGTTTCGAATATGTGCATGTGTTGCGTCCGCCAGCGGATGGTGGAAAGCTGGTTTTGCCGCCGCCTGCCGATGGCAAACATTTTGCCAGCGCCACGCTGTTGCTAAGCGGTCAGCCAGTTTCGCTCAAGCAGGATGCGTCCGGGCTGACCTTGACGTTGCCGGCCAAGACGGAGTGGAATAAACTGGACACGGTCCTCAAGTTGGCCGTCGCAACGGATTCGCCGCCGGTGAACGTTGCCCAGTGGAAAGCTTTCAAGGCCTCCTCCTCCGCCAATACCCCGGGTCACCCCATTCATCTCAATGACGGTGACGAGAATAGCGCTTGGGTTTCCGCACCGTCTGACAAACAAGCATGGGGACAGGTCGATTTAGGGCGGGCTTGCCGGATCACGCGTCTTGAGGTGTCAGGAAGCATCGCGGAAAACGTTGAAGTGCGGCTGTCGCAGACGGCTGATTTTAAGAACTCCAAGGTTCTGGCAAGCCGGCCGGTGAGCACGGCCGCGCTGGACATCACTATCAAGAAAGCCACGTATGGGGCGGGTGAGCGCACGGTTGATGTGACGGACAAAGTGCGCGCGGCAATCGGCAAGACAACGGTATTGCTGCCGGTGGGCGTCGCGCTGATCGGTTACGATCCTGCGCTGGGCAGCGGCAAGGAATTGCGCGTCACGTATTCTCTAGCTGGCAAGCAACAGGATGCCGTGGTATCTGACGGCCAGACCTTGCGCATTGGCAACTTTGATCCGTGGGTGGTGGAATTACCGGTGCGGCATAGCGGACGCTTCGTGCGCGTGGCTCGGGTACGGCCAGGTGAGGCCCTCTCGATTCAAGAACTCAAAGTATATGGGAAATATGAAGACTTATAAAATAAAGATCGGAATTTTGTGCGGAGTAGTGGCGCTGTCTGTCATGCAGTCGCCAGTTGTGTTGGCAGGCCTTTCAATGACGGCTCTCGCGCCGGTGCAGCTCCGGTGCGAATATCGCGAGAATCCACTGGGGATAGACAGCCGCGTACCGCGGCTGTCGTGGAAACTTGAAACTGGAAACTTGAAACCTGAAAGGGGAATTAAACAAGCCGCATATCAGATTCTGGCGGCTTCGAGCGAGGAGCTGCTGGCGACTGGCAAAGGCGATCTGTGGGACAG
>Ga0268284_1001023_pt1 | contig 15821 bp, 12 predicted proteins | sample saktaG_14_FD_190137 | JGI IMG/M metagenome (GOLD analysis project Ga0268284, IMG submission 190137) | Saline water microbial communities from Sakinaw Lake, British Columbia, Canada - sak_2013_06_06_40m | ecosystem: Environmental > Aquatic > Non-marine Saline and Alkaline > Saline ...
AAGAGAAGAAAATTGCGCCCGCCGGGAAGAATTGCCTTCCCAACCGGTGCCGCAACTGCCATCACTCATCCCGTTAGCCAGCCCTTCGGGCCTCTAGCAGATTAACGGAAAATTGAACGCCCCCCCGCGGGATCCCAATACACGATCGCCGCCTCCGTCTGCGACGCTCCGAGCACCGCCGCCACGCCCACGGCGCCGGAGAGGTAGCCCGCCAATTGCCGGGTTTGGAAGGAAGATGGGTGATTGACACGCGGACGGATGGGATTGCTTGGATTCGTTTGCATTGGGGGTGGCGTCGGTTTTTGGAGCGATTTGATTGCGTGTCAGCTTCGATCAACAGTGACAATGAGGGATTGACCAAATTTCGCACGGAACGCAAGATTTATTTCGGGAATTTCGGGAATTTTTGGGGGATTACCGGACGATCAACGAACCCATCCGCCAGCCAGCACCGCCGTGATCTCGAACTGTTTTTGGCGGAAACTGCCTTCCACCGAGCGGATCGCCAAGGTCGCCCGCATTTGCCCCCCCGCCGTCAATTTTTTGAGCTCCTTGTCCACTTTTGAATCGCGACGCGCGTAGAAATAAAGCGGAACTTCCCAATCCGGAGTGCTGGCCATGAAAGAACTCCACGTCGGCTCGTCTTGGAAAACATACGCATAGTAGCTTCCCCGGCTCACGAACACCCGCACCTCTCCGGCCGCGGGCGCGACGCCCTCCAGCAGATCCTTCCAAGTCACCGATCCATGCCTGGCATAGCATTCGAAATCCACTTTGCCTCCGTCGTCAGTCAACACCACGCACAGCAGGCGGTTGGTTCCATCCTCAAGGCGCACTTGGAAGCGTTGGAAAAAGAACTTGTCGTTACTGGCCGGTTCGAGACGAGCGATGCCGAGAATCCGCTCACGCGCCCCTGGGCCATTGAGGAAAAAATCCTCCATCAGGGGGGCCGTCAATTCCGGGTTCCTCACCAGCTTCAAGCGCTCCACGTTCGTTGTCGCCTTGGTGAAACTCTTCGCGATCTGAACCGGCAACGGACCCTTCCATTCGTTCGGATCACCGGGATTGAACGTCTCTGTTTGTTCGATCCGCGATTTTCCCGCCGCGGTTCGATGGCCCGCATTCCGGGATACCATCGCGACGGTCACCACGAGTCCCAGCAAGCCCGCGAGGGCGATTGCTCCGAGCACCAGCCAATCCCATTGCCCTCGTTTACGATCGCCGGAGTTACAACCCGCTGCCGCTCCCGTCTTGGCGGGAGCGCTCCCAATGCTGTATTCCATCCTGGGCCGGAGGCCTTTAAACCCTGCATTCGATCCCGGAGTCGTCATGCCGCCGGGAGATTTCTGGACGCGCCCGGACGCTTGGTCCTCATTTCGGTTATTTCCGTTCATGAATGCGCCTCGGTTTTTCGTTTGATGGGTGCCAGTGATTTGAAGACCGAAGACCTTGGCTGACTCCGGTTTCGATCGCGCTCCGGTTTTACCGCGGCGACCAAGGTTTCCAGATCGACGCACAACGCGGAGCCGGGAAAGGCCTGCATGCGGGAGAGTCGCTCCATCAGCTTGCTTGCAAACGCGAAATTAGCGGCCCTGGCCGCTTTTTCAAGAAATTTTGTTGGGAGATTCTTGTGGCATTTTCCGGGTGCATGATAATTTGTCAGACAAATAGACACCGGCCAACAAGGCGGCCAGGCCCGTCTCGTCGATGACAGGCACGCCGAGTTTTTCGGCGCTGGAGCGTTTCGAGCCGCCGCCCTCGCCGGCGAGCAGGTAGTGGGTCTTGGCGGACACGGATCCGCTGACCTTGCCGCCATGGCTTTCGATGAGGTCCTTCATGGCGTCGCGGTCCAGGCTGAGGGTGCCGGTGATGACGAAGGTAAGACCGGCGAGCGGCATGGCTGATCGATCCGCGGCGGCGGGGACGGGGAGATAGTTGTCGGATACCGGGTCGATGCCGAGCAGCGACAAGCGGGCCAGGACGTGTTGGCCGGCGTCGGAGCGGAAGAAGGCGGTGACGGATTCCGCCACGGCGGGGCCAACATCGCCGGCAATGGCGTATTTTGCTAGAAGCTCGTTTTTCTTTTTCGCGTCGGCGCGGGTGTCGCGCAGCAGTTCTGCCAGGATCTGGGATTCCGCGAGTTCTTTCAGGGTGTGGTGGAGCCGGGAGAGTTCCTTGGCGGCGGCTTCGCCGAGTTGGCGGATACCCATGGCGAAAAGCCAACGGTGGAGTGGTTTGGATTTCGCGGCTGCAAGGGCGGCGAGCACCTTGGCGGCGTTTTTCCCGCCGCAGCGGCGCGGCGCGTCATCGCTGGAGAGGTTGAGGTTGGCGAGCGTTTCTTCAGTTAGATCGAAGAGGTCCAGCGGGGTGTGGCAATGGCCGTGGCGGACGAGGGCCTCGGCGACGATTTCACCGAGGCCTTCGAGGTCGAGCGCCTTGCGGGAGGCGAAGTGTTTGATGCGGGTGACGGCTTGCGCCGGACACTGGAAATTCGTGCAGCGCCAGGCGACGAAGCCTTCCTCCTGCGAAATGGGGCCGCCGCAGGACGGGCATTTGCCACCGGCGTGTTGATAGATCGAATAGCTCGCGGTTCCCGGAACGGCGCGCGTCACCTTGACGATGGCAGGGATGATCTCACCGGCTTTTTCAACCAGCACGGTGGCACCGAGGTGGATTTGTTTGCGGTCGATCTCATCCTGGTTGTGGAGCGTGGCGCGGGACACGGTGGAGCCGGAGATGAGGACCGGCGCGAGTTCGGCGACGGGAGTGAGCACCCCGGTGCGGCCGACCTGGATGGTGATGTTGGTGAGGGTGGTTTCCTTTTGCTCCGGCAGGAACTTGTAGGCGGCGGCCCAGCGCGGGGCGCGCGAGGTGAAGCCGAGTTGTTCGCGTTGCGCGCGGTCTAACACCTTGATGACCGCGCCGTCGGTGCCGTAGTCGAGGGTGTGGCGGTGGCGGTTGATCGTGGTGACGGCATCCAGCAGTTCGGCGAGGTTGCCGCAGGTGAGCAACGGCTGGTTGTGCGGAATGTGGAGCGATTCAAGCAAGGCGTGGAAGTCGTGTTCGGTTGCAAGCGTTTCGCCGTCGTAGGCGCCGAGGCCGTGGGCAAGGAAGGCGAGCGGGCGTTGGGCGACGATCTTCGGGTCGAGTTGTTTGAGGGTGCCGGCCGCGGCGTTGCGGGGATTGGCGAAGGTCGGCAAGCCGGCTTCGTCGCGTTCGGCGTTGAGCGCCGCGAAGGCGCCGTTGGGCATGAAGATCTCGCCGCGGATTTCCAGGAGCGAGGGGATCTTGGATTTTGGATCTTGGATTTGATATGGAGAGGAGGCGACTCCTTCGGAGAGGATTTGCAGATCGATGGGGACGAGTTCGCCGTCCTCGGTTTTGATGAGGTTGCCGCTATGGGCGTCGGCGATTTCGGTGCCGGTTTCCGGGTTTTTCCAGTGGTTGTAACCGCACACTTGATAGCCATTGGCTTGGAACCAGGAGGTGACTTCTTCGATGGTGGGTGTGGAGCCATCGATGAAAGGTTGGGAAGTGACGAGGGACGGTCCGGTAACGGTTTCCAACACGCCGTGAAAGCGCAGGTCATCACCGAACAAGCGGTTGGCCGCGGCGAGATTCGCAAGATAGGCAAGACAGCCTGATTGCGCCCCGAACGCCGGGGGGATTGTTAGTTTCAGCACCCGATTGGTGTTAGGCAGGTGGAAAACGACGTGTTCCGACTGGCCTCCTAACGAAGGGTAACCAGCGGTGAGCTCACCGAATCGCGCAGAGTCGAGGAGCCACCCGTTTTCCCGGGCCCAGGAACCCACGGATTGGGCTTCCTGTCGGAGCCGTTGTGGAACATCCGTTCCATCACTTGATCCGAGCTCAGGCGTGAGCCGCTCAGCGAGGCTTGCCGCCGGGCTTGGCGCAATCGTTGCGCGAGAAGTTGTGCTTGAGTGACTCCGTCCATGGGGGGGAGCATAAGGCAGGAGGCTTTCAACGTCAATCTCCGGGGGGGGGATGGCTGAGGCCTGCAATTCCAGCGGGATGCTGCGGATGGTGCGGACGTTGTGGGTGACGTCGTCGCCGGTGGTGCCGTCGCCGCGGGTGGCGGCGCAGGCGAGTTTGCCGTCGCGGTAGAGCAGGGAAACGGCGACGCCATCGATCTTGGGTTCGACGGTGACGGTGACCTCTTCGCGTTTGAGGTTTTTGCGCAGGCGCTGATAGAACTCGATCAGTTCCTGCTCGGGGCGGGTGGCGGCGGATTTGGCCATGGCCTCGGGGCCCAGCTCGAAGACGTCGTCGATGGAGAGCATCGGCACGGCGTGGCGGATCTGTTGGAATCCCTCGATGGGCGCGCCGCCAACACGCCGGGTGGGCGAGTTCGGGGCGTGCAGCGCGGGGTGGTTTTTTTCCAGTTCCTCAAGCTCGCGGAACAGCTGGTCGTAATCCGCGTCGGAAATCTCAGGGGCCGCCTGGGTGTAGTAGAGCCGGTTGTGATGTTCTAACAAAGAGCGGAGCTCGCGGATGCGGGCTTCGGGTTGCTGGGTGTCGGCGCGGGAAAAAAGGTCCGGTTCAGCCATGGGCGGAGTGTCGGACATCGGCGGCAGTTATCAAGACCGGAGTCTGCCGGGCGAGGTTTGAACATCCTGATCGTTGCCGGGTAACACGTTCGTTCCACCTCATCATTGCGACATCCTGAGGTCCGATCGGACATCAGGATGTCGCGGCTAGGGGAGGGCGACGGGCTGGATTTTTTTCTGGGTGAAGCGCACGACGAGTTGGTATTTTTCGTCGTCGCGAGCGGTTCCGAGCAGGGCGGAGCCGCCGGCTTCGAGAGTCCACAGGTGGGAGGGGGAAAAGGCTCCATTGGTGAGGCTCTCGATGCGGGGCAAGGAATTTTGTTGGACGGGTTTGCCGTAAAGGGTGTTGAGCAGAGTGATGAATTCTTTCCAGCTCGGTTCGATTTTTGTCTGATAGGCGCTGGCTGGCAGGGTTTCGGTTTGGAGGGTGAGTTCCCTCAGATTGCCGGCATCGGTCCAATCGAAGAACAGGGAGGCATCGAGTCCGCCGATTTTCTTGCGGGTGCGGAAGACGCCGTTGAGACCGGTCCGGCCGAGAAAGGTCTCGGCGACGGTCAGTTCGACGAATTTGCTGGCTTTGAGTTTGGCGAGGACTTGCGCGCGGGTGTCGCCGAAAACCAGTTGATCAAAAACCGCGGCTTTGTTCGGCAGGGCGGTAGGGGCGGTCGGGGCGACGGGGGTGGTAGGGGAGACGGGGGGTGCGGTGCCGGGGAGGGGATGGTTGGCGTTGACCCAGGTGCGGTCGGCCGGGTGCAGTTTGGCGAGCGGGAAGGTGAGCACCTTGCCGTCGGTCTGGCGGATGGTGATGCTGGTGGCGTCGCGTTTGAGGAAATCGCCTGGAATGGCGTTCTGGCCGTCGGCGCTGATCCACAGACGCGGCGAGGCCTGCAGGCACAAGGCGGAGGCGAGCAGCAGGGCGATGACGGTCCCGGGTTGCATGGTTAGAAGCGGGTCAGTGGCCTTGGGGTTTGGTGTTGCGGGGTTCCCATTCCTTGCGGGTGCGCGAGCGCACTGATAGAATCACGGGGATCCCCGGCGCGGGGTGGGCGGCGCGGTAGCGGTTCACGAGGTAGGACTCATAACTGGCGGCCATGAGGCGTTTGTCGTTGACGAAGAGCACGATGGTGGGCACCGGGATGACGCTGTATTTTTCGTTGGTGGCCGCGGTGGCGTAGTAGAGTTTGAGGCGTTTCCGGAGCTTGTTGTCGAGGGGTGGCGGGGTGGTCTCGAAGGCGGCGTGGAGGATGCGGTTGAGTTGGCCGGTGCCGGGGATGGTCTGGGCGCCTTTGCGGATTTTGAGGGCTTCCTTGAGGACGTGGTCCACCGAACCGCCGGTTTTGGCCGAGCAGGCGACAAACGGGGCGTAGTGGAGAAAAAACAATTCCTTGCGGACGTATGCGGTGACTTCTTCGAGGCGGGCGCTGCGATTGGGACCTGGGTGATAGAGATCGAATTTATTGAGTGCGATGAGGCAGGGTTTTTTTTCCTCGAGGATGACCTGGGCGATTTTGCGGTCTTGGGCGGTGATGCCGGCGGCGAGGTCGATGACCAGCACACAGAGGTCGGCGCGGCGGATGGCCTTTTCGGAGCGCATCGCGGAGAACACCTCCACCGAGTTGTCGCGTTTGCCGCGGGGCCGGAGGCCGGCGGTGTCGATGAGCGTGAAATTTTCCCCTTGGAACGAGTAGGGCAGGTCGATCGCGTCGCGGGTGGTGCCGGCGATTTCGGACACGATGGTGCGTTCGTCCTTGAGGATGGCGTTGACCAGCGAGGATTTGCCGGCGTTGGGCTTGCCGACGATGGCGAGTTTGATGCCCACGGCCTCGGCCACTTCGGCGACGGCTTCGGTTTGCGCGACGAGCGGGGCGATGACCGCGTCGATTTCATCGCAGAGGTGGCCGAAATTGCGGCCGTGTTCGGCGGAGACGAAGACGCTGGACTGGAAGCCGAGGCGCGTGAAGTCCGAGAACACGGCTTCGTGTTTCGGATCGTCCACCTTGTTGAGGACTAACAGAACTGGCGGTTTGGCTTTGCGGAGTTTTTGGGCGAGTGCCTGATCGACGGCGGTGAGTCCGTCGTGGGCATCCACCACGAACAGGATCAGATCGGCCGTTTCCATGGCGATGTCCGCCTCGATGGAGACTTGGGCGTCGAAACCGTCGTCGATATTGCCGCCGATGCCGCCGGTATCGATGAGCGTGCAGGCATGGGTGGTGGCCTTGGAGGGTGCGGCGATGCGGTCGCGCGTGACTCCCGGTTGGTCATGGACGATGGCGATTTTGCGCCCGGCGAGGCGGTTGAAGAGCGCGGACTTGCCGACATTGGGGCGTCCGACGATGGCAACGGTGGGCATGGCGCGGAATGAATAGGCGGAAAACCGCGAAGCGCAAGTGCGGAGGTGTAATCCTGGCGCGACATGGGGGTTGCGTTTTGGTGGGGCGAGGGTATGAAGCGGCGCGATGAAACTTGTGTTGCTGATGCTGGTGGTTGTTGCGGTGTCGGGCGTTTCCTGTGAACGCCATGAATTTGAGGGTCCAGACGGCACCAAGCAACTCCATGAACACGCAGCCGGCCACGGGGATTCCGCGGAGCACGTGGAGAAGCCCGCGCACTGAGTGGTCCTTCGGGATTTCAAATTTGAAATTTCAGATTTGAGATTCAGGCGGTTGGTTCATCCCGGGCTTGCCAAAGCGCTGCGAACGGTTCATGGGAGTCCGCGTCACCCGGCAGCACGGGCCGCTTCCCCCATGACTCTTCAGATCTTCCTCACGCTGTTGGTCATCGTCCTGACGCTGGTTGCGTTCATCCGCGAGTGGGCTGCGCCGGACGTGCTCGCGCTTTCGATTTTGTGTCTGGTCGTGGCACTTGGTTTGGTGGATCCGGGGAAGATGACCGAGGTTTTCAAAAACGAGGCGCCACTGACCATTGCCGCGCTGTTTGTCATCGGCGGCGCGCTGGAACACTCGGGCGCGGTCGATCACATCGGGAGCATCCTGCGCGACCGGCTCTCCGGCAACACCCGCTGGGCGATCCTCTCGTTTGCCTGCGTGGCCGCGTTTTTCAGTGCCTGGATGAACAATACGGCGATCGTGGCGATTCTGCTGCCGGTGACCCTCGGCTTTGCCCGCTCCAAGGACATCCCGGCCTCCCGGTTGCTGATGCCCTTGTCCTATTGTTCGATCCTGGGTGGCTGCTGCACGCTCATCGGCACCTCCACCAACCTGTTAGTCAACGGCGCGCTCCGCGATCTCAAGGTGGCACCGATGTCGATGTTCGAACTGACACCCATCGGCATCCCGCTGGCCATAGCCGGCATCGCTTACCTGACGATTTTCGGTCCGAAAATCATTCCCGCGCGCTCCTCGATCACCGGCAGTCTGGAAATCGACCATCGCACCACGCCACTCTATCACCTGTTGCTCGGCGGTCATTCTCCCATCATCGGCAAAGCGTTCTCCGAGACCCCGCTGGCGAACCGGGCGGATGGCATTCACATCATGGAAGTCCGCCGCGGCGGGGCCCGCGTGATGCAACCCTTGTCCGCGATCACGGTGGAAAAGAATGACCGCTTTCTGATTGCCATCCACCGCCGCCGCGGCGGGACGGCCAAACCCGCCGTCTTATTCGCCGCGATCGGCGCGGAGGTTCTGTCCACCGTGGATGGCATCGTCACCGAACTGGTCATTCGCGACGAGTCCGCGCTGACCGGCTTCACCCTCGCCGAAGCGGATTTCCGCCAACGCTACAATTGTGTGGTGCTCGCCGTGCATCGCAACGGAATGAACATCACCAGCCGCATCGCCGAGCTGCCCCTGGATATCGGTGACACGCTGCTGGTCATCACCCCGCTCAACAACCTGGATACCCTCGAGGCCACTCGCGACTTCGTCATGACCGACATTCCGGACGAACCCACGCCGGAGCAGGTGCGCCACCATCGTCCGTTCCATGTGTTCCTCGCCTGGTCCACGCTGGTGGGAGTGGTGCTCGCCGCCACGCTCACGGATTATTTCCACCGGATCGATCCATCAGTGCCTGCCATCCCGATTCATTATGCGGCGATGGTCGGCGCGTTGGCGCTGTTATGGCTGCGCGTGGTGACCCCGCGCGAGGCGTATGCCAGCATCGATTGGCAGGTGCTGCTGATGCTCTACGGGCTGCTCGGGCTGGGCATGGCGATGCAAAACACCGGCACCGCCGAATGGCTGGCCCGCGGCATGGTGGATCTCACAGAAAACCTGGTGCCGCGCGCAAGCCTGCCGCTGGTGCTGCTGTGGTTGGTGTTTTTGCTCACGCTGCTGATCACCGAGGTGCTTTCCAACAACGCCACCGCGGTGATGATGATCCCCATCGTGGTGACCTTGGCCGGCGAACTCGGGGTGAATTCCCGGCCGTTCATCATGGCCGTGACGGTGGCCGCGTCCACGGCGTTCGCCCTGCCGATGGGCTATCAGACGCACCTGATGGTCTATGGTCCGGGGGGCTACCGGTTCTCCGATTTCCTGCGCGTCGGCATTCCGCTGGATCTGATCTGCTGGATCACCGGGTGCCTGTTGATTCCGCTGATCTGGCCGTTCTAAGCGGAAACGTCCACGGTGAGATCGCCCCCGAGGCTTTCGATGGCGGCGGTGAGCACCGCAGTCGCCATGTGTTCCGGGATCGAAATCACCCCATGCGCTTGGAACATCGGGGTGCCACTCATTGGAGCGCTTGCCAAGCCGGTGGTGAGTTCCTCGACGTTGCCCCCGGCTTTGGCGATGGCGGCGGAGAATTCGCGGACGATGCCCGGGCGGTCGTGGCCCATCACATCCACCGTCAAGGTGCGGCGCACGACCGGCTCAGACTCCGCTTCGCGCACTGCCTGCACGGTCAGGCCCGGGATACCCGGCGTGCGCAGCTCGTTGAGCAAGCCGTCCACGGCGGCGGCCGGGCATTCGATGCGCACGATGCCGGCGAATTGACCGGCCAGACGGGCCATCCGGCTTTCGAGCCAGTTGCCGCCATGCCTTGCCACCGTCTCGGCGAGGGAACTCACCAAGCCTTGGCGGTCGCTGCCGAGCACGGTCATGATCAGGTAGCACTTCATGCAGGCGATGAGAACAGAGTGCGCGGGAAAGGCCAGCGGGAAACCGCGACCGGGAAAATTTTGAAGATTCGTTTTTCTTGCCTCTGTTCTTGTGAAAACAGAAAAAGCCATCCAGTCTCAGGTCAAGTCGAACGATCCACGCCATGGCCAACGAGCATCCGTTCCAAACGCTTTTTGAATCTCTCGGGCACCTGCCCGTTGCGCATGCGGCTGCGGTGAACCGTCAGGCCTATGAGATTCTGTATGATATTCTCTCGGTTTCGGTGGACAAACCCGGGCGCTGCATTTTGCTGCGCGCGCCGCGGGCCGGCCATGGGAAAACCCACCTGCTTTCCCGCATCCAGCACCATCTCGGCGCAAGCCACGAGTTCATCCCGCTGCATGCGACCTTCGGTTGCCAGATTGACGCCGCGACGGTCATTGATGACGCATTGCGCCGCCTGTTGCGCCCGCTGCCAGCCGCGGGCGGGCTGTGCGTGTTGGATTTGGTGACCCGCCGCTTGTTTGCGTTGGCGTTACAGCCGTTGGTGGGCTCGGGCGAGGTGCCTTGCCAGGATCGCGAGGGGGCGCTCACGGCGCTGCGGACACGGCCGTTAGAGATTTTTGATTTCCATCATCCGAACGCCGTTACCGCCCATTGGGCCCGCGAAAACTTCGAGGTGTTGGGCCAGCGGTTTAGCGTGGAGCTGGCGCAACGCTGCGCGCTATCGATCCGTGAAGTGGCGTTCTGGGTCGGCGCGTTGTTTCGCTTTGTCGCCACGCCGGCGGAAAATTCCGTGCGCCTGCGGGAGTTGGCGGATGTGGTTCACGGCGGGAACCCCGGCAACGGCGTGTTGATGGAGCGGCTGGAAGCACTGCTCGGCCTGTTGGCCCTGCTGATGCGCGTGGTGCTGGTGGCCGACAATCTCGAAGGATTTTCCTCCGATGAAGCGGCGGCGCTCAGACTGGCGGCATTCCTTGGAGCCTTGCGCCAGTCCGTCGAGCGGCTCGACGTCATTCTCTCCCTCAATCAGGACATCTGGGAGAGCGCCTTTGTGCCTCGTCTGAGCGGCGGGCTCACCGACCGGCTCTCCGAGGTGGTGATCGAACTCAACCCGCTCACCGAAGACGAAATATTGGCCTTGCTCGAATCCCGCGTGCCCGGCTTGGGAGCGCGGGTGCTGGCACGGGTTGACCGCAATGCGGCGGGGACCCACGCCCGCGGCTTGATCCGAGCCGCTGGGGTTGCTTGGCTGAAAGCGTCCGCCATGGATGCGCCGCCGGCCGGGCCATCTGCGGCACCGCCAGCCTCCCCCCCGGAGTCGGCACCGGATGAAATCCCCGCGCCGCAACCCACGCCCCCGACTGCGGAAGTGGCCGTGGATTCGCCCTTCCAAATCGCTCCTGAGTCCGAGACTCCCGCACTCGCCCCGGAATCTCGTCCAGTCGCCCCACCATCTGCGGCCATAGGCACCGCGCCGGTGGCAGCCCGTCCGCTTGCCGCCCGTCCCGCCCCGCCCACGGATCGAGTGGAAGGTCTGCTCCGGCAATTCCTTGAACGCTACGGCCGTGGCAACCGGTGAAAAATTCACAAACCCCTTGCGAACCGGCATGCTTTGGGTGCTTATTCAACCGCCATCGGCATGAGCAAATCCACCACAGAAATCGAGGCCCCTGATTCCATCGCACGTGCCGCGCGAGTTGCGGACAGTTATCACGCCGAAACCGACGACCTGGTCGGCGAGCGCATGGTCCTCAACATGGGACCATCCCACCCGGCTACCCACGGCGTGTTGCGCCTCCTGCTCGAATTGGATGGCGAGGTCGTCCACAAGGCGGAGCCGGACGTCGGGTTCCTGCATCGCGGGTCGGAAAAGATCGCCGAGAACATGCATTACAACCAGTTCGTGCCCTACACGGATCGTTTGGATTACCTTGCCCCGCTCGCTAACAACGTCGCCTACGCCTGCGCGGTGGAAAAACTCATGGGCTGGACGCTGCCGCCTCGCGGTCAGGCGCTGCGGGTCCTGTGCTGCGAACTCGCCCGCCTTTCCTCCCACTTTCTCGGCGTGGGAGTGTGCGCGATGGACGTCGGTGCGATGACCGTTTTCCTTTACACCATGACCGAGCGCGAGAAAGTTCACAACCTCTGCGAACAACTCACCGGCGCGCGATTCACCACCGCCTATACCCGCGTCGGCGGCCAACTCCGCGACATGCCGCCCGGCTTCGAGGCCGCCGTGCGCAAGTTCCTCGACGAGTGCCTGGTGGCCCTCGGCCAAGTCTCCAAACTGCTCGACAAGAACAAGATCTTCCTCGACCGCATGCTCGACGTCGGGGTGATTTCCCGCGAATCCGCCATCGCCTGGGGCCTCACCGGTCCGAACCTCCGCGGCTCCGGCGTGGAACGTGACCTGCGCAAGGACAGTCCCTATCTGGGCTACGAGAACTATCAGTTTGATGTTCCGGTCGCGGCGGAGGGCGATTGTTACGCCCGCTATCAGGTCCGCATGGAGGAAATCCGCCAGGCGGTGCGGATCTGCCGCCAGGTGCTCGACACGATGCCGCCCGGTCCGGTCAATCTGGCGGAGCCGAAGGGCATGCTTCCTAACAAGGAGCGGGCGATGATGTCGATGGAGGAACTCATCCACCACTTCATCGTCGCCACCCAGGGAATCGACGCCCCCGCGGGTGAGGTCTATTTCGCGGCGGAAAACCCCAAGGGCGAACTTGGTTTCTACATTCATTCGAAGGGTGGGGGAGTTCCCTACCGCTTGAAGATCCGCAGCCCCTCGTTCTGCAACCTGTCCATCGTCTCGCGCCTGCTGCCGGGGCACATGGTTTCGGACATCCCGGCCATCCTCGGCTCGCTCGACTTTGTGATGGGCGAGTGCGACCGCTGAATCTATCAATAACATTGTTATGAAAACCATGCTTCAACTCCTGCTCGGTGGTCTGCTTGCCGCCCCCGCGCACGCTGAATTCCGCACCTGGACCCGCAGCGACGGCAAAACCGCCGAACTCGACTTGGTGGCCGTCACTGAAGCGGGCGGGGAAAAATCCGGTGAGTTCAAGCTGCGCAACGGCCGCTCCGTCACGCTCAAGCAGTCCAGCCTTGCTGCAGCCGATGCCACACTGCTTGCCGAGTGGAAACCTGCCGCACCTGCCGCACCAGCCGCAGCCAAAGCACCCAGTGTGTTTGACAAGATCCTGGATGGCAGTCTGGTCAAACTCAGTGGCAAGTCCCTCAAGTCCTGCAAGGATTTCGAGCCACCCGCGAAGTATTATCTGTTTTACTACACCGCTTCGTGGTGTGGGCCGTGCCACAAATTCACGCCTTCGTTGGTGGAGTTCTACAACAAGAACAAACCCGGCAACCCTGACTTTGAGCTGATCCTGATCACCTGCGACAGCGATGAAAAGGCGATGGAGGAATATGCCGCCGAAGCAAAAATGCCATGGCCGCAATTGAAATTGTCCAAAACGGAGAAATTCAAGAAGGAGTTCAAGCACCCCGGTGGCGGCATTCCCAACCTGGTGCTTACTGATCTTCAGGGCAATCTCATCAAGACCAGTTATGAGGGGGAAACTTATGTCGGTCCCGGCGTGGTGATGACTCACTTGGAAACCCTGTTGAAAAAGTAAACCGGCGCGCCTTCCTAACAGCATAGTCACATTCATGTCCCTTTCACCGCTCGCAGCACAAACCGCCCCGCACGAGACTCCTGGCACACGGTTTTTCCCGCCGTTTGAAGTCACCCCCGAGTTGGAAGCGGTGGCTGACGAAAGCATCTCCCATTATCCGGCCAGCAAGCGTTCCGCCATGCTGCCGTTGCTCCACCTCGTCCAGCACAAGTTCGGCTACCTGCCGGCGGCCGCCATCAAGTGGGTCGCTAACAAACTCGAACTCGAGCCGATCCAGGTGCTCGAAGTCGTCACGTTTTACCCCGGTTTCCGCCAGTCCGCGCCGGGGAAATTCCACATTCGCGTCTGCCGCACGCTGTCCTGTGCGATGGGCGGATCCTACGAACTGATGGCCCGCCTGTGCGAACTCGCCGGCATCGACCGTTCGTCCTGCGATCCGCACCACCATCCGATCGCCGTCTCGCCGTGCGGGAATTTCTCGGTTGAATTCGCCGAGTGTCTCGCAGCCTGCGGGTCCGCCCCCGTGTGCATGGTCAACGATGATTTCCATGAAGGCATCGCCGCTGGCAAAGCGGAGGAACTGCTCGCGAAATACGTGCCTAACCATTGAGCCATGATCACCTACACCAAACCGCCCCACCCGCGCGAATGCCGGCTCATCTTCAAAAACGTGGACCGCGTGGGCTGGGACCCATCCCTCGAGTGCGCCCTGCGCGACGGCGGCTACGAGGACTTGAGAAAGGCCTTGGCCATGCCGCCGAAGGCCATCACCGAAGAGGTGAAAAAATCCGGTCTGCGCGGCCGCGGCGGCGCGGGCTTCCCGACCGGGATGAAGTGGACCTTCATCCCGCCTAACAACACCAAGCCGGTCTATCTGATTTGCAATGGCGACGAATCCGAGCCCGGCACTTTCAAGGACCGCTACATCCTCCACCAGGATCCGCACCAACTCATCGAGGGCATGGTGATTACCGCCTACGCCGTCGGCGCGCACACCGCTTATATCTATATCCGCGAGGAATTTCCCGCGGCTGCGCGCATCATGGAAAAGGCGATCGAGGAAGCCCGCGCCCGCAATTTCGTCGGCATCAACGTGCTCGGCTCCGGCTTCGACGTGGAAATTTTTGTCCACCGCGGGGCCGGCGCCTACATCTGCGGCGAGGAGACCGGCCTGATCGAATCGCTGGAGGGCAAGCGCCCGTATCCGCGCATCAAGCCGCCGTATTTCCCGGCCGCGCTGGGCCTCTACATGTGTCCGACCATCGTCAACAACGTCGAGTCGCTCTGCCATGTGAAACACATCATCCGCATGGGTGGCGACGCTTATGCCCGGCTCGGCGTGCCGCGCAATACCGGCACCCGCATTCTCTGCGTCTCCGGGGATGTCAAACATCCCGGCTATTTCGAGATCGAGGTCGGCAAACTCACCATGCGCGAGTTGCTCCACGACCTGTGCGGCGGGCCCAGGGACGGCCGCTCCTTCAAAGCCGTCATCCCCGGCGGGTCGTCGTCGAAAATCCTCCGTTGTGACGAGTCCTTCAAACTGAAAAACCCCGACGGCAGCGAACGCCAACTCGGCTTTTGGGATATCCAGCTCGATTTCGATACGCTCGCCGCCTGCGGCTCGATGGCCGGCTCCGGCGGCGTGATCGTCCTCGATGATTCACGCAAAATGTCCTGGGTGCTCAACAACCTGAACGCCTTCTACGCCCACGAATCCTGCGGCCAGTGCACGCCCTGCCGCGAAGGTTCAACCTGGATGAAAAAAATCTCCGACCGCATCGTCGCCGGCGACGCCAGCCCGACCGACCTGGCCACCCTCGAAAGCATCGCCTATCAGATCGACGGCCGCACGGTCTGTGCCTTTGGCGAAGCCTCGTCCTGGCCGGTGGAGGCGATCATCGCCAAGTTCCGCGATGAATTGTTAGCCGACACCCAGGCGGCCAACGCCGCCAAACCCCACAACCCGGAAGCGGTGGCCCAGCGCCGCTATCTGGCGGAATGTGGCGGCCGTCCATGACCGTCGCATTTTAACATTCGCCAGCATGTGCGTTCCTCACACCGATTCACCAGCGACGGTCACCGACCGCCGCTACGATAACCAGCGACGGTCACCGACCGCCGCTACAATTCCGGCGGTGCTCGCCCGGGTGTTGCTGGGCGGCTGGTTCGTGTACAGCGGCGCGGTGAAAATCCTCGGCAGCGGCCTCGAGCGCTTCACCCGCGACATCGCCAACTATCAGATTGTCAGCCCGCCGCTCGACGCCATCGCCGCCTACACCGTGCCGTGGTTCGAGGTGGTCGCGGGCGTCTGCCTGGTGTTAGGAATCCTCCGCCGCGGCACCCTCCTCACCTTGGCCGGGTTGGTCTGCGTGTTCGCCTTCTGCATCGGCTGGGCGTGGGTCCACCAACTCGATATCTCGTGCGGCTGCCACGGCTCCGACGCCCCCATCCGCTACTGGAACAAGGTCGCCGAATTCACCGGCTATTTCATCGTGCTGGCGTGGTTGTGGTGGCGGGAGAACCGTGTTCGCACGCTCCAA
>Ga0268284_1001025_pt1 | contig 15815 bp, 9 predicted proteins | sample saktaG_14_FD_190137 | JGI IMG/M metagenome (GOLD analysis project Ga0268284, IMG submission 190137) | Saline water microbial communities from Sakinaw Lake, British Columbia, Canada - sak_2013_06_06_40m | ecosystem: Environmental > Aquatic > Non-marine Saline and Alkaline > Saline ...
AGTTTTTCTTCCTTTTTTCTCTAATTGTTTAATCAACAGCATTTTTGCACCGGATAAATTTTCTTCTACTTTAGGATGTACTGCTAATAGAACTGCTTCTGCTCTTGAAGTATTACATAGTTCTTCTAGTTTACGTAGCACCATGTTGCTTACGGTTTCGGCAGATAAAACACGGGCTGTTCCGGAGCAATAAGGACAAGTGGTTCTTAGCATATTTTCCAAATCTCTTCTGGATCTTTTTCGGGTAAGTTCAACCAAACCTAACTCAGTGTTCTGGATAATATTAGATTTTGTTTTATCCTTTTTTAAACTTTCCTCTAATTTCTTTATTACCTTTTCTATATTTTCCTGGCTATCCATGTCGATAAAATCGATGATGATAATCCCTCCAATATCCCGAAGCCTTAACTGAAGTCCTATCTCTTCTGCGGCTTGTAAATTGGTTTTCAAAATGGTTTTCCTCATATCTTTTTTACCGACAAATTTACCGGTGTTCACATCGATTACCGTTAATGCCTCCGCCTGGTCAAAAACCAAATATCCTCCGCATTTAAGCCATATTTTTTTTTGTAAAGCTTTGTTAATTTCTTTTTCAATATTATATTTCTCAAATATGGGTTTTTCTTCTTTATAAAGAAATACCCTGGGTTCTAATTCTGATAAAGATAGAGTTTTTAAAAACTTCAGCATATTTTTATATTCATTTTCAGAATTTATTAAAATTTCTTCTACTTCTTCGGTAAGCAGATCTCGGATAACCCGATAAGTGAGAGTCAGATCTTCGTGTAACAACATAGGAGCCTTGTCATTCTTCCCTCTGTTTTTAATCTTATTCCATAATCTGGTTAAAAAATCCAGATCAGACAAAAAATCCTCCGACTCTTTACCCCAGGCAGCAGTTCGAATAATTAATCCTGTATTCTTAGGTTTTATCTGTTGAATAATCTTTTTTAATCTTTCTCTTTCTTTTTCTTCTTCAATTCGGTTGGAAATACCAAGATTTGTACTGGTAGGCATTAAAACCAAATACCTTCCTGGAAGGCTAACATTGGTAGTAACTCGTGCCCCTTTAGGGGTTATCGCCTCCTTGACTACTTGTACCATTATCTCCTGGCCAACTTTAATTTTATCCAAAACAGCCTGTGAAACAGGACCAGCTTCTGTAACTGCCTCAATATCGTTATCATTATCATCTAAAGTATTATCAACGTGTAAAAAAGCGTTTTTCTCAATTCCGATATCTATAAATGCTGCCTCTATCCCAGGCAGAACATTGGTTACTTTACCTTTATATATATTTCCTACAATTTTGTCATCTTCAATTCTTTCAATATGGATTTCCACTAACCGACCAGCTTCAATTACGGCCACCCTCTCTTCGGTTAGACCCACATCGATAATTACTCTTTTATTCATTAAAAAACTCCTGCTTTTAATTTAAATAATTAATCTTTCGAATTAGTTGTTAGTGAATGGTGAATTTCAGTCAATATAGAACATGGCGTATAGCGGTTAGCAATTATTCTGCACAGTAGATACCCACTAAACAGTATTTAGCGTATAGTTTTAAATTAATAAGATGTTTACTTTAGTTCCTAATTAACTTAAAATTTAAAGCGAAAAGACATAATTCGATACTTAAAGCTTTTTCTCTCTATTTTAATTTTGAGTTATACTTCTACTTTTTACGTTTTCGCTATGGGCTTTCCTCTTGCTATATACTAGATACTTAATACTATCTTATCTTATGATTTATTCTTTAATTCACTATATACTAATTAACTTTCTGATTCCCTCTTCTTCCATAACACAATACTCTAGGTTGAATAAGTCCTAATATATTCTACTCTAAATCATCTCAATAGTAAAGGTAAAATTCAAACTAATATTAAAAACAGTATCTTAAAAATACCATCAATATTATTTTAACTTATCTTTTTACCTGATACTTAAATAACTTCTTTATCTTTTATATATAAACCATTGCGGCAAATTTTCAGGATATCAAAATTATTAGCAAAATAAGAAATCCAGGCTTCTGCCACATATCGGGGATTTAAATTTCCCTGCTGTCCTATTTTAAGGTCCAAATTAAATTCTAAATTCGGATTTTTAAATTTCTGCATCTTTATATCTAAAATTAATGGTCTTATATCAACCATTTTAATCCCATTCTTCGTCTGTTTTTCTATAATAATTTCTTCTAAATTTACAAATCTTTTAATATTTTTATGTATCTCTTTATTTAACTCTTTAAATTCATCCTCCTGATTTTTAGCTCCCGAATTTAATAATTTTTCTTTTACTTTTAGAGTGATAATATAAGTTGCTCTATCGATTATTTTTACTAAAGAATCAGTAGAGGAAGGGAGTATCTTAGCCTTTAATATCGTCAACCCCTGAGGTAAAACTCGATTTAATTTCTCTATCAACTCTTCAGCTATTATCTCCTTTTTTAGCTTAATATCTAAATATTCGGAGATGCTGCTGATTCCTAAAGGTAAAGGAGGACCAAAAGATATCCTGAATCGTGGATTAAAACCGTTGGAGATAGACATGGGGATGTTGGCTCTTCTTAGTGCACGGGTAAAAACCTGCACCAGGTTTAAATGGGAAATATATTTAATAGGTCCGTTTTTACAATATTTTACTCTAATTAATTGTTCCAAATAAAAAACTCTCCTTTTTTTATATTTAAAAATTATGAATTTACGAATTTGCATATTGTATTTTATTAAGGAAATAGAATTCAGTAATCAGTATTCAGAATGTTAAATACATCTTATATCTTTCCCAACTGGTAAATCAGAATGACCGGCAGACTGACTGATTATTTTTTCCCGCGATTGTCCCCCACACCTATACGCTAAACGCTGTACGCTCTATGCTAATCAACTTAACATACTCCGCATTTCATGCAATCCTCGAAGCGGCAATCAGGCGTCGTTTCTCCCCTGAAAGCTTTCTCTTTCTCTTTGAGCAAATATTCTTTCTTTACCCCGCAGGAGATATGATCCCAGGGTAAAATTTCATCTTCTTGTCTTGTTCTATTAATATAAAATGCCATATCAAGTCCGACCTCTCTAAATGCTCGTTGCCAAGCTTCGAAATTAAAATGTTCTCTCCAGGCATCAAATTTACACCCCAGAGAAAGAGCTTTTTCTAATACATCACCTAATCTTCTGTCCCCTCGGGCAAAGACTGCTTCCAGATAAATCCGATCAATATCGGGATAACTAAAAGAAACATTTCTCCAATTTAACTTGTTTTTTAAATATCTTATTTTTTCAGATAATGATTCTCTTCCCTCCTGAGCCTCCCATTGAAATGGAGTATGGGGTTTGGGTACAAAAGCAGATACGCTAATATTTATATTAACTTTTCTTCCGGTTATTTCTCTTCCCATATGATCAACTTTACTAACCAATCTGACTATTCCTTCTATGTCCTCTTCGGTTTCGGTGGGCAAACCGACCATAAAATAAAGTTTTATCTTCCTCCACCCTCTTTCGAAAGACGCTCTTATCGAAGAATACAGATCATTTTCCTGAACATTTTTATTTATCACATCTCTTAATCTTTGCGTTCCTACCTCCGGAGCAAGAGTAAGACCAGTTTTTCTGACTCTCTGGACTTGTTGAGCTAAAGCAACAGAAAAGGAATCTATCCTTAAAGAAGGCAGTGAAACCCCCACGCCTTTTTCTTCAAATCGGTCTACTACTTTGGTAATCAATCTTTCTATTTCGCTGTAATCGCTAGAACTTAGAGAGGATAAAGATATCTCTTCATATCCAGTATGGGCGAGAATTTTCTCAGCCAATTCAAGCAAAGTGTCAACTGATTTTTCCCTTACCGGTCGGTAAATCATCCCTGCCTGACAGAAACGGCAACCCCGGGTACATCCTCGAAAAATTTCCAAAGTAATCCTATCGTGAACCACATCAATATTAGGGACGATTGGGAAAAGAGGATATGCTACTTGGTCAAAATTAGAAATAATCCGTTTTTTAATTACCGAACGATTTGCCTCTTTTGTAGGAGTAACTGCTTTAATCTTTCCGTCTTTAGAATAAGTTACTTCGAAATGAGAGGGAATATAAATACCCTCTATATGGGCAAGTTTTTTTAAAAGCTTAGCTCTATTCTGTTTTTTATCTTTCCATTTTTTATAAACTTCTATAATTTCCCCGACAATCTCTTCCCCTTCTCCGATTACAAATAAATCGAAAAAAGCCGATAAGGGCTCCGGATTAAAAGCCCCAGGTCCGCCGGCGATAATCAGAGGGTCATTCTCTTTTCTCTCTTCCGACCTTAAAGGTATATGTCCAAGTTCGAGAAGATTTAGGATATTGGAATAACATAATTCATGTTGGATAGTAAATCCAACTATATCAAAAGAGTTTAAAGATCTATAGGCCTCTAAAGAAAAAATAGGTATCTGTCGTTCTCTCAACAATCTTTCCATATCTATCGCAGGTGAAAAGACCCGCTCAGCCAGAGCATCTTCTCTCTTATTAATTATCTCATATAATATTTTAAATCCTAAAGAACTCATCCCAATCTCGTATAAATCAGGGAAGACCAATGCTATTTTAACTGTAGATATATTTTCTTCCTTTACTATTTCATTAAATTCTTTTCCAGTATACCTCCCTGGTTTTTCTACCTTATCCAATAACTCTTCAAATAATATTTTTTTAATGTTCAATCATTTTCTCCTTTATTAGTTCTCCGGTTATCCGGTTTACCAGTTTACCAGTTAATTGCTCTCGGGTTGAAAGTTACAAGTTGCGGGTTACTAGTTATTTTCATCTTGCAATGACATAAAATAGAATAAAAAACTGAAAACTGATTTTTCTTATCTAAAAACTATAAACCATAAACTAATGACTTGTATTAATACTAACGACTATTCACTATTCACTAACGACTAAAACAATTGGTTAATCGGTGAATTGGTATATTGGCCAATTGTTTTACCATTTTATCTTATGCAATTCCACATTCAGCAATATCCCTATTACTATCAAATTTGATATCATAAAAGTCCCCCCATGGCTTAAAAAAGGTAGAGGTAATCCGGTGGCTGGTAACATCCCCATAGCCATTCCAATATTTACTACTATATGAAAAAATAAAAACGACACGCCACCAGCAGCCAATAAACTTCCTAATAAATCTCTAGCTTCTAATGCAATCTTTATACCTCGCCATAAAATAATAACATATAATCCTAATAATAAGGTAGTTCCGACAAAGCCTAACTCTTCTCCTACTACAGAAAATATAAAATCAGTATGCTGGGCAGGTAGAAAATTTAATTGGCTTTGCAGACCGCTAAAGATTCCATTCCCTAAAAAACCCCCCGAACCAATGGCAATTCTCGATTGTATAACATTGTAGCCGCCCCCTAAAGGGTCCAGATTAGGATTTAAAAATAAAATTAACCTATTTTTCTGATAATCTTTTAGAAAAATCCATAAAACTGGTATAGAAGATATACCCGCTAAAAAAGTAAAAACTAAAAATTTTATCTTAATACCTGCTACAAACAACATGATAATAAGAATAGCTAAATATACTAACGAGGTTCCCAAATCCGGCTGCATAAATACTAATAAAATTAATAACCCGGTATAAGCAAAAGGAAGTAAATAATAGAAAAAATTATCAAATTTTATTTTATTTTTAGATAAAAAATCCGCTAAAAATATTATTAAGGCGATTTTAGCAAACTCCGAGGGCTGAAAATCAAAAGGTCCAATAACCAGCCAACGCCTTGCTCCATAAGTTAATCTACCAGAAATTATAACCATTACCAGTAAAACAATAGCTCCAAAATAAATCACTTTAGAATATCTTTCCAGGTGATGATAATCGATAAACATAATTATAGTTAAAAATAGAAATCCTGATAATATCCATAATGATTGCCGTTTTACGAAATAATAAGGATCACTTCCCGCTGTAACCGCCAAACGTGTCGAACTGTAATATACTAAAAGTCCATAAAAACAGAGAAACACTACGGCAAAAAGAAGAGTAAAATCTAAATTTTCAGTTAATCTATCTAATTTTTCTTTCAATTTCCCTCCTCCTAAGCAAAAAGGTAAACTTTTGTGCCAGGCACTAAAGTTTACCTTTTTATATTAAAATATTTTTCCAACATTGCTTGGGCTATGGGGGCGGCTACTACTCCCCCTTCTCCTCCATTTTCTATAAAAACGGTAATACAAACTTCCGGATTCTCATAAGGGGCGAACCCGATAAACCAGGCGTGCGTCTCTCCCTGAGGATTTTGAGCTGTGCCGGTCTTCCCGGCTACTGCTAATTCTTGAATATTTGCCCTCCAACCCGTTCCTTTTAATATAGTCTGCCTTAATCCCTCTTTAATAATTTTAAATGTATCTAAAGAAAAGTTTACTTTTTTATGAGTTATCGGCATAATTTCTTCTATTGTGTTGCCGTCAGCAGAAATAATCTTTTTTACTAGATGCAACTTGTATACTTCTCCTTCTGAAGCGATAGTTGTAATAAGACTATGCACTACTAAAGGGGTTAACAAAAGATATCCCTGACCGATAGAAAGATTTATAGTATCACCGGGAAACCAAATCTCTTTAATTTCTCTCTCCTTCCATTGAGCAGAAGGAACTGTACCTATAGCTTCTTCGGGCAAATCAATACCTGTTTTTTCTCCCAATCCAAATTTCTGCATATATTTATTAAATCTTTCAATCCCCAGGTCTTGTCCTAAAGTATAAAAATAGACATTACAGGAATGAGCAATTGCATCTACAATGCTTAAACTTCCGTGCCCGGTCTCCTTCGAGCAATTGAAGACCCGGTCAGCTAATTCAAAAGTACCCGGGCAATAAATCTTTCTTTTTATATCAGTAACGCCTTCTTCCAGAGCAGCTGCCGCTGTAACCACTTTAAATATCGAACCAGGAGAATAAAGACCCTGAACACTTCGGTTAGTTAAAGGGTAATCGGTATCAGAAGAAAGTCTTTGCCAATCAGAACTGGAAATTCCATTAGCAAATAAGTTGGGATCAAAAGAAGGTCTGTTTACCAAAGTCAATATTTCTCCGGTATTGGGGTCACTTACCACAATAGAACCTTTTTTACCGAAGAGTAAATTTTCTCCGTAAAGCTGTAAGTCCTTATCAATAGTTAATACCAAATCTCTACCTGGAACCGGTTTCTGATACAGTAAAACAGCTATCTCCTGGCCTGAGGCATCAACTTCAACTTCCCTCCCTCCTTTTTCTCCTCTCAAAATATCATCATAATATTTTTCCAGTCCGGCTTTTCCTAAGATGTCCCCTCCCTGAAATTTTGGATTACCATATTGCTGCAACTCTTCTTTATTTATTTCTCCCACATAACCTAAGCTATGAGCTGCCAAATCATGATAAAGATAATCTCTCCGAGGTTTAACCTCTAATAACACTCCCTTTAATTCATCTTTTCTCTCTTCAATCTCCACTATCTTATTTGTCTTACAATCATCCAGAATTTTTACCGGCTTAAAAGGGTTTTCTCGATAATTTTTTATTATCTGCGAAATTTCTTTCGAAGAAACATCTATAATTTTACTTAGTCTTTCACTCAGTTTCTCTAAATCATCAACCTCTGCAGGAATGATAGATACTACTACTACTGGACGATTAGTAACCAATAATTCTTCCTGTCTATCATAAATCCTGCCCCGAGGGGCATCTTCTACCAGGGAACGGATGCAATTCTCTACTGCTCTCTCTTTAAATTCTTCTCCTTTAATCATCTGCAAATACCATAAGCTAATAATTAATATTAAAAAACAGATGACTATAAATATAAATAACCAATTTAACCGTTGTTTTACATCTTCCGGAACTGTAGAAGATTCCCTCATAATTATTCCTCAACTTTAATGGTAAGGGTTACCCAAAGGGGCCAGGCATCTTTTGGTAACTTTTTAATTTTTATTCTTTAACTATCTGGAAAAGCTTATTTATTGCTAAAAAAATAAAGGGCGATATCATGCTGCTATATAAAGCCTCGGAGAGGGCTATACGGTTTAAACTCCAGGCCAGGCTATATTCGATTCCAAAAGCACGTAATAGAAAAACTATTAAAATACTTTGCAAAAACGATGCAATGAAAGTAATTATCGGAATAAGAAATAATATATGTTCATGAAATATTTTTTCTTTTAAACCCCCACAAGTAAAACCTATTACCGTTTTTACCAAGGCATTTATTCCTAAGAGACCGGTAGAAAAAATATCCTGTAAAAGCCCGGAAAAAAAACCGGAGATAGTACCTTCCTTTGTTCCTTTCATCAAGGAAAAAACAACTACCACCACCATGATTAAATCAGGCTTTATTCCTGAAATAGTAATTGAATTTATAAGAGTAAGTTGAATGACTAAGGCAACTACAATTATTACACATTTAAGCAAAATCTTCATTAGCTTTCTCCTTGTTTAATTAAATAATCAGAAAAATAGATCTTGATATAAAATAATGGGTAATGTTTGTTTAAGGCATATTAAGTCGGCGGTGGTTTAATCTTTTTAGCATTTAAGACTTTCATAATAGGCAAATAGAGAGATTGGTGATATTATTATATTTTTATTACAATGATGATAACACCTGGATACTAAATTAATTGATATCTCATTTTTCATAGAGTTTATAGCTGTTTCAATTAATTATATTTACTCATTTATCAGGTACTCTCTAAAGCATTATCTATTATCGTTTTATTTCTTTTAGAGAGTAAATTACTTTCCCTAAAATTACCAACCAGATAAAGTAAAAAAGGGCTAAAGTTCGGAAAGCCCTGTTTGGTTGCTTAATCGATCTATAAATCCATTCCATTCCATGTCTTTGCATCCATAACGGTGCCCGCGGTATTCTACCGGAAAGGACATCAAAACTTCCACCTATCCCCATACATACTGGAACATCCAACCGTTTCAAATTTTTATTAATCCATTTCTCTTGCTTGGGTACACCCATGCCCACCAATAATATATCAGGTTTTTTTTCTTTAATCTCCGCAACAATCTCTTCTTCCTCTTTGTTCCTATCATTATTGCCACCTTTAATATTTTCACAATTTAGAAAATCTCCACAATTAAAATAACCATGGTGGGTTCCAACTATTTTTATTCCCGGATATTTCTTGCTTAAGTTTAAAGCAGCTTCTCCGGCCACACCAGGACAAGAACCTAACAAATATAAGGAATACTTCTTCCTAGCAGCCAATCGGCATATGTTATGTATTATGTCTATGCCAGTTACCCTTTCAGGTAAAGGATAATTTAAAGTTGTGGTAGCCCATAAAATACCTGCTCCATCAGGGGTAACTAAATCTACAGATTTTAATATTTTGTGATATTCAGGGTCTTTCCTTGCTCGCAATACAGCTAATGTATCCGGAGTAGCTATTTGATGAGGTTTTTTAGACACTATAAATTTCTCTATTTTTTGAATGGTTTCTTGATTATCTATCTGGTCAATTCCTACTTGAAAGAGCTTTATGCGATTGGTCAAAATATCCTTTTCGATAATCAATTCCTTTGACTGAACCTTATTCTTCAATAATTTAAAAGTTATCCAGCCAAAAGCAGTCAGAGTTAATAGTAGATAGAAGTTCTCGTATATAGAAATAATAAAAGCTGATAAACTTAAGTAGAGAGACACTCCGATAATAGTTACATTCGCTCCTTGAGCCGAAAATCCATAAGATTGTAGTTTCTGGTGCAATCTACTGCTACCTCCCGAAAACAAAGGGTATTTTTCTATAGCAGGGGCTTCCTGACTGGTATAATTAGCTACAAATGAATAAGATCTGTCTATAATCGGTACGCCTAAAATTAAAAGTGGAATTAATAAAGTTAAAGCTGCTGTACTCTTGGATACGCCTACAATCGCAATCACCGCTAATATAAATCCAAAAGCCATATAGTAGGGAGAAAATTTCCCTCGAGAGATATATTTGATAAAAATAAATGATATCGTCGCCATAATTAAAGATAGAACTTCTGCTAAAATTAATCCCTGTCTCTGTACAAGAGAAACTATAAAAAAAGTTAGAGAAGCGATAAAGACAATATAAGGGGTGATATCTCCCAGTTCATCTGCCTGGCCGATAGAATTTGCAATACTTATCAGCCAGATTACGGTTAGGGGAATAGATAAATAGCTAAGATAAAAATACTCTCCCGATGAGGATGAAGAAGCTCGTAAAAATTCTATTTTAATCCCAGAATAAATTATAATTAAAGAAATTAAAATTTGAAATATTAATTTAATTCCTGGCGGAAGCTTATTCTTTTTGTCTGCCCTCCCTAAGATGACCATCAACAAACTACATATTACGATGCCTGCAACTTTAAATAACATTCCGGTTTCAAACATATAAATTATTTTCCTTCATTTATTGTTTTATTTCTTATTTATTTCTTATTTTTTCATTATCTTTATGTTTTTACTTTTTTCTCAATCTAATGATTTTTATACGAGAAAAGTATCTTTAATTCCCTCTTTTGTTAGGGTAAATTTTTAAAACAAAACTAATTAGTAAATATTCTCTTTAAACCAGCATACTGTCTTTTCTAAGCCATCTGAAAAATCAAATTCAGGTTGCCATCCTAAAACCTGTTTAATTAAGCGGCAATCCAGAATATTTTTCCTTAAATCCCCTGCCCTGGGAGGCCCATAATGCGCCGGATGAGGAAATTTTATAATCTCTTTTAAAATTGAAAAGATTTCATTTACCGAAACTCCTCTGCCGTTCCCCAGATTAAAACCTTTAAATTTAATTTCAGCGGCAACTTTAGCTTGAGCTTCAGATTCTTTTTCTTCTTCTTCTTTATTTTTAGCTTTTTCTATCTTCCGAACAACTTTAGATAATTTTACCACATTTTGAAGAGCGAGTAAATTAGCTCGGGCTACATCTTCTACATAAATATAATCTCTGATATATTCTCCATCACCATTTATCGTAGGAATCTCACCTTTTTGCATCTTTTCTATAAATATAGCGATAACCCCGGCCTCACCATAAGGGTCTTGCCGGGGTCCATAGACATTTCCATATCTTAGTGCTACATATGGAAGATGGTAATTTTTCTGATAGAAATCGAGATAATGCTCAACTGTAACCTTACTGATTCCATAAGGCGATTGGGGCTTAAAAGGATAATTTTCGGTAATAGGAAAATGCTCTGGTTCTCCATAAATAGTTCCTCCGCTGGAGGCAAAAACTATTCCCTTGACCCGGTGATTAACGCAACATTGCAATAGATTTAAAGAACCCAAGATATTGGTTTGCGCATCAAATAAAGGGTCTCTCACTGAAAAAGATACGCTGATCTGGGCGGCTTCATGGCATACATAATCAGGTTTTTCCTGCTCAAATACTTCAGTCAAATTCTTTTGGTCGGTAATATTTAATTTATAAAACCGGGCTTTTTTGTTGATATTCTCCTCTCTGCCAGAAGATAAATCGTCAACTATCACAACTTCATAATCATTTTTGACAAGCAAATCCACAATGTGCGAACCGATAAAGCCCGCCCCACCGGTAACTAAAACAGTGATTTTTTCATTTTTACTTACTTGTTCTTCTCTCTTTTTTAATTTCATGTTTCCCTTCCTCTCTTCCACCAAAAAGTTTCCCAAAGGTGCCTGGGGAAACTTTTTACATTAGGATGCTAAAATAAGGGCGATTACGCTGCAAATAGCGCTTATTCCCCACAATATAAACACCACATTTTTATGTGATATCCCCCGGTCTAAAAGACGATGATGAAGATGCCCTTTATCGGCCTGGAATATAGGATGATGCTCTTGATATCTCCTCCAGATAGCAAACAGGGTATCAAAAATAGGTAGCGCCAAAATTATAATAGGAATAAAAATAAAAAAGATATTTCCGCTATTTAATACCCATAAGGCCCCTATAGAAGCTAATATGAAGCCGGCAAAGGTACTGCCGGAATCTCCTAAAAACATTTTGGCGGGATAAAAGTTAAATTTTAAAAAAGCGAACATACTTCCCGCTAAGGCAATAGATATAAGACCGAGAGCCTCCAAATTTTGTCTTAAGCCTAAAACAAGAAAAGTAATTAAGGCAATAAAAGAAACTCCACAAGCCAACCCGTCTAAACCATCTATCAGATTGATAGAATTAGTCACTCCCACTATCCAAAAGATTAAAATAGGATAAAGAAGATAACCAAATAGATCAAAGCTCTTTAATTGATTGGCGATAACATTATTTATTAAATCACTATTGTATATGATCACTATTAATGCCGGTATCATCTGAATGACAAATTTATGTTTAGGAGAGAGGTTGGCAATGTCATCTACTACCCCTAATAATAGTATAATTATCCCCCCTATCAATAGGGCTCTAAATTGTCCCTCTATCCCTATTACAAAGAGCAAACTCAGTAAAAATCCAAAAAAAATAACTATCCCTCCCAAATTAGGGATAGCTTCTTCATGTATCTTGCGATGACCGGGCATATCCACCATGTTCTGCTTTTTTCCTACCTGCCCCATATAAGGCGTTAGAATATAGGAAACTACAAAGGCAATAATACCAACCTCTACGTATTTCAAATAGGTATTCCCCTCTTTATTATTAATTCATAGATATACCAATGTGCCTACTTATCGATTGATTGATTCTCCTATTTTCCAATTTATCGATTAACCATTTTATCAATTTATTTATTGGCTAACTTATTAATCTATTTGGCTAATTCTTTTTTTAAATCTTCTATACAGGCTACCGGCGAAGGGTCAACCCTATTTAGTATCGCTAAATAATAGCTTGCCAGATCACCTAAATAAATTAATGAAAACATGCGAGACATTTTCCCTTTGCCTTTAGTAGGACAAACTATAAATTCAGCTACTTTGTTTTCGATAATTTTACGGGTAATCTCTCTTCTCTGCTCTACCCGTAAAGAACCTTCTTTGTCTTGCAGATAAACAATTTTTACCTGTCGGTTCATACTATTTTCTATTTCATAACCCACTATTTCGTTATGGTCGAGTTCGGGAAACACATTCCAAAAACAGGGCCATTTGCTATTTTCATTTATTTGAGTTTTCCAGCGCATAGCCACTGACTCTAATAATCCTTCAGAACCGTAAACCAGGGGCAGATGCTGGTAAAGACTTAGAGCCACTTTCTTGGCTAAATTGTTTTCACTGGTAGATTTAGCACCATATTCTTGGGAAAGTTCCTTCAAAATATTGAACGTTTCCTTTATCTCGCTCTCTCTTTGTTTTATCAAACCTAGTCTTTCTATCGCTTTTAATACGGGAAAGAACAGATAAGAAATAGCAGCTCGAGGCTGAATCCCTGCCGGAACTTTAATCACAGGAAAGTTATTTTTTTGGGAAAAATCCACAAATTTACCCCCCGAAGTTAAGGCGATAACTCTAGCTTTGGCTTCAAGGCATTTTTTTAAAGTAGAAAAAGTTTCTTCAGTATTTCCCGAATAACTAACTGCAAATACCAGGGAATTTTCATCTACGAATTTAGGAATATTGTAACCACGGATTACCACTATGGGAATTGATAACTCATCGGCTAAATAATCGGATAATAAATCTCCTCCAATGGCTGAACCACCCATTCCCAATACCACGATATTTTTAAAATTCTGGGCAGAGTCAGTGGCAGAAACAGAATTAGAAGCTGAAGCAGGTGCAAAGTTCATAGGAATAGAAAAATCTTCTCCTAAGCATAGAGCATCTCTCATCTTCTGGGGAAATTCCTCCAACAGCTCTATCATATTATCCTTATCCAGATCAGAGAAATCTCTATCTAATATATCTTTATTATCATTTTTTTTTCTTATCTCTCCCATAGTATTCCCTCCCTATATTTTGGGCTATCTTTGTATATTTTATAACATACCACACAACCTTTATTCAAGCAAGTATAAAAATGATAAACTTTAATGCCTGGCACGAAAGTTTACCTTTTTAGAGTTCTACAGAAAGGTAAGATGAAAAATCTATTGGGCCTTGTTTTTTGGTAGTGTCCCAATAAGCCCAATCACTTGAAATAGTGGCATTATTGGGATTCCCTGGATATTTAGGACCAGCGGCATCTCCCCACCAGTTATATTTCGCGTAAATGTTACGAGTAGTTTTATTGCTAACCCCGTGAATACTGTTTCCTGTTATTTTATTCTGACCATCACTTTGCCCATCTCCGCCACCGATATCCGGATTAACTAAATTAACTAATAAATTATCAATAAGAATTCCGTATCCAGAATTATTGCTAATAGTATTATAAGAAATAATTGGAGTAGCACTTTCTCGACAATAGATCCCAGTATTATTATTACTGATATTGTTTCCGGTAATTTCGGGGGAAGAATCTCCACAGGAACGTATCCCATATAAATTATTAATTAGAGAATTATCTCTTATAATTCCTCCCCCTCCCATAGCAATATCTATTGCACTATAGTCATTATCTTTAATATCATTACATTCAATAGTAGGGCTAGAATTACTATAATTTATACCATAACTAACATTGTTTTGTATTGTATTATTGTTTATGTTTATAGAGGAGCAATTGTCAAAATATATTCCTTTCGCAGTACTATTGGTACCATCAATAGTAAAACCAGTTATAGTTGCATAATCTGCCTCAATAGTAATTAAATTTCCAGTTAAACCACTCCCGATTATAAAAGTATTATTCCAGCTCTCCCCTTGAAGATTAATGCTTTTATTTATTATTAACTGTTCATGATAAGTCCCTGCGGATACTACAACCGATTTTCCATAGACAACTGCCTCTATTCCCTCGGTTATAGTATCGAAGGGATAAGCTTTAGTTCCATCTTCTATTCCGCTGGTATTCCCAGCATTTACATAAATATTAGAATCATACTCTATTGTTGTGGTTAGCGGTGAGCTTTCGTTACCAAGGGCATCGCTTGAGTTAATCGAAATATTGTTATTTCCTTCAGAAAGAGTATAAGAATGTGACCAAGTGGTATCGATATTTACAGATATTACTTCCACTCCGTTAATCCAAATTGAAGTATTAATTTCCTTAGTTCCTGATAAAATTTGAGAAGAGATATTGGTTGGAGTAATTACCTCATTTAAAGTAGGAATTGTTGGAGAGATAGTATCTAAAGTAATTTTAGCAGTAACTTCGCCACTTTCATTCCCTGCTAAATCTTGGGAAATAATAAAAATATCGTTCTCACCTTCAGAGAGATTAAAATCATAAGTCCAGTTAGTGCTTGAATTTATAGGAATTATTTCTATATTATTAATCCAAATAGAAGTATTGACTTCTTTAGCGCCTGATAAGGTCTGAGGTGAAATATTAGTCGGAGAAACTACAGCGTCTAAAGTTGGTGCTCCTGGTGCACTAGTATCTAATATAATAATAGTAGTAATTGACAAACTTTCATTGCCGGCTATGTCGCGAGAAGTAATCGAGATATTATTGATTCCTTCAGACAAATCAAAGGAATATGACCAAATGGTATCGATATTTACAGATATTACTTCCACTCCGTTAATCCAAATTGAAGTATTAATTTCCTTAGTTCCTGATAAAATTTGAGAAGAGATGTCGGTTGGTGAAATTACGGTATTTAAGCTTGGTTGGGCAGGAGGAATAACATCCTTTATTGTTATACTCCATTGCATATAACCTTCCAATTCCCCATCACTAACTAAAACTTTTACTATCTTCTGACTGTAATCTCCATAGCCGGCAGAATAAATCCAGTTACTTTTAGAACCATCTC